>WNGA01000022.1_pt1 | contig 152590 bp, 121 predicted proteins | sample 5400061 | NCBI WGS metagenome assembly WNGA01 (sample SAMN13153366, study PRJNA577476) | soil metagenome | isolation source: 100 cm soil or saprolite under grassland replicate 2 | place: USA:California | collected 2016-06-15 | reverse complement strand
CAGCCTCGCGCTCTATGGCGGGCGAATTCTCTTCCGCAGCAACGATAACGAAGCCGTGGAAGGAACGTGGCACCCGCGTCTTCTGGTGATCCAAGAATGGCCGACGGAGACAGCCTTCCAGGCATGGTACGGCTCTGACGAATATCGTCCCTGGAAGGAGATGCGGCACACGGCGTGCGATATCGATTTCGTTCTCATGAAAGGCATGCACGAGTAGGGACTTGACCCGGGTCAGCGTCTCGGGCTCGAGCACGTCGGACCCGGTCCCCCGCATGGATCGACCCGCGCTCCTCCGGTCCGTGGTTCGACGGGTGGCGCTCGCTGCCCGACGGATTCGCCCCACCGCCGGAGAGAGAGCCGACTTCGAAGCCCCGGACGTGGCTTCTGTCGGAAGGCTGGCGCCGCTGCGGCCTGATCCGCGTCGACGAGGTTCCGTCCGCGGCGTTCGGGTGATCGCCCGCGGGGGCGGTCGCGGACCGGCGGCTACCACACCCCGGCACGAGCCGCGCGCGGACCCGCCGCGCGTACTCCGCGTAGCCCGCCAGCCGGCGCCGCAGCAGCGCGTCCTCGGGCGCGGTGCGGAGCACGATCCATGTCCCCCTTTCGAAGAACGGGTTCGCCCCCGCGGCGCGCCAGGGGCCCGCCCGTTACGGAACGCCTTGTGCCTCCGCCTCGCCCTCCCTCCCTCGGTCTCCGCCACGCCGCGCTCCGTGTGAAGGACCTCGCCGCGGCGGAGGGGTTCTTCGTCCGCGCGCTCGGCTACGAGGTGGAGTGGCGCCCCGACGCGCAGAACGTCTACCTGCGGCGCGACCACGACAACCTCGCGCTCCACCGCGTGCAGGAGGTGTCCGCGCCGGGGCTCCTCGACCACCTCGGCCTCCTCGTCGCGCGCGAGGAGGACGTGGACGCCTGGGAGCGCTGGCTCGACGCGGTAGGCGCCGAGATCGTGGCGCGGCCGCGCACGCATCGTGACGGGGCGCGGTCGCTCTACGTGAAGGGACCGGAGGGGATCGTCGTGCAGGTGATCCACCACCCGCGCGCCCTCCGGCGCTGACTTTCGGCGCGAATCGGCCGGACGGACTATGATCGCCGCTCGATGCGAACCCTCCTGCTGGGATGTCTTCTGGCGGTCGCCTGCGCCGGGCCCCGCACCGTGCGAAGCTCCTCGCTCGTCGGCAAGAGCGTGGACGTGACGGCGCGCGACCTCGACGGCCACCAGGTCCGGGTCTCACGAGGGTGGGCGAAGGCCGCGGTGGTGGACTTCTGGGCGACCTGGTGCGAGCCGTGCCGGGACCAGCTCCGGATGCTCGGCGACCTCGCGGCCGAGATCAGACCGCTCGGGGTCGAGGTGTACGCGGTCTCGTTCGACGAGGACCGCGCCGCGGTGGAGGAGTTCCTCGCGCGGACGCCGGTGAGCTTCCCCGTCCTGTGGGACAAGGGGGGCGCGTCGCTCGCCGAGAAGCTCGAGGTGACCCGGCTCCCCACCACCGTGGTGCTCGACCGGTCCGGGGTGGTGCGCGCCGTCCACCTCGGGTTCGAGGGCACCGAGCGCACGGAGATCGCGCGCGAGGTGCGCCAGATCCTCTCGGAGTGACGCTCACCCACGGTCGTAGGTGAACCGGACCCGCTCCCGCTCCCGCTCGACCTCGCCCGGCTCGACCGGGGATTCGCGCAGCCAGGAGGCCATCTCGTCCGCCTCCCAGGCGTAGGGCGCCCCGTCCATCCGCACCTTGCCCTCCGCCACCGCGATGGTCGCCTCGAGGAGCGGCACGCCGGCGAGGTCGCGCACGAGCGCCTCGAACCGCCCCTGCCGCGCGGGATCGACGAACTCGAACGCGTGTCGCGCGGCGTAGGCGGTGTGGTAGTGGGCGGGGCGGAACACCACCGCGCCGAGCCCGAGCCGGATCGCCATCCGCGCGAGCATCGTCCCGATCTCGCGGGCGAGCCCGAGCCCTGGCGCCTCCTGACCCGGGAGCCGCGGGCGCACGTCGCTGAAGCTCGCGCGCGGGTTCCTGAGCGAGAGCCAGTGGACGTAGAGCACGTCCACCCCCGCCACGCTCCGCCGCTCGAGGACCGCCTCGACGAGGAGGTGCTCCTGCCCGCCCGCCTGGCCGAGGATCCGGATCCGCTCCCCGGCGCCCTGCGCGTCGAGCTCGGCGCGGAACTGGCGGTACCCCAGCCGCTCGAGGTGGTCGAACACGCCGTAGCGGTAGAAGGCGTGCTCGATCCCCGCCGCGGTGTAGAAGCCGAGGACGAGCCGTTGCCGCCTGGGACGGATCCCCAGGTCCTCCTCGATCTCCTCGGCGGTGAGGTCGCCCGTCTCGGTCAGCTCGGTGGGCGACAGCGCGGCGGAGACCCGGGCGAACCGCGCGGACATCGGGTCGTAGCGCGCGGGGATCTCCTCGCGGGAGGCGGCGGCGACCGCCATGCCGGTGCCGGCGAGGGCGCGCCAGGCCTGGTCGGAGTAGCCGCCCCCCGGGAGCCAGACGGAGGGAACGCCGTCCAGCTCCGCCGCGACGAGGAGGTCGCGGTCGCGGGCGCCGCGGAGCGTGAGGCCGAGCTTTCCGAAGCGGTCGCCGGCGAGCACGTCGCCCCCCGCGATCACGAACGCGAGGCGGGGCCGCGGCATCCGGGAGAGGAGCGCGGCGAGGGCGTCCTGGTACGCGTCGTCCGCCGTCCCCTCCGGCAGCGCCGTCTCGTCCGCCCTGGGCAGCGGGCCCCAGTCCGAGCCGGAGAGCGAGCCGATCCAGACGTCCGGGTCGTCGGCGAGGCAGGCGGAGAGCCCGTCGGGCGGGTGGGCGTCGAGGTCGAGGATCGCCACCTCGCCGCGGAGCCCCTCGGCGCGGAGCGTCGCCACCGCGACGGCCACGTCGTTCACCGGGCAGAGCCCGCCCGCGACGGCGGGCGCGGCGTGGTGGAACCCTCCGAGGAGGTTCAGCGCCGGCGCGCGGGTGTGCAGGGTCTCGCGCGCCGCGCCGAGCGTGCCGCCGCACGCGAGCCGCACGGTGGTCATCACCTCGTCGACGGGCACGTCGCTCGGGTCGACCGAGAAGATCGCGGCGAGCGCCTCGGGTCGGCCGAGCGACTCGAGCAGCTCCGGCGCGTGGACGCGCGCGAGGTTCTCGTACGAGATGCGGTGCGGGCGGCGGAACGCGCCGGGCGCGACCGCACCCGACGCGCCGAGCCACCAGGCGGCGAAGTCGGCGCGCCGCGGCTCGATCCCGGCGGTGGCCTCGATCCCCGACAGCGGCAGCCGGTAGAGCCGGTCGTACCAGACGGAGACGTCCCGGCGGTGAAGCCAGGAGGCGAGCCGGGTGACGAGCGGACCGAGGCCGAGCACCGGCGCTCCCCGCCGCGGTCACGGGTGGCCGGGCGGCGCGAACGGCGGCTCGCCGCCGGGCTTCGGGACCGCCGCGTGGAGCTTCGGGCGGCGGGTCGCCATCCACCAGCCGACGAGCGTCTCGAGGGCGATCCAGCCGATGGCGAACCATGCGGCCTTGGACAGCGCGGTGAGGCTTCCGCGGCAAGTGTCGTACGCCTGCGCCGAGCCGCTCGGCAGCTCGAAGGACCACGGCATCGCCCGGACGGTGTACCCGACGATGAAGATGAGGAAGATCGTGCGGAGAACCGCGAGCGTCTTGATCATGGCGGGAGTGTAGCGCGAGGCGGCCGCACGGGGCGGCCGCCTCGCGGGTGCTCGTCAGGGGGCCGGGACGATGGTGAACAGCCCCCAGAGATCGTCCGTCATCGAGGGGGTGCCGCGGTCCACGGCCACGATCGCGTAGTAGGTCGTCACGCCGCCGACCGTGGTCACGAAAGCGAACCGGCCCTCCGGGTCACGCCTCTCGCCGAGTTCCCCGATGAAGGGGATGACGAGGGCAGGGGTCGTCTCGGTGAACCCCGTCCCCGAGAAGCGCGTGAGAGACGTGCTCGTCACCTGCGAGATGACGCCGACGAGCGTGCCGCCGTCGTCCATGGTCCCGACGTGCGTCGGCACGGCGGGCAGGACGCCGAGGTACGCGAGGTACGGGGCCACGATGGAGTCGGCCTCGTGGACGTCGAGCTTGCCGCCGAAGAACAGGTCCGCCGAGGTCGCCGAGAGCCACATCCCCGAGGCGGAGGCGACGCCCGTCGTCGGGTTCTTCACCGGATCGCGGATCTGGTCGTTGTTGTCGGCGAGGCAGCGCGTGAGCGAGCCATTGCTCCCGAGGAGCCACAGGTACGTGGCGGATCCCACGGCGCGCGTGCTCGGATCCAGCGTGAACGACGCCGGCTGCTCCGGGACGATGTCGTACGGGATCGCGGTGGCCGAGAGGAGGAGCCGGCGGAGCCGCCCGCCCGCGCTCGTCACGTAGACGCGGCCGTTCGCCCACGCGACCGAGCTCGCGTCGAACGCGCCCGAGCCGCCGTACGTGCCGAGCCCCGTGCGCGGCGCGCCGGAGGGCGTGCCGGTCGTGAGGTTCACGAGATCCCACGCGGCGCCGGCGCGCGCGACGACCGCCTGCGTGCCGTCGGCGCTCACGCCGAGCGCCGTCGGGAGGGAGTCGAGGTTCACGGTGTAGGTGACCGCCGGGACCGCGGGGTCCACGATCCAGAGCCTCCCCGCGCCCGCGTCGTCGCCGATCATGATGAGCTTCGCCGCGGCGAACGCGGCATCGTAGACGTGCCCGAGCGGAAGGACGTACGGACCGACGATCACGTCCACCGCCTTGTCGGCAGTCCCGCCGTGGCCGTCGTCGACGTGGAGGTTCAGCGTGTAGAGCCCCTCCTTGTCCGGCACGAAGTCGATGTTTTGCTGGTTGCCCGCGACGGGCACGAAGCGCGCGGCGGTGCTGCCGACGGGCTTCGTCCCGGTCATGCTCCACTGCCAGGTCACGGTGTCGCCGTTCTTGTCGTAGACGCTGCCCTTGAGCGGGACGAGGTCTGTCGATCCCACGTTCCCGTAGCGCGTCGCCATCTTCGCGGTCGACGGCTCCGGCAGCAGCACCGGGGCGTCGTTCTGGACGTTGACGAAGCGGCTCTTCGAGAACGTGTTCACCGTGTCGTCCACGGTGAGCCTGATCTCCCACGTGCCGGCCTGGTCCTCGCTCAGCGGGTACATCGACGTTCCGGTGGCGCGCGCCCCGCTCGCCGCGGCGCAGGTGGTCCGGTTGGAGACCTGCGTGTAGCCCGGGTCCGTCGGCCCCTTCTTGAACCAGGTGCAGTAGACCGGACCGCCGTCGGCGTCCGCGACGCTGGCCGTGGTCGTAAGCGGCGGCACGCCGTTGCGCGACTGGTAGAACGTCCCGAGGATGTCCGGGTCCATGGCGACGATCTCGGGCGGCGTGTTCACAGCCGTGTAGTCGACCTCGTCCGTGGCCCCATGGCGGCCTGCGCTCCAGGCGGTCAGGAGGATGCGATAGGTGCCGAGGAGATCGGGCGTGAACTTCGGAGTCGACCAGGTCGAGTCCGGACGCCCGTAGGGGTCGGTGAACGCCGCGGTGCTCCCGACCGGCTTCTCGAGCCATTCCCAGGTGTACGACACGCCGACCGCGGACATCGTGTCCGGGTCATAGCTGTGGTTCTCGAGCAGGATGGGGATCCGGAACGGCACCACCATGTCCGGTCCGGTGACCGCGATCGGAGGGTTGTCGATCGGGCAGAGCCCGTTCGTGCAGGACCCGGTGCAGCACGGCGCGCTCGCCGCGCACGCGAGGCCCGAGATGCAGCCGCCCGGGACGGTCGCGCAGCGCCCGCCGACGCACAGCCGCGGCGAGCCCAGCGGCGACTGGCAGTCGCCGTGGGTCGCGCAGATGCCACCCTCGACCGGATTCGCGACGCATCTGCCGTACTGGCAGCCGAACGAGCAGCACTGCGCGTCGGCCGTGCAGGAGGAGTAGTAGCCGTTCACCGGGAGGCAGCCCGCGAGCGGGCCCTCCACGCCTTCCTTCTTGCAGCCCGAGAGCGCGAGCGCGGCGATCGCCGGGATGAGCAGGAACTTCGTCGAGCGCATGTCGGTCCCCTCTAGAGCCTGTAGGTCGCGCCGGCGGCGAAGATCCAGTCGGCGTTCCCGTCGAAGTCGAAGCCGAACGAGAGCGGCTCGATGGCGATGGAGAGCTGCGGCCTCACCGCCCAGTCGAGCGCGAACCCCATCCGCACGAGCGCGCTCGTGCCGCTCCCGGTCTCGGTGCGCCGCCCGATGAACTGGGTGTCCACCTGCGTCCAGGTCCACCGCGAGACGATCCCGAGACCGGTGTCGGTCCTGAACGACACGTTCGAGCGCCCCAGCGGCAGCGACGCGCGGAGCGTGGGCGTGAGCTCGATGCCGGTGCTGCCGAACTCGAGTCCCGCCCGCTCGGTCTTCGACGGGAGCATCACCCGGAGCGGCAGCGCCCAGGAGAGCGAGATGCCCGACGGCGTCTTGCGCCACGGGACCGCCGCCTCGAGCTGGAGCATCGGGGAGCCTTCGCCGCCGTTGCCGAGCGGCGTGGCCATGCCCGCCTTGCCCGCGACGAGGATCGTGCGGGCCGGCCTGAGCTCCATCCCGGGTGGCGCGGGCGGGAGCGGCACCGCCGTGCTCGGGGTCGCGGCGGACGCCGCCCCGGTGAGGGCGCCGAGGACGGTGAGCGCGAGCGCGCTGCGGAAGAATGCGAGCATCGACGTTCCTCCCGTGGAGATCACAGGCTATGAGAGATGGAGGCGGCGACGCCGAACGAGCTGCCGGGGCCGTTGCCGAACCGGATGTTCAGCCCGACCGCCTCGATCGCGACGCGGAACGCGCGCGAGGGAGTGAAGACGAGCCCGCCGGCGAGGCGCAGGACGCCGCCCACGCCGTCGCTGACGAGGTCAGGCTTGAGCCCGCCGGCGACCTGCGGGATGTAGAGGCGCGCCGCCGTGTACGTGAGCCCGAGCCCGCCGTCGGCGAAGAAGGACACCTTCGGGCTCGCGAAGTACGTGAGGCGGGCCGCCGGGACGAGCTCGAACACGTTCGCGTCCCACTCGACGGTCGCGCTCTCCACGACGCCGAAGAAGGGGTCGACGACGACGGGCACCGTCTCCTTGCCCGACGGATGCGCGATCGAGAGCGACCCCACGAAGGAGAGGGTCGTCTCCGGCGAGAGCTGCCTGATCGCGCGCTGCGCGTCGATCCGGACCTTCACCGCGTCGTACTCCTGATCGCCCAACCCGAACTCGAACCCGAGCGCGGCGCCGACCTTCCAGTCCTCATCCGGGGTCTCGGGTGCGGCCGCCGGCTCGGGCTGGGCGACCGGCGCGGCGGGGGAGCGCGCAGGCGGAGCCTTCGCGGCGGGCGCGCGGCTCGGGGCGGACGCCGGCATCTTTTGCGTCGCCCCGGCGGGCAGCGCGACCGCGAGCGCCGCGGCGATCGCGGCGAAACGCATCTTTTCCAAGGTCCCCTCCTGGGCCGCGCGTCCAGAGGCGCGGAGCGAGCAAGCGCCCGGCAGTGTACTGGTCTCTTCCGGGTCATGTCGATGACGATTCGTGAATTACATCGCGCCCGCGGGTGCGACGATGTCGGCGCGACGACCACCCGCTGCCGGCGCTCGCGGCGGTGCGGCGCTCGCGGCGGTGCGGCGGCGGGGTCGCTCCGCTATCCTCCCTTCCCTTTTGCGGGGGAGGTGCGCGTGACGGAGGCCGAAGAGCTGCGAGACGTGTGTGCGGCGGCGGCGCGGCTCGGCGGCGCCGTGCTCCGGGAGCGGTGGGGCGAGACGCGCACCATCGAGCTCAAGGGCGGCATCGACCTCGTCACGGACGCCGACCGCGCGAGCGAGGCCGCCCTCCTCGCGTTCCTCTGCGAGCGTCTCCCGGGATGCGCGATCCTCGCGGAGGAGTCGGGCGCGAGCGGTGCGGGCGCGGGCGGGCTGCGCTTCTTCGTGGACCCGCTCGACGGCACGACCAACTACGCCCACGGGGTGCCGCACTTCGCGGTGAACGTCGCCGTGTCGGACGCGCGCGGCCTCGCGGCGGGCGCGACCTACGACCCGCTCCGGGACGAGCTCTTCACCGCCGCCCGCGGCGGCGGCGCGTTCCTCGGGGCGGAGCCGATTCGCCACTCGGGGCGCGGCGCGCTCGAGGGATCGCTCCTCGTCACCGGCTTCCCCTACGACATCCACGAGAACCACGACGAGCCGCTGCGGCTCTTCGGGGCGTTCATCCGGCGGGCGCGCGCCGTCCGGCGCTTCGGCAGCGCCGCGCTCGACCTCGCCTACGTCGCGGCGGGTCGCTTCGACGGATTCTGGGAGCTTCGGCTCAAGCCCTGGGACGTGGCGCCCGGGATCCTGATCGCCCGCGAGGCGGGCGCTGCGGTGGCCGACGTCGAGGGCGGCGAGGGGATGATGGAGAGCGGGGACATCGTCGCCTGCGCCCCGGCGCTCCTCGCCCCCATGCTCGGGATCATCGCGGCGGAGCGGCGGCGTTAGCGTCCGGCGCCGGAGGGGCGGGCACCGTCTCGGGCGGTGGCGGGGGCACGGGGCGCTCGTCGTGCGGCTCCGGCGGGGGAGGGCCGGCGCGCCGCGCGGCCGCCGCGCCGGTCAAGAAGTCGATCCCGAGGAGCGACTCGGGATCGACGTACAGGCCCGAGGCCCGCACCTGCCAGTGGAGGTGCGGCCCGGTGGCGCGGCCGGTCGAGCCGATGACGCCGAGCCGGTCGCCCTTCTTCACCTTCGCGCCGGCGCGCACGTCCATCCGGTCGAGGTGGAAGTAGAGCGTGAAGAGGTCCGCGCCGTGCCAGAGGACGACCGTGTTCCCGGAGTAGAAGCAGCTCCGGGCGAGCACGACCTCGCCGTCGTTCGCCGCTTGCACGGGAGCGCCCCGCGGGCCGTCGATGTCGAGGCCGTAGTGGACGCTCGCCTTCGTGCCGTTGAAGACGCGCTGGTCGCCGAAGCGGCCACCCGTGCGATCGCGGCGCGGCCAGCCGAAGCTCCCGGAGAAGAGCGGAGGCGCGAACGGGCGGGCGTACGCGGCGTCGAACGCGCGCCGGTCGCGCGCGATCCGCGCCTTGACGCTCTGGGGCGGCTCGACGAACTTCGACGCGACGTGGAGGGTCCGCGAGGGAAACCCGGGCTCCATGACCGGGAGCGCCCAGGACGAGCGCGCCGGGTCGAGCGTTCCCCACACGAGCTCGAGGGCGACGGACCCGGGCGGCGTCTCGATCGGGAGCGCCGCGACCGCCCACACCTCGTGTCCGTTCGGCCAGAACTGGAGCGATCGCCCCGCGAGCGTGCCCGTCGGCGGGGGCCCCGCCGGAAGCTTCACGCGGACGAGGACCGCGTCCCCCGGGCGCGCGACCGCCGGGGCGAGGACGATGCCGCTCTCGCCGGACGAGGCGGCGGCGGGCGGGAGCGGACCCGCCAGGAGCAGCGCGACGAGGGCGGCCGCGATCATCGCTAACCTTCGATCCCGAGCTCGGCCTGGAGCGACTTCACGATGCGGAAGTACTCGGAGCGGGTGTGCTTCACGTTGAGGATGTGGAAGTCCTGCTTCGCGAGGCCGACGCAGCCGAAGCAGTAGGTACACTCGGAGCACGACCGGCACAGCACGAGGTAGTTCGAGCGCGTGCAGCTCTCGCTCTCGACGCAGTAGGCGCAGTCGTGGCAGCCGGTGCAGGCGGCGCAGTGGGTGAGGTGCGTCGAGCCCTTGCAGCCGGTCGAGTGCGTGCAGCGGGCGCACTCCTCGCAGTCCGTGCAGAACGTGCAGGAGACGCAGCGGCGGCACCCCTCGCAGCGCATCGAGCCCGGGTTCTCCTCGTCCGCGGCGTACGCGCGAAGGAGCTGCTGCAGCTCCGCCTCGAACTCCCGCCGCGACATCGCCTTGGGGGGCGGCGGGCGCAGCTCCGCGAACGTGCCCGCCGCGGTGTCGATGAACATCGGGCCGGTCACGATCCGCACGCCCGGCTTCGGCGCGACGACCGCCGCGCCGGGAGCGACGACGCGGCCGGCGTCGCCCGCGCGCGGAGGGTCGCGAGGCGGCGCCGGGCGCGTCCCGGAGCGGGGCGGGGAGGGTGGCCTTCGACGCGAATCGGCCATCGGCGTCATCCTGCCCCGGAACGGGGACGAAGGGAAATCACCGCAGGCGGCCCCCTTCGAGCGAGAGGATCCGCGCGATGCCCGGCGGCAGCTCGTCGTCGTGGTGCGTGACCGTGACGAGCGCGGCTCCGGCATCGCAGGCCTGCCCCACCGTCCGCACGATCCAGCCGCGCGACGCCGCGTCGAGGCCGGCGAGCGGCTCGTCGAGCAGGAGCGCCGCGGGAGAGGGGGCGAGGGCACGCGCGACGAGGAGCTTGCGCAGCTCGCCGTACGAGAGGGTGACGAGGTGGCGCCGGGCGAGGTGGGCGATCCCGAGGCGGGCCAGCGCCTCGACCCCGCGCGCCCGCTCGTCTGCGGACGGCTCCTCGGCGAGTCCGACGGTGCCGTGGAACCCGGAGAGGACCACGGCCTCGCCGAGCGCGTCGAAGCGGTGGCGGGCCTGGAGCTCGGGAGAGACGAGGCCGATCCTTCCGCGCAGCTCGAACGCGCCCGCCCGCTCGCCCTGGCCGAGGCGCCGCACCACGCCGCTGGCGGGCTGCTCCTCCCCCGCGAGGAGCCGGAGGAAGGTCGACTTGCCGGCGCCGTTCGGGCCGACGATCGCGACCCGCTCGCCCGCGCGCAGGGTGAAGTCGAGGTCGGAGAGGACGGCGCGGCCGCCGACGAGGACGGTCGCCTTCGAGACCGAGAAGACCTCGTGGTCGTGGACGTCGACCTGGTCGTGGACGTGGACGTGGACGTGGTCGTGGACGTGGACGTGGACGTCGACCGCGACCTGGACCTGGACCTCGTCGCGTCCACGGACCCTCACCCGGCCCGCATTCACCTCGACCACGGTCGCGATCTCCGGAACGATCTCCTCCTCGCGGTGCGTCGCGAGGACGACCGCCGTCCCGCCACGCAGCACGCCCGACACGTGCTCGAGGAACGCCGCGCGGGCGGGGGCGTCGAGCCCCTCGCACGGCTCGTCGAGCAAGAGCAGCTCCGGCCCGGGGGCGATAGCGCGCGCGAGGAGGACTCGCCGCCCCTCGCCGCGCGAGAGCTCGAGCATCGATCGGCCGAGGAGGTGCCCGACGCCGAGCAGCGCCGCCACCGCGCGGACCCGCGCCGCCTGTGCGGAGGTCGCGGCGTCGCTCGGGAACACCGCGTCGAAGAGCCCCGACCGGATCACCGCCTCGACGGGGAGATCCCAGTCGTGGCGGACGTAGGCGTCCTGCGCCTCGGGAGCGACGAGCGCGAAGCGCTCGCGCGCGCCGATGGGGCTCTCCCACGCGCCGTCCGTGCCGTGGAAGAGGCGACGGCCGGCGCTCGCCGGGTGAGGCCAGATCTCGCCGCGCAGGAGCCGGAGGAGCGTCGATTTCCCGGAGCCGCTCGGGCCGACGACGGCGAGCCCCTCGCCCGCCCCCACCTCGAGCGAGACGTCCGCGAGGAGGATCGCCCCGGCGAGGCGGACGTCGACGCGGTCGAGGGTGACGAGGGGGCGGGACACCGGGCGATCTTAGCCCGTGCTGACCGGTCGAGCAGGACCGAACTGGTCTTCCCTGGTTGAACTGATCCCGTGAACGAGCCCGCGCCCGAGCCCGCGCCCGAAATCATCGCGGCCTGCCCGTTGCGGGCTCAGCGTTCCCTAATCCTGTTCGATTTCGCCGCCAACTGCTCAGGCCGGCGGCTCTGGTCTCGTGGCGTCCAGTTGGCGGCCCGGGCTGCGAGTATCTGGCGGGCGCGCTCCGCACGTTGAGGGGTTCACCAGCAGCTGCATGGACCGCCGCGCTCGCCTGCTCGGCGGCAGCGACGTCATCCACGCGCTACCCGCGGCACACCTGGCCGGAGGACCCGCGACACGCGTCGCCGCCGCCCGCGCGGCGCCGGTGAAGGGAGGCCATCTCGCCGCGGCGGCCGCGCGCCGAACGCGACGCGGCCGCCGCAGCGACGAAATCTACGGTACCACGCGAACGAGGTCCGTCCCGCGGAACGGCCGCCCGGCGTTCGTCCACCCGTCGAGCACCGCTTCCGTGGCGTTGTCGGACAGCACCAGGTCCTGCGTGTAGACGTGCAGCACCACGTCTGCGATCCCGTCTCCGTTCACGTCCTCGATCGCGTACAGGTACGCGCCGCTCCTCTTCGTGGCGACCTGCGCGTTCGCGAACGTCACCGTCGAGAGGTCGATCGACGTCGCGTCGAAGCTCGCGCTGCCGAAGACCGCGACCGCGATGGTGCCCTCCGAGCCGAGGTTGATGCTGTTCGGGTCGCTCCCCGGCTTCACGTCGATCGACACGGGGACGACGAGCGGGTAACCGAACGCCTGGATCTCCGAGACCGAGTACTTGAAGTCCGACGGCCAGATCCCCGTCACGCGGAGCGCGGTCGCCTTGATCGGGCCGTCGAGGACGTACCGCTCGGTGTCATCCAGCGGGTTCGGCCGCGTCTGCATCCCCCAGGGCCCTATCGGCCCTGCCGTCCACGCGTGCACCCAGGTGCCGGTCTCCGCGCTCAGGTAGGTGACCTCGTACGTGTCGTTGTCGTCCGCCTGGACGATCAAGCTCTCGATGACGTACGCGCCGCCGAGATCGACCTGGATCGCTTGCGACCCGTAAGTCTCTCCGTATCCCGCGTCCCACCAGATGGTGCCAACATCCCATACCGAGCTTTGTGGGAAGAACAGGCCGTCGGTGATGGTCGCCGGGTCCGAGATCGTCGCTCCGTCCCATCCCCCGAGGAAGAACGTGCCGCCGAGGAGGGTCACGGGCTTCCCCCGGGCAACGTTCGTCACGGTCTCGGCCTGAGCGGCGGATGCGACGGCGAGGAGCATCAAGAGCGCGGTGGTGCGAATCCAGTTCATTCAACCCTCCCAGTGAGTGCACGGCTTGTGAAGCGAACGCGCAGTTGAGCGCATCCCCGGTGAGGGGTCCACCCCCCCCTCTCCTCCTCCTTCGGGCTCCCTCTGTCGGGTGCGCCAAGCGAGCATAGCGCTCCGGGTTCCATTAAGAGGTGCGCCGTCCGCGGGGACGACGGAATGGAACGGTTCGTCACGCTCTTCGACGAGGCCCCTGGCGACCTGCTGCCGCTGTCGAACGAGCTGCTCGCGCTATACGGCGGCCCGCTGCAGATGCCGTGTCCTTGCCCCAAGAGTTCTGCCGGGCTCGGGCTCGTTCACGGGCTCGGGGCTCAATCCAAGCGAGCGCCGCAAATCAGGCGCCACGGCGCGCGGGGCGATCGCGCGGGGCTCGATCGGCCGCTCGCGCGCGAAGTCGAGCAGGTTCTTCACGATGGCGGAGCAGAGCTGGGTCTCGCGCTCGACGAGGGCGAGGTTCCGCTGGAGCCCGGCGCGGCGCTGATCGTCCGGCGGCCCCTCGGCGAGCGTGCGCGACACGAGCTTCGCGAAGGTGAGGATGCCGGCGAGCGGGTTGTTGATCTCGTGCGCGATCGAGGCGGAGAGCTTCCCGAGCGACGAGAGCTTCTCGGTGCGGACGAGCTGCTCCTGCGCCTCGCGCAGGTCGGCGGTGCGCGACTCCACCTCCCGCTCGAGCCCCTGCATCATCGCGCCGAGCGCGTTCTCGAGCCGCCGCAGCGAGCGCGTCATGTCGTTGAAGGACGTGGCGAGGAGCCCGAGCTCGCCCGTGGAGCTGACGCGGATCTCGACGTCGAGCTCGTCGTGCGCGACGCGCCGTGTCCCCTCGAGGAGCGCGGCCACCGGCTCCACCACCTCCGCGCGGCCGAAGAGGTAGAGCAGCGCCGCGAGGACGAGGACCCCCGCGGCGAGGACGAAGACGAAGCCGCGGCGGAACGCGATCACCTCCGCGTCGAGCAGACCGAGCGAGACCCGCACCTCGAGGAGCCCGAGCACCTGCCGGCCGGGGGGGTGCACGTGGCAGGCGGCGGTGGCGCAGCCCTGCCCGTTGTAGATGGGGGCGATGAGCGACAGCGCACGGACGCTCCCCGAGTCGAGCACCTGCGCACGTTCCGCGGCGGAGGCGCGCGAGAGAGGCTGCGCGCGGCCGCCGTGGCACGCGCCGCAGGCGCGGCTGCCCTGGTCGATCGTCGCGCCCACCTCGTCCGGATCGGTCGAGAAGACCACCCGCCCGCGCTTGTCGAGGACGCGGACGCGATCCATCCCGTCGAGCTTGCCGATCGCCTCCATCGTGTCGTAGCGATGCGTGGGACGCGCGTCGAGCATGGCGTCGTGCGCGCTCGCCTGGATGGTGTCGGCGAGGAGAGCGGTGGAGCGCGCGAGCTGGGCTTCGAGGTCCCGCTGCACACGCCGCTCGGCGAACCACAGCCCGGCGAGCGCGGCTGCGGCGAGGACCGCGCTCATGCCGAGGAGCTTCGTCGAGAGCCGGTGCCGGAACGGGATCGAGACGAGGACGTCGTGAACGGGATGACCGTTCCGCCCGGACCCCGCCGGGCCCTGCTCCGCGGGCACCGCGGCTGCGGGCTTCGACATGTTCCCCCTGCTCCCCGGCACCGCCGCATCGGCGATGCCGCCTCACCGGGCACGATGCGCGCCGACTCGCAGAGGCGCCTTGTTCGCAGTCAACGCGTGTCAGCGGCCATCGTCCGCTGCGCGCTTCGGCGCACCCCCGTCCGGATCATGCGAGCGGGCGGGGAAGAGCACGCGGCGGAACAGGCTCTCCAGCCGTCCGATCTCGTCGTCGCTGTCCACCTCGACGTAGCGGCTCGGCGGCAAGGCCTCCGCGTCGGCGCGCTCCTCGAGCGCGCGGCGCAGCCGCTCGAGGCGGGCGAACACGAGGTGGCGAACGAGCGCCGCGATCACCGCCGCGACGGCGCCGCCGATCCCGACGAGCACGAGCAGCGTCTGGACGAGCCCCGCGTGCATCGCCGCGTGCTGCTCCGTGTAGTCGTGCAGCACGACGAGCCCGCCCACCTTCCGGCCCGCCGCGTCGCGGACCGGGAAGATACCGCGCACCCAGGCACGGTCGCCGCGCTCGACCTCCCCGAGCTGGTCGCCGCGCTCGGGGATGGCCTCGAGGTCGCCCCCGTAGTCGATGATCCCGTCGGTGAACGTCGTCGTGTCCACGACGACCACGTCGGCGCGGTCGTCCCAGGTGTTCGCGCGGTGGCCGAGCACCCGGGTCCAGGCGTCCTCGTCGAGGAACTTCTTCTTCACGAGCAGCCCGTACTCGTCGCCGGTGCGCGCCTTCATCGCGCCGAGGAAGTGGTCGATCTCCTCGGCGAGCTCCATGTAGCCGAGGAGCTTGCCGTGGTGGAACCAGGGCCGGACCGCGCGCAGCGCGAAGGCGGTCTGCCCGAGCTCCTTCCCCGCACCCAGCTCGCGCGTCTCCCTCGCCTTCCGCAGCGTCGCGCGCTCGACGCGGTCACCGTGCAGCTCCGGCCGGTGGATCCGCAGGAAGACCACCGGGTCCGGGTCCGGCTCGATGAAGTACCAGTGGGTGATCCGGTCGTGCTGTCGCATCGTCCCGAAAAGGGGTGCCGCGATGGCGAGGAGCCGGTCGCGATCCCGCGCGACGAACGCGTCGCGCAGGTCGTCATGGGCGAGCAGCGCGTCGAGCGTCGAGGCGAGCTTCTCGATCTCGCTCCGCTCCTCCGCGGCGAACGCATCGGCGGCGTCCTGCAGCGTGACGCGCATCGCGGTCTCGACGTTCCGCTCGAACACCTTCGCCGTCACCTGCGCCCCGAGCGCGCCGGCGGCGACGCACGCGACGAGGACCGAGAGCGCGAGCTTCAGCTCGACGGAGAGGCTGCGCATCGGTCGCGAAGCTAGCACGCGGCTCCGCGGCGGGGCTTGCGCCCCTTCGCCGCGCGTGGGAGGACGCTGCCGAGGTGCACGGAGCACCCACACGTGGCAACCCTGATCGAGAAGCTGCACGTCCCAGCCGACGCCTTTGGCGAGCGGCTCGACCGGTTCCTCGCGCGCGCTCTCTGCGTCGACCTCGAGCGGGCGCGCGTGCTCGTCGCGCGAGGGGACGTGCGCATCCGCGGCAAGACCTGCTCCTTCCACCGGAAGCTGTTCGGCGGCGAGGAGGTCGTGGTCGAGCGCGCCGTTCCGCGCCCGGAGCGCGCGCCGGTGGGGCCGGCGCTCGCCGCGCTGTACGACGATCCCGACTGCCTCGTCGTCGCGAAGCCCGCCGGGCTCCCGGTCCTGCCAAGCCGCCGCGGCGCGCCCTCCGCAGCGGGGGCTGCGACCCGGCTCGGGGCCTTCGACGTCGACGGCCGGGCCCTCCCAGGGCTCCCACACCGCCTCGACCGCGACACGAGCGGCTGCCTCCTCCTCGCGCGGACGGATCGCGCCCTCGCCGCCGTGCGGCGGGCGTTCGAGGAGGGGAAGGTCGAGAAGGAGTACCTCGCGCTCGTCCAGGGCGCGCCGCCCGACCGCGGCGCGCTCGACACGCCCTACGCCCGGAGCCCGGCCGATCCGCGCCGCTTCACGACCCGCGTCCCGTCGGCGCGGCGGGCCCGGCTCTCGTTCGAGGTGGAAGAGCGGCTCCGCGGCGCGGCGCTCCTTCGCGTGCTCCTCGACACCGGCCGGACCCACCAGATCCGCGTGCAGCTCGGCGAGGCAGGGTTCCCGGTGCTCGGCGACCCGGTCTACGGCGTCCCGTCGGACGCGATCGCGCGGCAGGCGCTCCACGCCGCGCGGCTCGCGTTTCCGCGCCCCTCGGACGGCGCGCGCATCGAGGTACGCGCGGAGATGCCGGAGGACCTCGCGCGGGCGATCGCGGCGCTGCGGGAGTGAGCGGGCCGCCGCGCCGTCACCGCGGCGTCGCGGGGATGTCGCGGTCGAGAGGTCGTGCCCGCAGGCGCGCCTCCCGCTGGAACGGCAGGAACGCGATGCCGACCACGAGCCCGAATAGCACGTGGAAGAAGATCGCCGCGCCGATCGGAACGCTCCGCGCGACGCTCGAGAGGCCGACGAGCGGCAGGATCACGTAGTACATGCCTAGCCAGACGACGATGCCCCACAGAGCGCCGAGCACGACCGTCATCCCCTTGCTCCAGCCGTAGAAGAGGAGGCCGAAGAGGAGCCCCCACGTCACCGAGACGGCGAGGTGGCTCGCGAAGCCGACGAGCACCGCCACCGCGTCGAACCCCGGCTGGATCATCCGCTCGCCGAGGAACGGCCTACCGGCTCCCTTGAAGCCCACCCAGACGTCCCCGTGCTGGGCGAGCGCCATCACCGTCATCATGGCTGAGAGGAAGAGGCCGCCGACGAGGCCGGCGATGACTCCGCCCTTCACCTGGTGTCCACGTCCGGCCAGCTGCGCGTGTGCCTCCATGGCTTGCCTCCTGGGGCTCGTTCGGCGCGCCGCGTACGGCCGAAGCCGCGCTCCGAGCCCGAGCACAATGTGCCTGCCGGGGGCGACGCTGGCACGCTCGCCCGGCGCGTCAGGAGGCGTGTCCACTCCCGGGTCAGCGCCCTTCTGCGCCTTCGCCAAGTCAAGTCTTGTCCGGCGGCGTTGCGCGTGCCATGTGACGCCGCCCGATGCTCGACCTCTCGACGCTCAACGCGCCGCAGCACGCGGCGGTGACAACGACCGAGGGGCCGCTCCTCGTCCTCGCCGGCGCCGGCTCGGGGAAGACCCGCGTCATCGTCCACCGCATCGCCTACCTGCTCCACCGCGGCGCGGATCCGGAGTCGGTCCTCGCCGTCACCTTCACCAACAAGGCGGCGGGGGAGATGCGCGCGCGTGTCGCGGCGGTCGCCGGCGCCCCGGCGGTGGACGTGTTCGTCTCGACCTTCCACAGCTTCGGCCTGTGGCTCCTGCAGCAGGAGCACGAGGCCGCGGGCCTCCCGAAGCGCTTCGCCATCTGCGACGCGGGCGACCAGATCGCGCTCGTGAAGCGCTGCATGCGCGAGGTGAAGGTGGACGACCGCGCCTTCGACGCGCACCGGGTTCTCTCGATGGTGTCGCGCGCGAAGAACGAGGGGAGGAAGCGGATCCGCCCGAAGCCGGAGGGGCAGGGGGACGACTACGATCTCGTCGCGAGCGAGATCCAGCCCCGCTACGAGCGCGCCCTCGCCGCGCAGCGGGCGGTGGACTTCGACGACCTCATCGCCCGGCCGGTCGCGCTCCTAGAGAAGGACGCGGCGCTGCGGGGGAAGTACGCGCGGCGCTTCCGCCATCTCCTCGTGGACGAATACCAGGACACGAACGCGGCGCAGCTCGACCTCTTGAAGCTCCTCGCCGGCGAGGACCGGAACGTCTGCGCGGTCGGCGACGACGACCAGGCGATCTACGGCTGGCGCGGGGCCGAGGTGCGGAACATCCTCCGCTTCGAGAAGCACTTCCCCGGCGCGAAGGAGGTCCGCCTCGAGCAGAACTACCGCTCGACCGGCCACATCCTCGCCTGCGCGAACGCGGTCATCGCGAGGAACGCGGACCGGCGCCCGAAGAAGCTCTTCACCACCGCCGGCGAGGGCGACCGGGTGCGCCTCGTCGCGCTGCCCTCGGAGGAGGACGAGGCCCGCTTCGTCGCCGAGGAGATCGCGCGGCTGCGGCGCGAGGGGCGGCCGCTGGGCGACCTCGCCGTCCTCTACCGGCTGAACGCGCAGTCGCGCCCCCTCGAGGAGGCGCTGCGCGAGGGATCGGTGCCGCACACCGTCCACGGCGGGCCCGCGTTCTTCGACCGCGCCGAGGTCCGCGACCTCCTCGCGTACCTCAAGGTCTGCGTCGCGCCGAACGACGAGGTCTCGCTCGCGCGGATCGTGAACGTGCCGGCGCGCGGGATCGGAGACGCGTCGCTCGAGCGGATCCACGTATGGGCCGTCGAGCGCGGGGTGCACCTCTTCGACGCGCTCGCCCGGGCCGCCGAGGTGCCGGACCTGGCGCGCGGCGCGGCGGAGCGGATGGGCGCCTTCGTCGCGCTCGTCGAGAGGCACCGCGCCCGCTTCGCGCAGGGCAAGCCCGCGGACGCGGCGCGCGCGCTCGTCGCGGAGGTGGATCTCTACGGCCACGCCCGCTCGAGCGTGCAGTCCTTCGAGGCCGGCCAGCGGAAGGTCGACGCGATCGACGGGATCCTCCGCTCGCTCGACGGCTACGAGCAGCGCACCGCCAGGCCCAAGCTCGCGACCTGGCTCCAGCGCCTCGCCCTCGACTCGCGCGCGGAGGAGGATCCCGCGGCGGACGGGGGCGTGGCCCTCATGACCCTCCACGCCGCGAAGGGGCTCGAGTTCCCGGTGGTGTTCCTCGTCGGGGCCGAGGAGGACCTGCTCCCCTGCGCGGGCATCCAGGGCGAGGCGCGCGATCTCGACGAGGAGCGGCGGCTCGCGTACGTGGGCATCACCCGCGCGCGCGAGCGGCTCTACCTGACCCGCGCCGCGACGCGGACGAAGCGCGGCAAGGTCCTGCCGCGCACCCCCTCGCGCTTCCTCGACGACCTCCCCGCGCAGGCGCACGAGAAGGTCGATCCCGCCGCGGCGCAGGAGGCTCCCGAGGACGTCGCCGCCTACGCCTCGAGCGTCATGGCGAAGCTGCGCGAGAAGCTGATGCCGTAGTCCCCACCAGGTACCCGCTCGGCTTGCCCCGTTCGGCGCCTCGCCGACCGGGCGGCCAGGCGCCGCCCTTGACAACCGGGCGTTACTCCTCTACAAGCCGCGTTTCCAATTCCGGGATTTCCGTAGGGTATTCCATGGCCAAAGGCACCACCCACAGCGCGACGAAGGCCGAGGCTCTCAAGGGCCGGAAGTGGTGGCTCGTCGACGCGAACGAGAAGACCGTGGGCCGGCTCGCGACGCGCGTCGCCTCGGTCCTCAAGGGCAAGCACAAGCCGCTCTACACGCCGTCGATGGACACGGGCGACTTCGTCGTGGTCGTGAACGCGGAGAAGGTCCGCTTCACCGGCAAGAAGGAGACGGACAAGGTCTTCTTCACCCACACGATGTACCCGGGCGGCGGGAAGCAGACGCCCATGGACAAGCTCCGCGCGCGGCACCCGGAGGACATCGTCCTGAACGCGGTCCGCCGCATGCTGCCGCGCAGCGCGCTCGGCCGCCAGATGCTGACGAAGCTCAAGGTGTACGCGGGGGAGAAGCACCCGCACGCCGCGCAGAAGCCCGAGCAGCTCCCGCTCGCGCAGTGAGGAACGACGAAATGGCCACGCAGCTCAACATCATCGTGGGCCGGCGCAAGGAGTCCGTGGCGCGCGTGCGACTCGCGCCGGGCACCGGGAACATCACGATCAACGGCCGCTCGATGGACGAGTACTTCGGGCGCGAGACGTCGAAGATGATCCTCGTCGAGCCGCTCAAGCTCGTCGACCAGATGGGCAAGCTCGACGTCTTCGTGAACGCGAAGGGCGGCGGGCTCTCCGGCCAGGCGGGCGCGATCCGCCACGGCATCAGCCGGGCCCTCTGCGAGATCAACCCGGACTACCGGGCGGTGCTGAAGAAGGCCGGCTTCATGACCCGCGACGCGCGCGCCGTGGAGCGGAAGAAGTACGGCCAGCCGGGCGCCCGCAAGCGGTTCCAGTTCTCCAAGCGCTAGACGGTTTCATCCAGGCTCGAACATCGGTGCGGCCGGCACGCGGCGACGCGGCGCCGGCCGCCTGTTTTCACAGCCACGCCTCGGCGAGACCCGCCACGCGCTGCTCGAACTTCATCCGCAGCGGGCGGCTCGCCCACTCGCGCGGGAGGATCTCGTCCGAGCGCTCGAGGTCGACCATGAACCGATCCGCGAGTCGCGACGCGAGCGCGGGCGCGTGCGCGACCACGGACGCCTCCCACAAGAACGAAAGGCTCTGCGAGTCCATGTTGGTGGAGCCGATCACCGCCGCGTCATCCACGACCAGCGTCTTCGCGTGCATCATCGAGGCGGCGTACTCCCAGATCCGCACGCCGCCCGCGAGGAGCCGGTCGTAGGTCCGGCGCTGGCCGGCGTGGACGATGGGGACGTCGTGGTGATCCCCGGGCGCGAGGATCCGCACGTCCACGCCGTTGCGCGCCTGGGCGATGAGGAGGTCCTGGAGCGAGCGCTCCGGCACGAAATACGAGTTCGCGATGTAGAGCCGCCGCTTCGCCGAGGCGATGAGCGCGTAGTACATGCGCGCGGCGGAGGTGGTCCGGGCCCATGCCGGCGACGACGCGACCACCGCCGCGCGGATCCGCCCGCCGCCGCGCAGTCGGGGGTAGGCGTTCGCGGGGAGCGGCTCGCCTCCCTCGTGCTGCCAGGCGTGGTCGAACGCCAGCTGCAGGTCCCAGACGATCGGCCCGCGCACCCTCGCCGCGGTGTCGCGCCACTCGCCCTCGCCCCCGTCGCCGGCGATGCCGTCGCCGAGCCAGCTCTTCCAGATCCCGAACCCGCCCACGTAGGCGCGCCGCCCGTCGAAGACGAAGATGCGCCGGTGGTTCACGCGGAAGGGGTCCGGCCACGGCGTGTGGCGCCGGAGCTCGACGCCGCTCGCGCGCAGGCGCTGCTCGAGGGCGCGGTCGAACTTGAGCGAGCCGAACCAGTCGATGAGGATCCGGCACGCCACGCCGCGGCGGCGCTCCAGGATGGCGCGGCCGATCCGCTCCGACGGATCGCCCTCGCCCATCCAGAGGAACTCGCTGATGTGGATGGTCTCGCGCGCCCCCCGGATCTCCTCCTCGATCGCGTCGAACACCCTCCCGTTCTCGATGAGGTCGATGTCGTTCCCCTCGCGGACCGGCACCCCCACCTCGCGCTCGAGGAGCACCTCCAGCGGCGACTCGTCCGCCAGGCGGAGCATCCGGCGCGAGAGCTGGTGCCGCCACACGCGCCGCGACAGGTGACCGCCGACGGCCCCCAACACGAGGGCCGCTCCTGCGGCCGCCAGCGCCCGTCCCGCCCGCACGCCGGAACGTTCGGCACGAACGGGGCGCCGGGCACGTCCGGGGTGCCGACCTTCGAGACATGGCGGGATCAGAGGACGCCGCGGCGCCGCGGCGCTTCCGCGCCCGGCATGCCGCCGCGGTGGCGGGCGCGTTCGCGCTCGGCGCCCTGCTCGTCGCCTCGGTCGTCTTCTTTCACGTGGGTTGGGACGGCGGCCCGACGTTCCGGCCGCGCTTCGGCCTACACGCGTTCCTCGCGCGCCTCCCCGCGCACGTCCGCTGGCTCGGGCCGTTCGTCGTGCTCGCGGCCTCGCTGCCGGCGCTCCGCGCCCTCGTGTGGCGGGCGCTCCTGCCGCGACCGCCCCCCCGCTACCCGGACGCGTACCACGCGACGGCGCTGGGCGCGCTCGTCCACAACGCCGTCCCCGGAAAGCTCGGCCCCCTCGCCGCCGCGTGGGCGCTCGCCCGCATCGCGGACCGCCCGTTCGCCCCGGCGCTGTCTTCGCAGCTCGTCTCGAAGCTGCTCGAGCTCGGCGCCATCGTGACGCTCGGAGCGGTCGCGGCGACGCTGCGCGGTCCGGGGGCGCCGGTCGCGCGCGTCGTCGTGGCGGGCGCGGCGCTGTTCGCGGTCCTCGCCGCGGCCGCGGCCGCGCTCGCCGTGGGCGCGTCCCGCGCCTCGGAGCGGCTCGCCCGCCGCCTGCCGCGCGCGGGGGCGGCGCTCGCCGCGCTCGGGGAGGGGATCGCGGGCGCGGGGAGCCCGGGCCGGCTCGCCGTGGCGGCCGCGTTCGCGACGCTCCCGGCGCTCGTCGCAGCCTGCGCATACGCGCTGCCGCTCGCGGCGGTGGGCGTCGGCGGGAGCTGGGCGGCCGGCGCGCTCCTCGTCACGGTCATCGCGTTCGGCCAGCTCACGCCGGGCCTTCCCGTCGGGACGGGCGTCTACTGGTCGCTCGCGGCCTGGGCGGCGCGGCAGCTCGGCGCATCGGCGGAGGACGCCGCGGCGCTCGCCATCCTGACGCACGCGGGCATGGTGGGGTCGGGCCTCGTGGTCGGCGCCGCCTCGGCGCTGGCGCGCCGCGCGGTGGTCGGCGAGCTCTTCCGCCGCCGCACACGCGCCCCTACATAGGGTCTGTCACCGGGACGTGAGATTGGCTCGTCGCGGATCGCGATGCTACGCTTCCCGGCCGCATGGAGCTGAACGAGATCCTCCAGGTCGCTCTCCGCGCCAGCGCGTCCGACATCCACCTCAAGGCGGGGCTCCCGCCGATGTTCCGGGTCGACGGCGCGCTCGTTCCGCTGAAGGACGCCCGCCGCCTGCCGCCCGAGGAGATCGGGCGGATGGCGTTCGGGATCATGAACGACTACCAGAAGGAGAAGTTCAAGCAGACGAACGAGGTGGACCTCGCCTACGGCGTCCCCGGCCTCGGCCGGTTCCGCGTGAACGTGTTCCAGCAGCGCGGCACGCTCGGCATGGTCCTCCGCGTCATCCCCTTCAAGATCCAGTCGATCGAGCAGCTCATGCTGCCGAAGATCCTCGAGAAGATCGCCGCGGAGCAGCGCGGCCTCGTGCTCGTGACCGGGACCACCGGCTCCGGCAAGTCCACGACGCTCGCCGCGATGATCGACCACATCAACGCGACCGAGACCTGCCACGTCATGACGATCGAAGATCCGATCGAGTTCCTCATCCGTGACAAGCGCTCCATCGTGAACCAGCGCGAGGTCGGCGTCGACACGATGAGCTTCGGCCAGGCGCTGAAGAGCGCGCTTCGCCAGGATCCCGACGTGATCCTCGTCGGCGAGATGCGCGATCTCGAGACGATCGAGACGGCGCTCACCGCCGCCGAGACCGGCCACCTGGTCATGTCGACGCTCCACACCCTCGACGCGACCGAGACCATCAGCCGGATCATCTCCGCGTTCCCGCCCTACCAGCAGAAGCAGGTGCGGCTGCAGCTCGGCTCGGTGCTGAAGGCCGTCATCAGCCAGCGGCTCGTGCCTCGCGCCGACGGCAAGGGGCGCGTCCCCGCCATCGAGGTGCTCCTCGCGACCGCGCGCGTCCGCGAGCTCATCGAGGACAAGGACCGGACGAAGGATCTCTCGGACGCGATCGCCCAGGGGCACGTCTCCTACGGCATGCAGAACTTCGACCAGTCGCTCATGGGTCTGCTGAAGACCGGCGTCATCTCGTACGAGGAGGCGCTCCGCCAGGCGACGAACCCGGACGACTTCGCCCTGCGCGTGTCCGGCATCTCGGGCACGAGCGACTCGAAGTGGGACTCGTTCGAGAAGCACGACGCGCCCGACGCGGGGGCGCCCGCGCCCGCGCCCGCGCCCGCCGCGCCCCGCTCGGCCGCTCCGCCGCCCAGACCGGCGACGACGCCCGGACCCGCCGGGCCTCCCGCGCACCTCGGACGCATCGCGACGGCGAAGGCGCCGGCCCGGCCGGCCGGCACGGCGCCGCCCGCGGAGCCCGGCGCGGACGACGACTTCCAGATCGAGCGGTTCTGATCTCACGGGGAGGCGATGTCGGATTCCCCCTCGCTCGCCCGCGCGAAGAACGTGGCACTCCGCTACCTCGCCGCGCGCGCCCGCAGCGAGGCGCAGGTGCGGGACCGGCTCCGGCGCGCCGAGCTCGGCTTGGAGGCGGACGCGGCGGTCGCCTGGCTCGTCGGGCTCGGCTACCTCGACGACGTCGCCTACGCCCGCTCCCGCGCCCGCGCGCTCGTCGCCGCGGGGCGGCTCGGACCGCGCCTCGCCGAGCGGCGCCTCCTCGCCGCCGGCATCGAGCGCGGCCGCGCTCGCGAGGCCGTCGCAGAGGCGCTCGCCGCGGCCGCGGGCGGCGGCGCGGGCGAGGCGGAGGCGACCCTCTGCCGCGCGCTCGCCGAGAAGCGGGCGGGCCGCGCCGGCGTCGCGGCGCTCGACGATCGCGCTCGGCGCCGGCTCGCGCGCTTCCTCCTCGGCCGCGGCTTCTCCCCGGACGCCGTGGCGGGGACGCTCGGGCTTCGAGACGACGCGGCTGCGTGAGCGGGCGCCCGGTGTTATCCTCCCCGCCCCATGCGCCGCACAGCCGTCGCCGCCACCCTCCTCCTCGCCCTCGCCGCGTGCTCGAAGCACGTCTCGTTCTCGGGCGAGGTGAAGCTGCGCCCGACCGCGGAGGAGAACTACCAGGCCGGGCTCGAGCTCATGAAGAGCGAGAGCTGGCCCGAGGCGCAGAAGTTCTTCGAGCACGTCCGCACCAAGTTCCCCTTCACGAAGTACGCCGCGCTCTCGGACCTGAAGCTCGCGGACGCCAAGTTCGGCCAGCACCAGTACCCGGAGGCCGCCGACGCGTACGCGCAGTTCATCCAGCTCCACCCGAACCACGACGACGTCGACTACGCCGAGTTCCGCATCGGCGAGGCCTATTTCAAGGACGCCCCGAGCAACTTCGTCCTGTTCCCGCCCGCGCACGAGAAGGACCAGCGGCAGGTGAAGAAGGCGGCCGACGCGCTCCGCAAGTTCGTCGGGGCGCACCCGACCTCGAGGTACTTCCCCGCCGCGCAGAAGCTCCTCGCGGAGGCGGACGGGCGGCTCGCCGCGCACGAGTGGTATGTCGGCGAGTACTACTTCAAGCACCGGCACTGGGCGGGGGCGGCGGGCCGATACGAGACGATCGTCGAGAGGTACCCGGGGTCGAAGTACGAGTCCGAGGCGCTCCTCAAGCTCGCCCGGTCTTACGTCGCGCTCGAGGAGAAGTACCGGGCGCGCACCGCCCTGCAGAAGCTCATCGCGACGCACCCGCAGGACCCGCGGCGCGCCGAGGCGGAGCGGCTGCTTGCGTCATTGCGCTGACGTCACGGCGTGCGGTGATCGGCGTGGAACCCGTTCGTGCTGAGCGTAGCGCCCGCGCAGCGGGCGCGCCCTTCGACTCCGGGGCGCTGCGCGCCCCTACGCTCAGGACGAACGGACCGATGCGAGTGCGGGCGGGCTGCGCGCCCCTACGCTCAGGGCGAACGGAGCGTGTCTGCGCCATAGCCCTGGGTGCGCTCGTCCTCGCCTGCTCGGTATCGAGCCCCGCCACGGAGGTCCGCGAGGCGCTCGCTCGCGCCGCCCCGCTCGAGCTCGCGGCGGGCGGAGGGCGCATCGCGGTCGCGCGCGCGGCGTTCGCGGACGTGGCGGTCTCGCTCGACGGCGCACGCGCGCTCGTCGTCGCCGTGGTGGATGCGGACGGGCGCGTTCGCGCCGGCGGCCGCGAGGTCTCGTTCGGCTACGTGGGTCGCGAGGCGTTCGCGATGGAACGGTGCCCCGGCCGTCGCTGGTGCGCCGTCGGGCCGCCGCTCCCGGCGCTCGCCGCGGCGGTAGAGGCGCTCCTCGCCGCCCCGCGTCCCGACGGCCGCCGGCCCGTCGCGTGGCAGATCCGGGTCGAGCGGGACCGCGCCATGGTGGGCGAGGACGCGGAGCTCTCGGGGGGAGGGCGGGCGCCGCGCGGCGTGCTCGCGCTCGAGCGGGACGGAGATCGCTTTCGGCTCGCCGCCGCGAGGTAGCGGTCGGCGCGCGGCCGCGTTCCTCCAAAACGTCCGTTCGTCCTGAGCGTAGCGCGGCCGAAGGCCGCGCGGAGTCGAAGGACCCCGGTGTAGACTCTCCGGGGAGGGCGAAGACATGGACGAGACGCTGAAGCAGGAGCTCGCGCTGGGCCGCGGGTACTACCTCAAGAAGGAGTACGGGCTCGCCGAGCAGTACCTCACGCAGGTCGTCGAGCAGAACCAGTCGTTCGCCGACGTCTACAACATGCTCGGCGTCATCTACCACGACCAGGGGCAGTACCAGAAAGCGCTGCGCGCGTTCGAGGCCGCGCTCCGCATCAACCCGGGGTACACCGACGCCGCCCTGAACCTCGCCGTCACGTACAACGACACTGGCAAATACCAGGAGGCGCAGGAGACCTACCGGCACGCGCTCTCCCGCTCCGGCGCGCGGCAGGGAAAGGTCGACCGCTTCGTCCAGGGCAAGCTCGCCAACATGTACGCCGAGATCGGCGACGTGTGGCTCTCGTCCGGGCTGTACGCGGAGGCGATCCAGGAGTACCGGCGGGCGCTCGATCTCGGCCCCGCGTTCGCCGACATCCGCTCGAAGCTCGCCGGCGCGCTGCGCGACGCGGGCGAACGCGAGCAGGCGATCCGCGAGTACGAAGAGGTCGTCCGGCAGAATCCGAGCTACGTGCCGGCGCGCCTCAACCTCGGCCTGTGTCTCTACGCCGCCGGCCGCAAGGACGAGGCGACACCGCACTGGAAGGCGGTCCTCGAGATCTCGCCCGGAAACCGGAACGCGGAGATGTACCTGCAGCTCTCGGGCACCGGGGGTATGGGAGCGCCATGACCGAGCCCGAGAAGAAGGTCCGCCTCACCGCGCTCAGCCACGGCGCGGGTTGAGCCTGCAAGATCCGCCCGGCGGACCTGGCGCAGGTGCTGCGCCACCTACCGCGGAGCGAGGATCCGCGCGCGCTCGTCGGCCACGACACGAGCGACGACGCCGCGGTGTACCGGCTCGACGACGAGCGGGCGATCGTCGAGACCCTGGACTTCTTCACGCCGGTCGTCGACGACCCGTACTGGTTCGGCCGGATCGCCGCGGCGAACGCCCTCTCGGACGTCTGGGCGATGGGCGGCCGTCCACTGTTCGCGCTGAACATCGTCGGCTGGCCCATCGGGAAGCTCCCCCTCGAGATGCTCGGCGAGGTGCTGCGCGGCGGCGCGGAGGCGGCGCGGCTCGCCGGAGCCTCGGTGCTCGGTGGCCACAGCATCGACGACCCGGAGCCGAAGTTCGGCATGGCCGTCACCGGCCTCGTGCACCCGGCGCGCATTCTCCGGAACGTGGGGGCGCGGCCCGGCGACGCCCTCCTGCTCACGAAGCCGCTCGGCTCGGGCATCGTGACGACCGCCATCAAGCGGGAGCTCGCGGCCGCCGCGCTCGTCGCGCGCGCCGTCGAGGTGATGGCGGCGCTCAACCGCGCCGCCGGCGAGGTGCTCGCCGCGAGCGGAGCGGTCCACGCGCTCACAGACGTGACCGGGTTCGGGCTCCTCGGCCACGGCTGGGAGATGGCGAGCGGCTCGGGGGTGGCGTTCCGGATCCGCGCGGCGGCGGTCCCCGTCCTCGACGGCGTCCACGAGCTCGCCGCGAAGGACGTCGTCCCCGGCGGCTCGAAGGCGAACCTGAAATGGGTGATGCCGCACCTCCGCGTGGCGGACGGGCTCGCCGCCACCTGGCCGACGGTCCTCGCCGACGCGCAGACGAACGGCGGCCTCCTCGCCGCGGTCGATCCGGCGCGCGCGGAGGCGCTCCTCGCCGAGCTGCGCGGGGCGGGGGTGGCCGCGGTCGCGATCGGCGAGGTCGTCCCGGGCGAGCCGCCGCGGATCGAGATCTCGTAGTCGCCGCTCCGCGCCCGGAAGCGCCTCCGCCCGCGCGTGAGGCCCGGCGGATCGGCTCTGGTACAATCCGCCGCCGATGCTCGCTCCCCTCGCCGCCTCAGCGCTCGCGCTCCTCGTCGCCGGCACGGAGCCCTCGTTCGTGGCGGTGATCGACCCCGGTCACGGCGGCGAGCAGGAGGGGGCGCGGTCGCCGCGCGGGGAGAAGGAGAAGGACGTCGCGCTCGACCTCTCGCTGCGGATCGCGCAGCGCCTCAAGAAGATCGGGGCGAAGGCGGTCCTCACCCGCAGCGGCGACATCTCCGTGACGCTCGCGAACCGCGCCGCGATGGCCACGGCGCTCCGGGCGGACATCTTCGTCTCGGTGCACCTGAACTCGATGCCCACCGCGGCGAAGCGGCGGCGGTACCAGGGGATCGAGACGTACTTCCTCTCGGCGGACGCCACCGACACGCGGGCGAGCGCGGTGGCGGCGCGCGAGAACGCCGATCGCCTCGCGGGGGAGCCCGGGCCCGATCCGAACGACCCCGTCGCCGGCATCCTCTCCGACCTGCAGGACGCGGCCTCGCTCCAGGGCTCGTCGCGGCTCGCCTACGCGATCCACGAGAAGCTCGTCGGTGCGCTCGGGGCGGAGGACCACGGCGTGAAGCAGGCGCCGTTCTACGTCCTCGCCGGGGCGCGCATGCCCGCGGTCCTCCTCGAGGTGGGCTTCATCTCGAATCCCGAGGAGTCGGCGCGGCTCCGCACCCGCGCCTACCGGGAGAAGATCGCCGAGGCGGTGGTGGACGGGATCCGGACCTTTCGCGGCGAGACCCCCCGCGCGAGCCGCTGAGCGGCCGGCGACCAGCACTTCCCGAGCGACCCCGCGACAGGTGCCCGGACCGTGGCGGCCCAAGAGGGCGGAGCGCGGGGTTGCCCGCGCCACGGACGCTCCGTAGATCGGTGCGCCAAGGAGGAAACACCGATGAGGCTCGTGCTGATGACGATCGTGACCGGACTCGTGCTGGCGGCCGTGCCCGCGGGCGCGGCGGAAGAGGCCGCGAACGCCGGCGGGAAGGGGACGTACCTCGTGACCACGACCCACACGCCCGAGGAGTGCCTCGCCGCGATGGACGAGGTCGCGAAGAACAAGAAGCTCCTCGACAAGGCCGAGTGGGGGTGCATGAGCGGCGACCACACGATGTATCTCAGGACCGAGGCCGCCGGGCCGGAGGAGGCGATCCAGCAGATCCCCGAGTCGCGACGGAAGGACGCGAAAGCGGTCAAGATGACGAAGCTGACGGCCGCCCAGCTCAAGACGTTCCACGAGAAGCACGGGGACATGCCGAAGTAGGCCCGGGCGCGGCCCGCGTCGAGCGCAGGCGTGGCGCGCGACGCGGGCGCGTGCTATCCGCTCCCGCATGCCCAGACCGAACGGCCGTGCCGAGCGCGAGCTGCGCAACATCGTCCTCGAGCCCGGGGTCGCGAAGCACGCCGAGGGGTCCTGCCTCGCGCGCTTCGGCGACACCCACGTGCTCTGCACCGCCTCGATCGAGGAGAAGGTCCCGCCGCACGTGTTCGGGACGGGCGCGGGGTGGGTGACCGCCGAGTACGGGATGCTGCCGCGCTCGACGCACGAGCGGATGGCGCGGGAGGCGGCGCGCGGCAAGCAGGGCGGCCGGACGCTCGAGATCCAGCGGCTCGTCGGGCGCGCCCTGCGCGCCGCGATCGATCTGCGCGCGCTCGGGCCGAGGACGGTGATCCTCGACTGCGACGTCATCCAGGCGGATGGCGGCACCCGCACCGCCGCGATCACCGGCGGCTGGGTGGCGCTCGCGCTCGCCGTCCGCGCGGTCCGCGCGAAGAAGAAGCTCGCGCAGGAGCCGATGCGCCGGAACGTCGCCGCGGTGTCGGTCGGGATCGTGGCCGGGAACGTCTGCCTCGACCTCGACTACCTCGAGGACTCGACCGCCGAGGTGGACATGAACGTGGTCGCGACGGGGGAAGGGGACCTCGTGGAGGTGCAGGGGACGGCCGAGGGGAAGCCGTTCCCGCGCGGCGACCTCGACCGGATGCTCGAGACGGCGCTGGAGGGCATCTTGAGGCTGAAGGAGCTGCAGCTCGCGGCGGTGAAGCCCTAGCCGGCGAGCTGCCCGCGGACGCCCCTTCGCGGCGCGCAGGCGATGGATCTCTTCTTCGGTACGACCAACCCGGGCAAGCTCCGGGAGCTCAGGCGGCTCGTCGCGGGCCTGCCGATCCGCGTGGTGTCGCCGCAGGACCTCGGCCGGCCGATGCCGGAGGTGGAGGAGGACGGCAGGACCTTCGCGGAGAACGCCGCGAAGAAAGCCTCCGCCCTCGCCCGCTTCGCCGGGATGTACGCGCTCGCGGACGACTCCGGGCTGTGCGTCGAGGCGCTCGGCGGCGCGCCGGGCGTCCGCTCGGCGCGCTGGTCCGACGAGGAGCCCGGGCCCGAGCCGGCGAGCCCCGTGTGCGAATTCCCCGGCGCCGCGGCGGACGAGCTCGGCCCCATCGCCGGCGGCGCGGCGCGCGACGAGCGGAACAACGACAAGCTCCTCCGGTCGCTCGAGGGGGTCCCGGGCGAGCGCCGCGGCGCCCAGTACCAGGCGGTGCTCGCGCTCGCGCGCGCCGACGGGACGATCGTCGCGAGCGTCTCCGGGTCGTGCCGCGGCCGGATCGGCCTCGAGCGGCGCGGGACTGGGGGGTTCGGGTACGACCCGCTGTTTCTGCCTGAGGGGCAGGGGGGGTGCACGATGTCGGAGCTGTCGCCGGACGAGAAGGACGCCGTCTCTCACCGCGGCGAAGCCTTCCGGCGGCTCCGTCCGGTGCTCGAGCGACTGGCCCTGCCTTGACGGGAGCGGTCCGAAGCAGTAGGAAACCGCGTTCTTCGGGAACGGCCGGGCGGCCCGAACCCCGGCGAAGTTCCGGGGCGTAGCGCAGCCTGGTAGCGCGCCTGCCTTGGGCGCAGGAGGTCGCCGGTCCGAATCCGGCCGCCCCGACTTCTTTGACATGACGGGATGACCGGGGCGCCAGGACGCGGCGCTTCCACGCTGGAGGGTTTCGAGTTCGTTTCTAGCGCCCGTAGCTCAGATGGATAGAGCGTCGGCCTTCGAAGCCGCAGGTCGGGGGTTCGATTCCCTCCGGGCGCGCCAACTTTTTAGATTTACGGTGGGTATAGCTCAATTGGTAGAGCACTGGACTGTGGATCCGGGGGTTAAGGGTTCGAGCCCCTTTACTCACCCTGTAGTTTTCGAGAAGCGCCCGTAGCTCAGCTGGCCGGGGGTCCGGGGGCCGTCACTGGCCCCCGTACAACTCCCGGTCCTGGGCAAAGGTGCGGTTGAAGTTCGCGCCCGTAGCTCAGCTGGATAGAGCAGCGGCCTTCTAAGCCGCTGGTCGGGGGTTCGAGTCCCTCCGGGCGCGCCAGCTCGGCGCGGACGCGCCGTTGCGGGAGCCGGGCACGGACGTGCGAGAGCGGAACGTTGACAGGCGTGCGCTCGCACTGCTAGATCCGCGCACCCTCGGCCATCCCGGGAAGGAAGCAAGCAGCATCGGGCGCGTAGCTCAACTGGCAGAGCAATGGACTCTTAATCCATAGGTTGAAGGTTCGATTCCTTCCGCGCTCACTCGAGAAGGCCCGCCACCCGGCGGGCCTTCTGCCTTTCCACGCCCGGCTATCCGGCGCCGGAGGTCCCCGTGTTCATCGGTCACTTCGCCGTCGGTCTTGCCGCCAAGCGTGCCGCTCCACGCACCTCGCTCGGGACGTTGTTCGCCGCCGCGCAGCTTCTCGATCTCGTCTGGCCGGCGCTGGTCCTCGCCGGCGTGGAGAAGGTCCGGGTCGATCCTGGGAACACCGCGTTCACGCCGCTCGACTTCGTGAGCTACCCGTGGACGCACAGCCTGCTCCTGGCGCTCGTCTGGGCCGCCGGGTTCGCTCTCGCATATCGCGCACGGACGGGGGCCGTTCGAGGCGCCTGGGTCGTCGGTGCGCTGGTGCTCTCTCACTGGCTGCTGGACTTCGTGACCCATCGCCCGGACCTGCCGCTGGCGCCCGGGGCTGCGAAGGTGGGCCTCGGCCTGTGGAGCTCGGTCGCGGCGACGGTCGTCGTGGAGGGCGCGCTCTTCGCCGCCGGGGTGTACCTGTACGCGACCGCGACGAAGGCGCGGAACCGCACCGGCCGCCTCGCCTTCTGGGCGCTCGTCGCGTTCCTGATCGCGATCTACGTCGCGAACGTCGTCGGCCCGCCGCCGCCGAGCCCCCGCGCGGTCGGCGCGGCCGGGCTGCTGACGTGGCTCTTCATCCCGTGGGCGATCTGGATCGACCGGAACCGGGAGCTCGTGGAAGAGCGAGGCGCGGCAGCGGCGTGAGGCGCGCAGCTTCCGTGGCGGCGCGCGCCGCCGAGCAGACTCGTCACCGCCCGAGCCACTTCACGAGCGCGTAGCCGCGGTCGCGGTGGACGAGCTCGTAGCGCGCCCCCGCCGGCAGCTCGCTCGCGCGGACGATCGCGAGCTGCCCCGGGCGTGGCTCGGCGCGCGGCGTCTCCCGCGCGCGGTAGACCGCGAAGCTCGGCGTGTGGACCCCCCACTGCACGGCGGGCTCCGGCCGTCCGCGCGCCGCGAGCGCGGCCCGCTTCACCGGCCCCTGCACGAGCTCGCCGATCCACGGGGTCGCCGCTCCGGCAAGCACGAGCGAGGCGGCGAGGGCGCCCAGCGCGGCGCGCGCAGGGAAGTCGCGCACGACGCGCCGCGCGGCGAGCCACGCCGCGGCGGCCACGACCGCCGACAGGACGAGCGGCGCCCCGGGAAGCTCGCTGCCCCCCGCGATGAGCTCGCGGTAGAGCGGGTCCCCGATGCGGGGCGCCACGAGCGGCGCGAGCGCGGGCAGCGCCGCGACGAGCGCGAGCAGGGTCGCGATCGCGGCGACGACGAGCCCGCGCGCGAGGCGGCCGGCCCGCTCCGCCTGACCCGCGAGGAGCAGGAAGAGCGGCGTCGCCCCGTAAAGGCCGTAGTGGGGGAGCTTCGTCCCGCTGAGCGAGAAGAAGACGAGGACGAAGGCGGCCCAGCCGAGGAGGAAGCGCGAGAGCGGCTCAGCCCAGAGGGCCCGCGCCCGCGCCACGAGGCCCGGGACGAGCGGCGTCCACGGGAAGACGAGCAGCGGCATCGCGAGCAGGTAGTAGCCGAGGCTCCCGCGGTGACCCTCGAGCACCGAGGTGTAGCGGGCGACGTTGTGCCGGATGAGGAAGCCCTCGACGAACGCCCACCCGTAGCGGTGGAGCGCGTAGGCGTACCAGGGGGCCGCGACCGCGAGCAGGATCGCCCAGCCGAGCGGATCGAACGCGGCGCGCGCCCAGCGCCGCCACGCGCCGCTCGCGGCGCAGAAGACGAGCGTCGCCGCCGCCGGCACCACGAGCGCGACCGGCCCCTTCGCGAGGAGGCCGAGGCCGATCCAGAGATACGTCCGCCGCAGCGGCGCGGCCCTCCCGCTCTCGAGGTGGCGCCAGGCGTCGAGCACGGCGAGGGCGAGGAGGACGTTCAGGAGCCCGTCGGCGGTCGCGGCGCGCCCGATGGCGAGCACGGCGAGGCTCGTCGCGGCGATCGCCCCGGCGAGCATCGCCGGGCGCGGGCCGAGGCGCGTCCAGGCGAACCGGGCCAGGGCGAGGCACCACGCCCATCCGCACAGGGCGGACGGCAGCCGCAGCGCCGCCTCGGAGAGGCCGAACGCGCCGACGCTCGCCGCCTGGAGCCAGTAGACGAGGATGGGCTTGTCGAAGCGCGGCGCCCCCTGGAGCGTCGTGAAGCCGAAGTCGCCGCTCGCGAGCATCTCGCGGGTGGCCTCCGCGAAGGCGCCCTCGTCCACGTCGAAGAGCGGGGCGGCGCCGAGCCGGAGGACGAACGGCGCGAGCAGGGCGAGCGCCCACAGCGCGACCGCCGCGCGCGAGGGCGACGCCGCGAGGGCCCATGCCGCTCTAGCCGTGCCAGCCGGCGTCGGGGGGGAGCGGGGGCTCCGGGGCGGCGTGGTAGGGCTTTGCATGGCGCGCCTCGAAGTAGATGCGGACGAGCAGCTCGGCGAGGATCCCGGTCGTGAGGAACTGGACCCCGGCGATGACGCAGAAGAACCCGAGCGAGAGGAGCGGCCGGCCCCCGATGCTCTCGCCGAGGAGCTTCAGCGAGGCGAGGTAGCCGAGGATCCCGATCCCGAGCCCCAGCACCCCGAGGCCGATCCCGCCGAAGAAGTGTCCCGGGCGGGCGCGGAACTGCAGGAAGAAGACGACCGAGACGAGGTCCACGAGCACGCGGAAGGTGCGTGAGAGGCCGTACTTGGAGCGCCCCCGCACGCGCCCGTGGTGCGCGACCGGCTCCTCGGCCATGCGGTCGGGAGAGGTGACCGTGGCGAGCCAGGCGGGGATGAAGCGGTGCATCTCGCCGTAGAGCCGCACCTCGCGGAGCACCGAGGCCCGGAACGCCTTCAGGCTGCAGCCGAGGTCCTGGAACTCGAGCCCGGTCGTGCGCCGGATGAGCCGGTTCGCGACGATGGAGGGAAGGCGGCGCAGGACGAAGCCATCGTGCCGCTCCCTCCGCCAGCCGGCGACGAGATCGAGGTCCTCGCGGAGGAGGCGGCCGACGAGGCGCGGGATGTCTCCCGGGTCGTTCTGGAGGTCGCCGTCCATCGTCACGATGACGTCGCCGCGCGCCGCGTCGATCCCGGCCTGCATCGCCGCGGTCTGGCGGTAGTTTCGCAGGAGCCGCACGACGCGCACGTGAGGGCCGAACCTCGCCGCGTGGCGCACGAGCGCCTTCGCGGTCCCGTCGCGGCTGCCGTCGTCCACGACGACGAGCTCCCACGGGAAGGGATAGCCGGCGAGCGCCGCGTGGATCGCGTCGAGGAGCGGCTCGACGTTGTCCACCTCGTCGTACATGGGGACGACGATCGAGAGCCGGTGCGGCGGAACCGGCGCGGACGCCGGCGTGACGGCGGCGGGGTCGCCGCGCTCGACGTCAGCCATGCTCGTGCTCCAGGCGGGCCGCGGGTGCCGGCCTTCCATGTCTGCGCGAGGCGGCATATGCAATGGCGCCCGCGACGACGGCGGTGGCGAAGGAGACGAGATGCACCGCGAGCGCCGGCGCGGCGATCTCCACCGCGCTCCGCCCCCGCACCGCGCCGCCGGCCCACACCCCTGCCTCGTAGGTCCCGAGCCCCGCCGGCCCCTGCACCGGGAGGACGCCGGCGAGCTCCCCTCCGAGCGCGCCCGTCCATCCCTCGACCCGCCCGAGCCCGGCGAGGGTCGCGAGGAGCACGCCGAGCGCGGCGAGCTTCACGGTCCAGCTCGCGCCGCAGAACGCCCAGCCGCGCCAGCCGTGGCGTGGAGCGAGCGCGAGCGCCTGGAGCGCGCCGCGCGCCGCGCCGACGCGGCCGCCCCCCGTCCGCGACGGCCTCGCGACCGCCGACCGCTCCAGCAGCCGGAGCGCGCCGAGCACCGCCGCGGCCAGCGCGCCCGCCGCGGCGATCCGGACGGGCGGGGCGATCCCGGGCCAGAGCGCGGCGGCGAACGCGGCGAGCACGATGACGTCCTGCACCCGCATCCAGAGGAGGCTCGCGACCGCGTGGGAGACCGGGATGCCGAGCCGGCGGTGGAGCAGCCACGGGTACGCCGCCTCGCCCCCGCGCATCGGCAGCACGTTCACGGCGGCGTTGTGGACGAGCATCACCTCGAGGCAGGGCCGCACCCCGAGCGCGAGGCGCGTGCCGAGCTCCGCCCGGATGCGCAGCGCGCGAAGCAGGTAGCTCGCCGCGAGCCCGGCGACCGTCGCGACCCATGCCCACCACGGCGCGGGCCGGAGCGCCGCGGCGAGGCGGGCGAGATCGACGCCGCGGGTGAGCCAGGCGAGCAGCGCGAGCCCCAGCGCGGACGCGACGAGGAGCCGCGCGAGGGCGCGCGTCACGTGCGCGCCTCGGCCGCAGGGCGGCGGCGAAGGCGGCCCCACTGCGGCTGCTCGGAGAGCGTCCGGACGCCCGCCCAGACCGCGAGCGTCGCGAGCACCCACTGGATGGGCAACGTTCGGCCGTACCCCTGATCGGTCGCCATCGCGATCCCCGCGCCGAGCTGCGTCGCCCCGAGGAGCCACCGTCCCGGCGCGGTCGCGAGCCACCGCTCGGTCTGAGTGACGTTCCCGAGGTGCACGGAGACGGTCCCCGTCGCGCATCCGAGGGCGGCGCCGGCGAGGACGTCCGTCGGCCAGTGCACGCCCGAGACGACGCGCGCGAGCCCGATCGCCGCGGCGAGCGCGATCGACCCTACGACCACGGCCGGGCGCCGCCAGAATGGGCCGCCCACGAGGAAGAGGATGCACACGCAGGCGGTCGCGGTCATCGCGTGACCGGAGGGCATCGAGCGCTGGAAGAGCGTCGGGCCGACGACGTGCAGCTGCGCGGACGCGATCGCCGCTGCCGGGCGCGGCTCGGGCATCGCGTGCTTCATGGCCTGCGTGAGGCCCCCTCCGACGAGCAACATCCACGGGAGCGTAGCCACCACGGGGGGGTGGAGCTGCGCTCGGATGGTGAACACGACGAGCGCGGTCAGGCCGAGCCCAGCTATCCCGAGCGCCTCCCAGACCGCATCGGGCAGCCCGCGCCAGCCGTTCAAGAAGAGGAACAGGCGCGTGTCGAGGCCGCGCTCGCGGGCGACGGAGCAGGCGAGCACCGTGAGCAGGGAGACCGCGGCGACCTCGATGACGGTGCCGGCGCGAGGGCCGATGTTCGGGGATGTCAGACGGGTACCTCGCGGACGGAGCGTCGTGCCGGCACCATCCTTTCCGGGCCATGTGGCGGCAAGCCGACATTCGGGTGCCAGCCTGGCAATGACGCAGGCGCTCCATAGCTTCGAAGCCGAATCGCCACGCGCGCGCATGACCGTGGGTGCCATGTCACCGTCCGTTCTCGTCACCGGCGCAGCGGGGTTCATCGGAGCGCACGTCGCCGCGGCGCTCTGCGACGCAGGGTTCGACGTCGTCGGGTGCGATCGCGCGGGCGGAGAGGGGCTCCTAGCGCGGCTCCGGCACGATCGGGTGACCCACTTCCTCGTGGGGCGCCACGTTCCGTTCGAGGTCGTCGATCTGAGCGAACCCGGCGAGGTCGAGGCGCTCTTCGCCAGGCACCGCTTCGATCGCGTGGTACACCTCGCGGCCCAGGCGGGGGTGCGCCAGTCGGCCGAGATGCCGCAGGCGTTCGTCCGCTCGAACCTCGTCGCGTTCGGCCACCTCCTCGAGGCGTGCCGCCACGCCCGCGTGGAGCACCTCGTCTATGCGAGCTCGTCGAGCGTGTACGGCGCGCGCGAGGCGACGCCGTTCCGGGAGGACGACCGCGCCGACGCGCCGACCTCGCTCTACGCGGCGACGAAGCGCGCGAACGAGCTCATGGCGCACTCGTACGCACACCTGTTCGAGCTGCCCTGCACCGCGCTACGCTTCTTCACCGTGTACGGGCCGTGGGGTCGGCCCGACATGGCCTACTTCGACTTCGCGCAGCGCATCCGGCGCGGCGAGCCGATCACGGTCTACGGGCGCGGCGAGCTGCGCCGGGACTTCACGTACGTGGACGACATCGTCGAGGGCGTGCGCCGCGTCGCCGCGCTGCCGTGCGCCGCGCCGGGGGGAGCCGCGCCGCACCTCGTCCTCAACATCGGGAACCACGAGCCGGTCGAGGTGAGCGTGTTCGTGCGGCTGCTCGAGCAGGCGCTCGGGCGCGCCGCGATCGTGCGCTACGCCCCGGTGCACAAGGGCGACGTCCCGATCACCTGCGCGGACGTGACGAGGCTGCGCGCGCTCACCGGTTTCGCGCCGCGGACGCCGCTCGCCGACGGGCTCGAGCGCTTCGCGCGCTGGCTCGAGGCGTGGGATCCGCTAGCCGCGGAAGCCGCTAGTCCTTCTTCCCCCCCTGGATGACGCCGAACCGCGGTCGCTTCCGCTCGGGCGGCCGCAGGCCTCCTGCGAGGACCGCGGGCCAGGGAAACGCGCACTCGAAGCGCCGGCCACGGAACGTCAGGCTGCAGCGGATGCCCCACTCGTCGAGCAGCACCTCGGGCGTGTCGCGACCGATGACGAGGTTCAGCCGGACGAGCTCCTCGCGCTGCAGGTGCTCGGGGAGGACCGCGCCCGGGGCGGCGGGAGCGACGACGACGTACTCGATGGCGGCCGCGGCGCGGCAGGCCTCGAGCATCTCGGCGTAGCGGCGCTGGATCGCGTAGAGCTGGAGCGCTCCCTTCGGCCAGGCCGGACACGCGGGAAGGCAGGGCGCGTCGGCAGGATGTTCGTGGTGCGCGTCCACCCTGACCTCTCTACTACAGACGGTCGCCCCCGTCGCCGGACGTGATAGACGAGGTGAACCTGCGAGCGCAGGGCAGCCGGTTGAGGCTGCCCGGAGCGAGCGGGGGAGGAGCCGGGCTTCGCCTGGCGACGGGCGGAGGCGGAGCCGGAGCATCGATGGTTCGGGGGGTCGCGAGGTCCCCTGCCGAAGGCAAAGGGGGACCGAGTGTCCCCCCGTGGAGATGTGAGACGGGCGGGTGGCGGAACTGGCAGACGCGCTGGACTTAGGATCCAGAGCCGCGAGGCGTGAGGGTTCGAGTCCCTCCCCGCCCAAACCCCTTGACCGCGCTCGTTCGCGCACGTAGCACTACCCGCTTTCCGCAGTCATTTCCGCGCCGAGGCGAACCGCAATGAAGATCGAGGTCGAGAGCGTCTCTCCCGTCGAGAGGAAGGTCACCATCGAGGTCGATCCCGAGCGCGTGGCGAAGGAGCTGGAGCAGGCCTACGTCGGTCTCGGCCGCCGGGTGAAGCTCCGCGGCTTCCGCCCCGGGAAGACGCCTCGCAAGGTGCTCGAGCGCCACTTCCGCTCCGAGGTCGAGGGCGAGGTCGTCGAGAAGATCGTGCAGTCCACCTTCGCGGAGGCAGTGCGGGTCGAGGACATCGACGTCGTCGCCCCGCCGAACGTGTCGATCACCGAGGGCGTCGCCGAGGGGAAGCCGCTCCGCTACACGGCCCGGGTGGAGGTGAAGCCGAAGCTCTCCCCCAAGGACTACAGGGGTCTCGCGGTGACGCGCCGCCCCCCCTCCGTGACCGACGAGGACGTCGTCTCCGAGATCACGAAGGTCCAGGACTCGATGGCGCAGCTCGAGCCCGTCGAAGGCCGGTTCGACGCCCAGGAGGGCGACTGGGCGGTCGTCGACCACGAGGGGACCATCGACGGAAAGCCGTTCGAGGGCTCGCGCGCGGAGGGGGTCACCGTCCACGTCGCGCCGGGCTCCGTCGCGGACGGGAACCTCCCCGCGCTCGCGGGGAAGAAGCTCGGGGACACGGTCGAGATCGAGGAGCCGTTCGCCGCGGACCACCGGAACGAGGAGCTCCGGGGCAAGACCGCGAAGATGAAGGTCACGCTGAAGGCGCTGAAGACCCGGCAGCTCCCGCAGCTCGACGACGCGCTCGCGAAGTCGCTCGGCGTCGAGGGGGTCGAGACGCTCGAGCAGCTCCGGGCACGCATCCGCTCGGACCTCGAGAAGCGCGAGGCGCGGCGCGCCGAGAACGAGCTGCGCGACGGCCTCGTCAAGGCGGCGCTGGCGAAGAACGAGTTCGAGGTCCCCCCCGCGCTCGTCGAGCGCGCCATCGACGCGATGATCGAGGGAGCGGCGGAGCGGTTCGCCCGCCAGGGCATCGACATCCGGCGCCTCGAGCTCGACTACGCCCGGATGCGGGCCGACCTGCGCGAGCAGGCCCTCCTCCAGGTACGGGGACGCCTCCTCCTCGAGGCGATCGCCGACACCGAGAAGGTGGACGTCACGGACGAGGACCTCCAGGCGGAGATCACGCGCATCGCGGGCGATCTGGGGCTCCCCCTCGCGAAGGCCCAGCAGCAGATGCGCGGCAAGGAAGCGCGCGAGGCGCTAAGGAACAAGATCAGGGAGGACAAGGCGCTCGCCGTCCTGTCCTCCGCCGCAACCATCCAGCCGTCCTGAGGGAGAGCCGATGCCCTACATCCCGATGCCGTACGTGGTCGAGCAGACCCACCGCGGCGAGCGCAGCTACGACATCTACTCGCGCCTCCTCAAGGATCGGATCGTGTTCCTCGGGACACCGATCGACGACGACGTCGCGAACGTCGTCATCGCGCAGCTCCTCTTCCTCGAGTCCGAGGATCCGGACAAGGACATCAACCTCTACATCAACAGCCCGGGCGGCTCGGTGACGAGCGGCCTCGCGATCTACGACACCATGCAGTACGTGAAGCCGCAGGTGTCCACGATCTGCGTCGGCCAGGCCGCGTCGATGGGCGCGTTCCTGCTCGCGGGCGGCGCGGCCGGGAAGCGCTTCGCGGTGCCGAACGCCCGGATCATGATCCACCAGCCCCTCGGCGGCTTCCAGGGGCAGGCCACCGACATCGAGATCCAGGCGAAGGAGATCCTCCGCCTGAAGGCGCGGCTGAACGAGATCCTCGCCAAGCACACGAGGCAGCCGATCGAGCGGATCGAGAAGGACACCGACCGCGACTACTTCATGGGTGCCGGAGAGGCGAAGGAATACGGCATCACGGACGAGGTGATCCTGCACAAGAAGGCGACGGAGAAGAAGCCGCAGTAATATGGGGAAGAGCGCGACGCGCGGACGCCCCCGCGGGAGCGGCAGCCGGTCGAGCGGGCTCGGGGAGAAGAGGAAACGATGGAGAAGCGCGAGACCCTGAGCTGCAGCTTCTGCGGAAAGTCGCAGAAGGAGGTGAAGAAGCTCATCGCGGGGCCGACGGTCTACATCTGCGACGAGTGCATCGGCCTCTGCAACGACATCATCGCGGAGGAGATCGCCGGCGAGGAGAAGCGCGAGCAGAAGCTGCGCGTCCCGCGCCCCTCCGAGATCAAGACGATCCTCGACGAGTACGTGATCGGCCAGGAGCGGGCGAAGAAGACGCTCGCCGTCGCCGTCCACAACCACTACAAGCGCATCGAGAGCCGCGTCACCATCGACGACGTCGAGCTGCAGAAGTCGAACATCCTGCTGCTCGGGCCGACCGGCTCCGGCAAGACCCTCCTCGCCCAGACCCTCGCGAAGATCCTGAACGTCCCGTTCACGATCGCCGACGCCACGACGCTCACCGAGGCGGGGTACGTGGGCGAGGACGTCGAGAACATCATCGTGAACCTCCTGCAGGCCGCCGATCACGACATCGAGCGGGCGCAGAAGGGGATCGTCTACATCGACGAGATCGACAAGATCGCCCGCAAGAGCGAGAACCCCTCCATCACCCGCGACGTGTCGGGGGAGGGCGTCCAGCAGGCGCTCCTCAAGATCATCGAGGGAACCATCGCGAACGTGCCGCCGAAGGGCGGCCGCAAGCATCCGCAGCAGGAGTTCCTGCAGGTCGACACGACGAACATCCTGTTCATCTGCGGCGGCGCCTTCTGCGGCCTCGAGGGCGTCATCGAGCGGCGCGTCGGCGGGCGCAGCCTCGGCTTCGGCACCGACGTGAAGTCGAAGACCGAGAAGAACATCGGCGAGCTGCTCGCCATCGTCGAGCCGGACGATCTCCTCAAGTTCGGGATGATCCCGGAGTTCGTCGGCCGCCTCCCCGTCATCACGAGCCTGGAGGAGCTCGACGAGCAGTCGCTCATCGACATCCTCACGAAGCCGCGCAACGCGCTCGCGAAGCAGTACAAGAAGCTCTTCGAGATGGACGGCGTGACCCTCAAGTTCACCGAGGGCGCGCTCCGCGCGGTCGCCCGCGCCGCCATGAAGAACAAGGCGGGGGCGCGCGGGCTGCGGGCCATCCTCGAGAGCGCGATGCTCGACATCATGTACGACGTGCCGAGCCGCCGGAACGTGCGCGAGATCGTCATCTCCGAGGACGTCATCGACAAGCAGGAGCCGCCGCTCGTCGTGATGCAGAAGGAGGCGGAGAGCGCGTAGCGCTCCGCCCCGCGCCGGATCCGCGCAGTCCCTTCCGCCGTCGTTGACTCCCCGCTTCGTCCCGGGCAGCATCGCCACGTCCAGCACCGTCCGTCCGGGTGCGTGGGTCGCTCGGGGGTCACCGATGAAGACGTCCATCCTCGCGGTCGCCGTCGCGCTCGCGTTCTTCGCTCCACGTCTCGCCGCGGCGCAAGCCGTGCCACCCGCCAACACGGCGAAGGTCTTCACCGCGGTCGACGCGGTGAAGGCGGAGGACTACAAGGTCGTCATCACCGGGATCGTGCAGGGGGATGGCGCGCCGTCGACCTGGTCCGCCGGGTTCTACAGCTCGTCCGACGGCGCGTTGATCTCGCAATTCGTGAGCTCCTGCCAGACCCAGGCCCTGCTCGCGATGACGAAGCCCGGGCAGTACCTCCTCGAGATCCAGAGCGGCACGATCTCGCTGCGGCCGTTCTGCAAGCTCTCTCGCGTCAACCCGTAGCGGACCGCCTCCGCCGGTCATGGGCGCGCGTGTCTTCCTCGTCACGGTAGCCGTCGCCGCAGCCGCCTGCGGCGTCGACGGAAGGCCCCTCCGCGTCGCTCCCGGGGCGACAGACGCCGACGGCGACGGCTACGTCGCGTCGGACGACTGTGACGACCACGATCCGAACGCCTGGGTCATCGGACAGGCCTACCGCGATGCCGATGGCGACGGCCGCGGAGCCGGTGCGCTCGAGGACGTCTGCCGCGGCATGACCGTGCCCTGGGGCTGGTCGGTCGACGGCACCGATTGCGACGACGGCGACCCGTACCGCTGGATCAGCCAGACCGGCTACGCGGACGAGGACTTCGACGGCTTCGGGACGGGCGCCGCCCTGACGCTCTGCACGAACGGCGTGCTGCCTGCCGGCTACGCGTCCGCGGCCGTGGACTGCGATCCGCTCGACCGGGACGCCTGGCAGGAGCTGGGCTACCTGTACCGCGACGCGGACGGCGACGGCGTGACCGTCGCGAGCGCGGGGATCGTATGCACGGGGGCCGCGCTGCCCGCGGGCTACCGGATGTCCCCGAACGGCACGGACTGCGACGACGCAGACCCGGAGACGTCGCTCGCGATCGAGGCGTACGCCGACGGCGACCACGACGGGGTCGGCGCGGGGGAGCGGGTCTCGCGGTGCGTCGCCCCTTCCGGTCCGTCGCTCCCGGGCTGGGGCTGGGCGTGGTCCGATGGGGACTGCGATCCTCTCGACGGCACGCGCTGGCGGATGCTGCCGTACGTCGCCGTGGACCGCGACGGGGACGGCACCACCGTCGCCGCGAGCGGATCGATCTGCGCCGGCGCATCGCTCCCGGCGCCTTACCGCTCCGCGGCGAACGGGACCGACTGCGACGACGCGGACCCGGCGAAGTGGCGCCTTCTCTCCGGCTATGCCGACGAGGATGGCGACATGGTCGGCGCAGGCTCGCTCGTCGAGGTGTGCACGAGCCTCGCGCTTCCGCACGGCTTCGTCGCGACGGCAGGCGACTGCGCCCCCACGGATCCGGCAGCGTGGCGCACGTTCGCCTACACGTTCCGCGATGCGGACGGCGATGGGAAGACCGTCGCCGCCGCGGGCGTGCTCTGCATCGGCGCGCAGGCTCCCCCGGGCTACACGAGCGTGCGAGCCGGGGACGACTGCGACGATACGGACCCCGACGTGTGGACCACGGTCGTCGCGTACCTCGACGCGGACGGCGACGGCATCGGCGCAGGGGCGCCGCTCGCCTTCTGCACCGATGGCTCCCTCCCGGCACGACACGTGGGCACCGGCGGGGACTGCGCGCCCGACGACCCGGCCGCATGGCGCGTGGCGTCCTACGCGTACGTCGACGCGGACGGCGACGGCTACACCGCGAAGCAGTCGGGGCAGGTGTGCACGGGTCAGACGCTGCCCGATCCGTTCCGGGCCGCCGCGAGCGGCAACGACTGTGACGACGCGGACCCGGCGCTGTACCGATGGGTCGTGCTGTACCGCGATCTCGACGGCGACGGCCTCGGGGCGGGACCCCGGACGATCCCGTGCCTCGGGGCCACGCTCCCGGACGGCTTCTCGACGTCCGGATACGACGTCGACGACGCGGACCCGGCGATCCAATCCGTGACGTCCGTCGACGAGGTCGTGCTCGGCATCTAGGCTGGCGTCGCGTCAGCGGCCCGCGGCAACCGAACCCAAGGTTCGCGCCTCCGTCGGGGGCGCAAACGTCCGCTCACGCGACCGCTCTCCCGCTTCGCGCGCGGCGAACGAGCGGCCCGAACAACTGCGACCAGTTAGGTGTTGCAGGTGTTAGTCTCCCCAATCGGCGCTGCGGCAACGCGGTGCCGCCACACGAAGGAGTCATCGGACCGTGGCGATCTTCTCGCGCAGCGACGACGGCAAGAAGGACGGGAAGAAGATGAAAAGCCTCCCGCTCCTGCCCCTCCGCGACATCATCGTGTTCCCGCACATGGTGGTGCCGCTGTTCGTGGGCCGTCAGAAGTCCATCGCGGCGCTCGAGGAGGCGATGGCCCATGACAAGGCCATCCTCCTGTGCGCCCAGAAGAAGGCGAAGACGAACGAGCCGGCGGCCGAGGACATCTTCGCGGTCGGCACGATCGGGCAGATCATCCAGCTGCTGCGGCTCCCCGACGGCACCGTGAAGGTGCTCGTCGAGGGCAAGCAGCGCGCCCGCGTCCGCCGCTTCCTCGACTCGGAGCGGTTCCTGCTCGTCGAGGCGGACGACATCGAGGAGGCGAGCGAGCTCACCGTCGAGCTCGAGGCGCTGATGCGCTCCGTGCACTCGACGTTCGAGGCCTACGTCAAGCTCAACAAGCGCATCCCGCCGGAGATGCTCACCTCCGTCGCGTCGATCGACGACGCGGCGCGGCTCGCCGACACCATCGTCGCGCACCTCTCCCTCAAGCTGCAGGACAAGCAGTCGATCCTGGAGACGGAGTCCCCCGCGAAGCGGCTCGAGAAGCTCTACGAGCTCATGCAGGGCGAGATCGAGATCCTCCAGGTGGAGAAGAAGATCCGCACGCGCGTCAAGAAGCAGATGGAGAAGACGCAGAAGGAGTACTACCTCAACGAGCAGATGCAGGCCATCCAGAAGGAGCTGGGTGAGCGCGACGAGTTCAAGAACGAGATCCAGGAGCTCGAGGAGAAGATCAAGACCAAGAAGATGTCGAAGGAGGCCACCCTCAAGGCCAAGAAGGAGCTCAAGAAGCTCAAGATGATGAGCCCGATGAGCGCCGAGGCCACGGTGGTGCGCAACTACATCGACTGGATCCTCTCGCTCCCCTGGTACGAGTACACCGAGGACAAGCTCGACATCCCCGAGGCCGAGAGGATCCTCGCCGAGGATCACTATGGCCTGAAGAAGCCGAAGGAGCGGATCATCGAGTACCTCGCGGTGCAGAAGCTCGTCGAAAAGATCCGCGGGCCCATCCTCTGCTTCGTCGGCCCTCCCGGCGTCGGCAAGACGTCACTCGCGAAGTCGATCGCGCGCGCGATGAACCGTCGCTTCGTCCGGATCAGCCTCGGCGGCGTCCGCGACGAGGCCGAGATCCGCGGGCACCGGCGCACCTACATCGGCGCGCTCCCGGGCAAGATCATCCAGTCGCTCAAGAAGGCGGGGTCGGGGAACCCCGTGTTCCTGCTCGACGAGGTGGACAAGATGTCCACCGACTTCCGCGGCGATCCCTCGTCGGCCCTCCTCGAGGTGCTCGATCCGGAGCAGAACTTCAGCTTCGCCGACCACTACCTCGACCTCGACTACGACCTGTCGAAGACCATGTTCATCTGCACGGCGAACACCATGGGCGGGATCCCGCTGCCGCTGCAGGATCGCATGGAGGTCATCCGCATCGCGGGCTACACCGACCTCGAGAAGAGCTCGATCGCCGACCGCTACCTCGTCCCGAAGCAGAAGGAGATGAACGGCCTCGCCGGCGTCGGGGTGACCTTCCGGCGCAGCGCGGTCCGATCGCTCATCCACCGCTACACGAAGGAGGCCGGCGTCCGCTCGCTCGAGCGCGAGATCGGCTCCATCTGCCGGAAGATCGCGAAGGACGTGCTGAAGACCGGCGGCGTGAGCGACCTGAAGAGCTACGAGGTGACCCAGAAGCTCGTCCAGAAGTACCTCGGCCCGTACAAGTACCGGTACGGCACCGCCGAGGAGAAGGACCAGATCGGCGTAACCACCGGCCTCGCCTGGACCGAGCTCGGCGGCGAGCTGCTCACCGTCGAGGCGCAGGTGATGCCCGGCAAGGGCAAGCTCACGATCACCGGCAAGCTCGGCGAGGTGATGCAGGAGTCCGCCCAGGCGGCCATGAGCTACGTGCGGAGCCGCGCCGAGCCGCTCGGGCTCGACAAGCGGTTCCTCGAGAACATCGACATCCACGTCCACGTCCCGGAGGGCGCGATCCCGAAGGACGGGCCGTCCGCGGGCGTCACCATGGCGACGACGCTCGTGTCGGCGCTCTGCCGGATCCCGGTCCGCAAGGACGTGGCGATGACGGGCGAGATCACGCTGCGCGGGCGGGTGCTCCCCATCGGCGGGCTCAAGGAGAAGGTGCTCGCGGCCCACCGCGGCGGAATCAAGAAGATCATCATCCCGAAGGAGAACGCGAAGGACATCCGGGAGATCCCGAAGAAGGTCCGGGCGAAGCTCCAGATCGTCTGCGTCGAGAGCGCGGACGAGGTCCTGCGCGAGGCGCTTCTCCTCGAGCGGCCCGACGACTTCCTGAAGAAGCAGGCCGCCCCGGCGCCGGCCGCGCAGTCCGAGGCAGCAGCGCAAGCCTAGGGGAGCGGTGGAGCGCGAGCATCCCCTCCACGCTCGCGTTCCAAAGCGTGCTCCAGATCGCCCCCCCGCCGACGATCTGCGCGTCTGCTCCGTCCCGAGACAGGAAGAGCCGGAGCGTTCGCGGGTCGCTTGAGCTCCTCTGGCACCTCGATGATCATCGGGCTGCGAGGCGCCCTCTGCAGAGAGAGCCATGAGCCGATCGAGGAAACGAGGTGGCGCGAGACCGGCGACGGCAGGCAGCGTGGTTCCAGGGCGCGAGGCGACCGAGTCGGTCTCGTCCCACGACGCGTTCGTCGTGGTGCTCGTGATCGCGGTCGCGACGGCACTCGCCTACTCGAACACCTTTGACGCCCCGTTCCACTTCGACGACTTCCCGAACATCGTAGAGAACCAGAGCCTGCGAGACCTGAACGGCCAGTGGCCCCCCGGGGGCCGCCGCTGGCTTGGATACCTCTCGTTCGCGCTCAACTACCGCTTCGGCGGGTTGCACGTCTTCGGGTATCACCTCGTCAACCTTCTCATTCACGTCTGCAATGGCCTCCTCGTCTCCTGGCTGACGGCGACGACGCTCCGGACGCCGGCGATGCGGCGCGCAGAGACGGGCCCGCTCGTGCGCAGGTACCTCCCCCTGGTCGCGGGCCTCCTCTTTGCGGTTCATCCCGTCGCGACGCAGGCGGTCACGTACGTCGTGCAGCGATTCACGTCGCTCGCGACGCTCTTCTACCTTCTCTCGGTAGCCCTCTACGCGCAGGCGAGGCTCGCGCTCGAGGCCGATCTCCCGTCGAAGCCACGCGCGGCCTATCTGTACTGCCTGTCGGTGCTGTCCGCAGTCGGTGCGATGGAGACCAAGGAGATCGGTTTCACCCTCCCGTTCGTGGCGGCGGGGTACGACCTTCTGTTCTTCCGCCGCGGGAAGGCGCGGCTTCTGCTGGCGCCTCTCGCACTCACCGCGCTGCTCGTTCCCCTCGGGCTCGTCACGCAGGGCCAGAACCTTGCCGACGTGCTCGGCAACGCGAGCGACCTCGCCGCGGAGACTCAGACGATTCCGAGGTCGGTGTATCTCCTGACGCAGTCGCGCGTGGTGGTCACGTATCTCCGGCTCCTTCTGCTGCCCGTGGGACAGAACCTCGACCCCGACTTTCGCCTTTCAAATTCACCGGCGGACCCGGACGTCCTGTTCGCGCTCGCGATCCTCTTGGCCCTCGCGGCCTGCGCGGTGCTTCTCCTCGTTCGCGCTCGCAAGACGAACCGGGCCGCGGGCGTGCTCGTCTTCTTCGGTGTCGCGTGGTTCTTCGTCACCTTGTCGGTCGAGTCGTCGGTCATCCCGATCCGCGACGTCATCGTCGAGCATCGAGTGTATCTCCCCAGCGCGGGCGCCGCCGTCACCGCCGGCACCGCGCTGCTCTGGGCGATCGAGCGCCTGCGCCTCCGAGTCTCGCTCCCGCTTCAGGCAGGCTTGGCGCTGCTGATCACGGCTGGGCCGCTCGGAACCGCTGCATACGTGCGGAACCTCGTATGGAAGGACGACTTCATTCTTTGGAGCGATGTCGTCGCCAAGAGCCCGCAGAAGGGGCGGCCGCATTTCCAGGTTGGGCTTGCTTACAAATTGAAGGGCCAGATCGACGATGCGATGCGCGAGTACCGCGAGGCGATCCGGCTGGATCCTGCTTACGCCCCCGCGCACAACAACCTGGGCAACGCCCATAAGAAGAAGGGCGAGCTCGATGACGCGATCCGCGAGTACCGAGAGGCGATTCGCGTGGCTCCGGGGTATGCGCGCGCACACTACAATCTCGGCGTCGCCTACCAGGCGAGGGGCCGGATCGATGATGCGATCCGCGAGTACCGGGAAGCGATGCGGCTCGGGTATATCGAAGCCCGAAACCGTCTCGGCGGCATCTCGATGCAGCAGGATCGGGCCGCAGACGCGGTCGAAGAGCCCCGCCGATGAGCACTTCATCCTGTATGGAGGCGCGGCAACCGAAGGTTTTCTCGGGGTTGAAGCCATAAGAATCCGTTCTTGCCGGGACGCGGCCGCGGGATGTACCGACTTCGCCGCGGCGCGTCGTTTACTTAGACCTCACGCGGTTGGTACACGTCGTCCCCCATCACTGGGAGGGAACATGCGCAGCCGCCTGTCCATGTATGCGTGTGCCGTCGCGGTCCTCTTGTCGCGGAACGCGCTCGCCGCCGATGCGTTCCAGCCCGTCGCGAGCTTCCCGACGGAGCGTACCTTCACCGCGGGCATTCGGCTGGCCGACGGACGTGTGCTCGTCACCGGCGGCGGCGACGCGAACGGCAACTGCGTCGCGGACGCCAACGTCTACGATCCCGTGACGGGAGCGTTCGAGACGATCGGTCCAATGGCGGAGGCGCGGAAGCTGCACCAGATGGCGCTTCTCGCGGACGGTCGTGTCCTCATCGTCGGGGGTTACTGCGCCTTCATGAGCAGTACGGCGAGCGCCGAGATCTACGACCCCTCTACCCACACATTCACGCCGACGGGCTCGATGATCGAAGGGCGTGCACGGTTCACCGCGACGACGCTCGCGGATGGACGGGTCCTCGTCGCCGGGGGAGGCATCGGGGGCCGTGTGACGGCAGAGATCTACGACCCGGCGACGGGCACGTTTGCCTACACCGGGTCCATGTCCGTCCCCCGGGAGGATCACACGGCAACGCTCCTGCCTTCAGGGGGAGTCCTCATCGTGGGGGGCTGGGACAACTTCTTGACCTACATGACCGACCGGCAACTCGAGGTGTTCGACCCTGCGACGGGGACGTTCGGAGTGGTCGGTGCAATGACCGAGGGGCGCGCGGGTCACTCGGCGACGCTCCTCGAGGACGGGACCGTGCTCCTGGCCGGCGGTTTCAACGAGCTTCTGGGATACCTCTATCCGCTCAATACTGCGGACGTGTTCGACCCTCTGTCGGGCATCGTGACGCCGATCGGCCCGATGGGGTCCGGACACCGTTATCACGGGGCCGCGAAGCTCGGCGAAGGCCTCGTGCTCATCGTTGGCGGCTGCTCGTACTATGATGGTCCGGCGGAGATCTACGATCCGGTTGCCCGCGGTTTCGCCGTGAGTGCCCAGGATCCGGTCCGACGCAGCGAATCGGTCGTCGCGGTAGGCGTTGGGGCGGCGAGGGCGCTCGTCGCGGGCGCGTCATCGCTCGTCGAGTTGTGGGTCGCGGGCTCGACCGCGCCGTCGGTCGTTTCCACCGCGCCCACGGACGGCGCGATCATCAACCCGGGAAGGTGGATCACCCTGACGATCAGGTTCAGCGAATCGATGTTCGCTGGCACCGATCTCGCCGCGGTCGCGCTCACGTTCCAAACAGGCGATGGCCCGGTTGCGATCCTCGTTCACGCCGACGTTTCGGGCAATGCGCTCGTGCTCACGCCGGCGTCGTCGCTTCCCGCGAACAAGACGTTCTCGGTGACCGTCCCTGCGACCGCTGTTGTAGACGGCGGCGGACACGCGCTCGCTGCGCCGTACACGTTTTCGTTTACCTCTACGAGACGGTGACAGCGAGCGCCGTCGGCGCGCCCAGGTCCGTGGGTGCCGCATTCGGACGTTCCAGGCCGTGACGGCGGTTCGACGTCTTCCGTGCGAGTCGAGGTGCAGGGCCGGCGCACCTCTCGTGCGCTGTGCTCGACTCGGCCCGTGCGCGTGACGCGTTGGCGTGTTCCTCGCATGCGAGGAGCGCATGGCCGGGCTCGACTGGAACCTCGAGGACATCCGCGCGCGCGCGCGCGGCGCGTTCCTCGGGCTCGCGCTCGGCGACGCGCTCGGCGCGACGGTGGAGTTCATGACCGCCGCCGAGATCCGGGCCGCCCACGGCGTCCACCGGGAGATCGTCGGGGGAGGGTGGCTCCACCTGCGGGCGGGCCGCGTCACCGACGACACCGACATGTCGCTCTGCATCGCCCGCGCGATCGACGCGGCGGGCGGCTGGGACCTGCGCGGCGTCGCCGACCGCTTCGTCGCCTGGATGCGGGCGCGGCCGGTCGACGTCGGGAGCACCGTCCGGAAGGGGATCCGGCGGTACATGCTCGACGGGACGCTCGAGGGGCCTCCGAACGACGGCGACGCCGGGAACGGCGCCGCGATGCGGATGGTGCCGGTCGCGCTCGCGACGCTCGGCGATCCCGGCCTCGTCGAGCGCTGCGCGGTCGAGCAGGCGCGCATCACGCATCATCATCCGCTCTCGGACGCCGCCTGCGCCCATCTCGGCGAGCTTCTCCATCTCGCGATCCTCGGGCGCGGGAAGCCGCGGCTGCGCCGGGCCTCCGACGAGCTGGTCGCGCGCCTCCCGAAGTTCGCGTTCGAGCCGTACCGTGGGCTCGCGACCGGCTACGTCGTGGACACGCTCCAGACGGTCCTGCACGCCTTCTTCACGACGGGCGGCCTCGAGGAGTGCGTCGTCACGGCGGTGAACCGGGGGGCCGACGCCGACACCACCGGCGCGATCGCCGGCGCGATCGCAGGCGCGTACTACGGGCCCGAGCAGCTCCCGACGCGCTGGCTCCGGCGGCTCGACCCCGCCGTACGCGAGGAGATCGAGCGGCTCTCGGAACGGCTCGTGGAGCTGTCGCCGGTCGCGCAGAACCGTTCGTGCTGAGCGTAGCGCCCGCGCAGCGGGCGCGCCTTCGACTCCGGGGCGCTGCGCGCCCCTACGCTCAGGACGAACGGACCGATGCGAGTGCGGGCTGGCTGCGCGCTCCTACGCTCAGGGCGAACGGATCCCTACGCTCAGGGCGAACGGGCGTTCACGCCAATATCCGTCGCACGCGCAGCTCGCCCCCGATGACGAGCAGCTCGCGCTCGCCCCTCAGGATCGAGCGCGGAAACAGGTGCCCCGCGAAGAAGACGCGCGGGATCGCGACCGTCGCCTCGAGCACCACGTCGCCGAACTCCCACGCCCGCTCGCGGTCGTCGGTGAACGAGCAGAGGTTGTTCATGCGCAGCACCCACTCGCGCCGCCCGAGCTGCTCGACGATCTCGTGTGCGGCGAGGTCGTTCTGCCCGCGCCAGAGCACGAGCGTCTGCTCGCCGGGGTGGCGGCGCGCGAGCTCGGCCTGCGTGAAGGTGTAGACGAGGTCGAGCTGCGCGTCGATGGCGCTCGTCCGCGCCTGCCCGCGCGTCCGGTCGGCGACGTAGCGCCCCCACGCGGCGGAGTCGCGCGCCTCCAGCCGCTCGCGGTGGAAGGTGGGCGGGATCCCTATCCGGCTCTCGACCCATCCCTTCAGCACCGCGCCCTCGATCGAGGACGAGTCCATTCCCCAGCCGCGGAGGAAGCGGAGGTAGCCGTTGCGCAGGCTCCGCCGCGCCCCCGCGGTGGCCTGCTCCTGCCACTGGTGGAGCTGGAAACGGACGTTCATCCAGTCGTCGAAGCGCCGCGCCCGCTCGTCGGGATCCTCCGTCCGGTCGAGGAGATCGAAGAGAAAGCGGTTCCCGTCCCGGACCCCCTGGATCTCGAGGGGCTGCGGCCGCTCGTCGAAGTGGCGCGAGGCGATTACCCAGGGCGGGAGATTGCAGCGGTTGAAGGACGTCGGGCTCACGGTCTCGGGCCGCGGATGCCTGCAAGACCCGGACGCGCGACGCGGGCTGGCACCCGGGTTGCGAGAGAGGCAGGGCGGAGGTGGTCCGTGCCGATCTCGATCCGGAAGGCGACCGCAGCGGACGTGGAGGCGCTCGTCACCCTCCTCGCCGATCTCTTCTCCATCGAGGCGGACTTCCACCCCGACGCCGAGCGGCAGCGCCGCGGCCTCGCGCTCCTCCTCGCGGCGCCCGCGCAGGGCCTCGTGCTCGTCGCCGAGCGCGGCGGCGCGGTGGTCGGGATGGTCACGGTCCAGCTCGTCGTCTCGACCGCGGAGGGAGCGCAATCCGGGCTCGTCGAGGACATGGTGGTGACCTCGGGAGAGCGCGGCCGCGGCGTCGGGCGGCGGCTCCTCGAGGTCGCGGAGAGCTGGGCGCGCGAGCGCGGCGCGACGCGCCTCCAGCTCCTCGCCGATCGCGAGAACGGGCCGGCGCTGCGCTTCTACGAGCGGATGGGCTGGCGCGGCACGCGGCTCGTCTGCCTGCGCCGCGGCGGCATGTAGTTGTGCAGCACGATCGTGCGCGGAGCGCTCGCGCGCCGTGCAGCCCGCGCGCGAGGTCCACGGGGTCGGCCGGCGCCGGTGCACGGTTCCCGGCACGCCGCTGCCGGGAGCGCAGGCGGCGGGCGACCGCGCGAGGCGCGCGCGAGCGGCGGCGCGTCCGGCGCCGCTCCGGGCCGAGGCACGTCGTGCTCGGAACTCGGGCGCGCGAGCGATCGCCTGCGACGGTACGGCGCTTGCTCTCTCCATCCGCAGCAACGTGAACCCGCGAGAGGAGACGGAGCGCACATGAGGCAGATCGCGATCTACGGAAAGGGCGGCATCGGCAAGTCCACCACGACGCAGAACACGGTCGCGGGGCTCGCGTCGCTGGGGAAGAAGGTGATGATCGTCGGCTGCGATCCCAAGGCCGACTCCACCCGGCTCATCCTCCACGCCAAGGCGCAGTCCACGGTGATGGATCTCGTGCGCGAGCGCGGGACGGTCGAGGACCTCGAGGTCGGCGACGTGCTCAAGGTCGGCTACGGCGCCGTGAAGTGCGTCGAGTCGGGCGGCCCGGAGCCGGGGGTCGGCTGCGCCGGCCGCGGCGTCATCACCGCCATCAACTTCCTCGAGGAGCAAGGCGCCTACACGCCCGACCTGGACTTCGTCTTCTACGACGTGCTGGGCGACGTGGTCTGCGGCGGGTTTGCGATGCCGATCCGCGAGGGCAAGGCGGAGGAGATCTACATCGTGGTCTCCGGCGAGATGATGGCCATGTACGCGGCCAACAACATCGCCAAGGGCATCCTCAAGTACGCCGCGACCGGGAAGGTCCGGCTCGCCGGACTCATCTGCAACTCCCGCAACACCGACCGCGAGGCCGACCTAATCGAGGCGCTCGCGAGGAAGCTCGGGACGCAGATGATCCACTTCGTCCCACGCGACAACCAGGTGCAGCGCGCGGAGCTGCGCCGCATGACGGTGATCGAGTACTCGCCCGAGCACGCGCAGGCGGAAGAGTACCGCGAGCTGGCGCGGAAGATCTCCGAGAACAAGATGCTCGTCGTGCCGAAGCCGCTGCAGATGGAGGAGCTCGAGGAGCTGCTCATGGAGTTCGGGATCATGCCGGCCGAGGACGAGACCAAGGTCGGCGTGGCGGCGGGCGCGGCCTAGGGCCGATCGTAAGGCAAGGAGACGGACCATGTCGCATCCGGTGAAGAAGGTCGAAGGCATCACGAAGGAGTCGACGCAGTCGATGATCGACCGGACGCTCGAGGCCTATCCGGAGAAGGGGAAGAAGAAGCGCACGCCGCACCTCGCGCCGAACGATCAGGCGTCGGGCAGCGCGTGCGTGAAGTCGAACCGGAAGACCGTGCCCGGCGTGATGAGCGCGCGCGGGTGCGCCTACGCGGGCGCGAAGGGCGTCGTCTGGGGCCCGATCCGCGACATGGTGCACGTCTCCCACGGGCCGGTCGGCTGCGGCTGGTACTCGTGGGGCACGCGCCGGAACCTCATGTCGGGCGTGAACGGCGTCACGAACTTCGCGATGCAGTTCACCTCCGACTTCCAGGAGAAGGACATCGTCTACGGCGGCGACAAGAAGCTGGCCGTGCTCCTCAGGGAGACGAAGGAGCTCTTCCCGCTCGCGAAGGGGATCTCCGTCCTGTCGGAGTGCCCGGTCGGCCTCATCGGCGACGACATCAACGCCGTCGCGAAGACGATGTCGAAGGAGCTGGACCTCCCCGTCATCCCCTGCAACTGCGAGGGGTTCCGGGGCGTCTCCCAGTCGCTCGGGCACCACATCTCGAACGACACGATCCGCGACTACATCATCGGGACGCGCGAGTTCTCCGAGCCGGCGACGCCGTACGACATCGCGCTCATCGGCGAGTACAACATCGGCGGCGACGCGTGGTCGACGAAGCCGCTCCTCGAGGAGATCGGCCTGAACGTGAAGGCCACCTGGACCGGCGACGGCCAGATGGAACGGATCGCCGCGACGCACCAGGTGAAGCTCAACGTCATCCACTGCTACCGGTCCATGAACTACATGTGCAAGGTCATGGAGGAGAAGTACGGGATCCCGTGGATCGAGCTGAACTTCTTCGGGCCGACGAAGATCAAGGAGAGCCTGCGCAAGCTCGCCGAGCGGTTCGACGACCGGATCAAGGAGAACGTCGAGAAGGTCATCGCCAAGTACGACCCGGAGATGCAGAGGGTGATCGAGGAGGTCCGGCCCCGCCTCGAGGGCAAGAAGGTCATGCTCTACGTCGGGGGCCTCCGCCCGCGCCACACCGTCGGCGCGTACGAGGACCTCGGCATGGTCGTGGTCGGCTCCGGGTACGAGTTCGCGCACTCGGACGACTACGACCGGACCTCCCCCGAGATGCCCGACGCGACCGTCATCTACGACGACGCCTCCGAGTACGAGCTCGAGAACTTCGTCCAGGAGCTGAAGCCCGACCTCGTCGGCTCCGGCATCAAGGAGAAGTATCTCTTCCAGAAGATGGGGCTGCCGTTCCGGCAGATGCACAGCTGGGACTACTCCGGCCCGTACCACGGGTACAAGGGGTTCCCCGTCTTCGCCCGGGACATCGACATGGCGATCAACAGCCCGACCTGGGCGCTCGTCAAGTCGCCGTTCTAGAGCGCGCACCTTCTCCCTCTCCCCGCGAAGCGGGGAGAGGGTCGGGGTGAGGGGTCACGAACAGAGCACGTTGCGGGCCGTTCACCGACGGCACGCTCGAGGACTGCCTGCAGCACGAGGAGAAGTGAAATGGCGAACAACCTTGGCCTCACCGTGAAGCCCGTCTGCGAGACCACGCCGGAGGAGGAGGCGCGGGTCGCCGCCTGGATCAACACGCCCGAGTACCGGGAGAAGAACTTCGCGCGCCAGGCGCTGGTGATCAACCCGGCCCATGCCTGCCAGCCGCTCGGCGCGGAGCTGTGCGCCCACGGCTTCGAGGGGACCCTCCCGTTCGTGCACGGGTCGCAGGGGTGCGCGTCGTACTACCGCTCGACGCTGAACCGCCACTTCCGCGAGCCCGCGCCGGCCGTGTGCAGCGCGATGTCGGAGGACGGCGCGGTCTTCGGCGGCCAGAACAACCTCCACGAGGGGCTCGAGAACGCGATCGCGCTCTACAAGCCGAAGATGGTCGCGGTCTTCACCTCGTGCATGCCGGAGATCATCGGGGACGACGTGAGCGCGTTCATCAAGAACGCGCGGCAGAAGGGGCTCGTCCCGAAGGAGATCCCCACCCCCCATGCCAACACCCCGAGCTTCAACGGCTCGCACGTCCACGGCTACGACGCCATGCTCGCGGCGATCCTCGAGACGCTGACCGCCGGGAAGGCGGTGGAGGGGCGCTGCACCGGCAAGCTCAACTTCATCGCCGGCTTCGACGCCAACATCGGGAACTACCGCGAGTACAAGCGGATCTTCGAGGCGTTCGAGATCCCCACCACGTTCCTCGCGGACATCTCCGAGACGTTCGACTCGCCGCTCGACGGCACCTACCGCATCTACCCCGGCGGCACGAAGCTCGACGAGGCGGCCGACTCCATCAACGGGAAGGCGACCCTCACGGTCGCGCCCTACGCCACGTCGAAGACGTTCACGTGGATCAAGGAGGGCTACGCCGGCAAGCACGTCTCGATGCCGATGCCGTTCGGCGTGGCGAAGACGGACGCGTTCCTCCTGAAGCTCTCCGAGCTGTTCGACAAGCCGGTGCCGGACTCGCTCAAGGCGGAGCGCGGCCGGGCGGTGGACGCCATGACGGACGCCCACCAGTACATCCACGGGAAGAAGTTCGCCGTCACCGGCGACCCCGATTACCTCGTCGGCATCGTCTCGTTCCTCCTCGAGATGGGCGCGAAGCCGCATCACGTCCTCTGCTCGAAGGGCTCGAAGAAGCTCGAGAAGGAGCTGCGCACGCTGCTCGACGCGTCCCCCTACGGGAAGGACGGGAAGATCTACATGAACAAGGACCTCTGGCACATGCGGTCCCTGCTCATGACGGACCCGGTGGACGCGATGATCGGCGACTGCCACGGCAAGTTTGCCGCGCGCGACGCGAAGATCCCGCTCTTCCGCTTCGGCTTCCCAATCTTCGACCGGGTGAACAAGCACCGCTACGCGCTCGTCGGCTACCAGGGCGTCGTGAACATGGTCACCGAGATCTGCAACAAGTTCATCGAGATCAAGGACGAGACCTGCGAGGACCGCTTCTTCGAGTTGATGCGGTGACTAGTGGTGAATGGTTGAGCCATGGCGCGCCCCGACTACTACGACGCTGCGGAGTGCGACACCCAGGAGAAGGGGGCGCCGAAGTTCTGCAAGAAGTCTGAGCCGGGGGAGGGGACGGAGCGGAGCTGCGCGTACGACGGCGCGCGCGTCGTGCTCATGCCCATCACCGACGCGATCCACCTCGTCCACGGCCCCATCGCCTGCGCGGGCAATTCCTGGGACAACCGGGGGGCGCGGTCGTCCGGGTCCCAGCTCTACCGCCGCGGCTTCACCACCGAGCTGCTCCACAACGACGTGGTCTTCGGCGGGGAGAGCAAGCTCTACCGGGCGATCCTCGACCTCGCCGGACGCTATGCGGGCGAGGCGAAGGCGATCTTCGTCTACGCGACCTGCGTCAGCGCGATGACGGGCGACGACGTCGAGGCGGTGTGCACGGCGGCGGCGAAGCACGTCGCGATCCCGGTGATCCCGGTGAACACCCCCGGCTTCGTCGGGGACAAGAACATCGGGAACCGGCTCGCGGGGGAGCTGCTCCTCGAGCACGTGATCGGGACCGCGGAGCCCGCGACCCGCACCGCGTACGACGTGAACCTCATCGGCGAGTACAACATCGCCGGCGACCTGTGGGGGATGCAGCCGCTCTTCGAGCGGCTCGGGATCCGGATCCTCTCCTGCATCAGCGGCGACGCGCGGTTCGAGGACCTCCGCCACGCGCACCGCGCGAAGCTCAACGTCATCATCTGCTCGAAGAGCCTCACGAACCTCGCGCGGAAGATGAAGAAGCGGTGGGGCATCCCGTACCTCGAGGAGTCGTTCTACGGGATGACGGACACCGCCAAGGCGCTGCGGGACATGGCGCGCGAGCTCGATCTCGCGAACGGCGGCGGGGCGGTGATGCAGGAGCGCGCCGAGGCGCTCGTCCGCGAGGAGGAGGGGCGCTGCCGCGCGCGCATCGCGCCGTACCGGGCGCGCCTCGAGGGCAAGCGCGGCGTGCTCTTCACGGGCGGCGTCAAGACCTGGTCGATGGTGAACGCGCTCCGCGAGCTGGGCGTCGAGATCCTCGCCGCGGGGACCCAGAACTCCACGCTCGAGGACTTCCACCGCATGAAAGCCCTCATGCACGCGGACGCGCGCATCATCGAGGACACCTCGACCGCGGGCCTCCTCGCCGTCATGCGGGAGAAGCTGCCGGATCTCGTCGTCGCCGGGGGCAAGACCAAGTTCCTCGCGCTCAAGACCCGCACGCCGTTCCTGGACATCAACCACGGCCGCGCCCACCCGTACGCGGGGTACGAGGGGATGGTCACCTTCGCGAGTCAGCTCGATCTCACCGTCAATAACCCCATCTGGCCGGCGCTGAACGCGAAGGCGCCCTGGGAGCTCGGGGACGGCGAGCGCGAGGCGGCGCGCGCCGCCGCCGCGCGGCACGCGGAGGCGCTCCTCGCCGAGGACCTCTCCGCGTCGCGCGTGAAGGTCCCGTCGAAGCCCGCCACGGTGAACCCCCAGAAGAACTCGCCCGCGCTCGGGGCGACCCTCGCCTACCTCGGCGTCGACCGGATGCTCGGGCTCCTGCACGGCGCGCAGGGCTGCTCCACCTTCATCCGCCTGCAGCTCTCGCGGCACTTCAAGGAGTCGATCGCCCTCAACTCGACCGCGATGAGCGAGGACGCGGCGATCTTCGGCGGGTGGGAGAACCTCAAGAAGGGGCTCGGCCGCGTCGTGGAGAAGTTCCGCCCCGGCGTCGTGGGCGTCATGACCTCGGGGCTCACCGAGACGATGGGGGACGACGTCCGGAGCGCGATCGTGCAGTTCCGCGCGGAGCGCCCGGAGCTCGCCCAGGTCCCCATCGTCTGGGCGTCGACGCCCGACTACTGCGGCTCGCTCCAGGAGGGGTACGCGGCGGCGGTCCAGGCGATCGTCGAGACGCTCGCGGAGGGAGGGGAGCGCATCCCGGACCAGGTGAACCTCCTGCCCGGCGCACACCTCACCCCCGCCGACGTCGAGGAGGTGAAGGGGCTGCTCGAGTCGTTCGGCCTCCGCGTGCTCACCGTGCCGGACATCGCGAACGCGCTCGATGGTCACATCGACGCGGAGGTCTCGCCGCTCTCCACGGGCGGGGTCGCGGTGGAGGACGTCAGGCGGGCCGGCCGGAGCATCGCCACGATCTACGTCGGGGACTCGTTGGCGAAGGCCGCCCTCGCCCTGGAGAGATCGTTCGGCGTCCCGTCGTACGGCTTCACGTCGCTCACCGGGCTCGCCGAGGTCGACGCCCTCGTGGCGACGCTCTCGGCGATCACCGGGCGCGAGGTCCCCGAGACGCTGCGCCGCCGGCGATCCCGGCTCATGGACGCGATGGCGGACAGCCACTACCAGATGGGCGGGAAGAAGGTCGCGCTCGCGCTCGAGGCGGACCACCTGAAGGGCATGACCCGCTTCCTCGCCGGGATGGGCTGCGAGATCCAGGCGGCCGTCGCGGCGACGCGCACGCGCGGCCTCGACGCGCTCCCCTGCGAGAACGTGTTCGCCGGCGACCTCGAGGACCTCGAGGACGCGGCGAAGGGCGCGGACCTGCTCGTCGCGAACTCGAATGCTCGCCAGGCGGCGGCGAAGCTCGGCGTCAAGGCGCACCTCCGCACCGGACTGCCGGTCTTCGACCGGCTCGGGGCGCACGCGAAGGTATGGGTCGGCTATCGCGGCACGATGAACCTCGTGTTCGAGGTGGCGAACCTGTTCCAGGCGAGCGCCACGGAGGCGCAGAAGCTCGCACACAACTGAAGGGGCAAAGACCCTTCGACCCTTCGACAGGCTCAGGGTGGGCGGAGGAAACGATGAAAGCGGAGGAAACGATGAAGGTGGCGTTCACGAGCAGCGACGGCAAGACCATCGACCAGCACTTCGGGATGGCGGCGGAGTACTGCATCTGGGAGGTCGGCCCCGAGAGCGCCGAGCCTCTCACCCGCGTGAGCCCCCTCATCACGGAGGGCGACGAGGAGGATCGCACCGCGGCGCGGGCCAACGCGGTGTCCGGGTGCGCGATCGTCTGCACGGTGCAGATCGGCGGGCCGGCCGCCGCGAAGCTCGTTGCCCGGAAGATCCACCCGATGAAGACCGGCACCGAGGTGCCGATCGCCGAGATGGTCTCGAAGTTGCAGCAGGTCCTGAAGGGAAGCCCGCCGCCGTGGCTGCGGAAGGCGATGGGCATCGAGGCCGCGCCGAGCTTCTCGGAAGACGAGTGAACCGCGCGCCCGCCGGGCGCAAGCAAGGAGGCAACACGCCATGTCGTACGTGACCGGACTGACCCGCGGGAAGAAGGAGTGGACCCCTCGCTACGTGAAGTCGATCGACAGCGAGCTCTGCATCGGCTGCGGCCGCTGCATCAAGATCTGCGCGCACGACGTGCTCGCGCCGGCCGAGGTGGACGAGGAGGAGTCCGCGAAGATGTTCGCCTCCGTGGGGCGCCCGGACGACTGCATCGGCTGCGAGGCGTGTGGGCGCACCTGCAAGAAGGGCGCGTTCACCTTCGAGCCGATGGCGGCGTGAACGCGATGAGCGCGCTCGCCGTCCTGCCGCCGGCCGCAGCGGTCCCTGCCGCGAACTGCACCTTCGCGGGCGGGTGCGGGGACGCGCAGCCGCCGGCGCTGGCGGACGAGGTCGCCGCGCTCGCGCGCAACCACCCCTGCTACAGCGAGGAGGCGCACCACCACTTCGCGCGCATGCACGTGGCGGTCGCGCCCGCGTGCAACATCCAGTGCCACTACTGCAACCGGAAGTACGACTGCGCGAACGAGAGCCGGCCGGGCGTCGTCAGCGAGCGGCTCTCGCCCGAGGAGGCGGTCCGCAAGGTGCTCGCCGTCGCGGCCGAGATCCCGGAGCTGTCGGTGGTCGGGATCGCGGGGCCGGGCGACGCGCTCGCGAACGCGGAGGCGACGTTCGCCACGCTCGAGGGGATCCGCCGCGCCGCGCCCGACCTGACCCTCTGCCTCTCCACGAACGGCCTCGCGCTGCCCGAGCACGTCGAGCGGCTCGCCGCGCTCGAGGTGCGGCACGTCACCGTCACGGTGAACATGGTCGATCCCGAGGTGGGCGAGCGGATCTACCCCTGGATCGTTCGGGACGGCCGCAAGGTGCACGGGAAGGAGGCATCGCGGATCCTGTCGGGGCGGCAGCTCGAGGGGATCGCGGCGCTCCGGGCGCGCGGCGTGCTCGTGAAGGTGAACGCGGTCGTCATCCCGGGCGTCAACGACGCGCACCTGCCGGAGGTGGCGCGGGCGGTCCGGGCGGCGGGCGCGTTTATCGTGAACCTCGTCCCGCTCATCTCCGCGCCCGAGCACGGGACGCACTACGGCAAGATCGGCCAGCCCGGTCCGACCGACGCGCAGCTCGAGCGGCTCCAGGCGGCCTGCGAGATCGACGCGCGCCTGATGCGCCACTGCCGGCAGTGCCGCGCGGACGCGGTCGGGCGGCTCTCGGAGGACCGGTTCGCGACCTACACGCTGGCGCGCCTCCCCCCGGGCCCGGCGCGCGACACGCGCGAGCTCCGCGCCGAGCGGCGCGACGCGGTCGAGCGGGCGCGGGCGATCGCCGCGAGCGAGCGCGAGGCGGCGCTCTCCCGCGTCGCGGCCGTCCCCGCCGGCCTCTCCGCGCGCATCGCGGTCGCGACCCGGGGCGGTGGCCTCGTGGACCAGCACTTCGGCCACGCGCGCGAGTTCCTCGTCTACGACGTCGCGCGCGACGGCCCGCGGCTCGTCGGCCGGCGAACCACGGAGCGGTACTGCTCCGGCGGCGACGGCGACGACGACGCGCTGACGGTCGCGCTCCGCGCCCTCGCCGACTGCGATGCGGTGCTCGTGGCGAAGGTCGGCCATTGTCCGATGGGACAGCTCGCAGCGGCCGGCATCGAGCCGGTGACCACGCAAGCGTTCCAGCCCATCGAGGCGGCGGCGCTGGCGTGGTTCGAGGGGTTCGCCGCGCGGGTGGCCGCGGGCGAGATCGCTCCGCGCCGGCCTGCCGCGCCGGCGGAGCCGCGCGCGGAGGTCGCGTGAGCGACCGGATTCTTCCCGAGCTGGCCGGCCTCTCCGACGCGGAGGAGTTCTTCGACGCGCTCGAGGTTCGCTACGAGCCGAGGATCCTCGACGCGCACCGGCTCGCCATCCTGAAGACGTTCGGGCTCGCGGTGGAGGCTTGGCTCGCCACGAACCCGGAGGCCGGCCCCGCCGTGCGCCGCAAGGCGATCGCGAGCGCGCTCGAGCAGGCGTACGGCGTCTTCGCAGAGGAGGAGCGGGCGGCGGAGCGGCGAAGCCCGTTCGCGCCGCGCCTCGTGCAGCTCGGCCGGCCGCGCTGAGCCTCGCGCGCGGGAGATCGCGGGGCTTTGGTTCCCGAGCTTTACTCCGGCGCGCGGACGGGCTTAGCTGCAAGTCATGTTCGGTCCCATGCTCGCGAGCGCGCTCGGCGCGCTGGCCCTCGCCGCCGCCCCGGATCCCACCGCCGCACAGGAGCGTGCTCCGTCCTGGCACCTCGAGCTCGCGCTTCCGGTCGCGGTGATCGGCGGTCACACCACCTACCGCATCGAGGACTCCGACGCGTACGGGAGCGTCGCGAGCGAGCTCGAGTTCCCGCTCGACGGCGTGCTCTCCGGCGTCCAGGCGCAGCTCGCGAACGGCAGCGAGCCAGGGAAGGGCCGCGTGGTGTTCCGCGTCTCCGGGCTCCTGTCCCTGACCGATGCAAAGGGCACGGTGAAGGACTCCGACTGGATCACGGGCGTGTACGAGACCTACGACCCCGACACCGGCACTTATCGCGCGCCGCATGACGGGAAGGACATCTACTCCACGTCGCGCGGCGTCCTCGAGACGCGCGTGATCGACGCGCGCGCCGAATGGGAGCTCGACACCCGGGTGCCCGGGCTCGTCGTCGCCCCCATGGTCGGCGTGCTCTACCAGCGATTCCACTTCGACGTGTACGACGCGAACCAGGTCGGCTACGGCTCGTGGGCGCCGGACGCCACCGTGTTCGTCCCCGGCAAGGTCCTCGACTACGGCGTCACGTACTGGGCGCGGTACGTGGGCGTCCGGGCGGCGCTGGGGAGGGGCGGCCTCGGCGCCACTGCCGACCTGTGGTTCAGCCCCTGGGCGTCGGCGGACGACAGGGACGACCACCTTGCCCGCGCGAAGCTCTCGACGAGCTCCGCGTCGGGCACCGCGTGGCAGGCGAGCGTCGGCGCGCGCCTCGCGTTCGGAGCGTGGGACGCGCTCCAGGTGCAGGCGTCTCTCCTCCGCCTCGACACGAGCGGCACCCAGCACCAGTCCTTCTACGCCGGACCTTACGCCGGGCAGTCGGGGAGCATTCCGTCGAAGCTCACCTCGAGCCGGACCACGTTCCTCGTCCTGTTCGTCCACCGGCTCGGGAGCTGATCGGCGGGAGCGGGAGCGCCGCTCCGGAAGCCCGCCCGCCCGCGCCCGGGACGGCCCGCCGCCCGACCGGACCGGGCCCCGCCGCACGCCCGGCGCGTTGGCGCATGGCGCGCCGCGTGCTCACCGTTTCACCCGCATGGGCGCGGAGCGGTCGGGATCTCGGCTGGGGCAGGGCGCCGCGCCGGTCCCCACGCTCGGAACGGGCGACGCCGCCGCGCTCATCCTCGGGATCGTCATCGGGGCCGGCATCTTCCGCGCGCCGCCCGTCGTCGCCGCGAGCGCCGGCAGCAGCGAGGCGACCATCGCCGCCTGGGCGCTCGGCGGCGTGGTCTCGCTCGCGGGCGCGATGTGCTACGCGGAGCTCGCCGCGACGTACCCCAGCGCGGGCGGCGACTACCACTTCCTCTCCCGTGCGCTCGGGCGCGGCGTGGCGTTCCTGTTCGGATGGGCGCGGCTCACCGTGATCCCGACGGGCTCGCTCGCCCTCCTCGCCTTCGTCTTCGGCGACTACGTCGCGGACCTCGCCGGAAGGCCGGACGCTGCGAGCGGGCTCGCCGCCGCGATGGTCGTCGGGGTGACGTTCCTGAACCTCGCCGGGCTGCGCCCGGCGCGCGGGGTCCAGAACGCGCTCACCGTCGCGCTCGTCCTCGGCCTCATCGCGCTCATCGCGACCGGGTTCCTCGTCGACGCGGCTCCGCCCGAGCCGGCGCACGCGGGGCGGCCGCCGGCGTTCGGCCTCGCGATGGTGTTCGTCCTCCTCACGTACGGCGGCTGGAACGAGGCGGGCTACGTCTCGGCGGAGCTGCGCGGGGGACGGCGCGCCATCGCGGCGGCGCTCGGGCTCTCGCTCGCGGCGGTCACGGTCCTCTACGTGCTCACGAACATCGCCACCCTGCGCGCCCTCGGACTCAGCGGGATGCAGCGCTCCGGGGCGGTCGCGGCGGACCTGCTCGTCCGCGGGATCGGCCCGTGGGGCGGGCGCGCCTTCACCGCCCTCGTCGTAGCCGCGGTGCTGACTTCGGCGAACGCGACGCTCTTCATGGCGTCGCGGCAGGTGTTCGCGTTCGGCCGAGACTTCGCGCCGTTCGCGGGGCTCGGCCGCTGGGACGGCCGCGCCGGAGCGCCGTCGAACGCGATCCTGCTCCAGGGGGCGATCGCCCTCGCCCTCGTCGCGTTCGGGGGCGCGTCGCGGAGCGGCTTCGAGGCGATGGTCGCGTACACCGCGCCGGTCTTCTGGCTCTTCTTCCTGCTCACCGGGATCTCGCTGTTCGTCCTGCGGCGCCGCGACCGCGCGACCCCGCGACCGTTCCGCGTCCCGCTCTACCCCGTGACGCCGCTCGTGTTCTGCGCGGCGTGCGCATTCCTGCTCTGGTCGAGCGTCGCGCACGCCGGGCCCGGCGCCGCGCTCGGCCTCGGCGTGCTCGCGACGGGCGTCCCGCTGTGGCTCACCGTGCGGCGCGCGCCGATCCGGCGCGCCGCCGCCCGAAAAGAGGAGGTCGCATGATCCGCTCGAAGCTCGCCCTCTGTGCGGCCCTCGCCGCCTTCGGGGCCGGCGCGCCCGCGTGCCACCGTCCCACGACCGCGCGGGAGACGCCCGCGGCGCTCTCGGACGCGCAAGCGCCGGCGCGTGCCGTCCAGCCGGACGTCATCTACGTGCCGACGCCGCCCGCGGTCGTGGAGGAGATGCTACGCCTCGCCGACGTGAAGCCGGCGGACGTGGTGTACGACCTCGGCTGCGGCGACGGACGGATCGTGATCGGCGCGGCGAAGCGCGGCGCTCGCAAGGCGGTGGGCGTCGACATCGACCCCGAGCGGATCCAGGAGGCGTGGGCGAACGCGCGCGCGGCGGGTGTCGCGGAGCGGGTCAGCTTCGTCCAGGCGGACCTCTTCGAGGTGGACTTCTCCGACGCCGACGTCGTGACGCTCTACCTCCTGCCGCAGCTCAACCTGCGGCTCCGTCCGAAGCTCCTCTCCCTTCACCCCGGCGCGCGGATCGTCTCGCACGCCTTCGACATGGGCGACTGGAAGCCCGAGGTCACGCGCGTCGTCGACGGGAAGGAGGTCTTCGCCTGGACCGTGCCTGAGCGCCCGCGCGTGCAGGCGCGGACGCCGACGAGGTAGCGGTCACGCCCTCCCCGCGCGAGATCACTCCGCCGGCACCCGCGCGTAGTAGCGGTGCGCGCCGCGCGCGGAGGGGAGGGGCACGAGGCCGAGCCGGGCGAGGTCCCAGCCGGGCGCGCCGTCCTTCACGAGCACCCAGCGGCGCGCGACGCGGCGGGCGCGCGCGAGCGCGTCGGGCGAGAGCGGGCGAGCGTCGGCGAGCTGGCGGACGAGGTCGAAGCCGGCCGGCTCCGCCCGCGCGTGGCGGAACATCGGGTCGAAGAGGACGACGTCGAAGCTCCGCTCGGGGAGGTCGGCGAGCGCGCCGCCGTGCTCGCCGCTCCGGATCTCGATCCGCCGTGCCGCCTCGTCCGGGAGCCGGCGGAGCCCCTCGGCGACCCACGCGGCGAGGACGGGGGAACCCTCGAGCCCGACCACCCTTCCGCGCGGCCCCACCGCCGCCGCCGCGACGAGCGCGTCGGCGCCGAGCCCCACCGTGCAGTCGAGGACGAGGTCGCCTTCGCGGAGGCCGGCCGCATCGAGAAACGGATCGCGCGCCGTCGGATCGTGAACCTCGCCGCGCCGCCGGAGCCGCTTCGCCCGGAGCGTCCCCATCCCGGCCGACCAGCGCCGCTCCTCGCCGTCCACGGCGAGGATGGACGCTCGCGGCGAGACGACGAGGAGCGCGTCCACCGCCGCCTCGCGCGCAACCTCGGCGGCGGGACGCCTTCCGCGCGGCGCGTACGGCAGCCCGTGGCGTTCCGCGGCGGCGCGCGCCTCCGTCTCGTCCTCGCGGGAGGGTCGCAGGGGTGTGGTGACGGCCAGGCGCACGCCCGAGGTCATGCCGGGATCGCGGCGTTGGCGCAAGGCGCGCCAAGAGTTATATAAGCCTTACGCCATGAAGAACGCGAACGGCCGCGCGGCGAAGGTCCGCAGCTTCTCCGCCACGGACGAGGACATCTCGATGCTCGCCGCGGTGGCCGAGTACCACGGGTTCTCCCGATCGGCGACGCTGGTTGGCCTCGTGCGCCGGGAGTTCTGGCGCCTCTTTCCCGCCGGCACGGGCGAGATCAAGCCTGCGCGCGGCGCCCGGGTGAAAGCATGAACCTGCCCGTCGTCCCCATCCACGATCCGGTCGCGAACCCGCAGTCCGGAAGCGATCTGCCCGACGCCGACGTCGCCCTGCTCGAGGCGGAGATCCGCGCCCTCGCGAAGGAGAAGGACGCGGTCATCCTCGCACACAACTACCAGCTCCCCGAGGTGCAGAGGATCGCCGATCACGTCGGCGACTCGCTCGGGCTCGCGGTGATCGGCAGGCAGGTGCCGCAGTCCACGATCGTATTCTGCGGCGTCCACTTCATGGCGGAGTCGGCCAAGATCCTCGCGCCGAAGAAGCGCGTGCTCCTCCCGAACCTGTCGGCCGGCTGCTCGCTCGCCGACTCGATCACCGCCGAGTCGCTCGAGGACTGGAAGGCGCGCTACCCGGAGCACGCGGTCGTCACCTACGTGAACTCGACCGCGGAGGTGAAGGCGCTCTCGGACATCTGCTGCACGAGCGCGAACGCCGCCTCCGTCGTCCGCTCGCTCCCCCAGCGCAAGATCCTCTTCACCCCCGACAAGAACCTCGGGAACTGGGTGGCCGCCAAGGTGCCGGAGAAGGAGGTCGTGGTCTACGACGGCTGCTGCCCGATCCACGACGTGCTGCGCTCCGCGAACGTCACGCGGGTGAAGTCCGCGAAGCCCGACTCCGTCATCATCGCGCACCCGGAGTGCCGCGCCGACGTGCTCGAGCTCGCGGACGAGGTCTGCTCCACGACCGCGATGCTGTCGGCAGTCGAGAAGCACCGCGAGGCGCACACCTTCATCGTCGCGACCGAGCACGGCATCGTCTACCAGATGAAGAAGCGCTTCCCCGACAAGGAGTTCATCGTCGCGGACGGGTGCATCGGCTGCCGCATGCACTGCCCGTACATGAAGATGGTCGACCTCGTCATGATCCGCGACGCGCTCGCCCGGGGGAAGCACGAGATCGAGGTCCCCGTGGACGTCGCCGACGGGGCGCGCCGCGCGCTCGAGCGGATGATCGCGGTGCCGCGCGACGCGTGATCCGGGCACCAGGGCTCTCGCGATCCCGACCCCGAGCACGGCCGGTCGCCGACACGGCCGTTCACCCTGAACGTAGCGCCGGCGCGCAAGCGTCGGCGCGAAGTCGAAGGGCCTCGACCTCGACCCGTTCGTCCTGAGCGTAGCGCCGCCAAAGGCGGCGCGAAGTCGAAGGAGCGAAGACATGAGGTCGCCGCCGTCGCCAGGCTCCGCAGGAGCCGCGCCCGGCTTCGCCGGTCACGGCTCCTGCAAGCGCGTCCGATCTCGCGCGACGACGGCTCTGGTCCGTCTCACCTGCCGTTTTCCATCGCTGGCTCCTTCGATCCGCGAAAGGAGCCAGCGATGGGCAAACGACAGGCACTTCCCGTTCCAGGACCTCGACGTCTACCGCGCCGCACGGGAGCTCGCGGCGCGCGTGCACCGCGCTGCCATCCGTGATGCCGAGCTGAGAGATCAGGCCACCCGCGCCGCGAAGAGCGCGTTCTTGAACCTGTGCGAGGGTCTTCCCGACGATCGCCCCGCGATGCGCCGCAAGTACTTCGTGCAGGCGGACGGCTCGCTGCACGAGACCGTGGGCGCCGTGGACCTCGCAGCGGCCATCGGCGCGCTCGACGCGGCGCGCGCGGAGGAGATCCTCGCGGTCGCGGGTCGCATGCGCGGCATGCTGCGCGGCCTCCTGCGCTCTAGCGGCAGAGGCGCGTGAGCATGCCGACGAGCCGGTCGGCGACCCGCGCGACCTCTCGCGCGGGCTCTGCGGGCGCATCGCCGCAGAGGACGGCGATCTCGACCGCCGCCGCGGCCTCGACCGCCTCGGCTCGAGCGATGGCGAACGCGCGAGCTTTGTCCGCGCGCGTGACGCGCCCGGCGCCCTCGGCGCAGTTGAGGCAGGCGGACTTGGCTGAGCGAACGGCCTCGTCGCGGAGCTTGGGGTCACGGACGTGGCAGCGGAGCACGGCGAGCAAGAGCTCGCGGGCGACGCCGTAAGCGAGCAGCTTGTGATGCGGGAAGACGGGAGAAGAGAGGGAGAGGTTGTCGTTCATGTGCGGCTCCTTTCACCTGCGGGTGAAGGAGCCGCACAGGAACGACCCTTGTCGTCCATCCGACGAAGCAACGCGCGATCGAGCGGCGCGTCATGGCGAGGGAGCAAGCGGAGTGCCGCCGCAGGCGGCACGAGCTTGCGCAAGGGCACAGCGCCGCGAACGAGGCCAGGTCGAGGACCGGGTCGAAGTATCGAGGTCCACGACCACGACCGCGACCGCGACGCGACGTCCGCGCACCCTGAGCGTAGCGCCGCCGGAGGCGGCGCGGAGTCGAAGGGGACCCCGACCCCGACCGCGGCGAGAAGACTGGTCCCCCGCAGCGGGCAGAGGGTCGGCGTCAGGGGGACAAACTGCGGCGCGCCCTTCGCCCCTGCTTCGGCGCCCCCGGCCTGAGCTCCTCCACGATGCGCCGAGCGCCGTAGACCTTCTCGAGCGCCTCGACGAGCGCGTCGGAGTGGACCGCCACCGCCCGGTTGACGGCCTCGTCGAAGCCGTACTCGCCCCCGAGCGAGTGGATGTTGCCGTCGAAGACGACCCCCACGATCTCGCCGGCACGGTTCACGACGGGCGAGCCGGAGTTTCCGCCGATGATGTCGTTCGTCGTCACGAAGTTCATGCGGGTGCCCGGATCGAGCCGGCCCTTCGCCCCGAGCCAGCTCTGCGGGAGCGCGAACGGATCGCGGCCGGTGTGGCGCTCGAAGGCGCCCGCGAACGTCGTGAACGGCGGGATCTCCCTCGTCCCCTCCTTCCAGCCCTTCACCCGGCCGTACGTGAGCCTCAGCGTGAAGGTCGCGTCGGGGTACGTCGTGCGGCCCTGTGTCGCGAAGCGCGCCTCGGCGATCAGCTCCTGGTTCTTCTTCACGACGGGGTCGATCTGGTCCTCCCAGATCGTGCGGATCGCGCGGGCGTCGGGGTCGAGCGTCCGGGCGAGGGCGATCATCGCGTCGTCCGAGGCGTCCAGCGCCGGCTTCCCGCCTTCCCAGAGGGCGCGGCGCACGGCCCGGTCGCGCAGCTTCGTCCCGCCCACCGCGCGCGCGGCGACCTCCGCCGGCGACTCCTTGCCGAGGACCTTCTTCACGCTCGGATGATCGGGGCCGAGCGCCTCGCGCAGCTTGGTGAGCGCGTGGCCGAGGAGGAGCTGCTCGAGCTCGGGGTAGATGGGTGCCTCGCTCAGGACCTGCTGCGAGAGCACCGGCAGGTTCGACTCGCGGTACTCGCGGAGCCGCGCCTCGTTCGGCTTCGGCCGCTCCTCCGCGGCGCGGAGCAGCGTGCGGGCGATGGAGAACAGCTCCCCGTCGAGGCCGTGCTCGAGCGCGGTCAGCTCCTTCCGCACCTCGCGCAACCGCAGCTCCGCCTGCTCGATCGCGCCGAATGAGGGAAGCACGCGCGCCGCGCGCTCCGGGTCCTTCGCGAGGTCGGCCTTGAGCGCCTCCTCGGCGGCGACCTTGGACTGGAAGAAGCGCTCGTCCTGCAGCGCCTCGAGCCGGCCGCGCAGCGCCTTGAACGAGTTCTCGACGTAGAACAGGACCTCGGTCGAGATCCGCCTCTGCTCCTCCCCGAGCAGCTGGAAGCCCGTGACGAGCCCGCGCGACTCCGCGAGCCGCATGAGCCGATCCGGCAGGACCACGTCCCGCTGGGTCTTGAGCTGCGCGATCGTGAGCGCGCGCTCCGTCCCGCCCGGATGACCGGTCACGAAGGTGAGCTCGCCCGGCTGCGCGCCACGGGCGGACCAGCGGAACCAGTCCTTCATCCGGGCGGGCTTCCCCGCCTCGTAGACGCGCAGGAAAGCGACGTCGAGGTCGTAGCGGGGAAACATGAAGTTGTCGGGATCGCCCCCGAAGAACGCGATGGCGAGCTCGGGGACGAAGACGAGCCGGACGTCCTGGAAGCGGCGGTACGTGTACAGGTGGTAGAGCCCGCCGTGATAGAGCGAAACGACGTCGCAGCGGAGCGCGTCCGAGGTCTGGCACTCCTTCTCGATGCGGGCCAGCTCGCCGCGCAGCGCGCGCTCGTACGCCTCCCCCTCGAGCCCCTTCGTCGCGCCGCGCACCCGCGCGGTGACGTTCGAGACGGCGGTGAGCTGGTCCACCTCCAGGTCCGGGCACTTCCGCTCGTCCTTCGCGCTCGCGGCGAGGAACCCATCCTTCACGAGGTCCTTGCCGGACGTGGAGAGCTGCTCGACGCACGCGTGGGCGCAGTGGTGGTTCGTCATCACGAGCCCCTGCTCGGAGACGAAGCTGCCCGAGCAGCCGAAGGCGAGGCGCACCGACGAGAGGCGCACGTGGTCGAGCCACGCCGGAGTCGGCGCGAAGCCGTACTCCCGCTCGAGCTTCTCCGACGGGAACGCGTCGAAGGTCCACATGCCCTCGTCGGCGCGGGCGAGCAGCGGGGCGAGGGCGAGCACGGCAGCGAGGCGTCTCGGCATGCGGCGGCTCCGGAGGGTGAATCGGGCGGCGCTCATCATCGCGCGGATGCGGTCGCGGCGCACGGTTCCGACGCTCCGGAGCAAGGCCCACCCGGCGCGGCGCGAGGTCGCGGAGCACGGCCCCCGGGTGCGGGTCGCGAAGCGGCGGCTCGGCCACGATCGTGCTACAAGCTCTCGACGATGAACCGCCTCAAGCTCTGGGTGTTCACGGTCCTCGTCGTCCTCGTCGCGTTCGTCGCCCTGCGCGCCGCCACGATCTCCCGCCGCGCCGACGCGGTCGCCGCCCTCGATGCGCGTCTCGCGAGCGCGGCCGCGCACGTCTCCGCCTCGACCCGCGCGATCGCCCGCGAGGCGAGCGCCGCCGTCGCCCTGGTCGCCCGCGACGAGAAGCTCCTCGCGGCGTTGAACGCGAAGGAGAGCGCGCCCGCCGCGCCCGCCAGGGGCAAGAGGGCGAGGCCGGCGGCTCCGACGTCGCTCGCCGCCGAGGAGGCGACGCTGCGCGAGGCGGCCCGCGCCGCGCTCGACGCAGCCGAGAAGGCGTTCGCGTTCGAGCTGCCCCCGTCCACGGTGATCACCGCGGCGAACCGGGAGTGGCTCGCGCGCAAGGGGGAGCCGAGCGTCGCCGAGGGGGACGCCACGTCGTTCCTGCGCGGCGCGATCGGCGGCCAGCCGCGGCGCGGCTTCCTCCGCTTGAACGGCGCGCTCTGGTACGGCGCGGCCGCCCCCGATGGTGAAGGCGCCGGGGTCCTCCTCCTCGTCCCGCTCGGCGAGCCGTGGGCGAAGGCGCTCGCGACGGAGACGGGCGCCGACGTGACGCTGGCCGCGCCGGAGGTGAAGCCGGTCTCGACGGCGAAGCCCGCGGACGTTCCCCTCCTGCAGGGAGCCACGAAGCTGGCAGGGGCGGGTGACGTCGGCCGTCCCGGGCCGGTGGACGTCTCGGTCGGGCCCCTGAAGGTGCCGAAGCTGCCGCAGCCGATCGGAGACGGCGGCGCGTTCCGCGCCCGGGCCGTCCCGATCGACGGGGTGAAGAACGGGTTCGTCATCGTCTCGGCTCCGGCCGCCGCCGCGCTCGACCCCGCTGCCGCTTTCCACTGGCGCGCGCTGGCGGTCCTCGCCGTCCTCCTCCTCGTCGGATTCGTGCTCGGCTTCTTCGTCCGCTCGACCGAGGCGGCCCCGCAGGTGCCGGAAGCGCTCCACGCCGCCGCGGCGCGGATCGAGAAGGGCGACTTCGCCGCGCGTGCGCCGCGGCTCGCGGGGAAGCTCGGCACGATCGCCGCGGCGCTCAACAAGGCCGCCGAGATCGCCGGACCCGCGCAGGCGGCGCGCGGCGCGGCGCCGGCCGCCGCTGCCGGCCCGACCGGAGAGTGGTTCCACGGTCCGCTGGCGCCCGCCGCTCCGCCCGCCACCCCCGCGATGCCTGCGGCCCCCGCCCGGACCGCCACGTTCGCCGCGGCGGCGCCGGCGCTGGCCGCCCCGGGCCCCGCGCTCGAGGCGGACGAGGAGACCCACTGGCAGCAGGTCTTCCAGGACTTCCTCCGCACCCGCGGCTCGTGCGGCGAGCCGTCGGAAGGGCTCACCTACGAGAAGTTCCGCCAGAAGCTCGAGGGGAACAAAGCGCAGCTCGTCGCGAAGTACGGCTGCAAGACGGTCCGCTTCCAGGTGTACGTGAAGGACGGCAAGGCCGCGCTCAAGGCGACCCCCGTGAAGTAGGGAGCGGGTCAGGCAGCGGGCAGCGTGAGCGTGAACGCCGCGCCCGCCGCCGGAGCGGACGAGACGGCCAGGCGCGCGCCGTGCTCCTCCGCGATGCGCTGGGCGATGGCGAGCCCGAGCCCGGTGCCGCCCGCCTTCGTCGTGAAGTAGGGCTCGAACACCCGGCCGAGATCGTCCGGCGCGATGCCGGCGCCCGTGTCGCTCACGGTGAGCGCCACGTCGCCCCCCGCGCGCGCGGCCCGGATCCGCAGCGCGCCCCCGTCGGGCATCGCGTCGAGCGCGTTCTGCACGAGGTTCAGCAGCACCTGCAGGACCTGGTCGCGGTCCGCCAGCACCGGAGGGAGGCCCGGCTCCACCTCGCGCACCACCGTGATGCCGCGCGGCGGTTCCGGGAAGAGCGAGAGCACCGCGCCGACGAGCTCCTCCGGCGCGACCGGGGCCCGCTCGGGCGCGGGCAGCCGGGCGAAGCGGCTGAACTCGTCCACGATCTTCTTCAGGCGCCGGACCTCGTCCGAGATGGCGCGCGTCCCCTCGTCGAAGATCTCGCGAAAGTCCGACCGCCCGTGGTCGAGCGCGTCGCGGAGCGTCTCGACGCTCATGGCGATGGGCGTGAGCGGGTTCTTGATCTCGTGCGCGAGGCGCCGCGCCACCTCGCGCCAGGCGGCGATCCGCTCCGCATGCGCGAGCCGAGCCCGGCCGTGCGCCAGGTCCGCCGTCATCGCATTGAACGCGCGGACGAGATCCCCCACCTCGCCCGTGGCGCGGACGTGTACGCGCGCGTCGAGGTCCCCGATCGCGACCCGGGCAGCCGCGTCGCGGAGCGCCTCGACGGGCCGGGTGACGCGCGAGGCGAGCGCGCGGCCGGCGAGCGCCGCGGCGGTGCTGGCGAGGGCGAGCACGCCGAGGAACGCGAGGAGGACGGTGACGCGCGCGCGGGCGAGACCCTCGGTCGCGACCGAGACCTCGATGTGCGCGGCCGGCGCCTCGGGGGGGCCGAGCGGGATCGAGCGGCCCGCGCCGCCGAGCCGGCCGAGGAGCGCCGTCGCGAAGCGCGGCAGCTGGACCTCGCGTCGCGTCACGCCACGGCCGTCGGGTCCGTCGTCGGCCGGCGGGGGCTGGGCCTCGGCGAGGAGCGCGCCGTCCGCGCCGCGGATCGCGATCGCGCCGCCGGTGAGGGCGGCGAGCCGCGCGGCGCGCTCGCGCGCGAGGGCGGCGCCCCCCGCGATGCGGAGCGGCGGCGCCGACCCCTGCAGCTCGCGCCAGGCGACCAGCGCGAGGACCGGCTCGACCCCGTCCGGCCCGGCGCGCGAGACGACCCGCGCGACCGCGCGTCCGGTGGGCGCGGCGCCGAAGAGGGCGGCCAGCTCCGGGTCGACGTCGCCCGCGCGACCGGGCAGGTGGCCGGAGGAGACGACGCGGCCGTCCGCCTCCGCCACCGCGAGGACGTCGAGCCCGCGCGCGGCGCGCCACTCCGCCGCGCGGCCCGCTTCGTCGGAGGCCGCGGCGACGCCGTGCTCGCGCGCCAGGGTCTCCGCCTCCGGGCTGCGCGCGAGGTCGGCGATCGCGAGCGCCGCCTCCTCTCCGAGGCGCGCGAGCTCCCCCTCGACGGCGCGCGTCGCCGCCTCCAGCCGCGCAGCGTGCTCCGCCTCGAGCGCGCGCGAGAGCGCGCGAGAGACGGGCCAGAGCGTCGCGACGAGCGGGACGGCCGCGAAGAGGGCGAACGCGACGGCGAGCTTCGCGCGCAGGGTCACGGCGACCCTCCGCCGAGCAGCCAGAGCGCGCCCGGGTCGAAGCCGCCGTCCGCGCCCGGCTCGAGCCCCTGGAGCGCGGGCCCGAGCGAGACGCGGAGCCCCGACGCGACGAGCGGCACGAGGTCGAGGTCCCGCGCGATCCGATCGGCCGCGGCGAGGGCGGCCTCGTCCGAGAGGCCCGCGAGCGCGGCCATCGCGCGCCGGGCCGCGTGAGGGCCGCGCGCCGCGAATGCGATCTGGCCGGCGGCGAGCGCGGGCCGGAGCCCCGCGACGGCGACGGAGAGGAGCGCAACGTCGTAGCCGCCCGCCGCGAGCCGCTCGGCGAAGCGCGCGCGCTCGACCAGCTCCACGCCCACACGCAGGCCGCGATCGAACAGCTTCACCTGGATCCGCTCGGCGAGGGCGCGCTGGTCGGCGGCGGAAGCGTCGGCGAGGAGCGTGACCCGCACCGGCGCGGAGGCGGGATCGCCGGCCGGTGCGGCGGCGGGCGGCGGCGCGCCGGGGAGAATGGCGGGCGGCACGAGCGTGCGAAGCGGCTCGGCGGGGCCGCGCACGAACCGCCGGGCGAGCTCGCCGCGATCGAGCGCGGCGAGCGCTCTGCGCACCGCCTCCGCTCCCGCGCCGAGCCGCGCCGCGTTCACGACCGCGATGGTCGTGGTGAGCGCCGGGAGCGGGGGACCGGCGCGCCCGCCCGCCGCCTCGGGCCGGAGGACGAGGTCGAGGGTACGCGCCTCGAGCTGGCGCGCCGCCCCGCGCGGATCGACGGCCCGGATCTCGAGCGCGTCCGCGAACGGGCGGCCGCGGGGGTCGTGCTCGTTCGCGCGCAGCACGAGCGGGTCGCACGCGGCGCGCCGCGCCCCCGCGACGAACGGCCCCGCGCCCGGCAGCGCCGCGGCGGGGGTGGCGAGGAGGAACGGCAGCTCCGGCAGCGGGAACGCCAGCGTGACGAGGAGCTCGGTCGGCGAGAGCACCTGCACCCCCGCGAGGATCGGGGCGCGCTCCTCCGCCAGCGCGTCCGCGCCGAGGATGGGGAGCGCGATCCAGGCGTTCGGCGAGCGCGCGCCGCCGGCGAGGAGCGCCGAGAGTCGCGCTGCCACGTCGGCGGCGCCGATCGCGCGGCCACTCGCGTCCTCGAGCCCGACGCGGACCCGCAGGCGGAACGCGCGACCGCCCGCCTCCGGCAGCGGGACCTCCACGAGCGCTCCCGGGACGAGCACGCCCCGCCGATCGACCTCGAGGAGCGGCGCCGAGGTGGCCCTCGCGACGAGGAGGTCCGCGGCGTCCCGGGCGTCGGACGCGAGCTGCGGCGCGGTGGGCACGCCGATCCGGACGGCGCCGCCCGGGCGGGGCCGTACGCCCGCCCCCGCGAGCGCCGGGAGGAGGGCGGCGGCGAGCGCGAGCGGGCGGATTCTCACCGCGCCGCCTCCCGCGGATCGGAGGTGACGAGATAGAGGTCGGTCGCCGGCGCGCCGTCGTCGCCCGTCACGAGCGCGCCCAGGACCGCGTCGTCGAGCCCGTCTCCGGTGAGGTCGCCCGCGGCGCCGGCGAGGATCGCGCCCGGGATCGGCTGCGATTCGAGGAGGAGCGGCGCCTCGGCCAGCGTGGCGAGGATCCGGATCCGCTCCGGCGCCGCGGGATCGGGCGAGGACACGACCAGCTCGACGGCCCCGTCGCCGTCGAGATCGGCGAGGGCGAACCCGGAGCCGGTCGGCGGCGCGCCGCCGGGCGCGAGCGGGGTCGTCCGGGGCACGGGCTGCAGGTCGTTCCCGAGCAGCTCGAGCCGGAGGTCCGTCCCGAGCGCGGCGGCGGCGATCGGTCCGGCGCGCGGCGCGCACGCGGCGCCGTAGAGCGTCCGCGCGGAGCGCGCCGGGACGGCCGGATCGACGAGCGGCGCCAGCTGGTCGCGGAACACCCCGGTCCTCGGCTCGAAGAGGCCGAAGAGGCGGCCCCCCTCGCCCGCGCACAGCGGCGCGCCGTCGAGCCCGCCCGCCGCGTCGAGCCGTTCCCCGCGGAGGGCGAGCACCTCGCCGCGCGCGGCGCCCGCCCGGAACGCCGCGATCCGGCCCCCTCCGAAGTCGCCGATCGCCAGGGCGGCGGCCGGGTCGCGCAAGGGGCGCAGGAGCTGGCCCGGGTCGGCGGCGCGCTCGGCGATCCGCTCGCCGGTGGGGGAGAGGACGACGATCGTCTCCGGGGTCACCGCGACGACGAGGACACGGCCGGGCTCGCCCGGCTCGCCGACGGCGAGGGCGAGGACCCGGCCCGGCACCCGCGTCAGCTTGCGGATCTCCGCGAACGGCGCCCCCGCCGGCGGCGCCTCGCGTGCGAGGAGGAGCGTCTCGGGATCGGCGGCGGCGCGGGCCTGGACGATCCGCGGCGGCACCGCCCGCGCGTCGGGCCGGCGCTGGAGGAAGAAGGAGGCCCAGGCCGGGATGAGCTCGCCGACGAGGGCGAGCTCGCGCCGGCCCGGGACGAGCCCGGCGCGGACGCGCAGGAGCCAGTCCTGTCCTCCCGCGCGGGCGCCCGCCTCCGGGTCGCCGCCGGCGCGGTGGGGCGTCACGGCGTATCCCTGGGCCGCGAGCGCCGCGTCGAGCGCGGTCTCGAGCGGCGCACGCAGCGCAGGAGCGCGCGCCTCCACGGCGAGGAGCAGCGCGCGCCGGCCCTCGGCGGGAGCTCCCACCTCACGCGCGAGCGCCTCGGCGGCGGTGGCGAGCGCGGGAGGAGACGCGGCGCGCGCGGTCGAGGCGGAGAGGAAGAGGGCGAGGAGGGCGAGGCGCATGCGGCCTCACGACGGATCGTCAGTGATCGTCCATGAAGAAGTTCTGCGGCGCGGCGCCCGGGCCGGACGACGCGCTCGGCGCCGTCCCGGTGAGGAACGCCGCGAACGGCGCGTCGGGCTGTCGCTCGGCGAGGCGTCCGGTGGCGGGATCGATGCGCACGAGCTCCACGCCCGGCACCGCGCGGAACTCCGCCGGCGGCCGGGCCCCGAGCGCCGCCTGCATGAACGAGAGCCAGGGCGGCAGCGCCGCGCCGGCCCCCGTCTCGCGCGGCCCGAGGGGCGAGTGGTCGTCGAAGCCGATCCAGACGCCCGCGGCGAGCTCGGGCGTGAACCCGACGAACCACGCGTCGCGGTGCTCCTGGGCCGTCCCGGTCTTCGCCGCGGTCGGGCGCGCGAGCGCCTTCGCGGCGGCGCCGGTGCCGGACTCGACGACCTGCCGCATCATCGTCGCGAGGACGAACGCGACGTCGGGACGCGTCCCCGCGTCGGGGATCGCGAACGGCGTGGCGTCCTTCGACTCCGCCTGCCCTGAGCGTAGGGGCCGCTCCGCGGCCCCGGAGTCGAAGGGCTCAGGGTGAGCGGAGGTCGGGGTCGGGGTCCCCTTCGACTCCGCGCCGCCTTCGGCGGCGCTACGCTCAGGGCGAGCGGACATCGGGGTTGGGGTGGACGACGCCGGATCGACGACCGCGACCGCGCTCCCGTCCGGGCCGGCCTCCCACTGCGGGACGGGCCGGTGCTCCTCGAGCACCTTCCCGGTCCGGTCGCGCACGCGGAGCACGAGGACCGGCTCGGTGTGGAACCCGCGCGCGGCGATCGACGTGTAGGCGTTCACGAGCTCGAGCGGCGTCACCTCTCCCGTGCCGAGCCCGAGCGTGAGGTTCCTCGGCAGGTCCCCCGAGATACCGAGCCGCCGCGCGAAGGACGCGACCGCGTCGACCCCCACCGCGTCGACGAGCTTCACCGAGACGGTGTTCTTCGAGTGGGCGAGCGCCGCGCCGAGGAGCATGGGGCCGTCGAACGTGTCCTTCTCGAAGTTCCTCGGCTTCCACTCCTTCCCGGTCCACGGGTCGCGGTAGAGGTCGGGCGTGTCGTACACCACCGTGGCAGGGGTGTAGCGACGCGACTCGAGCGCGGCGCCCCACACGAACGGCTTGAACGCGGAGCCGGGCTGGCGCCGGGCCTGCATCGCGCGGTTGAACTGCGAGGCCTGGAAGTCGTAGCCACCGACGAGGGCGCGGATGCCGCGCGTCACGGGATCGATGGCCACGAGCGCGCCCTGGACCTGGGGCGTCTGCTCGAGCGAGAGCGGCAAAGGCTTCCGCTCGCGCGCGGCGCGCTCCAGCGGGAGCTTCCCCGGCATGACGCGCACGAGGACGACGTCGCCGGGGACGATCACCTGCGACACCTTCTTCGGCGCGGCGGTGGCCTGGGTCGGGTTCCACTTGCGCGCCCACTGGAGATCGGCGAGCGCGAGCGTCCCCTGGACGGCGCCGAGGTCCACCGTCGCGGAGCGATCGTCGGCGGCGATGACGAGCCCCGCGTAGATCTCGCCGGCCTCGAGGAGGCGCGGGCGCGCCATACGGCCGACGCCCTTGTCGTCCGTGTCGTCCGGGTCGATCTCCTTCGCGTTCACGCGCCCGAGGTCCCAGGCGATCACGCGGCCCGGGCGCGTCTCCGTCCGGCCGAGCCGCTCGCGCCAGAGCGGCAGCGCCGCCTCGATCTGGGGCGGCTCGAGGTGCAGGAGCGGGCCCCGGAACCCCTGCCGCCGGTCCACCGCGCGCAGCCCGGCGTCGAGCGCCGCCTCGGCGTAGCGCTGGAGGAGGGGATCCATCGCGACGTCCACCTGGAGGCCCTGCGTCTCGACGACCTCCGCGCCGTACCGTTCGTCGAGGATCTTCCGGACCGAGTCCGCGTACCAGATGCCGGGCGGGCTCTCCTCCGGCGGCCGGACGGTGATGGGGCGCGCGAGCTCCGCCTGGTACTGCGCGTCGGTGATCCAGCGCTCCTCGTGCATGCGGCGCAGCACGTACTCCTGACGGCGCTTCGCGGAGGCAGGGTGGTTCACCGGCGAGAGGCGCATCGGCGACTGGATCACCCCGGCGAGCGTGGCCGCCTCGCCGAGCGTGAGATCCTTCACGCCCTTGCCGAAGTAGAACCGGCTCGCCTCCTCGACGCCGTAGCGCAGGTGGCCGAGGTAGATCTGGTTCAGGTAGAGGTAGAGGATCTCGTCCTTCGTGAGGTTCTGCTCGAGCCGCGGCGCGAGGAAGAGCTCCTTCACCTTGCGCTTCACGCGCCCCTCGCTCTGGAGCAGGAACGTCTTCACCACCTGCTGGGTGATGGTCGAGCCGCCGCACTTCACGCCCGCGACGAGCGCGCCCTTCACCGCGCAGCGCGCGATGGCGAGGTAGTTCACGCCCTCGTGCTCGTAGAAGTGCGCGTCCTCGGAGGCGAGCACCGCCCGCCGCAGCACCTGCGGGATCTGCTCGAGCGGCACGACGGTCCGCCGCTCTCGCGCGAACGTGAAGACCTCCGTCCCGTCCGTGCCGTAGACCCGCGTCGTGACGAGCGGCTCGTAGTCCTTGAGGCCGCCGAAGGCGGGGAGCTCGCGCGTCCACGCGAAGACGAGACCGCCGCCCGCCAGGCCAACGGCCAGGCTCGCGAGCGCGAGGACGCGCAGGGCGCGGCGGATCTTGGGGTTGAGACGGCGCACGTCGGGGAGGCGAACGATAGCTCCCGGAGCCTCGTCAGGCAAAGCGCTGGTTTCAGGTGTGGGCATGGAGTCGGGCAGGGGAGAGAGCAGGCGCCGTGCCAGGCGAAACGCACGGGCCTGCGGGAGATTCCCGGGCGTGTGTCAGGAAAGACACGTGGTCGTGGACGTGGACGTGGTCGTGGTCGTGGACTTAGACCTAAACTTCGACTTCGACCCAGGTCGAGGTCCAGGTCCAGGTCGAGGTCGAGGTCCACGTCCAGGTCCACGACCACGACCACGAGAACACCACATCACGATTCGGTCGTACCCCGCCTGATCCCGAGCGCTCGCATCTTCTTGTAGAGGTGGCTCCGCTCGAGGCCGAGGGCGCGCGCGGTGTCCGACACGTTGTCCGCGTGCGCGTCGAGGGCGCCGAGGATGATCTCGCGCTCGGCCTCCTCGACGAGGTCGTGGAACGAGGCGCCGCCGCGGAAGCGGTCGGCGCGCGGCCGGCGCGCGTCGGGGAGGACCGCGGCCACCTCGGCGACGCCGATCTCGGGGCCGTCGGAGAGGATCGCGAGCCGCTCGACGAGGTTCCTGAGCTCGCGGACGTTCCCGGGCCACTCGTGCGCCTGGAGCGCGAGGAGCGCCTCGCGCGACACCTTCATCGGGCGGCGCCCGTTCCGCTCGCAGGCCTCCGCGAGGAACCGCGTCGCGAGCTCGGGGACGTCCTCCCTCCGCTCGCGCAAGGGCGGCGCGTGGATCGGCACCACCGCGAGCCGGTAGAAGAGGTCCTCGCGGAAGCGGCCGGCCTTCACCTCGGCGGCGAGGTCCTTGTTGGTCGCGGCGATGACGCGCACGTCGCAGCGGAGGGTCTGCTGGCCCCCGACGCGCTCGAACTCCCCCTCCTGGAGGACGCGCAGCACCTTCGCCTGCATCGCGGGCGGCATGTCCCCGACCTCGTCGAGGAAGAGCGTCCCGCCGTCGGCCTGCTCGAACTTGCCGCGCCGGGCGGCGATCGCGCCGGTGAAGGCCCCCCGCTCGTGCCCGAACAGCTCGCTCTCGATGAGCTCGGCCGGGACGGCGGCGCAGTTGAGCTTCACGAACGGGCTGGCCTTCCGCCGCGACTGCTCGTGGAGGGCGCGCGCGACGAGCTCCTTGCCCGTCCCGTTCTCGCCCGTGACGAGGACCCGCCCCTCCGACGGCGCGGTGCGCCGGATCACGTCGAAGAGCCGCTTCATCGCCGCCCCGCCGCCCACCATCTCGAGCGGCCCCGCCTCCCGTCGCAGGCGCGCGTTCTCCTCGCGCAGGGTGCGAATCGCGAGCGCGTTGCGGACGGCGACGAGGAGCTTTTCCTTCTCGGTGATGGGTTTCTCGAGGTAGTCGAACGCGCCGAGCTTGAAGGCGCTGCGGACGGTCTCGAGCGAGCCGTGCCCCGACATGACGACGAAGGGCAGCTCCGGCCGCGCCTCGCGCGCCTTCTCCATGACCGACAACCCATCCAGGTCGGGCATGCGCACGTCCATGACCACGACGTCCACCGGGAGGGCGGCGATCTTCTCGAGCGCCTCGCGACCGCCGCCCGCGACCTCGACCGCGTACCCCTCCATGGACAGCGCGCGCGAGAGGGTGACCTGGATGTTCCGCTCGTCGTCGACGAGGAGGACCGTGGCGGGCATGCCCCGATGTTAACCGCTGAGCATCCCGGATGGCGCGGGAAGGAAATCCTTTGACAGGTGTTCGGAACGGGGCGACTTAAGGACGGCCGCGCCGCCGCGCGGGTTCCCACCACCGGAGGTCACATGCGCCGCGCTCTCCTCATCGCCCTCGCCACGACCGGCCTCGCCGCCCTCACCGGATGCCCGGCGAAGCCGAAGACCGGCGAGTGCAAGACGAGCCAGGACTGCCTCGAGCAGCAGGGCTTCGGCAAGGTGTGCGTCGAGGGGCGCTGCCAGGAGTGTGCGCAGGACTCCGACTGCAAGGACGGCTTCGTCTGCCGCTCGAACAAGTGCGTGCCGAAGCCGCAGTGCACGAAGGACGCCGACTGCCCCGAGGGGCAGCGCTGCGAGGCGGAGCGGTGCGTCGCCAAGAAGGAGGCGGGCGCGGAGGCCGGGAAGCCCGCGGAGACCGAGCGGGGCGCCGCGGTTCCGACCGGCTGCGCCGACGCCGGCGCCTTCACGATCCGCTTCGGGTTCGACCAGGCGACGCTCGGCGGCGAGGCGCAGGGCTCGCTCCAGAAGCTCGCCGCCTGCGTGAAGCAGGCGCCCGCGAAGAAGGTCACGATCTCGGGCCACGCGGACGAGCGCGGCACCACCCAGTACAACATCGCGCTCGGCGCGCGGCGGGCGGACTCGGCGCGCAAGTACCTCGCCGACCTCGGCGTCGCGGCGAAGCTCGACACCGTGAGCTTCGGCGAGGAGAAGCCCCTCTGCAGCGAGCAGACCGAGGAGTGCTGGGCGAAGAACCGCCGGGCCGAGTTCCAGGTGGACCGGTGAACGGAGCCCCGCTCCGCACCGCGCTGCTCGCGGGCGCCCTCGCGCTCGCCGGCTGCTTCGTCCCGGTGGAGCGCGGGCGCCAGATGGAGGCCCGCATCGAGCGGCTCGAGGTGGAGAACGTCGAGCAGCAGCGCGGGCTCGACGAGCAGCGGCAAGCGGTCCGCGAGCGGGTCGAGAAGGTGGACCAGAAGATCCGCGAGGTCCAGGCGAAGATCGACGAGCTGAACCAGGCGGCGCGGCGGAGCGGCGCGGATCTCGGCGTGACGCTCGCGCGGCTCCAGGAGGAGTTCGCCAAGGTGAAGGGCGAGCTCGAGGTCGCCCAGCACCGCCTGGCCGAGATCGACCGGGCGGTGGGGGGGCTCCGCAGCGACACGGACGCGCGCTTCACCGCGCTGAAGGGGCAGGGCGCTCTCGACGCCTACGAGGCCCGCCAGCGCATCGCGTCCCTCCCGAAGCAGGACGACAAGGCCGCGTTCCTCGCCCTCGCGACGAAGGAGGAGGAGCGCGGCGAGAAGGGCGTCGCGCGCGAGATCTACGAAGAGTACGTGCGGAAGTGGCCGACCGATCCCCGCTCCGCCGAGGCGGGGTTCCGGGCCGGCGAGCTCCTCTTCGCGCAGAACCGGTTCCGGGAGGCGCTCCTCGCCTACGGCAAGGTGGCGGAGGGGTTCCCGCGCTCGGATCGGGCCCCGCACGCGATGCTCGCCGCGGCCGAGTCGATGCTCCGCCTCGACATGAAGGACGAGGCGGCCGCGGTCCTCGGCCAGATCGTCGAGCGGTACCCGAAGTCGGACGCCGCCTCGAAGGCGAAGGCGCGGCTGCACGAGCTCACGCCGCCCCCGTCCGAGAAGCCGCAGAAGGCGGCGAACGAGAAGCCGGGCCACGCCGCGCCGCAGAAGGCGGGGGAGAAGCCCAAGAAGGGCGAGAAGAAGAAGGCCGACCCGGGGCGGTGAGCCCTCCGACCGGGCTCGCGCTCACTCACAGCGGTGCCCAGTTGGCTTGAGCCCCGAGCCCGTGAACGAGCCCGAGTCCGAGCCCGGCTATTTCGGGCGCGGGCTCGGGCGCGGGCGCGTTTACGGGATCAGTCCAACCGAGCAGCGCCATCACGCGCCCGGATGGCGGTCGGCCGTCACGACGCGTCGTCCGCGTCGTCCTCCGCCTCGGGCGGCGCGCCGGCGAGCCGCCCCTCGTTGTGCAGCCCCCACTGGCCGATCCGCTTCATCACGGTGCTCTTCGCGATCTGCAGCTCCCTCACGACCGCGGCCCGCTTCCCCTTGTTGCGCCGCAGGGAGAGCCGGATCGCCTCGCGCTCGATCTCCTCGAGCGTGAGCCCGCGGACGAACATCGTGTCGTCGTCCCCCGTGTCGCCGGGGCTCGTGCGCGTGTCCTCGAACGTCACCGCGCCGGCGGGCACGACGAGCCCCTCTCCCCGGAAGAGGAGCGCGCGCTGGACGACGTTCCGGAGCTGGCGGACGTTCCCCGGCCAGTCGTAGGCCTCGAGCTTCTCCATCGCCTCCGGCGACCAGCGCAGCACGAGGCCGCGCGGCGAGGCGCGCTGCAGGAACGTGTCCGCGAGCGCGCGCACGTCGCCCTTGCGCTGCCGGAGCGGTGGCACGGTCACCGGGACCACGCAGAGCCGGTAGAAGAGGTCCTCGCGGAACTTGCCCGCCCGCACCCGCGCGCGCAGGTCGCGGTGGGTCGCCGCCACGATGCGGACGTTTACGATGATGGGCCGCGACGCGCCCACCCGCTTCACCTCGCCGAGCTCGAGCACGCGCAGGAGCTTCGGCTGGAGGTCGAGCGGCAGCTCGCCGATCTCGTCGAGGAAGATGGTCCCGCGGTCCGCCTCCTCGAACGCGCCCTTGCGCATCCGCTCGGCGCCGGAGAACGCCCCCTTCTCGTGCCCGAACAGCTCGGACTCGATGAGCGACTCGGCGATCGCCGAGCAGTTGACCGGGATGAGCGGGCCGTCGCGCCGCCCCGAGCGCGCGTGCAGGGCGCGGGCGACGAGCTCCTTTCCGGTGCCGGTCTCGCCGAGGATCGTGACCGCCGCGTCCGAAGGCCCCACCCGCTCCACGAGCTCGAACACCTGCCGCATCGCCGCGTCGCGGGAGATCATCCCCTCGAACGCCTCCGCGCGCCCCGGCTCGGGCCCCTCGCGCGGCTCGAGGACGATCTCGGCGTCCCCGAGCTGGACCGGGACGCCGAGCGGCAGCTCGGCGCGCGCGACCCGCGCGCCCGAGATGAAGGTTCCGTTCGTCGATCCGAGGTCGACGAGGATCCAGCTCGCCCCCAGCGGCTCGATGCGGAGGTGGCGGCCCGAGACGAACGGGTCGTCGACGGCCGCGTCGCACGTCGGGTCCTTGCCGATCACGACCCCCGCCGAGGTGACCGGGATGGTCCGCTCCCGCCCGCCGACTCGCACCCGCAGCCGCGCGGGGGGAGGAGCGGGGCGGGGCTCGGCGCTCGTCCGGGCCTGCGTGGCGCCCGACGCGCGCGTCTCCTCCGCGATGTCGATCGCGGCGGCCCGGAACAGCGCCCGCCACGTGCCGAGCGCGATCTCGGCGCCGTCGGTGAGCACCGCCTCCGGCACCTCGGCCCCGGCCACGCGCGTCCCCTTCCCGGAGCGGTCGAGCAGGTGCCAGGTCTCCCCTCGCCGCTCGACCACCGCCTGCACGCGCGAGAGCGTCGGGTCCGGGAGCGTCACGTCGCACGAGGGGTCGCGACCGATGGCGGTCCTGTCGGCGAGCGCCACGCGCAGGAGCTCCTCACCATGGCGAAAGAACGCTAGCTCGGGCATGGCCCGGAGCGTATCGGACGCAGAGTGGAGCGTGAAGCGAAATGAGGAGCCGGGGCCGCGTCAGCTGCGCGCGAGCGTCTCGAACTCCGGCGTCCCCTTGAGCCCGTCGAACATGGGGTCCGCCTGAAGCCAGCCGCGGACCTTCGCCGGGTCGCTCGCGATCGCCTTGCGCAGCGCGGCGAGGGACTCGCCCGCCTTGCCCCACAGGGCGTAGAGCGCCGCGGTGTTGTAGTCGAGGAGGAGGTCCTCGGGCTGGAGCGCCCGCGCCTTCGCGTAGGCCCGCTCCGCCTCGGCGTAGAACCCCTTCTGCGCGTAGCAGATGCCGAGGTCGAGCCAGGCCTCGAAGTTCTGCGGCTCGAGTCCCACGACGTCCCTCAGCTGCGAGATCGCGCCGCGGTAGTCGCCCTCGTCCATCAGGATCGCGGCGAGCTCGTGGCGCGGGAACGGGTCCTTGGGCGCGAGCTCGATCGCGCGGCGCAGCTCCCGCCTCGCGTCCTCGAAACGCTCCTGATCGGCGTAGGTGAGGGCGAGGTTCAGGTGGGCGTCGGGGTACTCGGGCTCCTGCAGGATCGCCTCCTCGTACTCGGCGATGGCCATGTCCGCCGCGTGCGAGGCGAGGAAGCAGGCGAGGTTGTAGTGCGCGGTGGCGCTGTCGGGCTCGAGCCGGATGGCCGTGAGGTACTCATTCAGCGCCTCGCGCCAGAGCTTCTTCTCCGCGTAGACCGTCGCGAGGTTGTCGTGCGCGTGGGCCGAGCCCGGGTCGAGCTCGATCGCCTTGTGGAACTCCTTGATCGCCTCGTCGAGCCAGCCGCGGTCCGCGAGCTCGATGCCCCTGGAGTTGTGCGCGTCGGAGAGCGCGATGTGGTCCTTCTTGTCCCGGCTCACGGCTGTGGAGTCTACTGCCTCATCGCCCCGCGGAGGGGCGGGCGCCCAGGCCGGGATCTAACCCGCCTCGCCGCGGTCGCCCCGGGAACGGGGGAGCGCCCGTCGGGGCAGCGGCCGGCCGGGCGCCTGGAGCGGCCGCCGGAGCCGGGGACGCCGCAGGCGCTGCGGACGGGCGTGCTCGCGCTCATGCTCGGCTACCGGTCGCGCCGGAGGTTCGAGCCGGAGACGCTCGACGCGCTCTACGCCTGGGCGCGCTTCGCCGCGCTCCGCTTCGCCGCCTCCCGCATCCACGGCTACCACCGCGCCGCGCTCGGGCCGGATCGCCTGGTGAAGAAGGACTGGCGGCGGTACCGCGACCGGCTCGCCGCACTCGTGGAGCTGGGCGAGGCGGGGTTCCGGGAGCTCACCGGCCTCTAGGCGCCCCAACCGCGCGATGTGGCTCACGGAATCCCACGCCCTCCGCTCGCTTCTGCGATTTCACTTGTCGTCATGCTTCAGGGTTGGGAACATCCGCGTCCTTGCACCACCCATTCACGAGAGGATGACGCATGCGGATCCTTCGGAAGTCCGTTGGGCTACTGGCCGTGATGCTCGTGCCGGTGCTCGGCGAAGCAGAAGTCTGGACCGAGAAGAGGTCGATGACGACGCCGCGCACGATGCACACGGCGACGCTTCTGTGTGCCACACCGTGCCTGGACCCCACCGCCAAGGTGCTCGTCGTAGGGGGCGGCTACAGCATAGGCTGGGGGTACATGGTCACTCTCGCGAGCGCGGAGCTGTACGACCCGGCTGCGCTCGACCCGCTGACGCTGACGACTGGAACCTGGACGCCGACGGGGTCGATGGCGATGGGGCGTTCCGGCCACACGGCGACGCGCCTCCAGACGGGACCGAATGCCGGGAAGGTGCTCGTCGTGGGCGGGAATGGCACCAGCGCGGAGCTGTACGACCCGGACGCGATCGACTCGGTCACGGGGATCAGGGGGACCTGGAGCGACACGGGCCCGCTCACGACGACGCGCGCCGGGCACACGGCGACGCTCCTTCCCTCGGGGAAGGTGCTCGTCGCGGGCGGCTACAGCTACCCCGGCATTCTCGCCAGCGCGGAGCTGTACGACCCGGAGAGGGGGACCTGGGACCCTACGGGCTCACTCACGACGGAACACATCGCGCACACGGCGACGCTGATCGAGACGGGACCGAACGCGGGGAAAGTGCTCGTCGTCGGCGGGGGCTACGGCCCGTCGTCGTGGTACCCGTCGATGAGCGCGACCGCGGAGCTATACGATCCGGCCGCGCGGACCTGGAGCGTCACCGACTCGCTCACGGCGGGACGCGGTGAACACACGGCGACGCTCCTCCCTTCGGGAAAGGTGCTCGTCGCGGGGGGCCGCAAATCGAGCCCGGATGCCCTGAGCGTCGAATATCCCGCAGGCGCGGAGCTGTACAATTCGAACAGTGGGGCCTGGAACGCCGGGGGTACGCTCGCGACGGCACGCTCCCGCCACACGGCGACGCTCCTCCCCTCAGGGAAGGTGCTCGTCGCGGGCGGCGACAACTCCGCTCAAGACGCGTGGCAGAACGCCTCGGCGACCCTCTCCAGCGCGGAGCTTCACTGAACGAGGAGTCGAGTCCGTTCGAGACGAAGCGCCCGCCAGTCCGGAACAGCGCCGGGCTGGCGGGCGTGTCCGAGCCGCGCCGAGCGCGCCTGCCGAGTCGGTGGCTCCGGGAGCTCCAGAGCTGCTAGAGCCCGGAGGTGAACTTCCAGGCGCCGTCGAGCTTCTGCAACATCATCCGGTGGACGTCGGAGTCGCGCCGCGGCACCGCGCCGGCGGGCGTCTGCACCCGGTAGTACGACTCGTAGAACAGCTCGACCTGCGCGTGATCGCCGTCCGTCTCGATCTTCCGCACGGTGAAGTCCACCCTCACGCCTTCGGCGCGCGCGAGGTCCTGCGCCAGCGTCGCCTCGAGCCGGGCGCGGTCGAGATCGTCGGCCGGATCCGGCGTTCCGGCCGTGTCGAAGTAGGTCGGGGCGACGAGCGCGAGCACCGCCGCCGCGTCGCGCTTCTCCATCGCCTGGCGATAGGACTGGACGACGTCGTAGATGGCGCGGGTCTCCCCGGTGCTCTTGATCGTGGTGCCGGGGATGCGGTGCGGCGCGCAGCCGGCTGCCGCGAGGGCTATGAGGGCGAGGAGCGCCGAGCGGAGCGTCATGCGGGGACTCTGTCGCGGATCCCGGCCCTGCGTCAACGGAACTTCGTTGGGTGCGTACCGTGGACGTGGACGTAAACGTGGAAGTGGACGTGGACGCGAGCTGGAATCTTGAGACCGACCACGACCATGACCACGACGGGGCGTGCTCGACCCCCGTCGCCGGGCTCGCGCACCCCCCGTCGACCTGCTTACATTCGTCGCCGCATGAGCGACGCGAGCTACGAATCCTTGAAGCAGTTCTTCGAGAGCGCCCCCGCCGCGCGCAAGGCGACGCGGCCCCTCGCGCGCAGCGCGCGGGTCAACCTGGCGCTCGAGGGCGGCCCCGCCCGTTTCACCATGGAGAGCGGGACCCCGGAGGTGCGCGAGGGGGCCGCCCCCGACCCGGACTTCACGCTCACGCTCCCGCTCGGCGCGGTGAGCCGGATCACCGCGCTCGGCAGCGACGACGTGGGGGAGTTCGGCGTCGAGTTCTTCAAGCTGATGCTCGAGCGCGACCCTGCGCTCAAGGTCCGCGTCGCGATCGACGCGCCCACCATCCGGCTCCTCGGCCACGGGTATCTCGGCGTCCTCGCCCTCGGCGGGATGAAGGTCACCTGGTGGCTCCTGCGGAACGGGGTGAAGAACCCGAAGGCTGCCATCGATCGGATCCGCGGAGTGCGGGGGCGCGGCGCGTAGTCCGCGACGTGCTTCAACTTGGTCTTGGACCTGGACTTGGACTTGGTCCCGTCGAGGTCGAGGTCCAGGTCCAGGTCCACGTCCACGTCCACGACCACGACCACGACCACGACCACGACAGACATGTCACTCAGGACGCGACTGCGCCCCCCACGCGCACCTCCGCAGCGACTCCTCCGCGCGCGCCCGGTCTGCGGCGGACGCGCCTGCGAAGGCGAGCGCGCGGAGCGTCGCTTCGCCGTCGGCGAGCCTTCCCGCGGCGCAGCGCGCGTCCCCGAGGAGGAGCTGCGTCTCCCCCGCGAGCGCCGCCGGGAGCGCCCCGGCCGCGGCGCGCTCGAGCTCCGCCACCGCGGCGGCGGACTCGCCCCGGCTGGCGAGCGCGCGTCCGACGAGGTACGCCGCGAGCGGATGCGCGACGCGCGCGACCCGCGCGAGCGCAACCGCCGGGTCGGCTTCCCCGAGCAAGAGCGGCCGCGCCGCCGCGGCCAGGCGGGCGTCCTCCGCCGCGACGAGCTTCGCCTCGAGGAGGCGGGCGTCGCCGCGGTCCGGGTGCGTGGCGAGCGCGCCGTGCCAGGCGGAGACCGCGGAGCGGACGTCGTCGCGACGCCAGGCGAGGTCGCCTTCCGCCGAGGCGACGGCCGCGCGGAGCGCCGCGTCGTCCTCAGCCGCGGCGGCGCGCGCGGCGCGGTACGACTCCGCCGCGCCGCCGAGATCGCCCGCCCGCGCGCGAACGTCGCCCGCCGCCTTCAGGGCGCCGGCGTCGCGCGCCCGCGCCGAGGCGCGCTCGTAGAGCGCGCACGCCTCGCCGCTGCGCCCCGCGGCCGCCGCCTCCGCCGCGCGCACCTCGAGGGCGGCGACCTCGCGCGCGCAGGGCCGGGCGAAGATGCTCCGCCGGCCGAGGTGGGCGCGGGCCGCCGTCACGAGACCGGGCGGCGTCTCGACCGCGCCGAGGAACCGCCCCCATTCCTCGGCGAGCGCCGGCAGCGGAGCGCCGAGCGCGCGCGCCACGTCTCCGGTCCGGTACGCCTCGCGCACGCGGCTCGCGCCGTGGCGATCGAGCAGGAACGCGAGGAAGCTCCCCGCGGCGGCGTAGGCGCGCGCCGGCGGCTCGGCGTAGAACCCCGCGGGACCGACGATGCGCGCGACGTCGGGGAGGACGCCGAGGTCCTTGGCCGCGCGCGACCACTCGTGCACGGTGAACCGCCCGCGCGGCGTCTCCAGCGCGGCGGCAAGCCCCTCGACGAGGCCGGCCGAGACGAGGACGACGCCGCGCGCCGGCACGCCGAGCGGTCCCCCCGCGATCTCCGCGCCGACGACGTGGACGAGCTCGTGCCGGAGGAGCGGGTGGGGGAGGGGCGCGTCCACGAGGTGGATCTCGCGCAGCCACGGCTTCGCGTACTCGGTCGCGGCGGCGCCCACGAGGCGCCGCTTCTCCTCCGCGCTCCGGTACACCCAGGCGGTGACGCGGGCGGGCGGAGGGACGCCGAGGGCGCGCGCCACGTCGGAGAGCTGGAACTCGCAGTCGCGAAGGAGCGCCTCGGCGGCCGCGGCCGGCTTCTCGGCGGGAAGCAGGAGCGTGCAGCGCGGCCCCTCGCGCCGAGCGCCGAGCGCGCGCGCCACCGCGGCGCGCGATCCGGAGAGCCCGGCGACCTCGAGCGCGGCGTGGGCCGACACCGCCGCCGCCGTCGCGACGAGCACGCCGAGGAAGGGCCTCACCAGCGCGCGCGGGCCCGAGCGTGCGCTGCGCACGACCGCCTCCGCGACGGCGGCGACCGCGATCGCGTCGGCCGCCGCCGCGCCACGGAAAAGCAGCGCGCGCAGGTCGGGGACGAGCGCCTCGTCGTAGATGGGGCCGGGCCACGCGCCGAGGAGCGGATCGAAGGCGAACGCGCCGGGGCCGCGGTACGCCGCGTGGAGGGAGGCGGCAAGCGAGGCGAGCGCCGCGAGCGCGTAGAGCGCGCCCGCCGCGGCGCGCCGGCCACCCGCGGCGAACGCGACCGCCACCGCGAGCGCCGCGCCGAGCAGGACGGACGGGAGCGCGAGGAGCGGCACGAAGCCGGCGGCGGGGCCGACCGCGGCGCAGGGGCCGAGCGCGGCGCGCGCGAGCGCCCCGGCGAGGAAGAGCGCGACGAGGCCGGCGAGGACGAGCGAGGACGCCCCCCACGCTGCGAGCGGAGACGGCGCGGGGCGCGAGCGCTCGAGGCGGGCGGCGGGGATCCCGACGAACGGAGCGAGCAGCGCCGCGAGCAGCGCGGCCGCCTCGCCGAGCTCGTACCCGGGCGCGTCGAGGAGCGGGAGCGACCCCGCGACGGCGCCGAGCGGGAGCAGTGCCGCGGCGCCGATGCGGACGGCCCGGCGCCGGGCGAGCGAGCGAGCGATCTCCAGCATGAGTCCGTCCAGTCGTCCGATATCGGCGGCGGCGAACTATCGCGCTCCGCCGGCCCCGGGATAACATGCCGCCGCGAAATGGCGGAGAGCCGCGATCACGGGCGTGCGCCCATCGAGCTGAAGGTCGACTACAAGAAGCTCAACAGCTTCTTCGCCGACTACACGAAGAACATCTCGAAGGGCGGGACGTTCATCAAGACGAAGAAGACGCTCCCGGTCGGGACGCGCTTCCTCTTCCGCCTCACCGTGCCGGGCCGGCCGAAGCCCTTCGAGCTGAACGGAGAGGTCGTGCACGCGAGCGCGAGCGGGGACGAGCCCGGGATGGGCATCCGCTTCGTGTGGGGCAACGAGCGGGACCGCGCCTCGTTCGAGGGCGTCGTCGAGGGGCTCATGCACGACAGCCTCGGCCCGCTCGTAGCGACCCGGCTCCTGCGCAGGTGACCGCGCGCGTGCCGGCGCGGCCTCTCACCAGCGCCGGACGTTCTCGAAGCGGACGCGATCGCCGGTGCTGACGCCGTGCGCCTCCGCCCACCCGCCGTTCACCTCGAGCACGTAGCGGCTCGGGCCGCCCGCGGAGCGCGGCGACAGATCGCCCGGCACCGCGCGCGCGACGATGCCCGCGACGCGCCCGTCCTCGCCGATGAAGATCATGTCGAGCGGGATGAGGGTGTTCTTCATCCAGAACGGGTGCGCGGCCGTCTCCTCGAACAGGAAGAGCATCCCCGCGTCCGCCGCGAGCTCACGCCGGTACATGAGCCCCTTCGCGCGGTCCGGGTCGCTGCGCGCGATCTCGACGGAGACGGTGTGGCGCGCGCCGGGTGCGGTCTCGATCACGACCTGCGCGCCGGGCGGTCTCGCGTCGGGCGTGCGGGACGCGCAGCTCAGCACGGCGAGCGCGACGGCGGCGAGCGGGCGCACCGCGCCGTCACCGCGCCGCGCAGTAGCTCGACAGCCCGATCTCGCCGAGGTACCGGTCCTTGAGCGCTTGGGAGAGCTGCGCGTAGAACGTCGGATCGAGCACGATCTGCCTGCAGACGAGGTCCGTGTCGGACTTGTAGCAATCCGAATCGGAGCCGCAGGCCTTCGAGCAGTAGCCGCCCAGGTCCCCGCGGTCGTAACGCGACCCCGCCGCGACCGGCGACAGGATGCAGATGAGGTTCTCGCAGGTCGTGTTGCCGCTCTCGAAGTAGTCGGCGGTGACCGTCGTCGCGTTGGGCGTCGGCTCGCTCGTACCCCACGTGAGGGTGCATGGCTGCCCCACGTCGGGCTTCTGGCACGCGGCGAGCGCGAGGAGCGCGGCGGCGAGCACCATCTTCGGGACAGGGCCGGTCATCGGTTCTTGGAATCGTTAGCACGCGCGCCGCGGCCGGACAAGGAACGCCGCGGGGCGGCGACAGCGCCCTACACTCTCGGATGGACGCGACTTTTGGCGACGTCCCGCGTTGCCCGTCTTGCGACCTTTGGCTAGGATGCGTCACATCCACCGGACCGCGCACCTCATGAGATTCCTCCTCGCCATCGCCTGGCTGGCCGCGGTCCTCCCTGCGCTCGCGCAGGAAGCGCCCGGGATCGACCTCTCGCAGCCGCAGAAGCCGAAGCAGGGAGACGACACGACCGAGCTGCCGCCGATCGATCTCTCGAAGCCCGCCGAGCCGCCCAAGACGTCCGCCGAGGAGCAGAAGGCCGAGACGCAGCAGGGCGCGCCGTTCTCCGAGAAAGACGTCGCGCTCGGGGACAAGGTGAAGGCCGTCCAGCGCAAGGGCTTCCTGAAGCGCGGGCGCTTCGAGGTCACGCCGCTGTTCACCGCGAGCGTGAACGACGCGTTCTACCAGAAGTTCGGCTACGGGCTGCGGCTCGGCTACAACCTCCGCGACAGCTTCGGCCTCGCGGCGCGCTTCGTCACGTATCGCAAGCCGGAATTCTCCGACCCGCGCACCTGGCAGCCCGCGCCCATCCGGACCGACAACGGGCGCGCCGGCAAGATCGCCTTCCAGAGCAACCTCGTCCCGTCGCAGATCTACGATCAGCTCATGCTCGACGGCGTCTGGTCGCCGATCTACGGGAAGGTGTCGTTCCGCGAGAAGCAGATCGTCCACTTCGACGTGTTCCTCAACGCCGGGCTGGGCCTCGTGTGGACGTCGACGAGCGAGGAGCGCGAGTACGGGCCGGGGCCGGGCCACTCCAAGCTCGCCACCGACTTCGGCGGAGGAGTCCGCTTCTACCCGAAGGAATGGATGGCGTTCGAGGTGGGGATGACCGCGACGCTCTACCCGGACCAGCCGCTCGCAGGCCTTCCCGACACCGTGCAGAAGGTGTTCGTCGCGAACGTCGGCCTGTCCTTCTTCTTCCCGAGAACGTTCGACTACATCTACCCATGAGACCGCGCCGCACGATCCTCGCAGCCGCTGTCGCTGCCCTCCTCGGGGCCGCGGTCCCCTTCGCGGCGGCCGCGCAATCCAAGGGCGACGTGTTCGCGGGGAAGATCCCTCCCGTCTCGGGGCAGCTGTACCGCAAGGCGGGCCGCTTCGAGGTGACCCCCAGCGCGAACCTCTCCCTCAACGACGCGTTCTTCACGAAGTACTTCGGAGGCCTGAAGATCGGCTACCACCTGACCGAGAGCATCTCCGCCGCGCTGCACGGGGCGGGTGGCGCCGCGGTGCAGACGAGCTCCGCGGTCGTCTGCTCGGCGGTGGGCGGCTGCGTGGACGCGGACGAGCCGAAGCTCCGCCAGGTGCCCGGCCGGATCCGTTGGCTGGTCGGGGCGGAGGCCGCGTGGTCGCCGGTGTACGGCAAGCTGAACGTGCTCTCCGAGCAGGTGGCGCACTTCGATCTGTCCCTCCTCGCCGGGCCCGACCTCATCGCGACCGACGAGGTGCTCGCGAGGAGCGTGGCGCTCTCGGGGGCGTCGCCCGGGACCGTGATGAGCCCCGGGGGGCACCTCGGCCTCGGCGCGCGGGTCTTCCTCGCGCAGTCGATCGCGCTTCGCCTCGAGGTGAAGGATTACCTCTACGCGGTGAAGGTCCCGAACATGGGCGCGGGCAAGGACCTGCAGAACCAGCTCTTCGCCGAGCTCGGGCTCTCGTTCTTCCTGCCGCTGCGCAACCGTTCCCCCCGGTGAGCCGCCATGACGCGCGCGATCCTCCTCGTCCTCCTCGCCACCTTGCTCGCCGCGCCCCCCGCGCGCGCGCAGCTCGGCATCGACATCGCGGGCGAACCCGCCGCGAAGGACGCTAAGAAGAGCGGCAAGAAGGACGCGAAGAAGAAGAGCGACAAGAGGAAGCGGGAGTCCACTCCGTCGCGCCATGGCGCGAAGGCGGCGCCCGCACCGGCCGAGAGGACGTCGCCGCCGGGGGAGAGCGCCGAGCGGCGCGAGCCCGTCGCCCCTGCGCCCGTGCCGGCGCCGCCCCCGGCGGCCGCCGTGCCCGCGCCAGGGCCGGAGCGCGCCACCGACCCGGAGCCCGCCGCGCCGCCGCCCGCCGCTGCGCGACCCTCGCGCAAGGAGCGGACGCAGCAGCAGCCCGGGCTCACCCTCACCCCGCTCGACGAGAAGGCGAGCGCGGCGGGGAAGGAGCGGCTCGACGCCGCGAAGAAGCTCCTCGACGCGCGGGCGACCGAGACCGCCGCCCTGGCGTTCGACGAGATCCTGCGCGAGCCGAAGCTCTCGTCGGTGCACGACGAGGCGCGCTACCAGCGCGCGAAGGCGCTCGCTCGCCTCGGCCTCGGCTACTCCGCGCTCGCTGCGTTCGACGAGGTCCTCGACCGGGGGCCTTCCGGCACGCGCTACTTCCAGACTTCGATGGAGTGGCTGTTCTGGGTCGGACGCCGGTTGCCGAACGAGCAGCCGCTGCTCACCCGCGTGGCGCGTCACGCGGCGCAGGGCATCCCGCCGGCATACGAGGATCGCGTCAACTACATCCTCGCCCGGTACGAGTTCGAGCGTGGGCGCGCCCTCGCGGACGCTGGCCGCGTCGGGGAGGCGAAGGCGGCCTGGGCGGAGTCCCGCCGTCTCGCCGCGAAGGTGCACGAGGAGGGCGTCGCGGCCGCGGCGCCGAAGGGCCAGGCCCACGATGCGCCGGAGCAGGAGGGCGGCGACGTCTACGCCCGGGCGCGGTTCGTGGACGGGCTCGTCGCGTACGCGCAGGGGAACGACGCGGCCGCCACCGAGCAGTTCAAGGAGGTCGTCCGCCTCACGAACCCGCGCAAGGCGCGCACGGCCGACCCGGAGCTGCGCGAGCTCGCCTTCCTGCAGCTCGCGCGCATCCACTACCAGAACCGGCAGAACCGCTACGCGATCTTCTACTACGGGAAGATGCCGTGGGGCGGCGAGCGCTGGCTGGAGGGGCTGTGGGAGGCGTCCTACGCCCACTACCGGATCGGCGACTACGAGAAGACGCTCGGGAACCTCCTCACCCTCCAGTCGCCGTACTTCAAGGACGAGTACTACCCGGAGTCGTACGTCCTCAAGGCCATCGTCTATTACGAGAACTGCCGCTATCCCGAGGCGCGGCAGGTACTCGACCAGTTCTCCTCGCTGTACGAGCCGGTCTACGGGGAGCTCGTGCGGCTCACGGGCGAGAAGCGGACGGCCGATGCCTACTACGACCTCGTGCGCAGCCGCGCGCGGGAGGGCGGCGTCGCGAAGAAGATCTTCAAGCTCGCGGAGACCGACCTGAACGTCGCGCGCCTCGTCGACTCGATCGGCGCGATGGAGCACGAGATGGACGTCGGCCTCGGCGGGCGTCGGCCCGAGTTCCGCGAGGCGCACCTCGGCAAGGAGCTGCGCGAGAAGCTCACCGCCGACCGCGGCGCCCTCGTCGAGGAGGCGGGGCAGCGGATGCGCGGGAAGCTCGAGTACGAGCGCGACCAGCTCCGCCAGCTCCTCGCGCAGGCGCTCCGCATCCAGATCGAGGTGTCGCGCAAGGAGCGCGAGGCGCTCGAGGGATCGCTCGCGAGGGGGAGCCAGGTGGAGGTGGTGCGCGACCTCAAGTACTCGTACGCCGTCTCGGACGAGCACCTCTACTGGCCCTACGAGGGGGAGTTCTGGCGCGACGAGCTCGGGACGTACTCGTACACCCTCACGAAGGGCTGCAAGGATCGGCTGCCCCGCAAGGCCGCCGCACGCTGATGCGGCGCACGGGAGACGCAAAGATGCCTCGAATCCTCGCCGCCGGCGTCGTCGCCCTGACACTCGCCGCGACCGCGGCGCGCGGCGCCGATCGCCCGTCGCGCGAGGGGGACCTCGGCGAGAAGCGCTCCGTCGCGCCGGACGCGGCGCTCGGCGGCACCCTCGAGGCGAAGAAGCCCGCGAAGAAGGAGCCGGGCGGCCCCACCCTCGACTTCGAGAGCTTCCGCAAGCACGTCGAGGTCCAGGTCTCGGAGAAGCGTCGCGAGGAGATCGCGTCGCTCAGGCGGCTCATCGAGCTCGGTGGCGGCTCGGAGGTGGAGACGCCGCAGTGGTACTTCCGCTTGGCGGAGCTGCTCTGGGAGGAGTCGCAGTACTTCTTCTTCGAGGCGAACCGGCGCGACGACCGGCTCATCACGCTCGGCACGCGCGGCGACCCGCGCGAGCTCGACCAGCTCGCCGCGGAGAAGAAGGACTTCGAGCTGCAGCAGAAGAAGGCGCGCGACCAGGCGGTCGCGCTCTACGGCGCGATCATCAAGCGCTACCCCAAGTACCCGCGCCTCGACGAGGTGCTCTACTTCCTCGCCGAGAACCTCTCGAAGCGCGACCGGAACGACCCGGACGCGCTCAAGGCGTACCGCGCGCTCATCGAGCGCTTCCCGAAGTCGCGGTTCCTCCCCGACGCGTGGATGGCGGTCGGCGAGCACTGGTTCGAGCTGGCCAACTCGGGCGATCGGATCGGCAGCCTGAAGAAGTCGCTTGGGGCCTATCGCAAGGCGGCCGAGTACCAGGACTCGTCGGTCTACGGCTACGCCCTCTACAAGCAAGGGTGGGTCCACTACAACCTCGCCGAGTGGAGCGAGGCGCTCGAGCTGTTCCGGGCGGTGATCTTCTTCGGGGAGCTCCCCACCGCCACGGTGCCCGCCGATCGCAAGCTCGCGCTCGTGAAGGAGGCGCGGAAGGACTACGTCCGGACCTACAGCCACGTGGGCTCGGCGGAGGGCGCGGCGGACGAGTTCAAGCGGGTCGGCGGCGAGGCGGGCTGGCTCGACATGCTGAAGTCGCTCGCGGGCATCCTCTTCGAGGAGGGCAAGGATCGCGACGCGATCGTCGTCTACCGCCGGCTCATCGACGAGAAGCCGACCAGCCCGGAGGCCGCCCTCTTCCAGTCGCGCATCGTCACCTGCGCCGGCCGCATGGGTCGCAAGGACGCGGCCGTCCAGCAGGCCCACGCCTTCGTGAAGATGCTCCGCGGCATCGAGGGGGCGGTGGACGCGAAGGACGAGAAGGGGCGCAAGGCCATCGGCGAGGCCCGCCGCGACGCGGAGCAGACGCTGCGCGTCCTCGCGGTTCAGTATCACAATGAGTGGAAGAAGACGCGCGACGATCCCGTCGCGGCCTTCGCGGCGGCGGTCTACCGGGATTACCTCGAGGTGTTCCCCGGCGAGCCGACCGCCTACGAGATGCGGTTCTTCCACGCGGAGCTGCGCTACGCGCTCGCCGACTTCGAAGGCGCGGGCGAGGAGTACGAGCGGGTCGTGCTCCACGACGTCGCGGCGCTCGAGGCGAAGCCGCGCCCCGGCGAGGCGGCGCCGAAGGCCGGCAAGTTCTTCAAGGACGCCCTCGAGAACGCGGTGTTCGCCTGGGATCTCGTCGCGAAGAAGCTCGGCGAGGACGCGAAGCCGGGGGGCGCAGCTGATCCAAAGAAGCGCCTCCCGTTCGTGGCGCAGCGGCAGCGGCTCCTCGACGCGTGCAACCGCTACCTCAGGTGGCAGCCCAAGGGCGACAAGTGGGTGGAGATCGCCTACAAGGCCGCCCGCCTCTACTACCAGCACAACGCCTTCGCGGAGGCGACCGACCTGTTCACCCGGATCGCGCTCGATCACCCCGCGCACGACCTGGCCGGCTACTCCACGAACCTCGTCCTCGACGCCTACAACCTGCTCGGCGACTGGCGCAACGTGAACGGCTGGGCGAAGCGGTTCTACGCCAACGCAAAGCTCATCGAGGCGCACCCGACGCTCAAGCCGGACCTCGCCAAGATCATCGAGGAGAGCGCGTTCAAGGTGATCGAGGAGAAGGAGCGCGCGAAGGACCACGAGGGCGCGGCGGAGGAGTACCTCGCGTTCGTCCGCGACTGGCCGGATTCGCGGCTCGCCCCCACCGCGCTCTTCAACGCCTCCGTCGACTACGTGAAGGCGCGCCGCATCGACAAGGCCGTCGAGGTGCGGACCATCGTCCTCCAGAAGTACCCCGGGCACGAGCTCGCCCCGTCCGCCATCTACGACAACGCCGAGGCCTACGAGGCCATCGCCGAGTTCGAGAAGGCGGCCGAGCTGTACGAGCGCTACTTCGGGGCGTGGCGCGCCTCGAAGCGGCCGGCCGCGGTCGCGGTGAAGAGGAAGGGAAAGGGGAAGAAGGGGACAGCCGCCGTCGAGGCGGAGGCCCCGCGGTCCGCCGGAGCCTGGGACGAGAAGAAGGCGACCGACGGGATCATCAACGCGGCGGTCTTCCGCGCCGGGCTGCGCCAGTGGGCGAGGGCGGAGGCGGACAGCCGCGCGTACCTCGACGCCTGGCCGAACGGCCCCGACGCCCAGCGCATCTTCCTCTCCCTCGCGGACCTCCTCGCGAAGCAAGGGCAGACCGCGAAGCAGGTGAAGCAGCTCGAGGAGTACCAGCGCCGCTACGCCAAGGATCCGGACGAGTGGCTCTCGCTCCAGCAGCAGCTCGCGGAGCTGTTGGAGAAGGCCGGGAACGCGCCCTCCGCGCGGCGGACCCGGTCGCAGGGGCTCGAGTTCTGGCGGCGGAACAAGGACAAGGTGAAGGAGCGCGGCCTCGCGGTCGTCGCGCGGGCGCTCTACGACGACCTCGACCCGGCCTTCGCCGAGTACGATCGCATCTCGCTGAACGTGGCGCCGAAGCACCTGAAGGCCCAGCTCGACGTGAAGGCGAAGAAGCTGAAGAAGCTGGAGGAGGGGTACGGGCAGGTCGTGCTCCTCAAGCAGGCGGGGCCGGCCGTCTGCGCGCTGTACAAGATCGGCCTCGCCTACAAGCGCTTCGCGCAGGTGCTCTACGACGCGCCCATCCCGCGCGAGATCCGCGGGAACAAGGCGCTCGTCGAGGAGTACCGCTCGCTCCTCTCGCAGCAGGCGGAGCCGCTCGAGAGCAAGGCGACGGACGGGCTCGCGCTCGCGATGAACGCCGCCCGCGAGCACGGCGTCGTGAACGACTGCGCGAACCAGGCGACCGCGATCCTCGTGAAGAAGAAGCCGGAGGAGTACGGCCCCTCGCCGGAGGTCCTCCCCGCCATCGCGCAGCCGGTGCTGCCGGACGCGCCGCGCGGGTACGGGCTCCTCGCCGAGGTGGAGAGCGCGCCGGTGCGGACCGCGCGCCCGGAGCCGGCGCTCCCGCCCCTGCGCGTCCGCCCCGCCGCGGGCCAGGAGCAGCCCGCGGCGCAGCGCGGCGGCGCGGCGAGCGCCGATCCGCAGCGGCGGGTCATCGAGGAGGAGCCGATCCCCTCGAAGCAGCGGAGCAAGGGAAAGAAGAAGACGGGGCAGTCCGACGAAGACGAGGATCTCCTGCCATGACCGCTCGCCGATCCATCGCGCGCTCAGGAGCGGTGCTCGCGGCGGTCCTCGCCGGCGCGCTCGGGTGCGCCGGCGCTCCGCCCCGGCCGTCCGGTTCCACCGCGACCGCGAGGCCCGCGGCGACCGCCGGCGCGAAGCCGGCGGCCGCGAAGCGCGCAGCCGCCCCGCCGACGGGCGCCGACCCCGGCGCGATCGTCGTCGAGGGGGTCCCCCCGCGTGCGCAGCGGCTCTTCGAGGAGGCCGTGCGCGCCGAGGAGGAGCAGAAGAAGCTGAAGGTCCCGCCGGACTGGCCATACCTCGAGCGGAAGTGGCGCGCCGTCGTCGACGCCGCGGAGCTCGCGGAGGGCCACCACAACCTGGGCGTCGCGCTCGAGGGGCAGGGGAAGCTCGGCGAGGCGCGCGCGGAGTACGAGCGGGCGCGCGAGCTCAAGCCGGCGCTCCGGCAGGCCGCGGTGAACCTCGGCGTCCTGCTCGAGAAGCAGGGCGACGCCCGCGCGGCGGCCCAGGTCTACGCGCAGTGCGTCCGCGACTTCCCCGAGGATGCGGTGGCGCGCGCGCGGCTCGCGCGGCTCTACCTCGCGTCCGGCCAGCTCGACGAGGCGTGGCGGCTCGCGCGCGAGGCCCTCGTCCGCGAGCCGCGCAGCGTCGGCGCCTACAAGGTGATGGCGCGGGTGGCGCTGCAGCGCAACGAGCTCGATCTCGCGAAGCTCGTCGCACTCCGCGCCCAGAAGCTCGACGCCGTGGATCCGGAGCTCCCCTTCACCGTCGGCCAGGTGCTCGCGCGACAGGGTGACGACGGAGGCGCGCAGGTCCAGTTCCGCAAGGCGCTCGCGCTCCGCGACGGCTTCCTGCCGGCGCGCTACGCGCTCCTCGACGGCGCGCTGCGCAAGCAGGCGTGGGGCATCGTGGCGGAGCACGCCGCGGCGATCCTGAAGGTCGATCCCTCGAACGCGCAGGTGCAGCTCGTCCACGGGCTCGCGCTCCGCTACACCGGCAAGCCCGACGACGCGCTCGCCGCGTACGCCCGGGCGGAGAAGGCCTCGGGGGGCCGTCTCGCGGAGGTCCACCTCGCCCGCGGCGTGCTCTACGCGCGGGTGAAGTCCGAGTGCGAGCCCGCCCTCGCGGAGCTGAAGGCGTACCAGGACCGCGCCGGCCCGATGCTGCCGGAGGGCTCCCAGGTCGTGAAGCTGCAGCGCGAGTGCGAGGCGCAGCTCGAGGAGAACCGCAAGGCGGCCGAGGCCGCGAAGCAGATGCAGGCGGAGGCGGCCCGGCAGGCGGCCGAGAAGGCCGCGAAGGGCGCCGCGAAGGGGGATGATGGGAAGCCGAAGAGCGTGAACGGCGGGGGAGCCGGCGCAGCACCCTCAGAGGGTCGCGCGCCGGCGCCGCCCGCGCCCAACCCTGGACGGTGACGGCCGCTTCATGGCGGCTCGCCACCGGTGGTAGAATCAAACTTTCGAGGGACCGAAGATGCTCAAGCTCCTCCTCGCGATGCTCGCCTCCGCCCCGCTCCTCGCGGCCGCGCAGGAGAAGACTCAGCCCCAGCCCAAGGTCGAGTACGAGAAGAAGACCGTCATCAACTTCGAGGACGACACGATCGAGGGCGATCTGAAGCGGCCCGACGGCGAATACGTCGAGGCGCGCCAGAAGGTCGATCACTCGAACCTCATCCGCATCCGCGAGGACTGGCGCGAGAAGGTGATGCAGTCCTCCGGCGACCTGTAACTTCAGCCGGCCAGGTGAACGCTCGATCATGCCCACGTCTCTCATCCTCAGGGTCTTCCGCGGGACCGAGCTCGTCCGGACCGAGCAGTTCACGCGCGAGATCATCAAGATCGGGCGCCTCGCCTCGGCCCACCTCTGCCTCGACGACGAGAAGATCTCGCGCATCCACTCGGTCATCGAGGTCGCCCCCGATGGCGCGATCTCGATCATCGACATGGGGAGCGCGGAGGGAACCTTCGTCAACGGCAAGAAGGTCTCGCGCGGAGCGCTGAAGCTCGGCGACCAGATCACGCTCGGCGGCCTGCGCATCGTCGTGGAGGGCCTCGAGGCGGTCGCAGGCGCGGGGTCGAACGAGGCGCAGAACGTCGCCGTGTCGATCCCGGCGCAGGCCGCCGCTCCGGCGCCGGCCGCGCCGAAGAAGACGAACGGCACGAACGGCACGAATGGAGCCGCGCGCACCGCTGCGGCCCGGGTTCCGGCGCAGGCCGCTGCCGCGCCCGCCCCGGCCATCGTCCCTGCGCCCGCCGCCGCCCCCGCGCCGGCGGCGAGCCCCGTGGCGGACGCGGCGCCTGCCCCGTCCGCCGCGCCCGAAGCGAAGCGCGCCGCCGCCGCGGCCCCTCGCGCTGCGGCTCGCGCCGCCGCGCCGCCGCGCACACGCCCGAAGCTGAAGCCCGCCTCGCGCGAGGCCGAGGATCTCTCGTTCGAGACGGACCTCGGCGTCGAGCTGCGGCTGCTCTGGGGCGACACGCTCCTCGACGCGGCCACGTGGGTGAAGCCGAAGAAGCCGGTCCTCGTCGGCGAGACGCCGAAGTGCGCGATGCGCCTCGAGGGGCTTCCGGTGGCGGAGTTCCCGGTGCTGCGCTTCGCGGGGGGCGAGTACCACTTCGCCTTCGCGCGCGGCATGACCGGCGTCGTCGAGGAGAAGGGCGTCCGTACGACCTTCGGCGAGCTCGTGAAGTCGAGGAAGGCGACGGCCGACGAGACCATCCAGAGCGCGTACTGGGTGTCGGTCCCGAAGGCGGGCGGGGTCCGCGCCGAGGTGGGCGGGAAGCTCGCCATCGAGGCGCGACCGAAGAAGCCCACGCCGGTGAAGGCAGCCCCGTTCTGGGAGCGGATCAACTACCAGTTCCTGAACCTCTTCCTCGTCCTCTTCTTCCTCCAGGCGGGCTTCATCGTCGCCGCGAACAACTTCCCATACGACACGGACGTCCTCGCCGACGACCTCTTCAAGAACCCGTCGCGCATGGCGAAGTTCGTGATCAAGCCGCCCGAGGTGCAGCCGAAGCAGCACGGTCCGAAGGGCGACGAGAAGAAGGACGAGCCGGGCGAGCTGGCGGCGAAGCACGCGGGCGACGAGGGGCAGATGGGCAAGAAGGACGCCCCGAAGACCAACGCGCGCTCCGCCCCGAAGGCGATCGACCCGAACGCGAAGGAGATCGTGAAGCGCACCGGGCTCCTCGCCGCGCTCGGTCGCGGCGGCGGCGGCCTCTCGACGGTGTTCGGGTCGGGTGGCCTCGGCGGAGACCTGCGCGGCGCCGTCGGCAACATGTTCGGGCCGGTGGTAGGCGACAGCTACGGTCTCGGCGGCCTCGGCATCCGCGGCTCCGGCTCCGGCGGCGGCGGGCAGGGGGAGACCATCGGCATCGGCGCGGTCGGCACGAAGGGGCGCGGCGGCGGCACGTCCGGGTACGGAGCCGGCGCCGGGAACCTCGGCAAGAAGGGCGACCGCGACGTGAACATCTCGACGGGCACTGCGGTCGTGATGGGCTCGGTGGACCGGGAGCTCATCCGCAAGGTGATCCAGGACCACGCCTCGCAGATCCGCTATTGCTACGAGCAGGAGCTCGCGGTGAACCCGCGCCTCCAGGGCAAGGTCTCGATCAAGTGGGTCATCAACGGCGACGGCAGCGCGTCGAGCGCGCAGATCGACCACTCCGGGACGACGCTCGACGACGCCAAGGTCCACGACTGCATGATGGCGCGCATCACGAGCTGGCAGTTCCCGAAGCCGAAGGGCGGCGGGATCGCCGTCATCACCTATCCCTGGATCCTCCGCTCGGCGGGCGGCGGAGCGCAGTAGCAGCCATGCCGCGTGTCACCATGAGAATGCTCGTCGCGGTCGCGCTGCTCGTCCCGGCCCTCGCCCTCGCGCAGGATGCCGCGCCGGTGCTCCAGGAGGACCCGCGCGCGGCGCGCTTCAAGGACGTCGAGCGCGGTTTCTTCGTGGGCTTCGAGGCGGGCTACCTCGGCCTCCTCGACACGCCCACCGCCGACCGCGTCCTGCACCCGCTCGCGGGCGACTCGGGCGGACGCGCGGGCGGCCTCGTCGTCGGCGCGCTGGTGGGGGTGGACCTCGGGACGCGCCTGTCCGTCGCGCTCGTCGTGCAGGGCGGGAACGAGCGCGCCGACGCGAACTACGGCGCGTTCCAACTGCTCTCCGCCGGCGGCGACGCGAAGCTCGCGCTCCTGGGCTGGCGCGACCGGAACGACTGGCAGCGGCTCTTCGTCTACGTCCACGGCCGCGCCGGCTACGCGAAGACCTATCCGACGGGGCTCTTCGGCACGAGCGACGTCCTCCTCGCCGGGGGTCCCGGCGTCGAGTACTTCACGAAGCTCCGCCACTTCTCGATCGCGCTCGGCGCGGACGTCGTCTACGCGGCCAAGGCCGCGGCGACCGGCTTCGCCGTCTACCCCACCGTCCGTTACACCTTCTAGGGCTGTAAGCAGGCGCAGGGCGCGGCGCATGCCGCGGTCGCCGGATGGCGCCCTGGACGCGCCCGAAGTGGGGCGCGGGCACGGGCGCGTTCACGTCCACGGGACTCGCGGACTGGGCGGTAGGACGCCCACTTGACGCCAGCCCCGGACGGATCAGGGCAACCGCCCGTAAGGGCTCGGGTTTCCAAGGATCGCGACGTTGACCCCCCGCCGCAGCCGGACCTATACTCTCAGAGCATCGACGTTCTTTCCCCCGGCCAGCCCCTCCCCGAGCCAGCCAACTTGAGCGCACCGACCCTGGACGATCAGATCCGCGCCCATCTCGAGATGCTCGAGGCCGCCCCGGGCGACCTCCAGGCATTCGAGGCGCTCGAGGCCCTGTACGAGTCCGCCTCGCGATGGGAGGACCTCATCGCGCTCTACGAGGGTCGCGCGCGGGTGCTCCACGGGCCGGGCGCACCGCTCCTCGCGAAGGCGGCCAACCTCGCCCACACGAAGCTGCGCAACGTGGCCCGCGCGGAGGAGCTCTATCGGCAGCTCCTGCGTTCGGACCCGGCCCACCGCGACGCGCTCCGCTCGATGGTCGATCTCTTCGAGGAGCGCGAGGACTGGCCGGCGCTCGCCGCCGCCCTCGAGCGGGAGGCCGGCGCGACGAAGGACGCGCGCGAGACGGCCCGCACGACGCTCAGGCTCGCGAAGCTACAGGAGGAGAAGCTCGGGCGCCGCGATCGCGCCGCGCTCCTCTACGCCCGCGCGTGCCGCCTCGACCCTTCGCTCGACGAGGCCCGCGTGCGCGCGCTCGCGTGCTTCACGGCGCTGCGCCGCTATGCGCAGGCGAAGCGGATGCTCGACGCGGCGCGCGACGCGGGCGCCGACCGGAAGTCGCTCGCGGCGGAGTATGCCCGGCTCGGCACGGCCCTGCTCGACGAGCCGCTCGCGCACGACCTCGCGATGGACGCGCTCATAGAGGCGACCGCGCTCGACAGGGGCGCCCCCGGCGCGGCCCAGGCGCGGGAGCGGCTCAAGGCGTTTCCGCGCGCGTGGCGCGACGAGGTCCGGGCGCTCGAGGAGGCGGCAGGGCGCGCCACCGACCGGCGCGAGGCGGCTCGCCTGCAGCTCCGGCTCGCGCAGCTCCACGCCGCCTACGATCCCGATGGGGTCGCCCGCGCGCTCGCGCGGATCGAGCGCTCCTGGGCGCTCGCCCCCGGCGACTCGTTCGCGCTCGACCTCCTCGCGCGGGTCTACGCCGAGAAGGGGGATCACCGGGGCCACGCCGACGCGCTCGCGCGCCTCGCCGCGGTGACCCGCGATCGCGCCGCGCTCGTTCGCTTGCACGTCGAGATGGCGCAGCTCGACCTCGTCCGCTTCGGCGACGCGGAGAGCGCCCTCGCCGCCCTCGCCCGCGCCCTCGACCTCGACCCCGCCTGCGAGAGCGCCGCCCACCAGGCGTTCGAGCTGCACGTCGACGCGGGGCGCTTCGCCGAGGCGCTCTCCGTGCTCGAGCGGCACCTCGCCGCCGCGCCCGAGAAGGCCGTGCACGGGCCGCTGCGGGTGCGTGCGGCCCAGCTCGCGAAGGAGCGGCTCGCCGATCCCGCCCGCGCGCGCCGTCACCTCGAGGCAGCGCTGCGCGCCGATCCCGGCGACGGCGCCGCCGCCACCGCGCTCGCCCCGCTCCTCGCGGACGCGGGCGAGTGGGCCCGCCTCGCGGGCGTGCTCGAGCTCTCCGCCTCGTTCCCGCAGGATCCGCAGGAGCGGGTACGGCTCCTCGAGCGGCTCGCGGAGGTGCAGCAGGAGCGGCTCGGGAAGCCGCGGGACGCGCTCCGCACGCTGGCACGCGCCCTCGCGGCCGATCCCGCCCGCGGCGCGACGCGCAAGGCGATGGAGGGGGCGGCCGCGCGCGCCGACGCATTCCTCGAGCTCGCGCGGGCGTATCGCTCCGCCGCCGCGGAGGTCCGCGGCGACCTCAAGACGAAGAAGACGCTGCTCCGGCGCGTCGCGGAGATCTTCGACCGCGATCTCGCGAACCCGGAGGAGGCGGTCGGGGCGTGGAAGGCGCTCGCCGCCGTCGATCCCGAGGACCGCGGCGCCGCCGCCGCCCTCGAGGCCTGCATGGCGCGCGCGGGTCGGCAGGAGGAGCTCGCGAACGAGCTCGAGGCGCGGCGCGCGCGCGCCTCCGGCGACGAGCGGCGGGTGCTCACCGCGAAGCTCGCGCACCTCTGGCACGACGCGGCTCGCTTCGACCGGGCCGCCGCGCTCTGGCGCGAGGCGCTGCGCGACGCGCCCGAGGACGACGAGGCGATCTGGGGGCTCCACGCCGCGCTCGAGGCGAGCGAAGGCCCCCGCGCCGCCGAGGAGCGGGTCGAGATCCTCGCCGCGCTCGCGAAGCGCGCGAAGAGCGCGCCCGAGCGGGCGGCGCTGGACCTCGCCCGCGCCGAGGCGCTGATCGAGCCGCTCGGGCGGCTCGCGGACGCCGCCGCCCTGACGCTCACCGTCCTGCACGAGGGCGGCCTCGTCCCGTCGCAGCGGGCGGAGGCGGCGGCCATGCTCGAGCGGCTCGTCGATCGCGGCGTGGAGCCGCTCCGCATCGCCCAGGCGCTCGCGCCGGTCTACGCCGGCGCGAACGACGCCCCCCGCCACGCGGCCATGCTCGAGATGATCGCCCGGAGCCTGCCGCGGGGCGCCGATCCGCGCGAGCGGGCGCGCCACCTGCTCGACGCCTCCGCGCTGCGCGAGAAGCTCGGCGACGCGCGCGGCGCGCTCTCTGCGGCCGCGAACGCGCTGCGCGCGTGCCCCGAGCACGCCGACGCGCGCCGGCGCTGCGAGGCGCTCGCGCGCGAGGTGGGCGCGCACCGGGAACTGCTCGCCCTGCTCTGCGACGCGGCGCGGCGGCTCGAGGGGAGGCCCGAGGACGAGGTGGCGCTCCGCCTCAGGGCCGCCGCGGTGGCCGAGGAGGATCTCGGCGCCTTCGACGACGCGACCGAGCAGCTCCGGCGCGCCCTCGCGCTGCGGCCCGGCGACGTGACGATCCTCGCGGCCCTCACGCGCGCGGCGCTCGCCTCCGAGCGCTGGGCCGAGGCCGCCGACCTGCTCGCGGAGCGGGCCGCCGCGGCGCAGGGGGCCGAGCGCGTGGCCCTCCTCGCCCAGCGCGCGGAGGTGCTCGCAGAGCGGCTGCGCGACGCCGCGGGCGCGGCCGGCGCGCTCCGCGACGCGCTCTCGGGCGCCGCGCCCGAGCAGCGCCCCCGGCTCCTCCAGCGGCTCGCCGACGCGCTCGGGATGTCCGGTGACGCCGCGGGCCGCGCCGCCGCGCTCGCCGAGCTCGCCCAGGCGTCGCGCGATCCGGCCGAGGCGTCGCGCGCGGCGCTCGAGGCGGCGCGGATCGACGCGGGGCTCGGAGACGGGCGGGCCGCCGCGGAGCAGCTCGCCGCGGCGCTCGCCGCAAACCCCGGGGACGCCGCCGCGCTCGCCGCGCTCGAGGAGCAGCTCGACGCGCAGGATCCGCAGGCGGTCCTCGCCGCTGCCGCCGCCCTTGCGCCGCAGCCCGATCCTCGTCGCCGCATCCGCGCCCTCGAGGCGGAGGCGCGCGTTCGCCCCGATCCCGCCGCGCGCGCCGCCGCCCGCCGCGCGGCGGCCCGGATCTACGAGGAGGAGCTCAGGCAACCGTCGCTCGCCTTTGCCGCCACCGCCGAGGCGGTCCGCGCGCAACCCGCCGACGCCGAGGGGCGCCGCGAGCTGAGGCGGCTCGCGGTCGAGACGCAGGAGGTCGAGGGGTGCGGTCGCCTTTATGACGAGCTGTGCGAGCACGCCGGCGACGGGCTCCGGGCGGCGCTCCTGCGCGAGCGGGCGGACTTCGCCGAGCGCAGGCTCGATCCGGAGCGCGCCGCGGACGCCTGGGCCCGGGCGCTCGAGGCCGCCCCGGGGGATCGCGATGCGCTCGCCGCGCTGCGGCGGCTCCATCGCGCGCGCGAGCGCTGGGGCGAGCTCGCCGAGACCTGCGCCGAGCTCGCGCGACGCGCGGGTGACGCGGCGCAGCGCGCGGACGCGCTGCGCGAGGAGGCGGCGGTCGCAGAGGTGCGGCTCGCCGATCCCGCCCGCGCCGCCGCGGCCTGGGCGGAGGTGGCGCGGCTCGCGCCGGACGATCCCGAGCCGGCCGCTGCGCTCGAGCGCCTCTACGGGCGCCTCGATCGCCCTGCCGACCTCGCTCCCATCCTGGAGGGGCGGCTCGCGCGGGCGTTCGACCTCGAGACGGCCGCCCAGCTCGCCGAGCTGCGGCGCGAGCGGCTGGGCGACGCCGCCGGAGCGCTCGCGCTCCACACCGAGATCCTGCGGCGCGATCCGCGCCGCGCCGGCTCGCGCGAGGGGCTCGCGGCGATCGCCGCCGTCCCCGGCGCCGTCGGGCGCGAGGCGCTCGAGACGGCCGACGTCGCACTGCGCGCCGCGGGCGAGCACGCGAAGCGGGTGGCGGCGCGCGAGACGCGGCTGCGGTCGATCGAGGATCCCGGCGAGCGGGCCCGGCTCCTCGCCGAGATCCGCACGGTGCTCGAGGAGGACCTCGGCGAGCCCCAGATGGCCTTCATCGCGGCCTGCCGTGCGTTCGTCGAGGGCGGCCCCGCCCGCGCCGGGGTGGAGGAGGACCTCGTCCGGCTCGCGCGCGAGACCGGCAGCGAGGAGGAGCTGTGCGCCGTGCTCGAGCAGGCCGCCGCGACGGCCGCGCCCGACGAGGCGCTCGCCCTGCTGCGGCGTGCCGCTCGGGCCCGCGGCGAGAGGGGCGGGCCAGAGGCGATCGCCGCGTGGAACGCGGTGCTCGCCGCCGCGCCTGAGGACGCCGAGGCGCTCGAGACGCTCGAGCGGCTCTACGCGGCAGCGCGCTCGGCGGCGGAGATCCTCGACATGGCGCGCCGCCGCGCGGCGCTCGCGGCCGATCCGGAGAAGCTGGCCCTGCTCCTCGAGGCGGCGCGGCTCGCCGAGGAGGTGGGCGATCCGGCCTGCGCCCTCGACGCGCTGCGCGACGCGCGCAGCGCCGACCCTGCCGCGCTGGAGCCGCTCCTCGGGCTCGAGCGGCTCCTCTCGCGCGGCGAGCCCGGCCCCGAGCTGCTCGACGTCCTCGGCACGCTCGCATCGGCGGCGAGCGGCGATCCCGCCCACCGGGTCGAGCTGCTCCTGCGCCGCGCCGCCCTCCTCGAGGCCGGCCCCGACGCTCGCGCGGCGATCGAGGGCTACGCCGAGGTCCTCGCCGAGAGCCCGCGCGAGCCGGGCGCCGTCGCCGGGCTCGACCGGCTCCTCGTGCGGCCGGAGGCCGCCGCCGACGCCGCGCGCGTCCTCGAGGACGTCCATCGCGCCTCCGGCGACGCGCGCAAGCTCGCCGCCCTCCTCGAGACGCGCGTCGCGACCGCGGACGCGTCCGAGCGAGCGCCGCTCCTCGCCGAGATCGCGGCGCTCCACGAGCGGCTCGGGGATCGTCCCGAGGCGTTTCGCGCGAAGCTGCGCGAGCTCCATGACGCGGTCGCGCGCGGAGAGGACGCGCCGGGCGCGCGCGTGGACCTGGAGCGGCTCGCGGCGGCGACGGGCGCCTGGAACGATCTCGCGCGCGCCTTCGAGGAGGCGCTCGCGGCCGGCAAGCTGCCGCGCCCGGCGGCGCTCGACGTCCGGCGGCGGCTCGCGGTCGTTTCGGCCGAGCGGCTCGGCCGGCTCGACCAGGCGGCGCGCTGGTTCGAGGAGGTCGCCCGCGAGACGCCCTCCGCGGAGACGCTCGGGGCGCTCGCCCGGGTTTACCGGAAGATGGGGGCGCCGCGCGATCTCGCGCGGACGCTCGAGCGGCTGGCGGACGTCGCGCCGGCGGCCGCGGCCCGCAAGGAACTCCTGCTCGAGGTGGCGAAGATCATGGCCGAACAGCTCGCGGACCGCGAAGGCGCCGTCGCCGCCTACAAGAAGATCCTCGCCGTGGACCCCGAGGACCCGAATGCGCTCAGGCTCCTCGGCGGCCTGCTCGGCGGCGCGGAGAAGTGGGACGAGCTCGTCGCAGTGCTCTCTCGCGAGGTGAGCGTCGCAGACCGGCAGCCGAACCTCGTCCCCGAGGCGGCCGAGCTGCGCTTCCGGCTCGGGCGCATCCGCCACCAGCGGCTCGCCGACGCCGAGGGCGCGCTCGCCTGCTACCGCGAGGTGCTCTCGAAGGTGCCACGTCACCCGGCCGCGCTCGCCGCGCTCGAGGAGCTGGCGCGCGGCACAGGTGCGGCCGCCGTCCAGGCCGCCCTGGTGCTCGAGCCCATCTACTCGGCGGAGGGGGAGCACCAGAAGGTGATCGACGCGCTCGAGGCGCGCACCGCGAACGAGACCGACCCCGCCGCGCGCGCCACGCTCCTGCGCCGGATCGCCGAGATCTACGGCGGGCCGCTGCGCAACGCCGAGATGGCGTTCCTCGCAGCCGGGCGGGCGCTGGCGGCCGACCCGGACGCGACGGCGACGCTGTCGCTCGTCGGCACGTACGCGGCGGCGGCGGGGCTCGCCGACGAGCACGCGGCGCTGCTCGCGGAGAACGCCGACCGCGCTCGCGAGCCCGCCGCGCGCGCCGAGTACCAGCGGCGGATCGCCCGGCTCGTCAAGAGCGACGCGCCGCGCGCGGCGGAGGCGTGGCAGCGCGTGCTCGACCTGGTCCCCGAGGACCGGGAGGCGACCCTCGGCCTCGTGGAGGCGCTGCGCGGCGGCGCCGACCCCGACGCGCTCGCCCAGGCGATCCGCCGGTCCCTCGCCGGCGAGGAGGATCCGGAGCTCCGCGTCCGGCTCCTCGGAGATCTCGCCGCGCTCCAGGACGAGCGGCTCGGGGACGTGCAGGGGGCCATCGTCACCTCGAAGCGGCTCCTCGAGCTCGCGCCGAAGGACCGCGCCGCGTTCGCGCGGCTCGACCGGCTCTGCGCGAAGACCGAGCGCTGGGTGGACCTCGCCGAGGTGCTCGCCCACGAGGCGGCGCTCGCCACGGAGGAGAACGACGCGGCGGCGCTCGTGCCGTTCCAGGTCCGGCTCGCGGAGCTGAAGGAGACGCGGCTCCTCGACCGCGAGGGGGCGCTCGCGCTCTACGAGCAGGTGCTCCAGACGCGGCCCGACCACCCCGAGGCGATCGCGCGCCTCGAGGCGCTCCTCCAGAAGGACTCGACGAACGAGCGCGCCGCCGTCGCGCTCGAGGGGGCGTACGGCGCGCAGGGCGACGCGCAGCGCCAGGCGGCGGTGCTGGAGGTGCGCGCCGGCGAGCGGCCGGACGCGCTCGAGCGGAAGGCGCTCTACGTGGCGCTCGCGGAGCTGCGCGAGAAGCTCGGCCAGCCCGAGCTCGCCTTCCTCGCGCTCTGCAAGGCGTTCCGCGACGATCCCGCCGATCGCGCGCTCCGCGAGCGCATGGTGGCGCTCGCCGAGAAGAGCGGCCACGAGGAGGAGCTCGCCGCCATCTTCGAGGACGAGCTCGACCGCCTCCCGCCCGGCGAGACCGCCGAGGTGGCGCTGCGGCTCGGAGAGCTCTACGAGAACCTGCTCGGCGATCCCGCCAAGGCCGCCGGCTTCCTGCGCAAGGCGGTGGCGCTCGACCCTGGCGCGGCGCAGGCGGCGCTCCCCGCGCTCGAGCGGCTCTACGCGCGGCTCGAGGGGTGGGCGGAGCTGGCCGACGTCGTCTCGCAGCGCGCCAGCCAGGCGACGGGGGCGGAGCGGGTCCAGCGCCTCTTCCGGCTCGGGCAGATCTGCGAGGAGCGGCTCGCCTCGCCCGATCGCGCCGCCGAGGCCTACGAGGGCGCGCTGCAGGGCGATCCGCGGCACACCGGGTCGCTGCGCGCCCTCGAGGCGCTCTACGAGGCGGCCGGCCGGCGCGAGGACCTGCTCGAGAACCTGCGTGCCCAGCGCGCCGCCGGGGCGGATCCGGCCACGAAGGAGCGCATCCTCGCGCGGATGGCGGCGCTCGCCGCCGAGCTCGGGCGGCTCGACGAGTCGGTGGCGCTGTGGAAGGAGCTGCTCACGGTGAAGCCGCGCCACGAGGAGGCCCTCGCGGCGCTCGAGGATCTCTACGAGCGGGTCGAGCGCTGGTCCGACCTCGCCCAGCACCTCCGCGTGCGCGCCCAGTCCACCGTGGACCGGCGCGAGATCGCCCGGCTGAACGACAAGCTCGGGCAGGTCCTGGGCACGCGCCTCGGCGACCCCTCACAGGCGATCCAGTCCTACAAGGCGGTGCTCGACACCGAGCCGCGCAACCGCCGCGCGCTCGAGGCGCTGCGCGACATCCACGCCGCCCAGGGCGACGCCGAGGCGCTCGCCGGGATCTACCGGCGCCTCGTCCCGCTCCAGGAAGACGCCGCGGGCGTGAAGCGGACCCGGCTCGAGCTCGCCGAGGTGCTCCTCCGCGCGGGCAACAAGCGCGACGCCATCGAGCAGGGGAAGCTCGCCTTCGACATCGAGCCGCACCAGACGGACGAGCTCGTGCGGATCGAGGAGATCTTCCGGCAGGCCGGCGCCGCGCAGGAGGGCGTGCGCGCAGCGGAGGCCCGGGCGGCGCTGCTCGCGGCGCAGGGCGGCCCCGCCGAGGCGGTGCCCGCCTGGCTCGCCATCGCGGAGCTCTGGAAGGGGCAGAAGCGGCCGGACGCGGCGGCGGCGGCGCTCGAGAAGGTGATCGAGCTCGACCCCGCCAACCGGACCGCCTACGAGGAGCTGCGCCAGCTCCACGCGAACGCCGGCAACTGGCGCGCCTTCGCACGCGCCTGCGACGTGTTCGCGCCGCACCTCGCGGACCCCGCCGAGAAGCTCGCGCTCCTGAAGGAGGTCGCCGGGGTCCACGAGAAGAAGCTCGGCCAGAAGGAGATGGCGTTCCTCTCCTGGTGCCGCGCGCTCGCCGAGGCGCCCGGCGACGCCGAGGCGCTCGCCGCCGCCGAGCGGCTCGCCGCCGAGACCGAGGCGATCGACGAGCTGACGGCGGTGCTCGAGCAGGTCGCCGACGAGGCGCGCGGGATGGTGAAGGCGCGGCTCCTCCTCCGGCTCGGGAAGCTCCACGACGAGATGCTCGACGACGCCGACGGCGCGGAGAACGTCTACCGGCGCGCCCTCGAGGCGGATCCGGCCAGCCCGGAGGCCCTCGAGGCGCTGACGCAGCTCTTCAAGCGGCGCGGCCGCGTCCGCGACCTCGTCATCACCCTCGAGCAGAAGCTCGAGGCGGCCGCCGGGCTCGACGAGAAGAAGGCGACGCTCCTCGAGGTCGCGAAGCTCTACGACGGAGAGATGAAGGACGTGGAGGAGGCGGTCACCGCCCTCCGGCGCGTCCTCGAACTCGACGGCGCCGACGCGTCCGCGCTCGAGCAGCTCTCCGCGATCTTCCGTCGCGAGCAGCGCTGGCAGGACCTCGCCCAGGTACTCTCGAGGGCGCGCGACCTCGCCTCGGACGAGACGGCCCGCGTCGCGTTCCAGCTCCAGATCGCCGAGCTCTACGAGAACGAGATCGGCGACGACGAGGCGGCGGTGGAGGCCTATCGCACCGTCGTCGGGCTCGACGATCGCTCGCAGGAGGCGCTCGCCGGTCTCGAGCGGCTCTACACGAAGCTCGATCGCTTCGCGGAGCTGAACCGCGTGTACGAGCGGCAGATCGACCTCGCCGAGGACGCGCGCGAGAAGGTGCGGATCCTCGCGAAGAGCGCGGGGATCCATGACGAGAAGCTGCACGATCCGAGGAGATCCATCGAGAAGAACGAGGCGATCCTGAGGCTCGACGGCGGCAACCTGCCCGCCCTCAAGGCGCTCGAGCGCCTCTACCGGGACGCGCACGCCTGGGACAAGCTCATCCCGGTGATGCAGCATCACCTGACGCTCGTGCAGGACCGGCGCGAGCAGGTGGCGCTCGAGGTCTCCATCGGCGAGGTCTTCTGGAAGGAGATGTCGCGCGTCGACCGCGCCGAAGCGATCTTCAACCACGCCCTCCAGCTCGATCCCGAGTCGCGCGAGGCCGTCTCGGCGCTCGGGCGACTCTACGAGCGGAGCGGCAACTGGAACCTCGCGCTCGACATGCTCCGCCGCGAGGCTCGCATCGCGGGCGGCGGCAAGGACGCCGTCGACGTCTACGCCCGCATCGGCAACATCTTCGAGGAGATGTTGCAGGACGCGGCGGGCGCGAAGGAGGCCTACGGCCGCGCCCTCCAGCTCGACCCCGGCCACCTCCCGACGCTGCGCGCGCTCAAGGGGATCGCCGAGCGCGAGCGCGACCGCGACCGCTTCCTCGAGCTCCTCATCGACGAGGCGCGCTACGTCCCGGAGGTGGAGGAGAAGACCCGCCTCTACACCGAGGTCGGCCGCGTATACCAGGAGGAGCGCGACGACCGCGACCAGGCCGCCCGCTACTACGAGGAGGCGCTGAAGCGGACCGCCGGCCATCCCGAGACGGCCATGCCGCTCTCCGACATCTACGTCGCCCAGGCGCGCTGGGTGGACGCCGAGCGGGTCCTCGACGGCATGGTCGAGCTGCTCGGGCAGGGCGGCGAGGCGAAGGAGCTCTGCCGCCAGACCTACCGGCTCGGCTACGTCGCCCAGAAGCTCGGGAAGCGGGACAAGGCGCTCGCGTGCTACCGCCGCTCGTACGAGCTCGACGCCACCTACCTCCCCGCGCTGGAGGGGCTCGGCCACCTCCTCGTGGAGGACGGGCAGTGGGAGGAGGCGCTCCGGATCTTCACGACGATCATCGTGCACCACCGCGACGCCCTGACCGATCTCGAGGTCGTCGAGACGCACTGGCAGATCGGCGAGATCGCGGAGAAGCTCGGCCAGACCGAGCGGGCGGTGGGCGCCTTCCGGAAGGCGCTCGAGATCGACGGCAACCACGAGCCGTCGCGCCGGAGCCTCGTGCGCGTGCTCGACGCGACCGGCGACCACGACGGCGCCGTGGAGCAGCGCCAGCGGCTCTTGCCCCTCCTCGAAGGCCAGGCGAAGTTCGAGGCCTACGTCGCCATCGGCGAGGCGTGCCGCGACGCGCTGAAGGATCCGTACCAGGCCATCGACGCGTTCCTCGGCGCCTCCCGCATCGACCCGACCGCGCTCCAGGTCACCGAGGCGCTCCTCGGGCTGTACCGCGAGACGCGCCAGGGGCAGAAGGCGGCCGACGTGCTCGCCCAGATCCTCCGCAGCCCGGAGGTGCAGGCGGACGCCGGACGCGCCGCGAAGCTCCACCTCTCACTCGGCGAGATCCTGCGCGACGAGGTGAAGGACGAGGAGGCGGCGGTCGGAGAGCTGGAGCGAGCCCTCGACAAGAACCCGCGTCTCGTCCAGGCGTTCGCCGCCATCGAGGAGATCCTCACGAAGGCGAAGCGCTGGGCCGATCTCGAGCAGGCCTACATCCGCATGGTCCAGCGGCTGCCGAAGGGCCCGGAGGCCGCGCAGGCGCGCCTCGCCCTGTGGAAGACGCTCGGGGAGCTGTACCAGAACGTCCTCAAGAACGACGACGGCGCGCGGATGGCTTACCAGGTGGTGGCGAAGGCCGACCCGGAGGACGCCGTCTCCATCGAGACCTACGCCGAGCTCACGGCGAAGAAGCCGGGGCAGGAAGGCGAGGCGATCGCCGCGTACCGCCAGCTCCTGCGCGCCGGGGCGAAGGCGCAGAAGGCCGCCTCGGCGCTCGTCACCCTCCACGCGGCCCGCAAGGAGTACGACCTCGCCTACTCCGCGGCGCAGGTGCTCGCGCACCTGCTCGCCGCGGCGACCCCCGAGGAGCTGCAGGTGGTCTCGCGCCTGCGGAAGTTCGCGCGAGACCAGGCGAGCCGCACGCTCGATGACGCCGCGTGGAAGCTCCTCCTGCACGAGCGCGCCAAGGGACCGCTCGCGGAGATCATGACCCTGCTCGCGCTCCACGCCCGCCCGACCTTCGTCCAGAAGGAGAAGGATCTCGGGCTCGTCCCGAAGAAGGACGAGATCGACGTGCAGGGCTCGATGCTCTTCTTCGCGAACATGTTCAAGTACGTCGAGCGGACGCTCGGCTTTCGCGGCCTGCGCCTGTTCCGCAAGGGCGAGGTGCCGTCCCGACTCCAGCTCGTCCCGACCGAGCCCCCCGGCCTGCTCGCGGACGAGCAGATGTTCAAGGAGCGGCCGAAGAAGGAGCTCTGGTTCTCGATCGGGAAGGCGATGGCGTTCGCCCGCCCCGAGCTGTTCCTCGCGCGGCTCATGCCCCACGACCAGCTCGATCTCGTGTTCCAGGCCGCCTGCTCGGTGGGGACGAGCCGCTTCGTCGTGACGGCCGATCCTCACCTCGTCGAGAAGCTCAAGCGAGAGCTCGAGCGGACGCTGCCCGAGAACGTCCGCAAGAACGTGCTGAAGCTCCTCGCCCGCCAGTACTGCGACGTCCAGCACCCGGGGGACGTGCGCGCCTTCCTCGACGGCGCGGAGCTGACCTCGAACCGGGTGGGCACGCTGCTCGCCGGAGATCTCGAGGTCGCTCGCAAGGGAATCCTGAGCGAGCGGCCCCAGGTCTCGAAGCTCAGGGAGGAGACGCGCGTGCGCGACCTCGCCCTGTTCTGCGTCTCGGAGGAGTACGGCCAGCTGCGCGAGAAGCTCGGACTTTCGTGCGTGGTCCCTGGTTGATCTAGGATGGACGACCGATGAAATTCACCTGCGACAACTGCAACGCTCAGTACCTGATCTCGGACGAGAAGGTCGGTCCGACCGGCGTCAAGGTTCGCTGCAAGAAGTGCGGGAACGTCGTGGTGGTGCGGCGCGCGGCGGAGGTGGCCGTCGAGGCCCCCGCTCCGGTCGCGGCCGCCGCGGCCGCGGGCGGGACCGGACTCGACGTCGAGCTCGGGCAGGCGTTCGACACCGCCTTCGGCGATCCGCCCGCCCAGGCGCCGGACCTCGCCAAGACCCAGGCGATGGGCGCCGACGACGCGTCGCGCATCGCCGCACCGGCCGCCGAGCCCGCGACGGGCGAGTGGTACGTCGCCATCGGGCAGGCGCAGGTCGGGCCGCTGCCGCTCGCGGAGGTGAAGCGCAAGTGGGAGGCGGGTGACGTCGGCCCCGACTCGCTCGTGTGGCGCCCGGGCATGGGTAACTGGCAGCCGCTGTCGTCGGTGGCGGAGCTCGCCGGCTACCTCGCTCCGGTGCCGCGCGCGGCGCCGCAGCCGCGGACGGAGGCGGCGTCCCGCCCCGAGTCGCAGGCCTCGCGCGAGAGGCCGAGCGCGACCCCCGCTCCTGCGGCGGACGTGACCTGGAAGCCGGTCGGCGCCTCCGCGCTCGCGACGCTCGCGAACGAGGAGATCGCCGCCCGCGCCGCGCCCGAGCCGAAGCCGGCCGCCGCGCGTGCCCCCTCGGCGGCGGGCGCACGCTCGCTCGTCGACGGCCTCCCGGACGGCGGCGGGGTGGACCCCACGGGCGCGATCCCGCTCAGCATCAAGGGGCTCGACACCACCGGCGACCGGAAGCTCGAGCGGCGCTCTTCCGTGGCGAGCCGCGCAGAGAAGACGCGCCACAAGCGCAGCGTCACGCGCGCGGTCGTCATCGCCGTCGTGATCGTCCTGGCCGTGGTCGGCGGCGCAGCCGCCTACGTCCTTGCGCAGATGAAGAAGCTCGGCGCTTCGCCCGCCGGCGCGGTCGCGACCTCGTCCGTCGCCACGCAGCCGGTGGCGCCGCCCGCTCCGCCACCGCCCGCCGTCGCGGCCGCCCCGTCCGCTCCCGCCGCCTCCGCCCCCGCCCCCGCGACCCCGCCCGCTGCGGCCGCGGGGGCGGCGGCCGCTCCGCCCGCAGCGCCGGCCGCCGTGGCTCCGCCCACGCCCATCGAGAAATCGGCGCTTGCGCCGGAACCGGGACGGCGGGTCGCGAAGGCCGAGCCCGGCCGCATGGGGCGCAGGGAGCGACGCGAGGCGCAGGCCGCGCGCGCGGCGGCCGCTCCTGCTCCGGCGGAGGCGGCCCCCGCGCCCGCGCCCACACCGCGGCCGGCAGGCAAGAGGAAGGACTCGCTCCTCGACTTCGACTCGAACGACGCCGCGCTCGACGACGCGCTCGGCGCCGGCGGCGGGGCGGGGCGCACGGTCTACGTCCCGCCCCCGCGGGCCGGCGGGAGCGCGCTGCCCGAGAAGCTCTCCCCGGCGCAGATCAACGAGTCCGTCGCCGGCCGGATCGACTCGCTCCGAAAGTGCGTCTCGGAGCAGAAGGCCCGCGACCCGGGCGCGAGCGGCATCCTGAAGCTGCGCTGGGTGATCGGCGGCGACGGGAACGTCCGCGACGTGAAGACGCTCACGACCGAGTACGCGTCGAGCCCCTTCTCGCAGTGCGTCACCGGCGTGGTGAAGACGATCAAGTTCCCGCGCTCCACGACGGCGGGGCAGGAAGTCACGTTCCCGTTCTCGTTCTAGCGGCTTCGCCGGAGCGCTCGTGACCTTCGACCCGAAACCCCTGCCGGGAGCGGACTCGCTCCGCCCGCTCGAGCGGATGGGGCTCGCGGAGATCGAGGCGCTCCGGCTGCTCCTGCGCGGAGGCTCGGTCATCGACTGGCGCCGGCTCGACTTCCGCGAGCCCGCGGAGGTGGACCGCTTCCTGCGCCTCAACCAGTACGATCTCGACGACCCGAGGGACGAGCACCGCATCCGCTCCATCCTCGGGCAGGCGGTGGACTACCTCCGCAACGAGTTCGGGTACCGGGTGGCGGCGCCGGTCGCGGCCCCGCTCGACGTGCGCGAGCTCTTCCTCCTCGCCGCCGGCACGGTCGAGCCATCGCGGTACCGGCGGATCGCCTGCGTGGTGCTGAAGGTGATGCACGTCATCCACCACCTGGAGGCGCGCGAGCTCCTGTTCCGCACCGCGATCCGGGAGGCGGACCTCGCCGAGCGCGCTCACCGCCGCATCATGGCGGAGGCGGAGCGCATGAAGGCCATGGGCCTCGTGAAGGAGTTCGCCGGCAACGTGAAGGGCCGCTCCTCGCTCGTGACGAAGCTGCTCGCCAAGCGCGAGTCGGTGGCGGCGCAGATCTTCGATCGGGTCCGCTACCGGATCGTGGCGGAGCGTCCCGATCAGATCGCCTCGGTGGTCTGGCACCTCGCTCAGCACCTCTTCCCGTTCAACTACACGGTCCCGGGCCAGACCCAGAACAGCCTGCTCCGGTTCGTGGATCTCCTCGCGGCGCACCCGGCCGGCGCGAGCATCGCGAAGGAGCTGCAGCTCCCGCCCGATCTCGAGCGGAGGGATCCGTCCGCGCCGCGCAACGAGTTCAGCGGCAAGCAGTTCCGGGTACTGAACTTCGTCGTGGACCTGCCGGTCCGCATCGATGACCTGCTCCCGCCGCTCGACCCCATGGCGGACGAGCTCGGGCGGGTGGTCTTCTCCCTCGTCGAGTTCCAGGTGCTCGACGCGGAGACCGCGCGGCGAAACGAGGAGGGGGACGCCTCGCACGAGCGGTACAAGCGGCGCCAGCTGAAGCGGGTGCTGCGCCGCCTCTCCCGCGGGCTGGTCGTCCCGAAGCGGAAGGCGACGGGGCACTGAAGCGGATCGGGCGGAAGCCCGACGCCTCTCACTTCCTGCTGCGCTTCCGGTTCTTCTTGCGCGACTGGCGCTCCTGCTTCCGCTTCTTCTTGCGGGCGTCGCGCTCCTTCGCCGACTCGAGCGCGATCGGCTCGGGGGCGTAGCCCATGAGTCGCGCGCGCGTCATCGCGCCGGCGGCCATGGGCGGCGTGTAGCCCTTCGGCAGCCCCATCGCGCGGGCCGCCTCCGGCGGGACGAGCCCGCCGTGGAGCGCGCTCTCGACCGCGGCGGCGTCCTCGCCGAGGACGTCCTCCATCCCCTTGCCCTGCAGCTTGCGCAGCTGCATGAGCTGCTTCACCCCGGGCAGCCGCGCGAGGAGCCCGGGCGCGGAGCCGATCTGCTTCATCACCCCGCGCATCGAGTTGTACTGCTTGAGGAGGTCGCGGACCTCCTTCTCCGAGCGGCCCGAGCCCTTCGCGATCCGCTTGACGCGCGCGTCGGTGACGACGTCGGGCCGCTGCCGCTCGGCCTTCGTCATCGAGTGGACGATCGCGACGATCTTCCCGAGCGCCTGGTCGTCGAACTGGAAGCCCTCGGGAAGGTCCCCGAAGATGGGGAACTTCTCCATCAGCTCGCCGAGCGGCCCCATCTTCCGGACGAGCTGGATCTGGTTCACGAAGTCGTCGAGGGTGAAGTCGCCGGAGAGGATCTTCTTCGCGTCGGCCTCGGCGGTCTCCTCGTCGACGTGCTGCTCGAAGTCCTTCACGAGCCCGACGACGTCGCCGAAGCCCAGGATCCGGGAGGCGAGCCCCTCGGGTCGGAACTCCTCCAGCTTGTCGAGCGCCTCGCCCATGCCGAGGAACTTGATCGGCTTGCCGGTGACCTCCTTGATGGAGAGGGCCGCGCCGCCGCGCGCGTCGCCGTCGAGCTTCGTGAGGATGAAGCCGTCGAGCGCGAGCCGCCGGTCAAACTCCGCCGCCGTCCTGACCGCGTCCTGGCCGATCATGGCGTCCGCGACGAGGAGGATGTTCTCCGGCGCGACCGCCTTCTTGATCTCCTCGAGCTCGACCATGAGCTCCTCGTCGACCGCGAGGCGGCCGGCGGTGTCGTAGACGATGGCGGTGGCCTTCTCCCGCTGCGCCGCCTCGAGCGCCTGCCGGCACATCTCGGGCGGGGAGACGCCGGCCGCGTGGAACACCGGGACGCCGAGCCGCTCGCCGAGGATCTTGAGCTGCTCCACGGCGGCGGGGCGGTACACGTCCGCGGCGACGAGGAGCGGCCTCTTCCCGTCGCGCAGCAGCTTGTTCGCGATCTTCGCGGCGGTGGTGGTCTTCCCGGACCCCTGCAGGCCGACCATCATGATGCCCGTCGGCCGCCCGTGCCCGCCCGCGTCGCGCAGCGACGTGTCCACCGGACCCATCAGCGCCTCGAGCTCGTCGTGGCAGATCTTCACGAAGTGGTCCTGCGGCGTGACGCGCAGGAGCCCCTTCTCCGTCTTGATCTTCGTCTCGACGACCTCGCCGATGGCCTTCTCGCGCACCCGGGCGACGAAGCGCTTCACCACCTCGAACGAGACGTCCGCCTCGAGCAGCGACACGCGGATGTCGCGGAGCGCGTCGTCGACCACCTCGGTGGTGATCTCGGTGCGCCCCTTCAGCTTGTTGCGGGCGGCCTTGAAGCCCTTGGAAACGGTCTCGAGCATGCGCCTGTGGGTGCCTTTCGCCCGACGGCGCCGCATCGCGCGCGGCGACGCCAGGGCCGCGCTTATAACACGCCCATGCTACCGTTTCCGCCCATGGACGAGGGTCCGCGCTTCTTCACGATCGAGGAGGCGAACGCGCTCGTGGCGAGCCTCGAGCTCGAGTTCGGCCGGATCGCCCAGGCCCGCTCCGAGCTCGGCCCCCTCATCCAGGCGCTCGGTGGTCCCGACGAGGCCGTCGCGATCCTCCACGACGACGCGCCCACCCCTCCGGGGCGCGAGCCGGAGGTCGAGAAGCTCCGGCGGGCGGCGGACGAGATCACGGCCGCGGTCGAGCGCGTGAACGCGCTCGGCTGCCTGGTGAAGGACGTCGAGGCGGGGCTCGTCGACTTCTACGCGATGGTGGACGACGAGCCGGCGTTCCTCTGCTGGCAGTATGGCGAGCGCGCCATCTCGCACTGGCACGCGCTCGGCGAGGGGTACGCCGGCCGCAAGCCCATCGAGGGGGCGCCCGTGCCCCCGCCCGCGTTCCTGAACTGAGCACGAGGTCCCGGTGGGCGCCCCCCCAGCGTACGACTTCGTGGTCATCGGCTCCGGGTTCGGCGGGGCGGTGTCCGCGCTCCGGCTGTCCGAGAAGGGCTGGCGCGTCGCGGTGCTCGAGATGGGCAAGCGCTGGCGCCCCGAGGATCATCCGCGCACGAACTGGAACGTCCGCCGGTACCTCTGGAAGCCCGGCCTCAAGCTCCACGGCATCCTGCAGATGACGATCCTCCGCCACTCAGTCGTGCTCCATGGCGCCGGGGTGGGGGGCGGCAGCCTCGTCTACGCGAACACGCTCGTCGTGCCGCCGGAGCCGGTGCTCCGCGATCCGCGCTGGCCCGCCGGCACGGACTGGCCGGCGGCGCTCGCGCCGCGCTACGAGACGGCGCGCCGGATGCTCGGCGCGACCCCCGCGCCGCGGCTCTTCCGCGGCGACGAGCTCCTGCGCTCCGCCGTCGAGGAGGAGACGGGGCGCCCCGCCGCGCTGCGCCGCCACGACGTGGCGGTCTTCTTCGGCGAGGCCGGGGTGCCCGCGGCCGATCCGTACTTCGGCGGGCTCGGACCGGAGCGGACCGGCTGCACCTTCTGCGGCGCCTGCATGACCGGGTGCCGGGTGGGCGCGAAGAACACCCTCGACCGGAACTACCTCTTCCTCGCGGAGCGGCTCGGCTGCGAGATCCACCCCGAGACGCTCGTCACGGACGTGCGGCCGGCGTCCGAGGGCGGGTACGAGGTCCGCGCCGTCCGCTCGACGGCGTGGCTCCGGCGCCGCCCGCGCGTCTACCGCACGCGCGGCGTGGTGTTCGCCGGGGGCGCCATCGGCACGACGCGCCTCCTCCTCCGCTGCAAGGAGCAGGGGAGCCTGCCGCGCCTCTCAGGGCAGCTCGGGAACTTCGTCCGGACGAACTCCGAGGCGCTCCTCGGCGCGCTCGCGCCCGACGAGCGGATCGACTTCAGCGAGGGGATCGCGATCACCTCCGGTGTCGACGCGGACGCGCAGACGCACATGGAGATCGTCCGCCACGGCCGGGGGCAGGACTTCATGAGCCTGCTCACGACCCATCTCACGCCCGATGCGCCGCCCTGGCCGCGCTGGGCGCGGTGGCTGTTCGGCCTCGTCCGCCATCCGCTAAGGTACGCGCGCGTCCACACGGTGCGGAACTGGGCGGTGCGGACGATGGTGCTGCTCGTCATGCAGCCGGTGGAGAGCTGGATGCGGCTGCGCCTCGGCCGGCGGCTCGGGCGCGAGGTGCTGCGCAGCGAGGATGCGAGCGGGCCGCCCCCGCCGGCGTACATCCCGATCGCCCACCGCGTCGCGCAGCGGCTCGCCGACCGGATCGGCGGCACGCCCGGGAACCTCCTCCTCGAGGTGCTCGGGAACCGCTCCACCACCGCGCACATCCTCGGCGGCGCCGTGATCGCGTCGGACCCGTCGCAGGGCGTGTGCGACGCCCAGGGAAGGGTGTTCGGTCACGACGGCCTCTACGTCGCCGACGGCAGCGCGGTGCCGGCGAACCTCGGCGTGAACCCGGCCCTCACCATCACCGCGCTCGCCGAGCACGTCATGGCGGGCGTTCCGCGCGCGCCCCGCATGGAGGCGAGCGACGCGGCGCCGCCGTGATCAAGAGATCTGCCCGGAGGTGAGCCATGCCGAGGCGTAGCACCCGGGAAGCGGGCCGGCGGGAGATCGAGCGGCAGCTCGCGGAGCGAGGGACCGAGCAGCGGCGGCAATACAGCGGCAGCACGCCGACCGAGGACGTGATGGAGCGGGCGCTCGAGACGGATCCCGGCGTCGAGTGGCACGCCGGGGAGGACGCGGGCGAGGTGCCCGAGGCCGACCGCGAGGAGAGCGCGGAGGACACCGGCGCGAATCCGACGTAGCCCGCGCCGAGGTCAGCGAGTGGGGCCGCCCGGAGTCGAACCGGGACGCCGGTCGCCCGGCGGAGGATTTTAAGTCCCCTGCGTCTGCCAGTTCCGCCACGGCCCCGTGGGCACTTACGCCGCCTCGCGCGGCGCGCCTAACCACGGCGAAACGAGACGTAGCGGAAAAGGGGCCATCCGGCGACCGAGCATATCAGCGCCGGATGCGAGGTGCGTCCCGGCCCCCCGGTCGCACCCGAACGTCCCTTGCGACAATCGGCCGCACCGGCACGGGAGACACCGGGGCGCGGGATAGCATTCGGGGCACCACACACGGTAGAACCTGGCTGGAGTCCCAATCAGCCCCTCCCGGTTCGCGGTCGTCCCGCGTGAGCGGCCAAGGCCGAGGTTAGCCACGTGCCCCCAAACGAGCGCTCGAAGGCGACGCCGGATCGGTTCGAGGGCGAGATCAGCTGTCTCGGCATGTCCGAGATCATCCAGCTGAACGTCCAGAACCGCTTCTCGGGTTGCATCGAGGTCCACTGGGAGGAGCGCCGCGGGCTCATCTTCCTGCGCGACGGCGAGATCATCCACGCGGAGCAGGACGGCACGGTCGGCGAGACGGCGTTCTACGAGATCGTGTCGTGGCCCAGCGGTCGTTTCAGCCTCCAGGAGAACGTCGTGACGACGCGCTCCACGATCGACAGGAGCTGCCAGTTCCTGCTCCTCGAGGCGCACCGCCTCCTCGACGAGCGCCGCGTGGGGCGCCGCCCGCAACGCGCCGAGGAGGCGCCTCCGCGCGCAGCCTCGACCGCGTCGAAGCCAACCTCTGCGGCCGCGCTTCTCGAGAAGTTGCGGGGGATCCCGGGCGTCGCCTCCGTCGTGTTGCAGGGCAGGGACGGCGGGCGCAGCGGCGACGGCGGCTACGAGGCCGAGGTTCTCGGCGGCCAGGCGCTCTACGTCGCGATGATGGGCCGACAGCTCGGCGACAAGCTCCAGGCCGGCGAGGTCCGCTCGGTGATCGCGCAGGGCACGACGAAGCATCTCCTCATCTTCGCGATGAAGAACCACTACATCGGCGTGCTCGCCGAGACGGACGCCAACGTCGGCGCGATCGAGGCCCAGGTGCGAGGGGTGCTGACCGCGATGCGGTGAGCGCGAGGGAGACGACTCATGCAGACCCTCCTCAACCAGCTCAATGCGGTCCCGGGAGTCATCGGGAGCATGGTGTGCGGCGCCGACGGGCAGCTGCTCGCCCACGCTTTTCCGCCGGTGTTCGACGCGTCGGCGCTCGCGGAGACCGCCCGGTACGCCGCGGAGAGCACGGCCGGGCTCGAGACCGTCACCGGGCCCGTCCGCTTGCTCGAGCTGCGGCATACGAACGCGCGCATCGTGGTGCGGCCGGTGCTCGGCGCGAACCTGCTCTTTCTCTGCTCGCCGTCGATGAACGTCCACCCGCTCGCGATCTCCATGTCGGTCGCCGTACCCAAGCTCGAGAAGCTCGTGGCGGAGCGCGCCACCCCCGCGCCGCGGGCGCCGGCCGCCGGCGCGCCCCCCGCGGCGCCGCCGGGTCAGCTCTACGCGGCCGTGCAGCGGATCGACGCCGTCATCGAGCGAAGAAGGCTCGACCCGTGCAGGGCCCGCGGCGCGATCGCCTTGAAGGCCGGCTTTGCCCTCGGGTTCATCGACGCCGCGACGCCGGACGATGCGGAGAAGCTGTCGAAGCTGAAGGCGGCGGCGACCCAAGTCCTCGGTGAGCCGTTCTAGGCGACGCCGCGCGGAGATCCGAATGAAGAACGTGTCGATCAAGGTGAAGATTGCGCTCGCCGTCATCGTGTGCCTCGTCGCGATCGCCGCCGCGAACGCGCTGATGGCTCGGTACAACTTCGAGCAGGACATGAGGTACGCCGCCGACCAGGCGGTGAAGGCGGCCGGCCAGTCCTTCGTCGGCATGGAGAAGCGCGAGGTCGACAAGCTCTCCACCGCGCTCGACGCCCTCCTCGGCGAGCCTGCGTTCGCCTCGTTCTTCGCGGCGCGCGATCGCGATCACCTCCTCGAGCGGGCGGCTCCCATCTTCCGGGAGCTGAGGACGCGCCACCACGTCACGCACTGGTACTTCATCGACCCGACCCGCAGCTGCTTCCTGCGGGTGCACCGGCCCGAGCTGCACGACGACGTCCTGGACCGCCAGACGCTCCTGGCGGCGATCCGGACCGGCGACACCGCCGCCGGGAAGGAGCTGGGTCAGACCGCCTTCGCGCTCCGCGTCGTCCGTCCGTACGTCGTCGACGGGAAGCTCCTCGGCTACATGGAGCTCGGCCAGGAGATCGACGACTTCCTCGCGCGGATGAAGGCGGAGACGGGGGACGACTTCGCCCTCGTCATCGAGAAGAAGTACCTCGACGAGAAGGCGTGGGCTGCGTCGCGCGGCGAGCGCCGGAACTCCTGGGGAGACGACCCCGAGATGGTCACGGTCGATCAGACCAGCTTGGATGCGCCCATCGTCGGGGCGAGCGCCGATGTTCGCGACGTGCCGGAGAGTGGCCGCTACCTCACGGCCGTCGAGCACGGCTCGCGCCACCTCGTGCGGGGCGTCCTCCCCGTGCTCGATGCCTCCGGTCATCGGGTCGGCGGCCTCTTCGTCCTCCGAGACGTGACGGCGTTGCGGGAGCGGGCCGCGTCGGAGCAGTGGGGCGTCGTGCTGCTCATCGGCGCGGTGGCCATCGCGGTGCTCGCGGTCCTGTTCGTCATCTTCGAGCTGCTCGTGTTCCGCCGACTCTCCAGGATGACGGCGGCCATGGAGGACGTCTCGATCCGGCTCGCCGGCGGCGACTACGACGTCGGCGCCACGATCCATGCGGCGACCTCGGACGAGATCGGCAGGTTCGAGACGTTCCTCGGGAACTTCCTCGCGACCATCGGCTCGACGTTGCGCGAGCTCGAGAAGCGGCAGCGACGGGGCGGCTGACGCACCGGGAGGGCGTCGAGAAGGCCCGCTCGTTCCATCCCGACGTCGTCCTGTGCGACATCGGGCTCCCCGTGCTCGACGGGTACGCGGTCGCGCGGACCATCCGATCGGACCCGCACCTCGCGTCGATGTACCTCGTCGCGCTCTCCGGCTACGCCATGCCGGAGGATCAGCGTCGCGCGCTCGCGGCCGGGTTCAACCGGCACCTCGGGAAACCTGCCGCGGCGGAGCTGATCCAGGAGATCGTTTCCCAGGCGCCGGCGAGCGGGTGAGCAGGTTCCGAGCGACGGCGGTCACTGCGACCGCTGCGCTCCTCAGCGTCGCGCGAAGCGCGCCTCGAAGAGCGCACGCAGCGCCGGGTTCCGTCGCAACAGCCCGAGCGCCAGCTCCGCGTGACCGGGGACGTACCCGTTCCCGACGAGGAGGGTCGCGTCCTTCGCGACCCCCTCGGCCCCGAGCGCGGCGGCGGTGAACGACGTCGCCATCGAGAAGAAGAGGACCGTCCCTCCGTCGCGCACGGCGAGGATCGAGGCGAGCTCCGTCCCGGGGACGCTCGCGCAGTTCACGACGAGGTCGAACGGGCCGCCCGCGTCCTCGACGGCGGCGAGCGTCGCGGCGGCGTCGGTCGCGTCCACCGCGAGGGCGCGGTCGCACAGGCCCGCGGCGCGCGCCGCCCCGAGCGCGGCGCCGGAGCGGTCGGCCGCAGCGAGCGCGCCGCGCCCGGCGAGGCTCTCCCGCGCCTGCGCGAGGACGAGGGCGCCCGACTTGCCCGCGCCGACGACGAGGACGCGCATCCCCGGCCTGACGAGGCGCGCCGCGAATGCCGGGGCGCCGCACACGTCGAGCGCGGCGAACGCGATCCCCTCCGGCAGGTCCTCGGGCAGCCGCGCCCAAGGGCCGGTGGCGAAGAGGATCGCCTCCCCCTCGCAGGCGACCTGCTCGACCTCGGTGCGCACCGCGCGGATGCGCTCGAGCCGCAGCGGGGTCAGGGTGAGCGAGACGAGCGTCGCGATCCGCTCGCCCGGTCGGAGCGAGCCGGCGGCGGGGTGGAGCGGCCCGACCGCGCTGACCCGCCCGACGAGGATGCCGCCCGACCCGGTGACCGGGTTGTGGAGCTTCCCGCGGGCGCGCACGATCCGGAGGATCTCCTCGGCGATGCGGTCCGGGTCGCCATCCGCCGCTGCCTCGAGCTGGCGGAACGAGGCGGCGTCCACGTTGAGGGCCTCGACCGCGATCGACACCTCGTCCTCCCCGAGCGGGAGCGTCGGGTCGAGGATGTCGGCGCGCTGGGGCAGCGCGCCCGTGGGGGAGACGACGCGGCGGAGACCGTAAGGATCCACGCGCGGGGATGTAATGCGTCAGGCGTCTGCGTCCACGACCACGAGCAGGTCGAGCGCCCGCACCTCGTCCGGGATCTCCGCCCCGGGTCCGCGCAGCCGCACCTCCACTCGGGCGCAGCGGGCCGCCTCGTAGCGGTGACCCGCGGACACGAACGCGGCGCGCGCGGCGGCGAGCGCCTCGAGCGCGTCGGACGTCCGCCCCTGTGCGGCGAGCACCCGCGCGCGGGTGAGCCGGGCGACCGCCCCGAACACCCGGCCGCCGCGCTGCCGCGCGATCTCCTCGAGCTGCGCCGCCTCGCCTTCGGCGTCGGCGACTCGGCCGCGGAGGAGCAGCACGCGCACCATCTCCGGCCGGAACGCGGCGTCGCAGGCGACGCAGGCCCCGTGGCGGGCGGCGGTCTCCGAGGCCTCCCGGACCGCGTCCTCTGCGGCGCGGAGCGCGCCCGCCGCGATCCGGTTCCGCGCCTCGGTCGCGTGGAGGCGTGTGAGCGCGTGCTGGCGCAGGAGCCCGCGCTCGGCGACCGCGATCCCCTCGTCGAGCGCGTCGCGTCCCTCCTCGAGCCGGCCGCGCGCGGTGAGGAGCGCGGCGAGCCGCTCGAGCGCGAGCGCCTCGCCGAGGGCCGATCCGGCGGCGCGGTGCCCGCGCAAGGCGTCGTCAGGGCCGCTTCCGCCAGGTCGGCATCGCCCAAAGCGAGGGCGGCCGCCGCCTCGCCGCTCCTCCCCACGGCGACCATCTCCGGCGCGAGCCGGATGCGCGCCCGCTCGGCGAGGATCGCCGCCGCCCGGCCGACCTCAGAGGCCTCGGCGTTTCCGAGCAGGTCGCGGTCCCACAGCGCGAGGTGGATGTCGAAGAGGTGCTCGGAGGTGGGGTCCTCGACCGGCCGGTCGGCGGGGTCGGTCTCGTCCGGAGCGTCGAGGAGCGCCCCCGCGCTCGCCCGCGCGATCGCCGCGAGGTCCCTGCCGCTGGGTACGATATCGAGGTCGCCCGAGCGCTCCGCTGCCGCCGTGCACGCCTCCGCCGCCGCGCGCGCCTCGACGTGCCGCGCCTCGTGCCAGAGCAGCTGCGCCTCGAGCCGGAGGAGCGGCGCGAGCCCGTCGCCGCCCGCCTCGCCCGCGGCGACGATGCCTTCGGCGATCTCCGCGTGCGCGCTCGAGAGCTGCCCGGCCGCCGCGTGGGCGAGGGCGGCGAGGCGGCGGGAGCGCGCGCGCACCGCGCCGTCGGGACGCTCTCCGGGCGCGGGCCCGAGCCGGGCGGCCTCGACGAACGTGCGCGCTGCGCCGGCGAGCTCGCCGAGGGCGAGCTGGACGCGGCCGGTCGCGTCGAGCAGCTCGAGGCGGGCCGCGCCGGCGTGCGCGCCCGGACGCGCGGACAGCTCGAGCGCCGCGGAGTAGAAGGCGAGCGCCTCGCGCAGCCCGGCCCGGGCGGCGGCGCGGTGGCCGGCCGCGACGAGGTGGCGGAGCGCCTGCTGCGCCTGCCCGGCGCTGCGGCGGTGGAACGCGATCGTCTCGGAAGGTGGCTCGTGCGGCCCGGCGAGCGACTCGACGGCGTCCGCGACCGCCGCGTGGAGGCCGGCCCGCCGCGCCGGCCCGAGGCCGTCGTAGATCGCGTCGCGAACGATCGCGTGGTGGAAGTGGTAGCCGGCGCCGTCCTCGTCCACGAGCTTCGCGTCGAGGCACGCGTCGAGCGTGGCGACGGCCTCGTGCGCGGTGAGGCGGGAGACGATCCGCACCGGCTCGAGCTCGAAGCGTGTCCCGGCCACGGCGGCCGCGGCGAGCAGGGCCTCGGCGCGGCTCCCGAGCAGGGTGACGCGCCCGCGGATCGCCGCGGCAGGATCCGCGGGGAGCGCCTGGCCGGAGTCGCGCTGCGCGCGGACCACCTCCTCGACGAGGAGCGGCGCACCGTCGGTGATCCGGTAGATGTGCGCGACGTTCGCCTCCGCGACGGGCCCCCCGCACAGATCCGTCACCTGCTCGCGCATCCCGGCGAGCGACAGGCGGGGGACCCGCACGCCGCGCGAGCCGCCCGGAGTCGAGGTGCGCGAGCGTCGTCTGGATGGGCGTGCCCGCGTGGATGGCGTCCTCCGACACGGTCGCCACGATCATGAGCCGCAGCTCCGTCGCGCGGCGTGCGAGGAAGGGGACGAGGTTCAGCGAGGACTCGTCCGCGGCGTGCAGGTCGTCGAGGAGGAGGTAGATGGGCCGCCCGTCCGCGCAGGCGCGGAGCGCCGCCTCGACCCCCTCGAAGATCGCGCGGCGCACCTCCTCGCCCGCAACGCCCGCGGGGGCCGCGGCCGCGAGCGGGTCGGCTTGCGCGGGTCGGCTTGCGCGGGACGGGCCCGCGCCTCCTCGCGGAACGCGTCCGCGAAGAGGGAGTGCGGAGCGCCCGGCTGCGTGCCGCCGATGCCGCACAGGACGGCGGCGCCGCGGGATTGCGCGAGCCGAGCGCCTTCGACCGCGAGCCGCGTCTTGCCGACTCCGGGCTCGCCGAGGAGGACGATCGCGCCCGCCCCCTGCTCGACGAGCGCCTCGAGGACGAGGAGCAGCGGGCCACGGCCGCGGACCGGGCTCGGCTCGCTCGTGCCGAGGAGCCGACGCGCCGCGCGGCGGGCGCCGTCGAGGACGGGTCGCGGCTGGGCGGGCCCGACGTCGCCGCGCTGGATCGCGCTGCGCAGCGCGCGCGTCTCGTCGGACGGTCCGAGTCCGGACGCGCGCAGCGCGAGCTCGCAGGCGTCGTACTGACGGAGCGCCTCGGTGCGCAGTCCGCTCCCCGCGAGGAGACGCATGAGCAGGCGCCGCGCGTCCTCCGACGCGGGGTCCACCTCGACGAGCCTGCGGAGGAGCGGGATTGCGAGCTGGGCGTCTCCCTCCGCGCCGGCGGCGCGCGCGAGCGGAAAGACCGCTTCCACGAAGCGACCGCGGAGCGCCTGGCGGCGCGGCTCGAGCCAGGGGGCGTCCAGGTCCGCCGGGGCGAGGTCGCCGCGGTAGAGCGCGACCGCCTGGGTCCAGCCCCCGCGTCCTCCGTGCCGCGCCGCGTCCTCGAAGGCATCCACGTCCACCCAGACGTCGCTCCGCAGCGTGAGCTCGCCGCGATCGAGGTCCACCCAGCGGCCGCCGAGGATCTGCCGCAGGTCGTAGAGGGCGCGATGCAGGTTGTTCACGCCGCTCGCCGGGTCCTTCTCCGGCCAGAGCGTGTCGATCGCCTGATCGCGCGGGAGGGAACGTCCCGGCGCGAGCGCCACGAGCTTCAGGAGATCGGCGGGGCGCCGCCGCCGCCACGCGTGTGCGGGGATCGGCGCGTCCGCGCGGACCACCTCGAACCGGCCGAGCAGGTAGAGCCTCAGCGGGGCCTGCGGGCGCTCGCCCTGGCGGGGGGCGGCATTTCGAGGCTGGCTTTCCACCGGCGATCCCGGGGCGAGAGGCTACCAGAAGTCCGCGGCGTGGGGCCCTCCCCGGGCTAGAGTGCGGAGCGCATGCGCTACCGGCTCTCCCTGCCCGAACCGCATTCGCACCTCTTCCACGTTGAGGTGGTCCTCGACGCGCCTGGCGAGACGGTCGAGCTCGTGTTTCCGGTCTGGACCCCGGGCAGCTATCTCGTCCGCGAGTTCGCGCGGCACGTCGAGGGCGCCCGGGCCGAAGACGGCGGCGGCCGCGCGCTTCCGCTCGAGCGGGTCGACAAGCACCGCTTCGTTCTCCGGGCGGACGGCGCGGAGCGCGCGGTGTTCCGCTGCCGGGTCTACGCGAACGACCTCACGGTGCGCACCTGCCATCTCGACGGAACGCACGGCTTCGTGAATCCCGCGGCGGTCTTCCCGTACGCGCGCGGCCGCGAGGCGGAGCCGCACGCGCTCGAGGTCGTGCCGCCGGCGGGCTGGCACGTCGCGACCGCGCTCGAGGCCGGCCCGGGCGGGCTCGTCGCCCGCAACTACGACGAGCTCGCCGACTCGCCGATCGAGATCGGCACGCACCGCACGCTCCGCTTCACCGCGCTCGGCAGGCCGCATGAGATCGCGCTCTGGGGGCGCGGCAACGTGGACGAGCCCCGGCTCGCGGACGACGCGCGCAAGATCGTCGAGGCGCTCGGGACGCTCATGGGTAGTCTCCCGTACGAGCGGTACCTGTTCATCGTCCACCTCGCCGACCGCCGCCGCGGCGGACTCGAGCACGCCGCCTCGACGACGCTCCACGTGGCGCGCGGCGGGTTCTTCCCGCGCGAGGCGTACGAGGAGACGCTCGGGCTCCTCGCGCACGAGTTCTTCCACGTGTGGAACGTGAAGCGGCTCCGGCCGGCCGCGTTCGTGCCGTACGACTACGCGCGCGAGCAGTACACGCGGCTCCTCTGGTGGTTCGAGGGGGCAACCTCGTACTACGAGCAGGTCGCGCTCGCCCGGGCAGGGATCCTCGAGCCGCGGCGCTGGCTCAAGTCGCTCGGGCAGGCGCTCACGAGCCTCGAGCGGACGCCAGGCGCGGGGAAGATTAGCCTCGAGGAGGCGAGCTTCCTCGCGTGGGTGAAGCACTACCGGCAGGACGAGAACACGCCCAACAGCGCCGTCTCGTACTACCTCAAGGGAGAGCTGGTCGCCTTCGCGCTCGATCTCGCGCTCCGCCGCGCCGGCCGTTCCCTCGATGATCTGCTGAAGGCGCTCTACGCGCGGTACGCCACTCCGCCCTCGCCAGGGGTCCCCGAGGACGCGATCGAGCTCGCCGCCGCCGACCTCCTCGGCCCCGACGCCGCCCGCCGGTTTTTCGACCGCTTCGTCCGCGGCACCGAGCCGCTCGAGCTTGACCTCGACGTCCTCGGCCTGCGCGTTCGCCGCCGGGTCGCGACCGGCTTCGACGACAAGGGCGGGACGCCGCCCCGCCCGGACGACGGGCGCCCCGCCGCGGGGTGGCTCGGCATCGAGCTCGCGCCCGGAGCGAAGCTCGAGGTGCAATCGGTCTCGGAGGGAAGTCCGGCGCATCGCGCCGGCCTCTACGCTGGCGACGAGATCATCGCCGAGGACGGCTTCCGCGTGGATCGCAACGCGCTCTGGGACCGGCTCTGCGAGCGCGGAGCGGGCGGAAAGCTCCGCCTCACCGTGTTCCGGCGCGACGAGCTCGCCGTGGTGCCCGTCGCGCTCGCCCCGCCGCGCGAGGACGCGGTCTGGCTCGAGCCCGCGCCCACGGCCACCCCCGCGCAGCGCGCCGCATTCGAGGCCTGGTCCGCCGGACGCTGGCCGGTCGGCGCCTGACCGCTTATATGGAGCCCGACATGGCCTTCGAACAGCAGCTCTTTGCCGCGCGCCGCGCCCGCGTCTTCGCCGAGATGGAGCGCCGCGGCGGCGGCGTGATGGTCCTCCCCGCCGCCGAGGAGAAGCTGCGCAACGCCGACGCGGAGTACCTCTTCCGCCAGGACTCCGACTACGCGTGGACGGTCGGGCTCGACGAGCCGACGGGAGGCGCGGTGCTCGTCGCGCGCGGCGGCGAGCGGAAGCTCGTGCTCTTCGTCCGGCCGCGCGACCCCGAGAAGGAGATCTGGAACGGGCGGCGCGTCGGCGTCGAGGGGGCGAAGGAGCTCCTCGGCGCCGACGAGGCGTACACGGTCGCGGAGCTCGACGCGAAGCTCGCGGGGGTCGTCGAGGGCGCGCGGACGCTCTGGTGGCGCATCGGCCAGGACCCGGCCTGGGATGCGCGGATGGCGCGGGTGCTCGCCGAGCTGCGGGGCCTCGCCCGCACCGGCAAGCACGCGCCCGAGTCGGTGGTGGACCCGGGGCGGATTGTGCACGAGCTGCGGCTCGTGAAGTCGCCCGACGAGATCGCGAAGCTCCGCAAGGCGGCGGAGATCACCGCCGAGGCCCACATGGCGGCGATGCGCGACGGATCCGCCGGGCGGCGCGAGCACCAGGTCCAGGCGGAGATCGAGTACGCGTTCCGGCGGCGCGGCGGGACGGGGCCGGGCTACGGCACGATCGTCGCGAGCGGCCCGAACTCGACCATCCTCCATTACCGCGCGGGCGACGCGGTGCTCGAGGACGGGCAGGTGTGCCTCGTGGACGCCGGCGGCGAGTACGACTGGTACACCGCCGACGTGACGCGGACGTTCCCGGTCTCGGGCGAGTTCACGAAGGCGCAGCGCGCGCTCTACGACCTCTGCCTCGCCTCGCAGAACGAGGCGATCGCGGCGGTGCGGCCCGGCACGACGATCGACGCCATCCACGACCAGACGGTGCGGCGGCTCATCGAGGGGCTCATCGGCCTCGGGCTCCTGAAGGGGAAGGTGGAGGAGCGGCTCGAGGACAAGTCGTACCGGAAGTACTACATGCACCGGACCAGCCACTGGCTCGGCATGGACGTGCACGACGTCGGCGACTACTACGTGGATGGCAAGCCCCGGCCGCTCGTGCCGGGGATGGTGCTCACCATCGAGCCCGGCCTCTACGTCGCCGAGGACGACGAGACGGCGCCGAAGGAGATGCGCGGCGTCGGGATCCGCATCGAGGATGACGTGCTCGTGACGCCGGAGGGGAGGGAGAACCTCACCGCGGCGGTGCCGAAGGAAGTGAAGGAGCTCGAGGCGGTCTGCACGCGCTGACGCCGCGCGATCGTGCGCTCGAGATCTGGAGCGGTGAGTCACGGATCTCCCCTCGCCCCCGCGTAGCGTCGCGTAGCGGGGGAGAGGGTAGGGTGAGGGGGCCCTCGGGGTGAGGGCGCGCTACCCGCCGAGCCCGCCGATCGGCTGTCCGAACGTGAACTCGACGCGGTGCCCGTCCGGATCGCGCAGCATCGTCACGTACCCGATGTCCCCGCCGCCCTCGAACGGCGGCTCGGCGAGGATCCCGAGCCGCTCGCCCTCGCCGGCGATCCGGTCGATGTCCTCGCGCGCCTCGCACTGGAAGCCGAGGTGGTCGATCCGGCAGTCGACCTTCGTGAGGTAGAGGACGAGCACGAACGGCGGCGGGCCCGCCTCGGGCTCGCGGCGGGCGGGCCCGAGCCAGACCGTGTGCCCGGCCGGGCGCCCATCGCGGACGATCTCGAGAGCACAGAAGCGGCGGTAGAACGCGACGGAGCGGTCGAGGTCGGAGACCTTGAGGACGACGTGGGTCCAGCGGACGGGCATGGGGGGGATTATGCCGCGAGAGGCGCCGTGTTCCCGGCGAGATCGCCGGGATGCCGCTTGACACCCCGCTCGGCGGGCAGTAGATACGCGGCCTTACGTTGGCCTGGCGGTCCTCCCGGGACCGTGGTTTTCAGGGCCGGCGCGTCGCACCGGGGAGTGGCTCAGCCTGGTAGAGCACTTGGTTCGGGACCAAGGGGTCGCAGGTTCAAATCCTGTCTCCCCGACTTGGAAGGCCGCGATTCTGCCCGGGAAACCGGCGGGTCGCGGCCTTCGTCTTTTCCGGATGGTGCGGTGCGCACCACCGGCGCACCAAAATCCGTGACGCTCGGTGCGGAGGGTGCGCGCGATGCGGCGACGGCCGGGGTCGCGAGGCCGGTGGTGAGGGCCGCCGACCTCGAGCTGCCGAGCGCGATCCCGGCGTTCCTCGAGGCGTGCGCGAAGCTCGCCGCGGAGGCGGCTGGGCGGGGGGACTTGCCGCGCGCGCGTATACTCATCGCGTTGGCGGGATGCATCACAGCAACAGCGTCGAAGGACTAGCGGCGCGTGCGGCTGATCCCGCGCGTCGAACGAATGCGTACGGCCGGGTGCTAAGCTGACCGGACACGAGCCCTTCGGTTTGGTTCAACGGATGAACAACTCGAAAGAACTCAACGCCCTCATCGACATGGCTGTGGAATCGTGGCGGTTCAGCCGTGTCTTCGTGAGGATGCTCGCGAGAGCGCGCGTCGTCGCGGTTCGGCAGAGGTGCTTCGAACCCTGTTCGGCTACCTCCCTGAAGAGCTCCGGCGCGCGTCGGACACCGGGACGGTCATCACGGTGCCGGCAGCGCAGCCAGATGCAGAAGGACGCCACGCTCCAGTCAGCCGAGCTCGCCGAGCTGGGGAAGGTCGCGCTGATGTAGGAGCCGGTGGCTGCCGTCATGAGCGTCATGAGAGGGAACCGAGAGGACGGCATCTTCGTCATCTACGATCATGAGTCGCTTGAACCTGGCTGCCGCGGAATCCTCGTACCTGGCCGCGCTGTCATAGGCGCGCTTCCCTACCAGCCGCCCGCCGCGCACCTCCGCAGTCGCGGCGCTGCACTAACAACAAGCATGATCGGCCTGGCCGATCATGCCTGTGCACAACAACGGCGGCGCGCCACGATGTCAGACTGTCCGTCTAGGCTACCGACCGGAAGGAGGCTGACGCTCCGACCGCTGAGTAGATGCGTCCGCCCGCCTGATTGATGTCTGAGCTTTGGAGGCCGTCCATGAAGCGCCGTCTGTCTATTCGCCTCGTTACGATCGCGCTTCTCGCGACGGGCATCCCATCGAGCAAAGCTCCGTGGTTTCCCACCGCGATAGCGGAGGGAACGTCGGCTGCAGCCGCCGCGCCACTGCCTCTTCTGTCGAAAGGGCGTTCAGTGGACTGGTGGTTCGTCTTCAAGTTCAACGCTGCGACATTTTCGGAGTGCTCAGGGCCCGAGAAGTGTCCGTTTGGCGGCACACTGCAGACGTACAAGGCGGGCAAGCAGTTTGTCTATGCCTCGAGCGCGGTGCCTGCGTTGCAACTGAGCACCGAGTGCGCTGGCGAAGGGACGAACGATCCGCTTGGAGCGACGTTCGATGAAATCTACAACGGGTCGTTCTTCTATGTCCTCTGGAATGACCAGTTCTACGGCGATCCCAGGATCGCCGGCTGCTCAAAATCGTGCGGTTCTCCGTGGGGACACTCGAAGGGGCTTATCGCCTGGAACGAGGCGGGCGAGGGCGTGGTACTGCAAGTGACTACGCCGTCTTGGCCTGCGGCGGGGAGCAAGACCCATCCTCGCAAGACGGACGGAAATACTCTGGGCTGCGTGACTGATAATGATGTTCTCGTGAGTCAGCACTTCTTTGCGCTGAAGCTGACGAGGGCCGATCTGCTGAAAGTTCTCACAGCGCTTCACAATGCGAGTGCGGTCACGGACACCGGCAACGCACAAATTGTTAAGAACGGTGGTCCCTCTGAAGTACAGGAGCTGGTGAAGAAGCTGGGTACGAAGTCGAAGGATTCGAGAGTGACGAAGGACACCTTGTCGAGCGGTGTACTGCTGATCTCGAAGCCGTCGGCACTTCACGTTCCGCCGTGGCAGATGGTGTCTGCACTCCTCGGAAGCGTGTCGCTCAGGACTGCGACCTGGTGGGCCAAGCCCAAAATCCCGACCACGACTGATTCGACGGAAGTATCCTGCTGGAGCGACGATCTTGGGAAACCGGGTCCAGTCGAGATCGCGACGACGGGGAACTGGGGCGGGAAGAGCTTCGGTCTGAGGGGCGGGGCCGGGCCGAACTTCAATCACGCTAAGATCGGGACGTCAACGACCGGCGATGCGCACTATGTGATCTTCGGCGACATGAACCAGCAGGGCGCGCTTGCGGAAAACTGCGGGAGCTCTCAGAACGGTCGCGGCGGGCTGTTCTACGTAGTGACGAACGACACACTGTTTGCGGGCGTAACGAAGCTCATCGAGGGTGAGAGCGCTCCGGCAAGCGAAGCGCCGTAGCAGCCCACCAGGTTCAAACAGCCAAGAGAGCGCAGCTCGAGGAACTCCTGTGCGTCGCCAATACACTCTCCGCAGCGGGAGGCGCGCCGCCGCGGGCAGTCTGTGCCGCGGAGACCCCAACGTCGTTATTACCCCCGTCTCGTTCAGGCGCTCTCCTGGCCTGCCGTGCGGCGCTTCGTTGTGACGGCCCGCTTCACCTGTGCCTGCCGAGAAGTCCATCCGGCAGAGACGCCTTGAGGCGCAGCGCGTTCAGCGGGTACGGTCGGAGGCGTGTGGACTCTCCTCTGGACCGTCTTCGGGACGATGAGATCGCTATTCCGGACGCGGCGCGAGCTCGCGCTCGAGAATCTGGCGCTGCATCAGCAGGTCGCGGTGCTGATCCGGACCCGCGGTGGCCGGCGCCTACGCCTCGGGGCGTGGGACCGAGCCTTCTGGACGATTCTCTCGCAAGGGCGGGCGGGCTGGAGGGAGGCCCTCGCCATCGTAGAGCCCGCGACCGTGATCCGTTGGCATCGGGAAGGATTCAGGCGGTTCTGGAAGCGGAGAAGCCGGCCCAGACATCTGGGGCGCCCCGGGTTCGACCGCGAGGTCGTGAGACTGATCCGGAGGATGGCGCAGGCGAACGTGACCTGGGGCGCTCCCCGCATCGGCAACGAGCTTGCGAAGCTCGGCATCGAGGTGGCCACCTCCACTGTCGCGAAGTACATGCCGCGGCGGCGCAAGCCTCCCTCGCAGACCTGGCGAGCGTTCCTCGAGAACCACCTGAGGGACCTCGTCGCGCTCGACTTCTTCGTGGTGCCCACCGCCACCTTCGGCGTCCTCTTCGGGCTCGTCGTTCTTGCGCATCACCGTCGCCGGGTGGTGCACTTCAACGCGACGGCGCATCCGACCGCGGAGTGGACGGCGCGGCAGGCGATCGAAGCCTTCCCGGAGGAAACGGTGCCGCGGTTCCTGGTGCGGGACCGGGACGGGATCTACGGGGAGCGGTTCCGGCGGGCGATCGGGGTCCTGGGCATCGAGGAGGTCGTGACGACGGCGAGGTCGCCGTGGCGGAACCCGTACGCGGAGCGGCTCATCGGTTCGCTTCGCCGGGACTGTCTGGATCACGTGATCGTGCTGGACGAGGTCCACCTCCGGCGGATCCTGGCGAAGTACTTCGCGTACTACAACGGGACCCGCTGCCATCTGTCTCTGGCCGGCGATGCCCCGGAGCCTCGGGGCGTGCAGGGGCCGGAGTTGGGGGAGGTGGTCGAGTTTCCGGAAGTGGGGGGACTCCACCATCGATACGAGCGGACAGCGGCATGACGACGAGGAGCGCGGGGCGATCAGTGCGGCCCAAACCTCCGGCGGATGGAGTTTTCGGCAACCACAGCGTCGTTGCGCATGAGCCCCGCACGATGATCCCAAGTCCGCGGACTCTCAACAACTCCGACCGTCCCAACCCATCCCATGACTCAGGCACAGATGAGGGGATCGGTCAGCTGCTGCCCTAGTATCGGCCGCCGCACGGTCAGAAACCCGAGTCGCGAACCACGCCCCCGCTATCAACGCACAGGAGGCGAACAGTCGGGCTGATCGTCGCGTCCGTCGCGATCTCGAGGAACGTGATGGGCATTCCTCGGTCCGCGTAGCATGAGCCCACGTTGTAGACCTGTACAGCCTGATCGCCAGCTCTGCCTCGCCCTTGACGATGGGTGTGGCCGAATACGAACCAGCGCGGCATAGGGTCATAAGAGCGGAAGCGCCGCAGATATACGTCGATGGCCGCGAGTTGCCGCGGCGTGAGATCCTCTCCCCGAAGAGTACCCTTCCGCAGGAGCACCGTGGAGATGAGTGATGACGCGAGGCCGAAGACGAGGTTTTTCAGTCTATCGACCCAGCCGTCGGGGCCGACCGCCCGCGCAACCCACTGCGTCGTATCTCGCCGGAATGACACCGCGTTCGCGACCGCCTGGTATTGGGCGGTCTCGATCACGATGTCGCGCGCGGCCTTCTGGAGGGCAGGTGGAGCGACCCCCGCCAAGGTCTTCACCAGCGAGCGGAACCTCGTCTGTGACGCATCGATGTAGTGGCCATGCGTAAGCACCATTCGGCCGCTCTCGCCGAAGGACAGAACGTGGTCCGGGTACTCCACCGCTACGCGGCGGTGAGAGGCGAACGCGCGGAAGACGCCGGCGAAGAAGGAGGTCCCGTTCGCCCACTTCGCCTGGGCGAGCGGCGGATGCACGGAGCGCAACGACCTGCCGGCGGCGATGACATTCACGCTCATCGCGTTCGCGGCAAGCAGGTCCCAGACCTTGTAGTCGTGGTTGCCCGGCACATAGACCCAGTTCTCTGCGAGCGAGTCCAGACCTGGCGCACCACGGTGCTTCATCGCGCCATCGAGCTCCTCGACGAACGTTCGGAAACCCACGACGGCCGGACCCCCGCCCAGGCCTGGTCCGCCCTCGAGCGCGCGGACGAGCGTGGAGAGGTTCACGTCGAGCAGGTCGCCTGTGAGGACGATCTCCTTCCAGGGTGCACGCGACGCGATGTAGTTCACCAAGGCGCCGCGGTAACGTGGATCGTTCACCGAGCTCTCGGGCGTGCCGAAATGCATGTCGCTCAGGACGAGATACCGGGCATCCGGGGCCCCTGGCGTCGGCGGCCACGCGCTCTCGTGCTCCACTGCGTCCGTCGCGGTCATGAGACCTCCACTCCGATCCTGGTGAGTCAGAACCCGCGCGCCGCCGAGGATGGCGACCTCGGCGTCCGCCCGAACCGTCCGGACACCGAAGCCGTTCGCTGTTCGAGCGGACGACAAACGGCGTCTACTATCAGTGTGGCACCATTCTCACGTGTTGACCAGCCGGAACCTAAGCGACGGAGTTGTGCTTGGATCACGCCAGCTCGGCGGGGCGCCTCGAGGTCGAGCTGCAGCAACTCTCGAAGTGCGTCGCCTCGACCGACGAGACGCGCTACAACCCGAGCGCGTCTTTCGAGCCGACCGCCGGCGCGCTCCGCACGGTCGTGACCGACGGCCACCGGCTGTTCGCTCGCCCCGGTCGTGGGCGCGGTCCTGTGCGAGCTCGACGACGACTGGAGCATCATCCCTCGTTACAATCGGACTCGGCGGGCCAGAGTGGGACGAGATGGTCGATGGTGATCGAGGCGTACTCGGCAGCGCCCTTAACGCCATCCAACCCACAGTAGACACACGCGAAGCGATCTCGCAGGTACGTCGCGTTCCAGGCGATCTGGAGGTACTCGGCAATCGCGGAGGGCTGTACTTCGCGCGGCAATGCTGCTCGCGGGCGATCTTCGCGATGTTGTACGCGGCTATCCCGTACGTGTGCGGGAGGCGCAGCCCGAACTCCCGAGCGAGCCGGTGAAGTTCGACTCTATGATGGACGGCGGCTCGAGTCCTTCGCACGCCGAGGTGCTCGCGGCTGCAGCGTTGATATCCAGAGTACGGTGAGCGTGCGGCGGGTCGCGTGCGTGCGGTCATGGCGCTCAGCCCACCTGGACGGTGAGGCCGCCCTTGGCGTTCTTCGGGTAGATGGCCTCGTAGCCGCGGGCCTCGCGCAGCTCGGCGGTCTCCCAGGCCCGGTTGTAGTCGGACCGGTAGTTGAAGTGCAGCCGCGGCGACTTCTGCGTGACGAGGACGCGCGCGATCGTCTCGGGATCGGGGTGGCCGAAGCGGCTCCCGTCGGTCGAGACGAGGAAGTCCCGACAGGCAATGCGGGCGAGCAGCGATCGCGGCACGTTGTGCTTGCTGGCGTGGTGGGGGAGCTTGAACGCGTCGAGCCGGACCTTCTCTCCCCCGCCGTAGCGCCGGAGCCCCTCCTCGAGCACGTCGGGGTGGGCGTCCGCCGCGAAGAGCACTTTCCTCCGCCGGTGCTCGAGGATGAACGCGATGCTGGCGCCGTTCGCTTCGGCGTCGTCCATCGGCGTCGTCGCGCCGGCGAGGGTGGCGACGTCCGAGGGCGCGATCCGGGCGAGCGGCTTCTTCTTCGCGCCGAGAATCCCCGCCTTCGCCGCCGCCGAGAGGCGTCCACCGCCTGGGCGGAGGCCGGCCTCGCGGAGCGCGTCCTTCCAGACCGGGACGAGCGCGCGGAGTTGGTCCCGTCCCGGGGAGAGGAGCGTGAGCGTCGCCTTGCCGGGGAGCTTCACGGCGGGGAGCTTCCCCGCGTCCGGCGCCACCACGATCCGCTTCTCGAACCCGGCGTTCCAGTTATACGGCAGCTGCGAGAGCCGCAGCGATACGTCCTCGCCCTGCGCGGGCCCTAGTTTTCCGGACGAGATCTCGCCGTAGCCGTTGAACCACACCCATCTCGCGTCCAAGACCCGCTCCGGCTTCGGGAGGTCGAGGAGGGCAAGGACGCCCTCGATATGGTCCTGATCGACGTGGGTCACGACGAGAAGGTCGACCGGGCACGGCGTGCCGATCTCCGCGAGGCGCGGGAGGAGCGCCTTCTTGAAGGTCGACTTCAGCCCTCCGTCGAGCAGCATCCTCCCCTCGACGTTGGTGCCGTCGCCGTACTCGACGAGCAGGCAGTCACCGTGCGCGGCAGGTAGCATCTCGATGCGGATCACGCGACCTCCCCCAGACGCCAATCGGCGTCACCGTAAGCGACGAGACACAGGCCGATGGGATTGCCCGCGCGCAGCAGGGCGCGGCGGACGTCCGCGACCGCCTCGCCGAGGGCGCGCGGCCGGGCGGCCGCCGCCGCGAACGCGGCGACAAGCTGCTCGGCGAGCGCTCCCACGAACACCGCGTGGATCGAAGCGAACGTGGCGAGCACCACGCTCGCGCCGGCCACGCGGAAGGGCGTCGCGGCGCGGGTCATCGGGGTGACCGGCCCCCCCGTCCGACAGCCGAGGAGGAGCACCACCGGCCCGGGCTCGGGCGGCACAACCGGCGGGACGTGCACGTGCTGGGTCTTCAGCGCGGATACGCCCAGGAACTTCTTCTTCGCGAGCTCGAGTGCGGTCTGCTTCCTGACGACGTCGACGTGCGTGACGAGGAGGAGCAACGACGGGTCGCCGTCGCGCACCTTCTCCGTCCAGTCGTCCCAGTCCTGCGCGGCCGATGCGCGTCCTTTGCCCTTCTTCACCACCGCGTCGATGCGCTTCATGGTGGCGAGGAAGCCGGAATCCTCGTCGGGGGCCTTGTGGGTGTGGGCGCGCACGAGCGAGCGGAACGGGCGCAGCGGCCGGCGGCCGGCGATCGCCTCGGACGGACCGACCGCGAAGTTGGATGCGTGATCCTGGACCTCCCGCGCGCGGTCCGGGTCGTAGGTCTGGCGTTCGACCAGGATGCGCAGGCCCCAGAAACCGAGCGGGCACACCACCGTCGCGGAGCGGCCGGTGCACGTCGCGCACTCGCCGTCGGCGAGCGCCTGCCGCCACTTCTTGCAGAGGCTGGCGCCGTTCACGTCGGGCGCCTCGCCGTCATAGCAGAGCTCGAGGGGCAGGAAGTCCTCCGGCGCCTGCGACACGATCTGGAGGCGCTCCGGCGCGCGCGCACCGAGGACCCCGGCCACGCGCGGGAGCTGCATGAGGCCGTCGTAGAGCTCGCGCCCCTGCCCCGCCAGCTCGACGAGCAGGTCCTGGAGCTTCGCGGCGCGCGGGCCGCCGTACGCCTGCGGGTCGTCCGCGACCGCGTCGAGCGAGTCGCGCAGCCCGTCCACTACCTGCTGGACCTGCCTGAGCGAGACGAACGCGCCGCTGCCGTCGCGGAACAGCGTGATGCGCGGCTCGTGGCCGTCGTCCTCGTTGAGCACGAGCGCCGCGTCGAACCCGGGCGTGCCTCCCAGCTCGCCTAGCCGGGCGTGCACCACCGACTCGAGCGTGATGCGCAGGCCGCGCTCGTCACCGCGCCCGGCGATCCCCGCCCGCAGGCGCACGGTCTGGAGCACGCGGTTCTCGTGGAGCACGGTGACGCGCGCGTCGAGGCGCCGCGCCTCCGCGCCGGTGTTCACAAGGAACGAGCCGATGTCGCTCTCGCCGTCCGCGCCGAGGTGGATCCGCTCGAACCGCGGCTCTGGCGCGAGCACGGGATCGGTGAAACCACGGTGAGGTCGTACCCCTCCGGCCTCGGTTCGGGCGCCGGGAACCCCGCCTCGGGGCGCGCGAACCCCTCGCGCGGGCGGCCCACGAAGACGTCGATCCGGTGTTCCCGCGCGGGCGCCAGAGTCCGCTCGATCACCGGCTCGAAGCCCCCGCCGGAGCGCTCGAGCACCTGCGCCTGCAGGTACGTCGCCGTGCGCGCCGGGTCCGGAGCAGGCTTCGCGGCGGCCATCCTCGCGACGCCCGACGCGGCGTGATCCTCGTGCTCCCAGTCGAACGCCTCGGCCTGCGCCGCCATCGCCCGCGCCACGTCTTCCACCGATGCCCGTCCGTCGACCCGCATGGCTTCGGCCTCGATGGCGGGAAGGGGGGCCCGGGCAGCCGCGTTCGGCGCGGCGACGCGGTACCGCTTCCCGACTGCGATCGCCGCCACCGCCGCGCGGGCCCGGCGAAGGGCGCCGGGCTCGGCGACCACGAGCGGGATCGTCCGCACACGCGCCCGCGTCGCGGCGAAGAGCGCCTCGTCGAGGGTCCGGTCGTGGGCGAGCTCGCGCGCCAGTTGCCCGATCCAGCTCTGGAGGGTAGCCGGCTCGACGGGGCACGCCGCCGCCGCGCCGGCGCGGGCGGCGTGGCGAAGCGCCCGGAGCGCGCCGACGGGATCGCGGCCCGTCGCCGGGCCCAGCGCCACGACGGTGTGGACACGCGCCGCGGGGCGGCGCCGCCTCGCGAGGTCTGCGCCCGCTGCCGGGCCCCCGGGTACGATGAGCAGGTCGATTTGGTCGGTCGCCTCGTGTGGCCAGACCATCCGCACGAACTCCGGATAGGCAGAGCTGGCGCGCGCGGCGCCTAGTCGGGTCGAGCGGCGCTCCTCGAGGATCGCCACGTCGAGGGGCCAGTCCCACGCGACGCTCGACCCCTCCACCTCGACGAGGTGGACGGCGGAGACGCCACTCGCCGAGGCGAGCGTCGCAACGAGCCAGCGCGGCGGGAGATCCCACGGGACGGCGCGGACCGCGAGCCGGACCCGCGGCTCCCTCGCCTGCCCCGCACCGCTGGACGCGCCCCCGTGCTTCTGGCGGTGCTCGGCGAGGCAGCGGTTCCAGGCGTCGCGGAAACGCGTGGCATCGCCGGCCGGTGGCGCGTCGTGGGGAGCGAACCACTCGAGCTCGGCGTCGGGCCGCTCCGCCTGGAAGCTCCTTTGCTCGTATCCGATCGTTCCGTACGCGGCGAGCGCAGCGGCCAGATCCGGGCGGGAGAGCGTCACTCCCCACCCGCCCAGGCGTTCTCTCGACATGTGGGCCCCCTGTTCGGAGCATGAGATCATGCGTGTACTTAGGGTGCGACCCGCCAAAGGATGACCCGGAAAGGGGCCCGTGCGGGCAGCATCGGCCGTGCGGCGGGGTCTTGTCGGCGATCGCCGTTGGTGAAGTGAAGCGTCGTCATCCCCGGCTAGGATCACCCGCCGCGCTGAACTGGCCGCGTCTCCCGCACCTCGCCGTTCGCGTCAACACACATCAGCGAGACTCGGGGCTCCGATTCGCCCGATATGTGTATCTCAGCAAATGTAATCGGGATTCCGTGATCTGGATAGAACGAGCCGACATTGAACACGGCAGTTTCGGCCATGATCGCGGCATCTTGACGGTGCGTGTGGCCGAATACGAAGCATTTCGGCGGGTGAGCATAGGGTGTAAAGCGCTTGAGGTACTGCTCGATATTCCGCAACAGCGTCTCGGAGATGCGCTTCCCTCTAGTGCTTTGGCTCAGGAAGACCAGTCGCAGTATCCAAGCCGCAGCCTGGGTGATCACTGCCTTGACCCACTCCTTGAGCCCACCAGGGCCGAACAGCGCGTTGATGATCTTCCTGCTGCGCTTCGTGAAAGACACCGCGTTCGCGAGGGTCTGGTACTGAGCGCAGTCGATGACGATCGCGCGGACCACTTTCGCTTCCGCTTGGGCGTCTACTGCGCCCGATAGCTCCTTGTCCAAGGAGTGTCCCCATGTCTGGGATGGGTCAAGATAGTGGCCGTGGGTCAACACCACTGTAGGTGACGTGCCGCCGGACGGAATTTCGTAGTTCGGGTAGATCACAGTGACCTGCCCGGCCGCGTTGAACGGTTTGTAGATGCCAGCGAAGAACGAGCGTTCCCCGTCCCACCGATGGTGCTTTAGTGGGGTCTTGACGGTTCCCATCGGATTGCCGGCAGCGAGAACGTCCTCGCACACGATCTTGGTCGCGAGCATGTCCCAGACCTTATAGTCGTGGTTCCCGGGGATGTAGACCCAGCGGTGTGCGAGGCTTGCGAGACCCTGACCCTTCGTACGCCGAAGTTCTGCGTCAAGCGCACCGATGAACTGTCTGAAACCGAACAGTTCGACGTCGATGTCAGGATATCTTCCGCCTTCGATGGACCGCGTGAACGTCGCGAGGTTCACGTCCAGCAGGTCCCCGGTGAAGATGACCTCTTCCCAGGGGCCCTCCGCGCAGATGTGCGCAACTAGCGGCTTCGCGAACCGTGAATCGTTGATCGAACTTTCCGGCGTGCCGAAGTGCGCGTCACTGATGACTAGGTAGCGCAGGGTTCCGCCCCGCCCCGAGTCTGGTCCACCGACCTGCTCTACAGATCCCGCGTGTTCCATAGGGCACCATCATTCGGTTCGGAAACGTACATTCCGATCTCGTCGTCACCCACGATACCCATGACAGGCGGGACGCCGTCGACCTTGAGTCGGCCCTCTAGCCAGCCGAAAAGACGACGGTCACGGTCGCTCGGTGTGACTGCGGATCGACGAGGATGTGAATGCCATTCGCCGAGATACGTGAGTGCGCCTCCGGTAAGGCGCTCGTACTCGGCGACTTCGCCCTGGAGCCCCTGGCATCCGCGCTCGAAAAAGACGTTCCCTTCCTGACTGTCTTTCGGTGCGGGTAGGGCATGTACGACGTACAGGATGCGTCGTTGCATGTCACGGTGGCCGATCAGTGCCCCACCGGTTTCCGCCGGTAGACGACGACGTCGGAGTGTGTGGAGTCGCTTCAAGACACCGTTGTCGGCGCGGACAATCCAGTTGTGGACCACGGCCGAACGTACGTCCTCTGGAGCGGGGGCAACGACTCGGACAGAGAGATCATCCTGTAAGCGCCAGACCCTTATCGCTGCGCTGTCGGACTGAAGCGCGCTCCGCAACGCCGTGGCGCCGATTCCCGAAAAGAGCGCAGCGTTCGTCTGGGCCAACGGGAGCGTTACGTCCCGACAGGACGCGCCGTAGCGAAGGTGCTTGCCGGCGGCTTCGAGGTGTCCTTGTAGGTTCTCGTTCCGGAACGCAGCGCGATAGTGCTGCATCTCGAGATCGTCGAGGCGGATCGTTCGCGAACGATCCTCGCCGAGGAATACGAGATCACGCCCATTTGGTGTCAGGAACAGGGACATCACACGCTTGGCGTTCGGCACGTCGATGGCGAGGTGCCTTGCGACTGCTGCCGCTGCCGACAGATCGAGGATCAGCTCAGAACCCGCAGCCGCCTCGTTGATGAAGGCGGTTTGCCCCCGACCAAGCGCATTCGCGACGCTGTAGCGTGCGATCCCCTGTTCGTGAAACAGACCGTCCGCCTCGCGACTGACGATCCTTGCCTTCGCTGCTCCGATGTCAGCGCCGGACGCTGCGTGCCGAACGAGGTTGTGCGGCAACAGGTGATCGTTGTCTATAAGTAGCCAACGCCCGAATCCCGCGCGAGCGAGGTTCATGATGACCTGCGACCCGAGCATTCCACACCCGACCGCGATGATCGGCGTCTCGTCGGGCGGTACGCCGCTCAGGGATGCCGCGCGCTGCGGTGATAGCCCAACCAGCGGGAGCAATGTCTCGACTGGGACGTCGCTGCCTCGCCGCGCATCGTCAGGAGTCCCGCGCAGAGTCGCGGCGCCACCGGCGACGGTCCAAACACCGATCGCCTCACCAAGCTCGAGAATCGAGAGCGACGGGCGAAATGCCCAGACATCCCATCCCTCGACCGTCCCGCCTGCGACGCGTGTCTTTGGTGTGACGACGAGTAATAGGAGTCGCGCCGAGAGCTTGGGGGGAGAGTTCGGCCAACCAGCAAGTTGTTGGCGAAGTGAGGAGATGATGTCAGCGCCAGTAGGAGCGAGGAGAGCCGCGAGCTCGGCTAGTGTGGTCGGTGTCGAATTAATCGCTCCATGCACACGGTTCGGCGTCGTGACCCTGACAAGGACATGGCTGGAACCCGACTCCAGCTCGAGATCCGGGCGCGTTCGCGTCGCGACGAGGATCGCCTCATCGCCACTCCCCATGGTCCGCACGACGAGTTCGTCGTCAGGAGTGAGCTCATGAAGACTTGGTGGGAGAACGACCTTCGCTGCATACGTAACGATGAACGGCTCTAACGGCTGATCGCTCTGGTGTAGCCGGCCGGCAGCGGTTTCCGTCAGCCACTCTTGAACGCGCCGCAGGAAGGCTGGCGCAGTCCAGCGCAAGCAAACCGAGGCATACGTATCCTCGTAGAGACAGAGACTCGCCGGTCGGTCAGCAGGTTCACGATTGACGTGCGGGAGGCTACGCGGGAAGTCGCGACGCAGAGCGGCGACATGGGGCGTCCTGTCGTCCTCCTTGAAGAACGTGGTCGCGATCCGCTCGTTGCGGCGGATGTCGGCTGCTGGGTGTTGCGGCACCTCCGGCTCGACGTCGAAGACCACTACCTCGTCACCGGCGGTGGTGCGCCGGCCTTCGACAAGTCGAATGAAGGGCAGGAGTCCGCCGGCGAGCGTCGAGACAACTTCCCGAGCCTTTTGGATCTGCAGCCCATCTGCCGCGACTAGGTCACCGTCAGCCGGGAACCGGGCGGGCTCCATCTAGCCGGCTCGCGGTGCGGGCGTCCCTAGCACTGACGCGACGCCACCCGCGATCTTCTTGAGAATGCGGCCACCAGTTCCATCGATCTCGATCACCAGTGGTTTGGGGGCGCTCTTGTCCGGGTGCTCCATCGTGACCTTGAACTCGCCGCCGTGACGTTCGGCGCACTGCTTGTAGTAGTTCGCGGCTTGACGATGGGGGGGCTGCGGATCCTTGTCGTCGTCCGGGATCACCTTGCTCCCAGACACGACGATGCACCCGTTCTGCCCCTTCTTCTCGTAGAGCCACTTCACGTCTGGAACAGGTTCCGTGACGTCCTTGCCCTTGTCGTCGGACAGAGCCGTGTAGCTGCAGTGGTGCGGGACATCCAAGATGTCCCACTCGAGCCGCTCCTCCCGCTTCTTCTTCCGGGTGATCTGGACGATGTCGCTGATGCCGCCATGTGCGATGTCCGACGTGAGCAGGGCCTTCGTCGTGACCTTATCGACCAGGAAGGACGCGTGCAGGACCAGAGCATCCTCGTTTCTGTCTTCCACCTCCTTCTCGTTCTGACGGACAGCAAACGGCGAGTGAACGAAGAACTCGACGCCGTCGTTGGCCAGCGCGAATCCAGGAACGATCTGTCCCGCATCGGTGATCAACGCTCGGCGGGAATCAACGGTTAGGCTCGGCTTCTGAGCCTCGAGCCAGTCCTTGAGACGCTCGGGCCGTGAGAAGACGCGAATACCCTTCCCAGCCTTGAGCCGGTGGCGGGCTTCCTGCCGGATGACGCGTGCGTCATCCTCTGCCCCCTCCTCGGTGACAGCAGCCGCCGGAACCCAGAGTTCACGAATCTTGATCCGATCCTTGCCCTGGTACTTCTCGGCGTGGTCCAGCCAGAAGAAGTCCCCCGCTCCTTTTACATGGTCGTCATCGAGGTGGGTGAAGGCGACGACGTCGTAGTCAGTGCGCTTCGCCGTGCGGAGGTCTGCCCTGAGCGTCGCGGGAAGATCGATCCGTAGGTCGTCCTCGTCACTGTCGTCGCGCATCGCTGCGTAGTCGAACAGAAGCTGCCGTCCGTTCGCGAGTTCGAGGCGGATGCAGTCGGCGTTACCGAGTGGGAAGAACGTGAGCTTGTGCATGCGTCACCGAGCGCCGTTCGCTCGAGTGGCGGGCGGACGACTACGGATCTTCTAGCACCTGGGCCTGACATCACCGGGACGTGGGCGCACGCCCAGTCCGAGGGATTTCTCTAGCGTCTGATCGGGGTTACGCCGGCTCGGCAAGCGATCCGCGGGGTTGCGCCCGCGGGGTGATCGGCGCCCGCAGGGAGCGGCCCGCTCCCGTGCCGAAGGATCGACAGGGGCCCATGGGCATGATCTCTGGAGCCCATGGCCCGAAAGCGCGCGCTGAAGCAGTTCTCGGAGAAGGAGCTCCTGGAGGAGATCGCTCGCCGCCACGCAGACAAGCACTTTCGCGAGGGCATGACGATGTCGGAGATCGAGCTCTCGGTCGAGGAGTTGAAGGCGGGCACCGGGGAGCCGTCGGTGGCGCTGATGCTCTCGCGGATGAAGCCGGAGAAGCCGACGGCGAAGGCGTGCCCGAAGTGCGGGAAGCGGGTCGCCGTGAAGGCGCGCGACCGCGAGCGCACCGTGAAGAGCCTGGCCGGCCCGGTCACCTTCAAGCGCAATTACCACTATTGCGAGAAGTGCCAGTACGGCTTCTACCCGGTGGACCGGCTCCTCGATCTGCCCGAGGAAGGCGAGTTGACGAGCGAGATGGAGAAGCGCGTCCTCGACTTCGCGGTGAACGACGTCTACGGAGAGTGCGCGGCCCGCTGGAGCCTGCACTATCGCGAAGCGATCTCGGAGAACCTCTTCCGCCGCGTCGCCGCGCGGGTCGGCGAGCAATGCGAGTCGGCCGACCAGGGCCGGCTGCAGGAGGCGCTGAAGCCGCGTGGCGAGGCGGCGGAGGTGCTCGTCGTGGAGATGGACGGGAGCCTGCTCCCGATCCGCGGCACCGAGCCGTGGAAGGAGGCGAAGGTCGGCGTGGTGTACCGCCACGACCCGAAGGCGAAGGCGCCCATCCCGAAGACCCAGCGCTACGTGGCCGTGGTGAACGGGCTCGGCGAGTTCGCGCCGGTGCTCGAGGAGGCGCTCGAGGTCGAGAACATCGACGAGGTGGGCAAGGTGGTCTGGCTCGGCGACGGCGCCGTGTGCAACTGGACGCTCGCCGACCAGCTCTGCCCCGACGCGGTGCAGATCCTCGATTGGCACCACGCCGTCGAGCACGCGGTGGATTGCGGGAAGATCCTCCTCGGCGAGGAGAGCCCATGGATCCCGGTCTGGCAGCGCCGCGCCGAACAGCTCCTCGCCGCCGGCGATCCCGGTGCGCTCATCGCCGAGGTCATGGACTGCGTGCCGCTCGTTCCGCGCGGGCGCGGGCAACGCGAATTGCTCGAGGCCATCGAGAACCTCGTCCGCTACTACCGGGCCAACGCGAACCGAATGAAGTACCGCCTCTTCCGCGAGGACAGCCTGCCCATCGGCAGCGGCGCCGTCGAGAGCGCCCATCGGCACGTGCTCCAGACCCGGATGAAGCGCGCCGGCCAGCGGTGGGCGCTCGGGAACGCCCGCCGGATGGCGCGCCTGCGGGCCGCCTACCGCACGGGCGGCGCTCTGAACTTCTACGGCGCGATCCGCCGGGCGCGCTGGGACACGGTTACGGACGCGCCCCGGAAACGGGCCCGCCGCCAGCACTTCAGGTACGCCCGCTACGGCACCCGCGACACGGATCGGTGCGAGCGGGCGGCCTCAAACTGATCGTACGCCCCCGGGACGTGGGAACCGGGCACGCACGCCGATCGATCCAGTCTTGGTCCACGAGCGCCGAATGAGTCTGGTACGCGAAAGGACGTTCCAGACGTACAGGGGCGTCTCGCCGTTCCGTGGAACGGTCGCGACCTTCGCCTTCGAGTCGACGACGTAGACGTGTCGCGAGAGATCGACGAGCGCGTTCGCCTCCGCGGTTCGATGGACGACGAGCTGGTGCCCCCTTGGGAAAGGGGGTCTTCGCGGATTCAAATGGGCCCGCACAGCGTGGCCTGATGCAGGAAGCGGCCTGCTGACGCGGGTTTCGTGAGCGTTGGCCGTGCTTGAAAGTGGTGTCGCGGCTGGGGCAGGCTGCGACGGTGAAGGCTCCCAGGTCCATCCGCGCGCTGTTCTCGTTGCCGGGCTTCGTCGCCCGCTCGCAGCTCGCCGGCGTGTTCGGCGACCGGTACGCCCGCGTCATCGTGCTGCGCCGCCGAAAAAAACTGCGCGATGCGGACAGTGCGGCCTGCGCTCGCGGAGCCGTTACGACCAGAAGCCGTACCGCG
>WNGA01000053.1_pt1 | contig 154900 bp, 144 predicted proteins | sample 5400061 | NCBI WGS metagenome assembly WNGA01 (sample SAMN13153366, study PRJNA577476) | soil metagenome | isolation source: 100 cm soil or saprolite under grassland replicate 2 | place: USA:California | collected 2016-06-15 | reverse complement strand
GCTCAACCGCTTCCGCCGGATCCTCGTCCGCTGGGAGAAACGGGCCGACACCTACCTCGCCATGCTCCACCTCGCCTGCGGGCTGATCACCTGGCGCGCAGCCAACTGGGGACGCCTAGCGGAATAGGCTCTTAGGCGGCCGCGGCCGCTTTCTTCGGTAACACCTGGCGGAGGTAGTCGCCCGTGAAGGAGTCTTCGACCTCTGCGACCTGTTCCGGCGTCCCGGTGGCGATTACCTCGCCTCCGGCCTCGCCGCCTTCCGGGCCGAGGTCGATGATCCAGTCCGCCTGCTTGATGACGTCGAGGTTGTGCTCGATCACGAGGACAGTGTTCCCCGCCTCGACCAGCCGCTGGAGCACGTCGAGCAGCTTCTCGATGTCGGCGAAGTGCAAGCCGGTCGTCGGCTCGTCGAGGATGTAGAGCGTGCGCCCGGTCGCCACCTTCGAGAGCTCGGAGGCGAGCTTCACTCGCTGGGCCTCGCCGCCGGACAGAGTCGTCGCCGGCTGGCCGAGCTTGACGTAGTCGAGCCCGACGTCGTGCAGGGTCTGGAGCCGCCGCCGGAGCTTCGGAATCTTGGCGAAGAACCGGAGCGCCTCCTCGATCGACATCTCGAGCACGTCGGCGATCGACTTGCCCTTGAAGCGGACCTCCAGCGTCTCGCGGTTGTAGCGGCGTCCGTGGCAGGTCTCGCACGGCACGTAGACGTCCGGCAGGAAGTGCATCTCGATCTTGATCGTCCCGTCGCCCTTGCAGGTCTCGCAGCGCCCGCCGCGCACGTTGAACGAGAACCGCCCCGGCTTGTAGCCGCGCACCTTCGCCTCGGGCGTCAGCGAATACAGCTCGCGGATGTGGTCGAAGAGCTTCGTGTACGTCGCCGGGTTCGACCTCGGTGTGCGGCCGATCGGCGACTGGTCGATGTCGATCACCTTGTCGTAGCACTCGATCCCCTCGCAGCTCGCGTGCTCGCCGGGCTTCACGCGCAGCCGGTGGAGGCGGTTCGCGAGCGCCTTGTAGACGATCTCGTTCACGAGCGTCGATTTTCCCGAGCCGGAGACGCCGGTCACGCAGATGAACTTGCCGACCGGGAACTCGACGTCGATCCCCTTCAGGTTGTGCATCGAGGCGCCGCGCACCCAGAACGAGCCGTTTTCCTCGCCGCGGCGCTCCGGCACCGCGATCTCGCGCTTGCCGGCGAGGAACAGACCGGTGATCGAGTCGGCGTTGCGCTCGATCTTGGTCGCCGGCCCCTCGGCAACGACGTGCCCACCGTGCTCGCCGGCGCCGGGGCCCATGTCGACCAGGTGGTCGGCCGCACGCATCATCTGCTCGTCGTGCTCGACGACGAGCACGGTGTTGCCGAGGTCGCGCAGGCGCTCCAGCGTGCCGATCAGCTTCCCGTTGTCGCGCTGGTGGAGGCCGATCGAGGGCTCGTCGAGGATGTAGAGGACGCCGACGAGCTGCGAGCCGATCTGCGTCGCCAGCCGCAGACGCTGCGCCTCGCCGCCGGAGAGCGTCGCAGCCGCCCGGTCGAGTTGGAGGTAGCCGACCCCGACGTTGTCGAGGAAGGTCAGCCGCTCGCGGATCTCCTTGATGATCCGCGCACCGATCAACTGCTCGGTCTCGGTCAGCTCGAGCCCGTCGAGGAACTCGATCGCCCGCGTCACCGACATGCGCGTGAACTCGTGGATGTTCCTCTCGCCGACCGTGACCGCGAGCACCTCCGGCTTCAGGCGTGCGCCGCCGCACTGCGGACACGGCTGAAAGGTCATGTACTCCTCGATCCGCTCACGCTGCTGCGAGGAATCGGTCTCGCGATAGCGGCGCTCGAGGTTCTTGACGATGCCCTCGAAGGCGAGCATGTACGAGCGCCGCCGGCCCATCCGGTTCCGGTAGCGCACGTAGATCCGCTCGCCGTCCGTGCCGTAGAGGAAGAGCTCCTGCTCCGGCGGAGTCAGGTCCTGCCACGGCATGTCGAGGTCGATCTCCCACTTGTCGGCGATCCCCTGGATGACCGCCTCGTAGAAGCTCGTGCTGCCCGTCGACCACGGCACGAGCGCGCCCTCGCCGATCGAGAGCGTCGGGTCGGGGACGAGCAGGTCGGGGTCGATCTCCTGTTGCGCGCCGAGGCCCGTGCAGCGCGGGCAGGCTCCGTGCGGGGAGTTGAACGAGAAGATGCGCGGCTGGAGCTCCGGCAGTGAGACGCCGTGCTCGGGGCACGCGAATCGCTCGCTGAAGGTGAGCGGCTCGCCCTCCAGGACGTCGATCACGACAAGGCCCTCGGCGAGTGCGATCGCCGTCTCGATCGACTGCGTCAGCCGCGTGCGCAGATCCGGCTTCATGACGAGCCGGTCGACGACGACCTCGATCGTGTGCTTGTACTTCTTGTCGAGGTCGATCGTCTCCTCGAGCAAGCGCTGCTCGCCGTCGACCTTCACGCGCGTGAACCCGTCTGTCCGCAGCTCCTCGAGGAGATCCTTGTACTCGCCTTTGCGATCGCGGACGACCGGCGCGTTGACCGTGAACTTCGTCCGCTCGGGCAGTCGCAGAACCTGGTCGACGATCGCCTCGATCGACTGGCCCGCGATCGGCCGCCCGCAGACCGGGCAGTGCGGCCGGCCGACGCGCGCATAAAGGAGGCGCAGGTAGTCGTAGATCTCGGTGACGGTTCCGACCGTCGAGCGCGGGTTGCGCGAGGTCGTCTTCTGGTCGATCGAGATCGCCGGGCTCAGGCCGTCGATCGAGTCCACGTCCGGCTTTTCCATCATCTGCAGGAACTGGCGCGCATACGCCGAGAGCGACTCGACGTAGCGCCGCTGGCCCTCTGCATAGATCGTGTCGAAGGCAAGGGATGACTTACCGGAGCCCGAAAGCCCGGTGATGCAAACGAGGCGGTTCCGCGGCAAGCGGACGGTGATGTCCTTGAGGTTGTGCTCGCGGGCGCCGTGTACGACGAGCTCGTCCGAGGCCATAACCGACCCAGTCTACCCGGGCGGTTCGGACGAACAAGTGTTCGTTTTTAGTGGGCGAGCCGCTCGACGAGCCGGCAGACCTGCTTAGGCTCGGCCACGTGCCGGAGGGTGAGCGGGCCGACGACGACGGTGCCGTAGCCCAACAGCTGCCCGAGCAGAGACTGGTCGATCTCGACGGCATCGACGGCCCCCAGGCGAACCGCTTTCGCCCGGCGGCGGAGCGTCCCGTTGACGACGTAGACCTTCTCCGTCGTCACGACGAGCCGGGTCCGCTCCCATTGCCAGACTGCGCAGAGCGTGAACGCCGCGCCGGCGCCGACCAGGACCGCGCCGACTCCGGCCGCCGCGGCCCAGGAGAGGGTGAGAAAGAAGGCGCCGAGGACCACGAGCGCGAGCGATCGGGCGAGCGGGCGCGCGAGGACGACGCCGTGACGACGCATCTCGAGGCACACGCGCTCGTCCTGCTCGGCGAGCATGCCCAGCCGCTTCGGCGGGCACATCGCCACTCCTGCCGGTTTACTGGTGCGCTCGAGAGGCGAAAGACCCCTGCCGATGCCAGAGACTGCGCAACCGTCCGTCATCCGCACGCAAACGATCGCGGTCGCGCTTGGGGTTCTAGCGCTGGCCGGCGCCTGCGGCGGCGGAGGGAGAACCACCGGCCAGCGAACACACGCTCAGGCGTCGATCGTCACGGTTGCGATCGAGGGCATCGGCCCGGCGCTTGCACTCTCCCGCCCCGCGCACCAGCCCTCCGCGTGCACTGTCTACGAACGCGCCACGGCGTTGGCGGTCACGTTCGCCGCGGCCAATGCGCAGAGAATCTGCGAGCACTGGATTCGAGCAGAATCGACGCACGGTGGGTTCTCGTCGCGAACGACTCGAAACGCGAAGCGCAAGGTCATCTGCATCTTCCTCGTCCAGCCGGTCGGGCTTGTCGAGGTTGACGATTCCCCGCAGGCCTCTGAGGGGAGCCGGCTGTGCACAAGGTTCGGGGAACTGCCGAGATGGATGAGGTTCACTGCCGCGGAGGAAGCAAAGCGCCACGGACAGGCGATTCCGCTGCTGCTCGACGTGCCATCTTCGTCGATGGAGCCGACGTTGCACTGTGCTCGGCCTCGGCAGAGTTGCGAAGCCCGCGCGTCCGACCTCCTCGTGATCGACCTGGTGCGCCCTTCGACTCTCAAGCGTGGAGACATCGTGGCCTTCAAGGCCCCTCCGCGAGCCAGAGAGTGCGGCTCGATGGGGGACAGGTGGGTGAAGCGTCTGATCGGCCTGCCCGGCGAGCGCTGGAGGGAGAAGAACGGCTACGTCTACGTCGACGGCACCAAGCTCGACGAGCCGTATGTCAAGCCCGACCGCCGCGACAGGGACACGAGTCCCGAGCGGACGATCCCCTCGGACGGTTACCTGGTGCTCGGCGACAACCGAATGCGGTCGTGCGACTCTCGCCTCTGGGGCCCTGTTCCGGTCCAGAACATCATCGGACGGGTCTCGAACGTGATTCGGAAGTAGCGCCCGGTCAGGCCTTGCGCCAACGGCCGAAGATGAGGCCGCCGAGAGTGAAGCCGAGCCCGAAGGTGCCGATCGCGAACGCCCCCAGCGTTACCGCCTTGCGCGCGCCGGTGAGCCGCTGCCAGCGGCCGATCGCCTCTTCCTCTTCCATCGTCAGCGGCTCGCCGCGGCGCCTCTTGCGCATCGCGCCGCCCGCTCGGAGGCCAAGATAGAGGTCGTCGAAGATTTCGGTGGGCTCGTCGACCATGATCTGAGTGTATAGCCTGCTTCGGCGGTGCCGACGCGGCTCCTCCACATCTCGGACTTGCACGTCGGAAGCCGCGAGGCGCCCCGCGTAGAGCGCGGTCTGGAGGAGCTGATCGAGCGGGCCTCGCCCGAGCTCGTCGTCGCGAGCGGCGACCTCACCCACCGCGGCCGCCCCGCCCAGCACGAGGAGGCCGCGGCCTTCCTGCGTTCCCTCGGCCCGCCTGTGCTTGCGGTCCCCGGCAACCACGACATCCCCTACTCCTTCCCGGGCCGCTTCACGCGCACCTTCGCCCAGTTCGAGCGCCACTGGGGAACGACGGAGCCGGTCTTCCGCTCCCCGACGCTGCACGTCGTCGGGCTCAACTCGGTCCGTGCTTGGCGCCATCAGTCCGGCGGCATCCGCAAGTCGCAGCTCGTGCGGGCCGCGCAGCTCCTCGCGGAGGCTCCCGACGGGGCCCTGCGGGTGGTCACGCTCCACCACCACCTGATCGGGGCTCCCTGGCGCTCGCGAAAGAGGCCGGTGGCGCGACGCTCCTACGTCCTCGCCTCGCTCGTCGACGCGGGCGCGGAGCTGATCCTGGCGGGCCACATCCACCAGGCTGCGGTCGCCGAGCGGCACGAGTTCGAAGTCGCGGCGGGAGAGCTTCGCGGAGTGACCGTCTCGGTCGCCCCGGGGCTCGGCCAACCCCGCCCGAAGCGGCGCGGAGAGGCGCGCGGCCTCCACCTCTACGACTGCGACGAAGAGACGATCCGCGTCGACACCTACGTCTGGCGCGACGGCGACTGGGCGCTGACGGCCGTACGGCAGTTCCCGCGCGGCCGTCAGACCTTCGCAGTCGAACCCGTTACCGAGCGGTAGCCGGTTGCCGGCTTCCCATGAATCGCCCGACGATCGCGACCAGGATCACCGCGACGACGATGCCGACGATGAACGCGACCCAGCCGCTCTCGAAGATGGCGCCCGCGATGAGAAGCGAGGCGATGCCGATCAGGATCGTCAGGATCAATCCCATCGGGTCGCGCCCCGGGTGAAAGAGTCGCCCGAGGGAGCCGACGATCGCTCCGACGATGATGAGCCATATCCATTCCATGGCTGCAGACATACCCGGCTCCCTAGGCGTCTGAAACCGACCGTTGTGACGGTGTGACTAGGCCGCGGCCTCGGCTGCTGCCTGAAGCTCGCGGCGCAGGTCCTTGATCTCGTCACGGAGCTTCGCGGCGTACTCGAAACGGAGCTCCTCGGCGGCGGCGAACATCTCCTCTTCGAGCGTGACGACCAGGCGCTCGATCTCGGTCGTGGTCATGCCCTGGACCTCGCGGGCGCCGCGCCGGCGCTTCGGCACGTGCGGCGCCTCGAGCGAGAGGAACTCGGCGATGTCGGACACGCCCTTCTGGATCGACGCGGGCGTGATCCCGTGCTCCTCGTTGTACGCGAGCTGGACGGCGCGGCGGCGGTTCGTCTCGTCGAGCGCACCCTTGATCGCCTCGGTCATCTTGTCGGCGTACATCAGGACCTTGCCGTTCGTGTTCCTCGCGGCGCGGCCGATCGTCTGGATCAGCGCCGTCTTGCCACGGAGGAAGCCCTCCTTGTCCGCATCGAGGATGGCGACGAGCGACACCTCCGGCAGGTCTAGCCCCTCGCGCAACAGGTTGACGCCGACGAGGACGTCGTACTCGCCGAGCCGAAGCTCACGGATGATCTGGATCCGGTCGAGCGTGTCCACCTCGGAGTGCAGGTAGCGCGCCTTGACGCCCGATTCGAGCAGGTAGTCGGTCAGGTCCTCGGCCATCTTCTTCGTCAGCGTCGTCACCAGCGTGCGCTCGCCTGCGGCCTCCCGCCGCCGGATCTCGTTCAACAGGTCGTCGATCTGGTTCGTCGTCGCGCGCAGGTCGACCTCCGGATCGACGATCCCGGTCGGGCGGACTAGCTGCTCGGCAACGCGCGTCGAGTGACGTAGCTCGAACGCTCCGGGCGTCGCGGAGACGAAGACGAGCTGCGGCACCTTGGTCAGGAACTCGTCGAAGCGCAGCGGCCGGTTGTCGAGCGCCGAGGGCAGGCGAAAGCCGAAGTCGACGAGCGTCTGCTTTCGTGAGCGGTCGCCCTCGTACATGCCGCCGAGCTGCGGCACCGTCTGGTGCGACTCGTCGACGAAGACCACGAAGTCCGAGGGGAAGTAGTCGATCAGCGTGTACGGGGCCGAGCCCGGTGGGCGCCCGTCGAGGATCCGCGAATAGTTCTCGATCCCGTTGCAGAAGCCGAGCTCCTTCATCATCTCGAGGTCGTATTCAGTGCGCTGCCGGATCCGGTGGGCCTCGAGCATCCGCCCGCCCGACTCGAAGGTCTTGACCTGCTCCTCGAGCTCGTGCTGGATCTCGTCGACCGCGCGCTCGATCGTCGGCTTCGAGGTGACGTACTGGGTGGCCGGAAAGATGTTCAGATACTCGAGCTTGCCGTAGATCTCTCCGGTGAGCGGGTCGAAATGCGTGATCTGCTCGATCTCGTCGCCGAACATCGAAATGCGATAGGCCGACTCCTCGTACGCGGGCTGGATCTCGATCACGTCACCCTTGACACGGAACTTGCCGCGACCGAGCAGGGTGTCGTTGCGCGAGTAGTGGATGTCGATCAGCTTGCGGAGGACGAGGTCGCGGTCCTGCTCCTCGCCGACGTGGAGCATGACGACCCGTTTCTCGTACTCCTCCGGCGAGCCGAGGCCGTAGATGCACGAGACCGAGGCGACGATGACGACGTCGCGGCGCGAGAGGAGGTTCGAGGTCGCCGAGTGACGCAGCCGGTCGATGTCGTCGTTCCGCGAGGAGTCCTTCTCGATGTAGAGGTCGGCCTGCGGGACGTACGCCTCGGGCTGGTAGTAGTCGTAGTACGAGACGAAGTACTCGACCGCGTTCTCGGGAAAGAACTCACGGAACTCGTTGCAGAGCTGTGCGGCGAGCGTCTTGTTGTGGGCGATGACGAGCGCCGGGCGCTGCATCTGCTCGATGATCCAGGCCATCGTGGCCGTCTTGCCCGTGCCCGTCGCGCCGAGCAGGGTCTGGTAGCGCTCGCCCCCGCCGAGCCCCTCGGAGAGCTGCGAGATCGCCTGCGGCTGGTCGGCCGTCGGCAGGTACGCGTCCGATGTCTTGAGCTCGGCCACGAAGACAGGCTAGCGGCGGGTCACCGCCAGGCGTCTCTCCGCGACCTGCTCGAGCTCGCGGGCCGTGCCGCAAACCTCGCAACGGTAGACGCGGACCGTCCTGTCCTGCCCCAGGGTCACGATTCGGCTGCCGTCAGGGGTGAAGAGCGCGCGCACGACCGGCCCGATATGGCCGCGCAGCCGGAGCAGCATCCGTCCCGTGTCCGCATACCAGAGACCGGCGTCGCCGCTCGGGCCCGCCGTCACGACCCAGCGGCCATCGGGACTGAAGCTCGCCTCGCTCACGAAGTTGAAGTGCCCGCGCAACACGCTGCGGAGCGCGCCGGTCTTCGCATCCCAGAGGCGAGCATCGTGATCGAGGCTCGAGGTTACGACCAGCCTCCCGTCGGGGCTGAAGGACGCTGAAGTAAGCGCTTTTGTATGTCCCCGTAGCACATGTTCGACTTGCCCCGACGATGTGTTCCAGATCCGCGCAGCGCTGTCATCCCCACCCAGTGTCAAGAGGTGTCGTCCGTCCGCACTGAACGACAGCGAAGTGATGGAACTGCGGTGTCCTCGCAGATGCGCCTCCAGCTTCCCGTCAGTGACACGCCAGAGCAAGAGAGACGAACCGTGCGCGGTCGCGAGCTGCTTTCCGTCAGGACTAAAGGCGAGCTCCTGCGCGTCCGCAGTCCCCCCCTTCAGTGATCGCTCATGTCGGCCTGAAGGTAGTCCCCAGATATCTACACCGTCAGAGCCGGACGCGGCGACACGCCGTGAGTCCGGAGAGACGGAAAGCGCGTCAGAGTAGCCGGACGGTGGCGTCATCTGTCGGTACAGCACCCCCGAAGCGCTCCAAACTTGGACACCTGTGTCACCTGTTGTCACGATGCTCTTTCCGTCGGGGGTGAACTCCGCGTCCGGCACATAGTCCGTCCAAAGCCGAGCCGTTGTGTCCAGGGTCACGCTCGGGCCGCCGTCAAGCCGCCAGACTTGCGCGCGACGACCTGCGCTGAGAACAGCCTTCCCGTCCGCGCGCACTTCGAAGATCGTCGCGTCCAATCCTCCGGAGACTCGGCCGATGAGCTGCAGGTCGGGCGCGATTCCGGGATCCCAGATCCGCGCAGTTCCATCCTTGCCGAACGTGAGGACCCGGTTTCCGTCCGGGCTGAAGGTCGCGCCTTCCACCGCTCCTTCGTGACCCGCCAGGACGGCCTGCGGAAAGCCGCCCGTCTTCCAGACGCGTGCGGTGCCGTCAGGGCTAGAGGTCACGACGAAGAGGCTGTCGGGGCTGAAGGAGACGTTGTCGACGTAATTGGTGTGACCGAAGAGCGCAGTGATGTGCTCCCCGCGGGCCACGACCCCGATCCGGGCGGTCCCGTCGGCGCTCGCGGTAGCGAGGAGTTTCCCGTCGGGCGAGGCGGCGATATCGAATACCTGACTGCGATGTCCCCTAAACCGGCGAAGAAGCCTCCCTTGGCGGAGATCCCAGGCGCGTGCCTCCCCGTCCGCGCTTCCCGTCAGCAGCAAGGTGCTGGCCGGGCCGAAGGCCGCGCTCCGGACCAAGCCCACGTGGGCAAGCGTGTGAACCAGGCGTCCGCTACGCAGATCGTAGACCCGGGCGAACCGGTCGCCGCCGACGGTGACCACCCACCTACCATCCGGACTGATGGTGAACGCCCGGGCGGGCTTCGGCTCCCGCAGCGTGAACTTGGCGACCCCTTCCCTCGTCCATACCCGGAGCGTCGCATCGGCGCTTAGTGCGATGACCGATCCCGCATCGGGCGAGAACCCGACCTTCAGAACCGCCGCCTCGACCGGCAAGGTCCGGATCGGGCGGCCGCCTGCCGTCCACAGGCGGACGGTCCTGCCCTGACTCCCGGTGGCAACGACCCCGCCGTCCGGGCTGAAGACGGCGTCGTTGACGCCCGTGCTGTGAGGAAGGTCGGCAACGAGACTCCCGTCCGCCCTGAAGACCTTCACGCTGCCGTCTTCGTCGGCCGTCAAAACCCGCGAGCCGTCGGGGCTGAACGTAGCCGCCGTCACGGCTTCCGTTCCGGCCGGGAGGATCGAGCGCACGTGCGAGGCGAGCAGCGAGTTCCGGAGGACGTCCTCGGCCTCGGCGCTGGGGTCGAGCCGCGTCGCCTGCAAAGCGAGCGCGATGCTGCGCAGAGGATCCGTCGAGAGCTCTGTCGTCGCGCGGGCGGACAGCTCTCGGGCGTGCGCCGAGCGAGCCGAAGCGCGCGCGACAGCGCGCTGGTGGAGCGCGAACAACGCCACGGCGGCGACGACGGCGAGGGCGACGATCGATGCCCCCGCTGCGAGGAGGGCACGCCGAAGGTGGCGTTGCGCCTGGCGTCGCTCCCGCTCGACTGCGTTTCTGGCGTGCCAGTCGAGCACGGCAGCGGCCAGCACATCGTGGTAGATCTCGTAGCGGATGCCGCCGCCGTTTCGCGAGAGCGGCCGCAGGATCCGCTCGGCCGCGAGCCGGTCGAGAACCTCGCGCGCCTGCTCGCGCTCGACCGCAGCAAACGCGGCGAGGTCCGAGGCCTCGTGCGCGATCTTGCTGCCGGAGGGCGTGACGAGGTGCGTGAACATCTCGGACGCCGCGTCGAGCTCGTCGGGGCTCAGTCCCTCGAGCGCCCGCTCGAGGTGCGCCTCGACGATCCGGCCCGCCCCGCCGAGCTCCTCGAGCGTCGCGAGGCGAAGCACGTGCGAGCCCTGCTCCCGCTCCTCCTGCCAGATCCGCTCCATCACGAGCTGGAGGTACGGCGCCTCCACCCACTCGTTGCTCCGCTCCTGGTCCACGGTTCCGCGCCCGGGGACCGCGTACGCGATCTCACCCGCGGCGACCCCGTCGAGCACCGCTTCGGCGAGTGCAGGCTCGATCTCGACCCCGTGCTCCTCGCCAACGAGGCGCGAGTACTGCTCGACGGGCCCGACGATCGCCGCGCGACCGGCGTGGCGATCGAGCGGATCGAGCCGCAGGAAGTTCGCGAACAGGTCCGGGATCCGTGGCTTGAAGGCGTCGAGCTTGGCGAGCGAGTCCTCCCGGATGCCGATCAGCACCCGGACCGGCACGTCGGCTCGCTGGACGAGGTCGGGCAGGTCGGCGCCGAGCCCGCTCGTGGGCGACTCGCCGTGGTAGAGGAAGTACTCCTCGAACTGGTCGAGCAGAAGGATGACATCGCCGCCGAGCCGGGCCCCGCATGCGCGACACACGTCAAGGAGGGTGTCCGCGCCGTCCGGCTTCCACTTGCCGTCGCCGACCGCCGAGCGCACGGAGTCGATGATCGCAGCGGCGAGATCGTGTCCCGGATCGCCTGCCCACGAATCGAAGATGACGACGACGAACTCCGGCGGCCGGCCCTCGGCGACCCCCTCTCGCGCCGCCGCCCGGAGACGCTGAGCGACACCCGCGCGGAGCAGCGAGCTCTTCCCGACCCCGCTGGGTCCGTAGAGGACCGTCAGCCGGGCGGCGAGCAGGTTCGCAGCGATGATCTCGTTCTCGCGCTCACGCCCGAAGAAGAAGAGCGCATCGAGCTCGGAGTCGAGGAAAGGCGCGAGCCCCGGGTACGGCGACGCCGGCAGCTGTTCGACAGCCCGTTCTTCCCTCATCCGACCGCTTCCGCGGTCGCCAGCGTTTCGACGCAGGCGCGCAGCTCCTCGAGGTACTGCTCGAGCGGTGCGTCGACGACGTCGACGTCGCGCCGTCGCCAGAACTCGGGCTCCACCGACTCGGTGCCGGTTCGGACTGCCCACGAGCGGTAGCTGAGGCTCTGAGCGCCCCACATGCGGTGGAGGAAGACGCGGAGATTCCAGTCCAGCGGGTCGTAGCCCAGGAACAGCAGATGGCTGCGGCGCAGCTTCGCGGCGAGCTTCACCGGCATCACCGTCGCGATGTCCGTGTGAACGAGGTAGTCGATGTAGTCGTCCTCGCTGACCACGAAGCTCTCCCAGTCCCGAGCGGGACCGCGATCCACCTGGCCGTGGAGCTTCAACAGCACTGCCCCCTGCTCGGGCGAGACGTCGACGTAAGTGTTCGGAGTCTCGACCACAGCGCAGGACCCATCCGGGCGGCGATGGAGAAAGCGCCCACGGCTCGGGCCCGAGGCGATGTAGGAGACGACGTCGAGCTCGACGCCCGCCTCGGCGAACGCGCGCTCGAGCGCCGCGTCGTAGTTCGTCGAGACGATGAGCGGATGCGGCCCCCCGCCCGCGGCGAACTGTGCCGCCTGGTCGGCGAGGAAGCGGTGGACAGGGCCCGGCGGGAAGTCGGCGTCGAAGACGGCGTGCAGCTCGTCGTAGAGCGGGCCGGACCCCTTCATGACCGCGACGTATTGGGAGACGCGCGCGAGCTGACCGGCCTGGTCGGGGGGGCATTCGAAGCGGCGGGCCAGGTAGGCGGCGACCTCGGCGGAGTCAGGGGCGTACATGGCGCCCTCGAAATCCCAGGCCGCGCCCTCGGGACGACCTGAGCGGTTGACTCCGTTCCCGAGCACGGCGACGAGCCGTCCCGAGAGCATCGCCCGCGCCACCTCGAGGAAGTGGTCCTCCGCGGGCGGGCCGGCCGCGACCGGCTGGAGGCCGCTCTCCTGGCGAAGAACCGCGCCATGCAGCTGTTGCAGCGCGGGACTCGGCTCGATGCCGAGCTCATCGACGAGAACCTGCCTGGCTTGCTGGTACGCCTGAAGTGCTTCGGCCTGGCGCCCGGACCGATAGAGGGCCAGCATGAGCTGGCCGCGGAGACGTTCGCGCAATGGGTTCTGGTCGACGAGCGCCTCGAGCTCGCCCACGAGCTCTGCGGCTCGACCCAGCTCCAGCTCGGCATCGATCCGCTCTTCGAGCGCCGCGAGTTGCAAGTCCTCGAGCCGCTTGATCTCACCTTGGGCGAACGACTCGTAGGTGAAGTCGGCAAGCGCGGGCCCGCGCCACAGCTCAAGCGCCTCGCGGAGCAGGCGTGCGCGGGGCTCAGGGTCTTCGCCGCGAGCCCTCCGCACGAGGCGCTCGAAGCGGTGGGCGTCGACCTGGTCTTTGTCGATGTCGACGAGATAGCCGTGACCGCGTGTCACCAGCGTCTCGGCGCCGAGCGCCTTCCGCAGCTGGGAGACCGCGTTCTGGAGGGACGTCGCCGCCGTACGCGGAGGGTTCTCGCCCCAGAGATCTTGGATCAGACGATCAGTGGAGACGACCTCGCCTGCCCGGAGCAGGAGGAGGGCGAGCACCGCGCGCTGCTTCTGTCCGCCGATCGCCACAGGTTCGCCGCCCTGCTCCGACTCGAGCGGGCCGAGTAAGCGAAACGTCGGCTGGCTCATCGCTGCATAGCGTGACACCGAACGCGCTCTCGCGCGAGCAAGCGCCGTCGCCTCGCCGCACGGGTAGTCGCGGAAAGCGGCGGCCGTTAGCGAGCCGTTTGCCGGCCGTGACGGGCGCGTTTGGGCCCCGCCTGACGGTGGGGCCATGCTCAATCACACAGCACATCTCAGTCGCGACGCACTGCGTCGCAGCGGCGTTCAGCGCCGCACCGTCCTCGCCCTCCTCTCTCTCGCCGTGTCGGCGACGTTCCTCGGCCCGGCCCCGCCGTCGCCGTCGGCCGTCCCGGGTGGCGAGCTCGAAGGGAGAGACGAAAGCGTGTACGTGCCCACGAATCGCCCGACGATCGAGGCCGCCTTCTCGCGCGAGAGCTACCGACCCGGCGCGATCGCCCGGCTCGTGATCTTCTCGAAGCGGGCCAGAGGGGTCTCCATACAGGTCTGGCGCGCCGGCACGGAGAGCGGGCGTCTCTCGGCACGCGACGAGATGGGCGGCACTCCTGCCACGGAGCTCGACCCGCTTGGCACCGTCCGCCAACACCAGACGGTCCGCGTCAGGATCCCCCACTCCCCTAGCGGCCTCTACTTCGCCAAGCTCACCGGCCGTGGCGGCCGGATCGGCTATGCGCCGTTCGTCCTGCGGCCCCGCCGGCTTGGCGAGCATCGTGTCGCCGAGGTCCTGCCCACCCTTTCCTGGCAGGCCTACAACTACCACGACGACAACGGGGACGGCCAGCCGGACAGCTGGTACGCGAACCAGAGCAAGATCCATACAGCCAGCCTCTACCGCCCCTACACCGACCGAGGCGTGCCGCGGACCTACAGGGATCGCGAGCAGCCGTTTCTCCGCTGGCTGATCCACAAGGAGCGAGACGTCGACTATCTCGCTCAGACGGACCTCGCGAGAACAAACGGCCGCACCCTGGCGGCCGCGTACGACCTGCTCATCTTCTCCGGGCATCACGAGTACGTGACGGAGCGTGAGTACGACGCCGTCGAGCAGTTCCGCAACCGTGGCGGAAACCTCATGTTCCTGTCGGCGAACAACTTCTTCTGGAAGGTCGTGATCCGGCGGGGCGTAATGCACAAAATTCGACAGTGGCGCGACCTCGGCCGGCCCGAGGCGGCCCTGATCGGCGTCCAGTACATCGGCAACAACCGCAAGTTCGGCCGCTACGTCGTCCGGGGCGGGCGTACCGCGCCCTGGCTGTTCGACGGGACTGGCCTGCGAAACGGCTCGCGGTTCTCGAAGGCGGGAATCGAGATCGACAAGACCAATGCGAGCTCGCCGGCAGGAACGAAGGTCGTCGCCGAGATTCCGAACCTGTTCGGGCCCGGGTGGACGGCCCAGATGACCTACTACCAGAAGGGCCGCGCCAAGGTGTTCGCGGCCGGCGCGTTCAGCTTTGCGAGCTCGGTCTGGTGGCCGCAGAACGAGCTCCTGATGGAGAACCTCTGGAAGCAGTTCGCACGCCCGTAGTAGCGACGATCATGGGCATTTCGCCGGCGGCCTCGGGGCCGCCGGCGGCGCGCTCGGATGCGTGCTGCGGCGGGCTAACTCGCCGCGAGCGCCCGCGCGGGCAAGCGCCCTCGCCTCGCCGCCGTTAGCGAGCCGTTTGCGGGCCGTGACGGGCGCGTTTGAGCCCCGCCTGACGGTGGGGCCATGCTCAATCTCGCAGCACATCTCAGTCGCGGCGCAAAGCGTCGCACCGTCCTCGCCGTCCTCGGTCTCGCCGTGTCGGCGACGTTCCTCGGCCCGGCCCCGTCGTCGCCGTCGGCCGCCCCAGGTGGCGAGCTCGACGGGAGAGACATCCTGTACAAGCCCACGAATCGCCCGACGATCGAGGCCGCCTTCTCGCGCGAGAGCTACCGACCCGGCGCGATCGCCCGGCTCGTGATCTTCTCGAAGCGGGCCAGAGGGGTCTCCATACAGGTCTGGCGCGCCGGCACGGAGGGGGCGCCTATCTCGGCGCGCGACGAGATACGCGGCACTCCGGCCACGGAGCTCGAGGCGCTCGGCACTGTGCACCGGCACCAATCGGTCCGCGTCAGGATCCCGCACTCCCCCAGCGGCCTCTACTTCGCCAAGCTCACCGGCCGCGGCGGGCGGATCGGCTACGCGCTGTTCGTCCTGCGGCCCCGCCGACTTGGCGAGCACCGCGTCGCCGAGATCCTGCCCACACTCACCTGGCAGGCCTACAACTTCCACGACGACGACGGAGACGGCCGGCCGGACAGCTGGTACGCGAACGAGAGAAAGACGGGAACAGCCCGCCTCTACCGCCCCCACACGGACAGAGGCGTGCCGCGGAGCTACAGGTACCACGAGCAGCCGTTTCTCCGCTGGCTGATCCACACAGAGCGAGACGTCGACTATCTCGCCCAGACGGACCTCGCGAAAACGAACGGCCGCACCTTGGCGGCCGCGTACGACCTGCTCATCTTCTCCGGGCATCACGAGTACGTGACGGAGCGTGAGTACGACGCCGTCGAGCAGTTCCGCGACCGCGGGGGCAACCTCATGTTCCTGTCGGCGAACAACTTCTTCTGGAAGGTCGTGATCCGGCGGGGCGTAATGCACAAGGCAGGCATGTGGCGCGACCTCGGCCGGCCCGAGGCGGCCCTGGTCGGCGTCCAGTACATCGACAACGAGAGTCGCTTCGGCCGCTATGTCGTTCGGGGCTACAACGTCGCACCGTGGCTGTTTGCCGGGACCGGCTTGCGCAACGGCTCGCGGTTCGGCAAGGCGGGAATCGAGATCGACAAGACCAATGCGAGCTCGCCGGCGGGAACGAAGGTCCTCGCCGAGATTCCGAATGTGTTCGGACCGGGGATGACGGCCCAGATGACCTACTACGAGCTTCGCCGCGCCAAGGTGTTCGCAGCCGGCGCGTTCACCTTTGCGGGCGCGGTCTGGTGGCCGAAGAACAAGCAAATGATGGAGAACCTCTGGGAGCGGCTCGCACGCTCGTAGGGGCGCTCTGTTGCGGCGGGCTAACTCGTCGCGAGCGCCGGCTCCGGCTCTCTCGCGTTCAGCGACGCGACGGCGACGCCGAGCATGCAGACGGTCTGCACCGCCGCAAAGCCGAGCCGGAGGGGCCGCGCGCCGAACGCCGTGAGCACCGGCCCCGCGACGAGGAGGCCGAGCGGCACCCCGAGGGCCCAGAGCGTCCCGCCGGCGGCCATCGCCTTCGCACGGATCGCGGGCGGCATCCGCAGCGTGAAGATCGAGTGGATCGAGGGATTGCAGATCCCGTTTGCGATGCCGCTGGCGAGGACGGCCACGAAGAGCACGAAAGCGCCGACGTCGAGCGGCAGCACCCAGAGCGGCATCGCCTGGAACGGCACGCACAGCGCGATGAGACGCAGGCCCGGGACGCGCTCTGCGAGGAAGCGGAACGAGAGGACGTTGCCGCAGACCGCGCCGGCGCCGAACGCGGCAAAGAGCGCGCCGGCCACCTTCGCGTCCGCACCGAAGCGCTCGACCGTCAGCACGGGCACTGCTGCGAAGAACGCCTGCCAGCCCGCGTCGCCGACGATGAAGAGCGGAATCCAGACGCGGAGCAGCGGCTCGCGCACGAGGAAGCGGAGCCCCGCGAAAACTCCCCGGGACTCGTCCTCCTCAGGAATCGGGGCGCGGGCCGGGACGAAGAGAGCGACGAGCAGGAACGAGACGACCTACGTCGCCGCGTCGACGACAAGGACGTTCGCGGCGCCGAAGAGCCCGATCAGCACGCCCCCGATCGCCGGCCCGAGGAGCATTGTCGTCCGGATCGCTCCCTGGAAGAGCGCGCTGGCCTTGCTCACGGTCGCCTCGTCCTCACCCAGCATCTCGGGGACGATCACCTTCTGTGAGGTGAAGTACGGCGCGCCGAAGACTCCGAGGAGCAGCGCGAGGAGCACGAGCGGCGGGAAGGTGAGGTGGCCGCTCCAGTGCAGCACCGGCACGAGCAACATCAGGGGCGCCCGCACGGCGTCCGACAGCAGCATCGTCCGCCGGGCGCCGAGCCGCTGGATGAGCGTCCCCGAAGGGAGCCCGGCGACGGCGAAGCCGAGCAGCTCGGCGGCCATCACGAGCGTCATCCGGGCCGGCGAGCCGGTGGTCGTCAGCACGAACCAGGGCAGCGCCAGCCAAGTCATCTGCGTCCCGGTCATCGAGATCACCTCGGCGCCGAGAAGCGCCCGAAGCGGCCCGTGGCGAAGGAGCTCGGCGCGGCTCATCCGCGATGCCTCAGGCGCGGCGGACGCGGATATCGCCGCTCATCGCCGTCGCGCGAACCTCGACGAATGGGCCCTCGCCGTTCGGCGGCGCGTCGCCGACCTCGAGCTCCGAGCTCGTCTCGCCGCTCATCGAGCGCGCGTCGATCCAGAGCTTCGAGCCCTGCTTGATGCCAATCGAGATGTCGCCCGAGGCGGACTGGAGGGTGACCTCACCCTCGCTGACCGTGCGGATCTCCTGGTCGCCGGAGGCCGTCTGCACCTTCAGCGAGGAGCCCGCCTCCCCGACGGCGACGTCGCCCGACGCGGAGCGGATCTTGCCCGGCCCGTCCACGTACTCGAGCTCGATGTCCCCGGAGGCGGTGTTGACGGCGACACTGCCCTGCACCCTGGCCACCCTGACGTCGCCGCTCGCCGACTGGATCTCGGCGTCGCTCTCGACCTGATCGAACGCGACGTCGCCGGAGGCCGACTCGACTTCGACCCGGCCGAATACGCCTCGGCCTTCGACGTCCGCGGACGCCGTCGAGACCTCGACCTCGGCCCCCGGGGGCGCTGTCACGCGCAGGCGCACTTCGCCCTGTCGGCGGAGGAAGCCGCCGCGACGCTCGATCTCGACGATCACCTCGTGACCGTCCCGGCGAGGGCGGAGCTCGATCCGTGCCTCCTCTTCGACCTCGTCGGCTGCGTCGAGCTCGACGACCGTCTCCTCCCCCTCGACCGTCTCTAGGTCGATCCGCCCGGCGGGCACCCCCACGTTCAGGAGCAGCGGGCCCGGAGTGTGGAAGGTCTCGCGCCTCATCGCTTCGGCCTCGGCCGTGGTGGACGGGGCGGGCGCCGGTCGACGCGGACCTCGGCGTGCCCGAACAGTAGTGGGTAGAAAGCCATCGTCCCTCCTCCTTTCAGCTCTGGGCGAAGCCCCGGAGCCGCTTGCCGGATCGCTGGACCGGGCCGGCGACGCTCCTCGAGAGCGCGCGGACGAGCCAGCTGTTGACGGAGATGCCCTCGCGGGAGGCGGCGATCTCGATCGTCGCCTTCAGGGCCTCGGGTACTCGCAGCGTGATTCGGGCGGCGAGGCCGTCCTCGGCAGCAGGCGCGGGCTCGGCCTCCTCCTCCTGGACGTAGACGAACGTCGGGTCCTGGCCCGAGAGCCGCACCTCGACGTGGCCCGAAGGCAGCTGTGCGCTGAGCTCCAGCGACGCCTCGCCGAGCGCGTCGAGCAGTCGGAGGCCGGCCGAGCCGCGGATTGCCTGCAGCAGCCGCTCGGCCGCGGCCGCCGTCTGCTCGTCGCCGACCGCCGCGACAGCCGCAAGGTCTGACTCGAGCGCTTCGACGAACCGTGCCATCTCCATAGCGTCATTATGACATCACTTTGGAGTCTGTCAAGTGTCTATCTGACACCAGCGGTTTCCCCGGCTCACAGCGGGCGCAGTCCTAGACTCCGCTGGTGACGATCTGCGCGAGCTGCGGAGAGACGAACCCCGAGGGCTTTCGCTTCTGCGGTTCCTGCGGCGCTCCGCTCGCCGCTGCCGACGCGCGGGCGCGCGAGGTCCGCAAGACCATCACCGTCCTCTTTTGCGACGTGACCGGTTCGACGGCGCTCGGCGAGAGACTCGACCCGGAGTCGCTCCGCCGAGTCATGTCCCGCTACTTCGACGAGATGGGAAGCGTCGTCGAGCGACACGAGGGGACGGTCGAGAAGTTCATCGGCGACGCGGTGATGGCCGTCTTCGGGATCCCGATCCTCCACGAGGACGACGCGTTGCGTGCTGTCCGGGCGGCGGCTGAGATGCGCGACCGGCTCGCCGGCCTGAATGAGGAGCTCGAGCGCGACTGGGGCGTCCGGATCCAGGTGCGAACCGGTGTCAACACGGGTGAGGTCGTCGCCGGTGACTCCACCGGCGGCCAGCGCTTTGCGACCGGAGACGCGGTGAACGTGGCAAAGCGCTTCGAGGAGGCGGCGCCCTCCGGCGAGATCCTGCTCGGCGAGCCGACGTACCGCCTCGTCCGTGACGCGGTCGAGGTCGAGCCGGTCGAGCCGCTCGAGCTCAAGGGCAAGGAGTCGCACCTCGGCGCCTATCGCCTGCTGTCGGTCGAGCCGGCCGTTGCCGGCAGGGCGCGCCGCCTCGATTCGCCAATGGTCGGTCGAGAGCGCGAGCGGATGCTTCTCCAGCGTGCCTACGAGCGCGCCGTCGGCGAACGCGCCTGTCATCTCTTCACAGTCCTCGGCGCCGCCGGCGTCGGCAAGTCGCGTCTGGTCGCGGAGTTCGCCGCCGGGGCCGGTGAGACGGCGACGGTCGTGCAGGGCCGGTGCCTGGCGTACGGCGAGGGCATCACGTTCTGGCCCCTCGCCGACGTCGTGCGAAAGCTCCACGGCGAGGACCTTCTCTCGAGTATCCCCGCGAGGCTGGCGGGCGACGAGAACGCTGAGGTGATCGCGTCGCGCCTCGCTGCGGCGCTCGGCCTCGCCGGCAGCCCGGGCGCGGGTGAGGAGACATTCTGGGCAGCACGCAAGCTCTTCGAGGCGCACGCGCGGGAGCGCCCGCTCGTGCTCGTCTTCGACGACGTCCAGTGGGGCGAGCCGACCTTCCTGGATCTCATCGATCACGTCACGGACTGGACCCGCGACGCTCCAATCCTCTTGGTCTGCCTCGCTCGCCCGGAGCTGCTCGACATCCGTCCCGTGTGGGGCGGCGGGAAGTTCAACGCGACCTCGGTTCTCCTGGAGTCGCTGAGCAAGGACGAGTCGGAGCAGCTGATCGGAAACCTGCTCGGGCGAGCCGAGCTTGCAGAAGAAGTGCGCCAGCGCGTGACCGAGGCGGCCGAGGGCAATCCGCTCTTCGTCGAGGAGACGCTCACGATGCTGATCGACGACGGCCTCCTCGAGCGCCGAAACGGAGGCTGGGTCGCCGCGGGCGATCTGACCGAGGTATCCGTGCCGCCGACGATCCAGGCCCTGCTGGCTGCTCGGCTCGACCGGCTGGGCGATCAGGAGCGCGCCGTCATCGAGCGCGCGGCGGTCGAGGGCAGGATCTTCCACCTCGGAGCCGTCGCGGCGCTGTCGCCGGCCGAGCTGCGCGCAGAGGTCGGCGGCCACCTTCAGACGCTCGTGCGCAAGGAGCTCGTCCGGCCCGACCGGACAGATTTTCCAGGCGAAGACGCGTTCAGGTTCCGGCATCTCCTCATCCGCGATGCGGCGTACGAGTCGATGCCGAAGGAGCTCAGGGCCGAGCTCCATGAGCGCTTCGCCGGCTGGCTCGAGCGAGCAGCGGGCGAGCGCATCATCGAGTTCGAGGAGATCCTCGGCTACCACCTCGAACAGGCCTACCGCTACCACGCCGAGCTGGCTCCGGTCGACGAGGCCGCACAGGTCCTCGGGAAGCGCGCCGCGGAGCTTCTCGAGGCGACCGGGCGGCGAGCGCACGTCCGCGGCGACCGCCCCGCCGCGACGAACCTGCTCGGGCGGGCTCGGGCGCTGCTACCTCCGAGCGACCCTCGGCTGCCCGCGCTGCTAGTCGAGCTAGGCGTCGCGCTGCTGGAGCGCGGGGAGCTCGACGAGGCCGAACGAGTCCTGACCGAGGCCGCTCAGGCTGCCAGGGCGCTCGGAAGTAGGGGGCTCGAGCTTCGGGCCGAGCTCGAGCGAGGCTTCCTGCGCACGCTCATCGACCCGGCCGCCAACGTTCCCTTTCGCGAGCTCGCGGACGTTGCGATCCCCGAGCTCGAGCGCCTGGGCGACGAGCAGAGCCTCGCGGTTGCCTGGCGCATCGTCGCCCACGTCCACCTGTTCGACCTGCGGGGAGCCGAGATGGAGGAGGCGTTGAAACGCTCGATCGAGCACGCGCGCCGCGCCGGCGACCGCAGGGCCGAGTTGGACGCTCTGCTCTGGCTGATCCGCCTTCAGTGGTTCGGCCCACAACCCGTGGACGCCGGCATCCGCCTCTGCGAGCAAACGCTTGCGGAGGCCGAGACGGAGCCGGGGCTCGCGTCGGTCGCCACTCAGGTGCTCGGCTTGCTGCACGGCTTCCGCGGTGAGTTCGACCGCGGGCGAGCGCTGCTCGAACAGGCTGAAGCAATGCAGCTCGATCTCGGGATGGAGACCGCCCGGGCGGCGGGGACTTCGATGATGCGAGCGGTCCTCGAGGAGCTGGCCGGCGACTCCGAGGCTGCGGAACGCGTGCTGCGCCCCTCCCTCGAGATCCTTGTCGAAGCCGGCGAAAGGGGCTTCTATTCCACGGAGCTCGGCTACCTTGCCGAGGCCGTCTACCGCCAGGGCCGATACGACGAAGCCGAGCGGCTTGCCCTGGAGGCCGCTGAGGCTGGAGGGCCGGACGACGTCGAGACGCAGCGCCTTTCGCTCGGGGTGCGCGCGAAGGTGCTCGCCAGGCGAGGCGAGACGGCCGAGGCCGAACGGCTCGTCCGCCAGGTGATCGAGCTCATCGAGCCGACCGACACGCTTACGGGCAAGGCCGAGGCGCGGCTCGACCTGGCCGTGGTCCTACAGCTGGCCGGACGTCCTCGCGAGGCGGCCACCGCCGCGCGCGAAGCGGCCGAGCTCTATGCGGCGAAGGGAGCCGAAGCGGGCGTCCGCGCCGCGGAGGCGCGCGCCGCCGAGCTCGAAGCGGAGAGCTCCTCCCCGTAGGCGTCGCGGTAGATCCCTTTCAGCTCCTCGACGCGATCCACGTACGCACGCGTCTCGGAGAAGCCGATCCCGCTGCCGGCGGCGCGCCAGCGGTCGACGTTCCGCTGGCCCGCGTTGTAGGCGGCCAGCGCCGTCCGCTCGTCGCTGTATTTGTCGAGCAGATGCCGTAGGTACCAGGAGCCGTACCGGACGTTGATCTCGGGGTCGTAGAGGTCGGCGACCCGGAAGCGGCTGCCGCCGGTCCGGATCGCGATCCCCTTCGCGGTCTCGGGCCGGAGCTGCATCAGCCCGATCGCGCCCAAGCTGGACTTGGCGTCGGCGCGGAACTTGCTCTCCTGGTAGATGACGGCAGCGAGCAGCGCCGGGTCCAGCCGGTAGTTGCGCGCGTGGCCGCGGACGATCTGCTCGTAGCGGAGCGGGTACCGCAGCCGCTCGAACCAGTCGGGCGGGCCCGTGCGCAGGTACGCGAAGGCGGCTCCGGCAGCGACGAGAAGAACCGCCGTTGCCGCGATGCGTCTCACCGGGCGGTCAGCGTTCGGACGACCTCGGCGACGAAAACGTCGAGATCCTCCAGCGAGCCGTCGTTCACGTAGGCGAAGTCGGCGCGGCGAAGCTTTTCCTCGTCCGGGATCAGGCGTTCCTCGCGCTCGTCGAGCCGCCCGCCGGCACGCTCGGCCCGCAGCTCGCGGGGAGCCGTGATCGCAACAACGACGTCGAAGCGGCCCTCCGCCCCCGCCTCGTAGAGGAGCGGTACCTCGTTCACCGCGAGCTCGGGCGGTTCGGACCGGCCGCCGAGCTCCTCCCGCCAGGCCTCGGTACGCGCCATCACGCGCGGGTGGAGCAGGCGCTCGAGCCACAGAAGCTCGCCGCGGTCGGAGAAGACGAGCTCGCCGAGCGCGCTACGGTCGACCACCCCTTCGGGCCCCAGGATCCGCTCGCCGAAGCGCTTCACCAGGGCGCCGCGGACTTCCTCGTCTCCGTACAGATCGTGGACGACCTCGTCGCTCGAGATCGTCGCCGCCCCGTGCCGCGCGAAGGCGGCAAGCGCCTCGCTCTTCCCGGCGCCGATGCCGCCGGTGATGGCGACCGCGAGGGGCCGCGTCAACTTACTCGGACTGGGGCTCGGCCTCGTCGGGAGCCGCGGGCGGCCCGCCCTCGGAGTCGCCCGGCCCGGGCTCTTCGGGAGCCACCTGGTCGGCCTCGACGCTCGCGTCCGCGACCTCGTCGCTCAGATCCGGCTCGGCGGCCGGGATCTCCGGCGTCGACTCCGCGGCCGGCTCGGGAGCCTCCTCGGGCTCGGCCTCCTCGGGCATCGACTCGGCGGCGGGCTCGGGGGCCTCCTCGGGCACGGCTTCCTCGGGCAACGACTCGGCGGCGGGCTCGGGGGCCTCCTCGGGCACGGCTTCCTCGGAAGCGATCTCGCCCGCCGGGGCCTCCGGGAAGACCTCCTCCGAGAGATCGAGCTTCGGCGGCTCCGGCGTCGAAAGCGGCTGGCCGTCCGCGCGCGGGCGCACGTCGTCGGTCTCGTCCACCCGCTTGAGCGAAAGCGAGAGCCGGCGGCGGTCGGCGTCGACCTCAATGATCTTCACGTTGACGACGTCTCCCTGCGAGACGATCTCGCGCGGGTTCTCGACGTGGTGCTGCGCGAGCTCGGAGATGTGCACGAGCCCCTCGACCCCGGGCAGGATCTCGACGAAGGCGCCGAACGTGACGACCTTCGTCACCTTGCCCTGAACGACGTCGTTCTCGTCGTATGCCTCGACGACCTGCTGCCACGGGTCGGATTGCGTCTGCTTGAGCCCGAGCGAGATCCGCTGTCGCTCGCGGTCGATGTCGAGCACCTTCACCTTCACGTCCTGGCCGATCTCGAGCACCTCGGAGGGATGGTTGACGTGGCTCCACGACAGCTCGGAGATGTGGATGAGCCCGTCCATCCCGTCGAGATCCACGAAGGCGCCGAAGTCGACGATGTTCGAGATCTGGCCCTCGACCACGTCGCCCGGCGAGAGCTTGTCGAGGATCGCCTGCCGCATCTCCTTGCGCTCGTCCTCGAGCACCGCGCGGCGCGAGAGCACGACGTTGTTCCGCGAGCGGTTGAGCTCGATCACCTTGCAGCGGAGCTCCTGGCCGAGGAACTCGTCGAGGTCCTGGACGCGCCGGATGTCGACGAGCGAGGCGGGAAGGAAGCCGCGGACCCCGAGGTCGAGGATGAGGCCGCCCTTCACGACCTCGATCACTTTGCCCGTGACCGGCTCGCCGCTCTCGGCGGCGCCTTCGATCGCCTTCCAGGCGATCTCGAACCGGGCGCGCTTCTTCGAGAGGATCAGGCGGCCGTCCGCGTCCTCCTTCGTCAGTACGAGCGCGTCGATCGGGTCGCCGATCTTGACCTCGTCCTCGGGGTTGACCGCGCGGCGGATCGAGAGCTCGGCGACGGGAATCACGCCCTCCGACTTGTAGCCGATGTCGACGAGAACCTCGTCCTTGTCGACGCGGACGACCTGGCCGTGGACGACCTCGCCCTCGTTGATCGTCGGGAAGCTCGCCTCGTAGTTCGGGATCTGCTCCCCGTCGGGACCGGTGGTCCAGACGTCCTGCTCGTCCAAGGCGGGCGGAGTGTTCGTATCAACGGTTTCGGCCATACGGCGCGCGCGGAGTATATCCCCGCGTTGTTATGCGGCTTTCGCGCCGCTCTACGCGGTCAGCGACAGCGGGTCGAGGTCGGCGGCGCGGCATGGATAGTCGTGTCATTTCCAGGGGGATCGCCGCCCACGGACAGAACCCGTGCACTCCAGACCTGGTACCCCCCGCCCAGCGAGACCGCGGGCAGCTCGAGGGTGGCGCCCTGCCTGGAGAAGGGCCTGCGGTAAGTACCTCCGACAGCCGGGCCCGTCACCTCGATCAGCGCGGTCGTGCCGACGTATGCGAGCGCCTGGTAGTGCGGCTTCCACGTGTACCGAATCTGCATCGTGCAGCCGCTGACCCGCGTCTTCGCCGCGAGCGCCCTCAGGTAGTAGACATCGGCCCCCAATCCGGAGGTCCCGGTGTTCGAGGGCTCTCGCGCTTCGTTCCCGCCCCCGTTGCGGGTTGCTGCGTGCACAGCCACCGCAAGCGCGAGCACGGCGACGGCGACGATCGCGCCTGCGACGAACCGCGCCTTCCGGCCCATCGTCCGCAGGCGGAAGATGAGCTCCTCGATCATCCGCCGTCTCCCAGGTGGTTGCTCAGAAATCCGCGCACCGCGTCGAGATAGGCGCCCTGCGCCTCCACGAAGCTCATGTGGCCGACACCGGGGACGACGACGAGCTCGCTGCCGGGGATGCCCTCGTGCAGGACGCGGGCTGCGCGCGGCGTCGTCGTCCGGTCTTGCTCGCCGACGATCACGAGCGCCGGCTTGCTCACGCGGCCAAGCTCGGGCGTGTAGTCGAAGTCTCCGTAGCCGCCGTTGGCGAACAGCCGCAGGACCTGCGGGCTGCCGACTGTCTCCTCACCGAATCCGGGCGGCGGCTTGCCGGCGAAATGGAACGGCATCTGTACCCGGAGAAGCTCCCTCAGCTCCTCCTCCGTCTCGACGCTCTTCTCCTGCTCCCACGACTCGGCGATCTCAGCACCGGCCTCGCCCATCGCCTCGATGGACGCCCGGACGTCGGCCATCAGCTTCTCGCTCGAGTCGCCGCCGCCTGAGATGACGTAGGCGGTCGCGGTTCCCAGCTCGATCGCATGCTTCGTCGCCACGATCGCGCCGAAGGAGTGGCCGAGCAGCGCGAAGCGGTCGAGGCCGAGCCGCTCGGCGAGCAGGTCGACGTCGCGGGCAAAGACGTCGAGCGAGAGAGTCGCCGGGTCGACGCGGTCGCTGCGGCCCTGCCCACGCTCGTCGACGTAGAAGAGGCGGAACTCGTCCGCAAGCGGGTCGAACCACGGAGCCATGTGCGTGTGGTCGAGGCCGGGGCCACCGTGAAGGAGGATCAGCGGTAAGCCGTCACCGACTTCGTGGACGAAGAGCGAGACCCCGTCTGCGAGGCCGACCTTCAGGACTTCGCCTCGTGCCAGTCGTCCCCGAGGCCGATGTCGACCGCGAGCGGCGGGTCGAGCTCGTAGGCGGCGCACATCTCCTCGCGCGCGAGCTCGGGCACGGCCGCGATCTCCGCCTCCGGCACCTCGAACAGGAGCTCGTCGTGCACCTGCAGGACGAGCCGCGCGAGGCGGCCCTCCTCCCGCAGCCGCTCGTGGATGCGCACCATCGCCACCTTGATGATGTCCGCGTTCGAGCCCTGCATGACGAAGTTGACCGCGAGCCGCTCGCCGAGCGAGCGCGTCTGCCGGTTCGAGGCTCGCAGCTCGGGCACGGGCCGCCGCCGCCCGAGCAGGCTCGTCACGTAGCCGTCGCGCTCGGCCTGCTCGATCGTCCGCCGGATGAAGTCCTGGACGAGCGGGAATCGCGCGAGGTAGGCGTCGATGTAGGCCTGCGCCTCCTCGCGCGGGATCTCGAGGTTCTCGGAGAGCCCGAAGGCGGAGATCCCGTAGATGATCCCGAAGTTGATCATCTTCGCCACGTTGCGCTCGTCCTTCGTCAGCTCGCCGGGGTCCTTGCCGAGCACCTCGGCCGCGGTCGCGCGATGGATGTCGTCGCCGCGCGCGAAGGCCTCGCGCAGCTTCGGCTCCCCGGAGACGTGCGCGAGGATGCGCAGCTCGATCTGCGAGTAGTCGGCCGAGAGCAGCTTGTGGCCCGGCTCGGCGACGAAGGCCGACCGGATCTCGCGCCCGAGCTCGGTCCGAATCGGGATCGCCTGGAGGTTCGGATTCGAGGTCGACAGGCGGCCCGTCGCGGCGACGTGCTGGTTGAAGGTCGTGTGCAGCCGCCCGTCCTCCTCCGAGATGAGCGTCGGCAGCGGGCCGAGGTAGGTGTTGAGAAGCTTCGAGTACTCGCGCCACTCCTCGATCACGGCCACGATCTCGTGCTCGCCGCGGATCGAGCGCAGGACGCGCGTGTCCGTCGAGTAGCCGGTCTTGCCCTTGCGGCCCGGCGTGAGGCCGAGCTTCTCGAAAAGGATGCGGCCGACCTGCTGCGTCGAGCCGAGCATGAACTCCTCGCCGGCGAGCTCCTGCGCCCTCGCCTCGAGCTCCTCGACGCGCTCGGCGAGGCGCGCGGTGATCTCGCCCATGCGGTAAGTGTCGATCTTGACGCCGGCGTCCTCCATCGCCGCGAGCACGGCTGAGAGCGGCAGCTCGACCTCGCGGTACAGGGCCTCCGCGCCGCGCTCGCGGACGCGCTCGGCAAGCGGATCGGCGAGGCGGAGCGCGGCCGCGGCCCGGCGGACGAGCGCGGCCGTCTCCTCTTCGGTCTCGGGCGAGGGCTGAAGCTCGAGCCCGTACTCTGCGGCGAGGTCGTCGAGCGGATACTCGGGTCGGCCCGGCTCGACGAGGTAGGCGGCGAGCAGCGTGTCATCCGCCGGAGCGATCCCCTCATGCAGGAGGTCGCGGGGAAGCGCCTTGAAGTCGTGTGCCACGAGCTCGGCCTTGCGCAGGCGCCCGGCGAGCGCCGGCTCCCATGCTCCGACGAGGACCTCGCCGTCCTGCGCGAGAGCGAAGCGGCCCTCCTCGACTCGGAGGGCGGCGCGACCGGTCACCTGGGGGAGGTCGGCCTCACGCCACGGGACGGGAACGCCCTCGAGCTTCATCGGCGCCGCCGGCACCGCGACGTCCAGCTCGTCCACCCGTCGCAGCAGGTTGCGGAACTCGAAGCGGCGGAACATCTCCTTCAGCTGCGAGCGGTCGGGCGGCGCGAGCACGAGCTCCCCGGGGTCCCAGTCGACCTCGAGGTCGCGGCGCATCGTGGCCAGCTCCTTCGACTGGCGCGCCTGGTCGGCGTGCTCCTGGACGTTCTTGCGGCGGGCGGGCGAGAGCTCCTCGGCGTGCTCGAGCACGGCTTCGAGCGAGCCGTGCTGCGCGATCAGCTGCCCCGCGGTCTTGTCGCCGATCCCGGGGACGCCGGGGATGTTGTCCGAGGTGTCGCCTTTCAGGCCGATGAAGTCAGGCACCTGTTCCGGACGGATCCCGTACCGGGCCTCGACGCGCTCAGGGGTGTAGACGTGGACGTCCGAGACCCCTCGCGGGGTCATCATCAGGCAGACGTTCTCGGAGACGAGCTGGAAGGCGTCTCGATCGGTCGAGACGACGCACGTCTTGATGCCCGCCTCGTCGGCGCGCGTAGCGAGGGTGGCGATGACGTCGTCGGCCTCCCAGCCCTCGAACTCGAGATTGCGGTAGCCGAAGGCCTCGACGATCGGGCGGAAGTAGGGGAACTGCTCCCGCAGTAGGTCGGGCATGGGCCGCCGCTCGGCCTTGTACTCCTCCGAGATCGCCGCTCGGTGGACGGCGTGCGTGTCCCACGCGACGGCGACGCCCTTCGGCTTGTAGTCGGCAAGCAGCTTGAAGAGCATGTTCGTGAACCCGAGGAGGGCGTTCGTCGAGAAGCCCTCGCTCGTCGCCAGCTCCTCGGGCAGCGCGAAGAAGGCGCGGTAGGCGAGGTTGTTGCCGTCGACGAGGAAGAGCTCGGCCCCGCGCGCAGGCGCGTCGTCGAGCTGTAGTTCGGCGCCGGTAAGCGTCTTGGGCATTGGTGCGAGGGTATCGTCCAGCGGCGATGCCGGCCGTGCATATTGAGCCCTTTTCCGAGGACCACCTCGACGACGCCGCCAGGCTTCTCGAGGAGCGCCATGGGCGTCACCGCGCGGCGGAGCCGCTGCTGCGCGAGCAGATCGACTTTCGCGCCGAGATCGAGGCCCTGCTGGCCCGAGCAGGGGTCTCCGGCGCTGTCGCAGTACGGGACGGCCGCGTCGTCGGGTACTTGCTGGGCGCGCCGCGCGATGACTCCTGGGGGCCGAACATCTGGGTCGAGGCGGCAGGACAGGCGGTCGAAGAGACCGAGGATGCGCGCGACCTGTACGCGGCCGCAGCCGAAGACTGGGTCGAGAAAGGACGAATGCGGCACTACGTCCTCGTCCCGGCGGACGAGGCGCTCGTCGACGCGTGGTTCCGCGTCGGCTTCGGAGGCCAGCATGCGCACGGCATTCGCGAGGTCCCCCCTCGCAACGAGGTCGCGGTGCCTGACGGATTCGACATCCGCCATCCCGTGGAAACCGAGATCGAGGCCCTCATCGAGGTCGGCCTCGCTCTGCCCAGGCACCAGCAAAAGGCGCCGGTCTTCTCGCAGCTACCGGTTCCGAGCGAGGAGGAGGAGCGGCAGGAGTGGCTAGACACGCTCGCCGACGACCAAGAAGAGGTGCTGATCGGATACCTGAACGACAGGCCGGTCGCCTGCTGGTCCGTGACTTCGATCGAGCGCTCGGGGGAGCACGGCGGCCTGGCTCGCCCCGACCGCGCTGCCTTCCTCGGCTTCGCCGCCACCCTGCCCGAGTCTCGAGGATCGGGGATCGGCGTTGCGCTCACCGACGCCTGCTTGGCGTGGGCGGCCGAGCACGACTATCCGACGATGGTCACCGATTGGCGCGAGACGAACCTGCTCGCCTCGCGCTTCTGGCCCAAGCGTGGCTTCCGCCGCATGTTCCTCCGGCTCTACCGTTCGATTCCGTGATCGCCGTTCGCCGGGCCGAGCCGAGGGACGCCGAGGCTGTCCTCGCGCTGATGGCCGGACTCGGCCGTCCGGCGATCGCCCCCGACGCCGACCCGCAAGGCAACGTCTTCCTCGCCCACCTCCGCCATCCGGACGCCGTGGTCTTCGTCGCAGAGCTCCAGGGAGGCGTCGTCGGAGCGGCGAGCCTCTGGTTCCGGCCACGACTGAACTGGACGACGCTCGAAGCGTGGATCCCGGACCTCTACGTCGACAAGGCTCACCGGCGGCGAGGAGCCGCCCGCGCCCTCCTCGACGCATGTGCTGCGGCCGCCCGCGGCCGTGGCTGCCACCGCCTCGTCCTCGAGTCGGGCCACGAGCGCGCGGCGGCTCACCAGCTCTACGAGGCCTACGGCTTCATCCACGGCGGCCGCTTCTACGCGCTCCCGCTCTAGTGCCGCGCGTCCCCCTCCTCTCGGGCACCCGCCTCGTCGTCGTCGAGGCGGGCGAGGAAGGAGGGGTCACGATCGCCCCGCCGCCGCCCGTCGAGCCGATTGCCGACGTCGGCGCCGCCGTCCGCGACGCGCTCCGCTTCCCTCTCGCCGGCGAGCCGCTGGAGGCGCTGGTTTCCCGCGGCGGGCGCGCGACCGTGCTGGTCGAGCCGCCCGCGCTGCCGGTGCCCGGCTCCCCGAGCGACCCGAGAAGGGTGGCGATCGCGGCGACGATGACGGAGCTCGACCGCGCCGGCGCGCCGTTCGAGCGGCAGACGCTCCTCGTCGCCGGCGGCCTCACCCGCCGGCCGGGCCACCGTGAGCTGGAGCTCCTCGTCCCTCCGGAGTTCGCCCGGCGCTTCCACGGGCGGGTCGAGGTGCACGACGTCGAGCATCCGGACCTCGTCGAGCTGGGCCATGCCCGTGTGCACCCCGCGCTCGTGCAAACGGATCTCGTCGTTAGCGTGACTGCCGCCGAGACGGTCGTCAATGGGGGACCGGGGGCGCTGCTGGCGGCGGCAGGACCTGAAGCGGCGCGTGCGGCCGGCGCGCTCTCGCTGCTCGAGACCGCCGGGTCGGAGGGCTGGAAGCTCGCTGTCGAGCTCGAGCGAGAGCTCGCGCGGCGGGTACCCGTCACCGGCGTCTCGCTGACGCTGAACACGCCGGCGCTCGGGGGCGTCCTCCAGGGCTATCCGTACGACCGGGAGGCCGTCGACCGGATCGCCAACTTCCCGCTGCGAGGCCTTTTCGGCCTGCTGCCCGGGCCTCTCCGCCGCGGTGTCCTCCGGCGGCTGCCGAACGAGCTCTCGGCGTTCGCCGTCTTCGCCGGGCCGCCGTCGGTCGCCCATGCGGAGGCGCTCCTGCTGGGCGTGGAATCGCGGTCGGCGGAGCTTGCCGAGCCACTCGACGCGATCTGCATCGGCGTGCCGCACACAACGCCGCACCTTCCTCGCGAAGCGCCCAATCCGGCGCTCGCCGCGTACCTCGGGCTGGGCCTCGCGCTCAGACTCTGGCGCGACGCCTTCCCGCTCGTCGAAGGCGGTACGGCGATCCTGCTCAGCCGCTTCCGCCGCCGGTTCTCCCACCCCACTCAGCAGCCCTACCGCGCCCTCTTCCAGGCGCTGCGCTCCGTCGGCGCTCGCGAGCCGGACGAGCTGGCGCAGGCCGAGCAGGCGGCCGCCGCCGACACCCGGGCGGTAGAGGCCTACAGGTCGGGCCGCTCCTGCCACCCGCTTCTTCCCTTCGCCGAGTGGGCCGCTTGCCAGCCCGCGATCGGCAGGCTCGGCGCCGTGCTCGTCGCCGGCTGCCGCGACTCGGCCGTGGCACGGCAGCTCGGCTTCGTGCCGACGCACGGGATCGGCGCGGCGCTCGCGATGGCGCACGGCCGCGCCGGGCAGGCGCCCCGGATCGGCTTCCTGCTCTCCCCCCCGTACTTCCCGGTACGCGTTGCCGAGGAGCCGGCTACTCGACGCCGAGGTAGGTCTTCTTGACCTGCTCGTTCTCGCGCAGCGCCTTGGCGTCGTCGGCGAGGACGATCGTCCCGGTCTCCATGACATAGCCGCGGTCGGCGACGTCGAGCGCCATCAGCGCGTTCTGCTCGACGAGCAGGATCGGCGTTCCCTGCTCGTCGATCTCGCGGACGATCTCGAAGATCTTCTCGACGAAGATCGGCGCGAGGCCCATCGAGGGCTCGTCGAGCATGAGCAGCTTCGGCTGAGCCATCAAGGCGCGGCCGATGGCGCACATCTGCTGCTCGCCGCCCGAGAGCGTGCCTGCCTTCTGGTTGCGCCGCTCCGCCAGCCGCGGGAAGAGAGAGAAGACGCGGTCGAGCCCTTCGCGGATGCCGGCGCGGTCGGACCGCTGGAACGCGCCCATCTGGAGGTTCTCGAGCACGCTCATTCGTGAGAAAAGGCGTCGCCCCTCGGGCGACTGGCTGATCCCCATCTTGACGACCTCGTGGGGCGCCTCGTCGGTGATGTCGCGGCCCTGGAAGTGGATCGTGCCGTCACGTGGATGATTCAAGCCGTTGATCGAGCGGAGCGTCGTCGACTTGCCTGCGCCGTTCGCGCCGATCAGCGTCACGATCTCTCCCTCGCGAACGTCGATCGAGATGCCCTTCAGCGCCTCGATCTTCCCGTAGAACGTGTGAACGTCCCTGAGCTCGAGGATCGTGGTGGGCTGCGTGCTCACCCGGCGAGCGCTCCGGAGCCGAGATACGCCTCGATCACGCGCTCGTCGCGCTGCACCTCCTGCGGCGTGCCCTCGGCGATCTCCTCGCCGTAGTCGAGGACGGTTACACGGTCAGAGACGCCCATGACGACGCGCATATCGTGCTCGATCAGGAGCACGGTCAGCTTTTCCTCGCTGCGCAGCCTGGCGACGAAGGCGGTGAATTCCCTCGTTTCCTGCGGGTTCATGCCCGCGGTCGGTTCGTCGAGAAGGAGGAGCTTCGGCTTCGTCGCGAGCGCCCGGGCGACCTCGAGGCGCCGCTGATCGCCGTAAGAGAGGTTGCGGGCGAGCTCCTCGTCACGTCCCCGCAGGCCGCTGAAATCGAGCAGCTCCGCCGCGCGCTTGCCGGCCTGGCGCTCCTCCTCCTTCAGCCCAGGGGTACGGAGGATGCTGCGGAGGATCCCGCCGGTCAGGCGCGTGTGCATGCCGACCAGCACGTTTTCGAGCGACGTCATCGTCTGGAAGAGGCGGATGTTCTGGAAGGTACGTCCGATCCCGCGCTCGGTCACCGCGTGCGGGGGCTTGCCCGTGATGTCGGAGCCGTCGAAGAAGACCCGGCCGGCCGTCGGCTTGTAGACGCCTGTGAGCATGTTGAAGAAGGTCGTCTTGCCGGCGCCGTTCGGCCCGATCAGGCTCACGATCGAGCCCTCGGGGACGGTGAAGTCGACGTCGTTCACGGCAACGAGCCCGCCGAACTCCTTGCGCATGCCCTCGGCTCTCAGCAGGTCCTCCATCAGGCCTCGACGTCGTAGAGCGGCTGGTCGGACACGCCGGCCTCGAACTCGGCGCGGCGTCTCTCATTCGGGATGAGGCCTTCGGGCCGGAAGAGCATCACCACCAGCAGGATGACCCCGAAGATCCCGAACTCGTACTTCGGCACGTCGAGGGTGAGGCTGAACTTCGTGTTCATCCAGGCCCCGATGTTGGCGAGCCCCTCACGGTCGAGGTACGAGAGGAAGCAGGCACCGAGGATTACGCCCCAGATGTTGCCCATGCCGCCCAGGATCACCATGCAGAGGATGAAGACGGAGATGTTGAAGAAGAAGTCGTCCGGAAAGACCGCACTCTTGTAGCTGGCGAAGAAGGCGCCGGCGATGCCACCGAAGAACGCTCCGGTCGCGTAGGCCCACGTCTTCGTCCGCATCAGCGGCACCCCCATGGCGGCGGCGGCGACCTCGTCCTCTCGAATCGCGATCCAGGCGCGCCCCAGACGTGAGTCGCGCAGCCGCACGCTGCAGAAGACGGTGAAGATGACGAGCACGAGCGCACTCCAGAAGAAGATGTTGACCGTGTCCGACAGGAACCCGATCGTCTGCGACGACGGCGCGAGGTAGTTGTCGGGCAAGCCGACGTTGGTGTTGATCCAGCTGCCGAACCCGGGCGCGTCGACCGGCGTGATTCCCTGCGTCCCGCCCGTCAGGTTGAAGTTGGTACCGAAGAGCTCGTTCCCGTTCCGCGCGATCTGGGGCATGATCTCGCCGAAACCGAGCGTGACGATCGCGAGGTAGTCGCCGCGAAGGCGGAGGGTCGGCAGGCCGATGACGACGCCGATGACCGCCGTCATGATCGCTGCGATGACGAGGCAGAGCCAGATCGAAAGGTGAATTCCCGTCACCTGCGGCGAGACGCCGACAGCGCCGAAGCGGAAGTCGCGCTGGGAGAACTGGTCCGAAGCGAACCAGCCGACGCTGTACGCGCCCACCGCATAGAACGCGACGTAGCCGAGGTCGAGCAGCCCGGCGTACCCGACGACGACGTTCAGCCCCAGCGCCATCATCACGAAGACCATCATCACGACCATCGTGTTCATCGCAGGGAACGGCCCGAAGATGGGCCAGCCGAAGAGGTCCTCGAGATAGAAGGGGTAGGTCACGGCGACGGTGAGCACGGCGAGGGGGACGACGAAGCGGCCGAGCGGCAGCCGTTCGTACGGCGGGGCGACGAGCACGAAGACGATCGCGGCGGCCGCGAACACCGTCCAGTTGAAGCTCCCGAACGCTCCGATCAGGACGATCCCGCCGGCAAGCCAGAGCGCGACGACCGCGGCGCGGCGGACGACCGGATCTTGCGCGTTCCAGCGGCTGCGATCGAGCCCGAGGGTACCGAGCGCAGCCCACAACGCGTCTCGGTTTAGACGGGGTCGGGCCACCTAGCCTCCTTCAGGCGTGCGTTCACCAAGCAGCCCCTCCGGTCGGAAGACGAGGATCATGATCAGGATGCTGAAGACGATCGACTGCGTCCAGTCGCTGCCCGGCGAATGCCAGACGAGCCGCTCGTTGAACGCCTGAATGAAGCCGATCAAGAGTGCGCCGAGAACGGCGCCGGGCAGATTGCCGATGCCACCGAGCACGGCGGCCGTGAAGGCAATCAGGCCCAGCTGGAACCCCTGGTCGAACCGCACCTGCGTGAAATAGAGGACGTAGAGGAGGCCGGCCGCTCCCGCCAGCCCGCCGGCGATGAGGAAGGTGAAGGAGATCGTGCGGTTGACGTTGATCCCCATCATCGCGGCAGCGTCCTTGTCCTGGGCCGTCGCGCGCATCGCCTTGCCCTGCCGCGTGCTCTGGACGAGCCAGATCAGCGCGACCAGGACCGGGACCGTCAGGAGGACGACTATGAGCTTGTTCCAGGTGTAGCTCACGCCGCCGAGCGAGAAGACCTGCCCGTGGGGCAGCAGCGTCCCCCCGGTTGGGGTCTGTACCCTCACGTACTCGGCCCCCTTCCACGCGAGCCCGACGTTCTGGAGGATGAACGACATCCCGATCGCCGTGATCAGCGGCGCGAGTCGAGGAGCGCCGCGCAGAGGGCGGTAGGCGATGAGCTCGATCGTGGCGTTGAGCACTCCACAGATCACCATCGCGGCGAAAAGCGAGGCGAGGACCGCCGGCCACAGCGTCATGGCGCCCTCGCCGCCCTCGATGCCGAAGACGCCGACCAGGAACGTGGCCGAGATCATCCCGCCGAGCATGAAGACGTCGCCGTGGGCGAAGTTGATCAGCTCGAGGATCCCGTAGACGAGCGTGTAGCCGAGAGCGACGAGCGCGTAGACGGCGCCGATCGTGAGGCCGATCAGCGAGGCGCTCAGGAAGGCCGAGGGGTTCTTGCTGAGATTGATACCGAGCCAGACGAGCAGCAGGACCACGAGCGCGGTGCCGAGCACCGCCACCACGCTCGGTCTCGGAAGACCCCCGAAGAGGGGTCCCGGGCGCGCCTCAGTAACCAATCGCTCTCCTCTGGCGAGTCTGGGGGAGGATGCCCTCCCCCAGACTCTTCGCGATTCGCTTCCGCCCTACGCCGCCTTGACCAGGCTGAGGGGCGGCACGATGGTCTTGACCGGCTTGAGCGTGCCGGCCTCCTGCCGGTAGACCGTCACCGGATTCAGGCTCGTGTCGCCGTTCTCGTCGATGGCGAACGTGCCGAGAATGCCGTCCGTGACCTTCGTCTGCAACAGGTTCGTGGTCACCGACTCCCGAGTGCCGTCGGATTTCCCGATCGCATCGAGCAGCACGAGCATCGCCTGAGCCGCATAGGCCGTGTACGGGTTCGGCGTGGCGCTGATCGTGTCCCCGAAGTCCTTCACGAAGGTCTCGCCCACCCCGGTCAGCTTGCTCGGGGGCTGGCCCGCGACGCTGATGTAGGAGCCCTCGGCGGCCGGACCGTTCGACTTCGGATCGCTGAAGCCGTCCGGCATCAGGATCGTTCCCTTGAAGCCGGCCTTCAGGTCCTGGATCAACTTCGCCCCGTTGTTGCAGATGATTCCTCCCAGGAAGACGGCGTCGGCGCCCGACTCGTTGATCTTGCCGACGAGCGCCTCGTAGCTCGACGCGTTCTTGTCCCAGCCCTGGAAGCCGGGGACGTCGAGGCCGAGCTTCTGCAGGGACTTCCTCATCGCGAATGCGACGCCGAAGCCGTATGTCTGCTTGTCGTTCAGGACGAAGACGCTCTTCAGCCCGAGCGACTTCGCATAGAGCGCATCGGCCGCGCCCTGGAAGTCGTCCGCGGCCACGACGCGGACGTAGTTCCTCGTTCCTGTCGGGTAGTACTTGTCCGGCTCGCCCGGCTCGGCTCCCGCCCCACCGTGGGTGATGCCGATAGCCGTGTTCGCGGGACTGACCATTGCGAGGGGACCAGGCTGCACCCGGTTCAGCACCGGTATCTCGATCTTCGCGCAGCCGGAGTTGAACGTGCCGACCACGCCGATCACGGACTCGTCGTCCGCATAGCTGCGCGCGTTGGACGCGCACTTGGCCGAGTCCCAGCCACCAGTTTGGGCAGTCGAGTCGTCACACGACTGGTAGGCGACCGTGTACTTGCCGGCCTTGTAGTCCTGCTGCTTCAAGACGAATTGCATTCCCTTGACCATCTCTTCGGTCTGCGCCCGGCCGGCTCCCTGGAGCGGGAGATCGGACGCCACGAGGAAGTCCGCATCGCTCGCACCCTGCATCGCACCGCACGCGGACGTCGGGAGGGCGGTCAACTTGCCGCCTCCGCCGCCGTCGTTGCCTCCGCCGCCGCAGCCGGCCGCAGCGAGCGCGAGCGCACCGGTTGCGACGAGGAGAACTCCAATCCCAACGCCTTTCTTCACTCTTCCTCCTCCGTCGTCCGCCCATGAGAGGAGCCCCGTCGCCCTTTCCGACGACGAAGTTCCACACGCGAGGCGCAAGTATCGGCCTATCGGCCGCCGCTTTCAACCCAGAAGGCGCGGCTATCATCGCATCGCATCGCGCCGAAGTGGCGGAACTGGCAGACGCGCTGGACTCAAAATCCAGTGGAGCGCGAGCTCCGTGTGGGTTCGACTCCCACCTTCGGCATACCCGCGGAAAGACGATGCCCGGCCGGGTGCGTGAAAGACTGCGCCCGTGAGCGCACGGGTCGGGCTCCTCACGGGCGGAGGCGATTGCCCCGGGTTGAACGCAGTCATTCGCGCGGCGGCCCGACGGTCGCTCGATCGCGGATCCGAGGTCGTCGGCGTCCTGGAGGGTTGGCGGGGGCTCGTGGACGGCAGGTTCGAGCCGCTCGGGCCGCGCGAGATCTCCGGCCTTCTCCCACGTGGAGGGACGATCCTCGGCACGACTCGCACGAACCCGTTCAAGCTCGAGGACGGAGTCGAGCGCGTGCTCGGGAACTTCCGGGACGAGCGGCTCGACGCCCTCGTAGCCATCGGCGGCGAGGACACGCTCGGGGTGGCGGCACGGCTGCACCGCGAACACGACTTCCCGGTCGTCGGCGTCCCGAAGACGATCGACAACGACCTCTCGGCGACCGACTACACCTTCGGCTTCGACACCGCCGTCTCCATCTGCACCGAGGCAATCGATCGGCTGCACACAACGGCCGAGTCGCACAACCGGGTGATGGTGGTCGAGGTGATGGGACGGCACACCGGCTGGATCGCCGTCATGAGCGGCATCGCCGGCGGCGCCGACGTGATCCTCATCCCCGAGCACCCGATCGACATCGAAGAGGCCTGTGCCGACATCCGGCGCCGGCACGAGCGCGGCAAGGATTTCTCGATCGTCGTCGTCTCCGAGGGCTACGAGCTCAGCGGCCTCCCCGAGGAGAGCGAGGTTGACGAGTTCGGGCACGTCCGGCTCTCGCAGCGCGGGGTCGGCGAGGCGCTCGCGCGCGAGATCGAGTCGCGCACCGGCTACGAGACGCGAGTGACCGTGCTCGGTCACGTGCAGCGGGGCGGCTCCCCTACCCCGCGTGACCGCGTCCTCGCGACGCGCTACGGCCTCAAGGCGGCCGACCTCGTCCACGAGAGGCGCTTCGGCCGCATGGCCGCACTCCACGGTGACAAGATCGTCGACGTCGCGCTCGAGGAGGCGACCGCAGAGCTGAAGACCGTGCCGGAGGAGTGGTACGAGGTTGCCCGCGCCTTCTTCGGCTAGGTGTACTGCTCACAGACGTGTGAGACGCGACTGATCGGCGGCCGGCCGCCGAGCGAGCCGTGCGGTCGACGTCGGTTGTACCACCGCAAGAAGCCAGGGAAGGCGCGAGTTCGGTGCTCGCTCGAAGGGTAGGCGAAGCGGTACGCCCACTCGTTCAGGCAGATCTTGATCAGCGCCTCCGCCTTGCCGTTCGTACGAGGCCGGTAGGACGGGTGTAACGACGCCCAAGCCCGAGCTGGTCGCACGTCTGTTGCCAGTGCTGCGAGTGGTAGGCGTTCGCGTTGTCGCTCAGCACGCGCTCGACCACGACGCCCTGCTCTGCGAACCAGGCGACGGGCCCGCTGGAGGAAGGCGGCAGAAGCGAAGCGGTCGTCGCTCGCAAGCAGCTCACCGTAAGCAAGCCGCGAATGGTCGTCGATTGCGACGTGCACGTGCTGCCAGCCGGCGCGCTTGCTCTCGGGCGCACCCTCGCCGAGGATTCGCTTGCCGACCGTCCAGAAGCGGCCCAGCTTCTTCGTGTCGACGTGCAGCAGCTCGCCTGGGCGCTCGCGCTCGTAGCGGACGATCGGATCCCGCTCGGGCTTCGGCAGCCGCGAGCGACCGAGCCGACGCAGGACCTTGCCGATCGTCGACGCGGGCCGTCCGACGATCGCCGCCAGGCGCAGCGGCCCGTAGCCGGAGCGCTCGCGGGCGGCGAGGATCTCCTCTTCGACCACCGGCGGCAGCCGGCGCGGCTGACGCTTGGGGGTCGAGGGTCGGTCGGCGAGCTCCGCCCAGCCACCCTGCTGGAAGCGCGCCCAGAGTCGGTAGCCGGTGGCGCGGCTCGCGCCGCAAGCGGCCGCGGCTGCTTGCGGACTCTTGCCGTTGAGCACGAGTTGGACGATTCGACAGCGCGACTCGAAGGAGAAGCGCATCCGTCGGGGCGGGTACGTAGCGTGTGTCATTCTGGGCCTCCTTGACGAGGTGGGTCGTGGTTGACCGCAAGCCTCGTCGGAGGCCCGGACAGAATCAGTCGTCTCGAAGGTGTGTAGTCAGTACAGCTAGGCAATCAGGTCGACAAGCGGGAAGGAGCGGTGCCGTCGAGGCGGGACGATGAAGTTCTGGCGATGCGTGGTGCGGAGAACCGAGTTGATCCCCTGACCGCGGTCGCGCGGCTGAAACGGAAGGCGAGTCCCATCGGGGAGCACGCCGTCCATCGCGAGCCGGTTGCGGTGGAAGTCGTCGCTCGTGGGGTTGAAGACGACGAAGTGGACGCCGGCCGAAGGCTCCTCGCTCCAGCCGTCGGCGTCGGGGCGCGCGCTCCAGAAGAACGGGTTGTCGAGCGTGTTGAAGTCGGCCCGCTGGGGAACCGCCGTCCCCTTCGGATAAAAAGTGCCGTCCGCGCCGACGACGTTCTCCTGCAGACGTGAGGTCGGCTGGATCGCGGCGCTGTGCCCGATCGCGCCGAAGCGGCGGAAGTCGCGCCGCACCGAGGCGCTGGTGACCGCGTTCTTTGGCGCCTGGCCCAGGGTCCGCGCCCCTGCCCGGGCGGGCTGATTGGGGCGGAAGAGCGTGTCCACCCGCTCGCGGAAGTCGAAGTTCAGGTACCACGCCTCGACGTCCTCGAACACGTGCGAGAGGTGCATGTGCGTGCCGCGGCGGAAGTAACCGCCGCTCGAGTAATGGAGCGTCTCCACGTTCGCGATCCGCGAGGGGCCAAGCGCGGCCTGCTGCGTCGAGGTGAATCCGAGGAAGAGCTCGGCGGTCTCGGGAATCAGCTCGGCGCCCGAGATGCCCGCGGCCATCGCCATTCGCTTGGGCAGGCTCGCCTGCCCGTCGAAGCCGCCGCCGGCGAAACCCTTGCGTACGCTCGTCATCTCGAAGAGGTCGCCGAGCGGCGTGAAGATCTCCTTCGCGGCGCGGGCGACATGCTCCTGACGGTCGCTGCGCAGCATCACGGCGACGTCGTTCTCCTCGAGCAGCGTCTCCGACGGGTCGCTCGGGAAGCGAATCGCGTCGATCAGAACACCGACCTCATGCCCTCGCGCGCGTGAAGCGCGCAGGTCGAGAGGGAGCTCGCGCTCAGCGAGCGCCGGGACGTAGCGGCGAAAGTACGGCAGCCCCCACGCGACGGTGACGCCCAGCCCGGCCGGGGTCGCCTCGAGCTCCCCCTCGAGGCCGGCCAGCACCTCCTCGAGCCCCTCGCGGGCCGATCGGAGCGCGCGGCTGTCGTCGGACACCCGCAGCCGCGCCGTCACGACCTGATGGTGGAGCGGGGGCACGACCACCTCGACGCCCTCGTCGCGGACGACGCGCAGCCCTTCGAGCACGTGCTGCTCCGGAGCGCGATGCGCAACCCCCGGGCGGGCCGGCCCCGAGGTCAGCCGGTCGACGAGCTCGTAGACGCCGGCGGCTCCGAGCGCGCCCGCCGCGGCGCCGGCGAGCACCTCTCGTCGCGTCAGGCCCACGTCAGCCGCGGCGCGGTTGCACGCGCACGAGCCCGCGGAGCATCAGGTCCAGGTTGTGCACGATCTGCCGGTATGTGTACGGGCGGATAATGTGCTCGCTGAGGGTGTACAGCGAGCCGTCGCGCCGCCATAGGTAGAGAACGTGCCACTGGTCCACGTCCTGATTGACGGTATAGACGTCGGCGTCGATTCCGGGGACATGGCGGTGGCCGCTCTGGTCCGCGAAGCAGGGGATCGGCTTACGGCGCGTCACGCCGGCGACGGTCTTGACGGAGATGCAGCTGGGAATCGTCGTCCTTCCCGGATAGCCCCGAAAGTTGACATGGACGTCCCCGCTCTGGTCGTGCGAGAGGAAGCTGACGAGGTAGCTCCGGTCGGGCTTGACAGACAGGCCGTTCCACCACTGACCGCCGAACTTGGCATCGAGCGGGTTCGGCATCCAGGTCGGGCAGTAGACCTCCGCCTGAATTCTGTTGGCGAGACGCTGCCAGCCTGCGCTCCAGGTCGCCGGGCAGGAGCGAGCGGTCGGGGCCGAGGCTGCGGCCGACTTGTCGGCATCGTCGTCGGAGCAGCCGCCGGCGAGGAGGGCCGCTGCGAGCAGAGCGAGCAGGCTCGCGGATCTCGTCATGGCGAAACCAAGATTACAGCCGGTAAATCTCGACCCACGGACCTGCCAGCTTACGGCGCGGGTGCACCGAATACACGCGCTCCAGGCGGCGGAGGTCGCTGTAGAAGCGTGTCTCGCGCGGATAGTCGTCGGCGGCCGCGAGCACCCGGTCTTCGACCTCGCCGGTGACGACGACGTAGCCGATCCCTTGGTCTCGAAGGCGGTCGACGTCACGGTTCGGGTCCCGCGGCTCTCCGGGCCTCGGCAGCCGAAGGTGGAGGACGCGGAAGCCGTCGAAGTCGGGCGTCGAGGGATCGGCGGCGAGGGCCGTGCCCCGCGGCAGGTTCCGCTCGACCCAGCGGTGCGCGACGATCCGCCCGTCAGTCCTCGTCAGGTCATGCGCGTCCCGGATCGCCCAGGTCAGCGGGACAACGAGCAGGAGAAGGGTCACCGGCGCGAGTGAGCGCAGCCGCCCGGCGAGGGCGCCGAGGGCGGGGACGAGGGGCAGCACGTAGCGGTCGAAGTGGGCGTCGAACAAGAGGAGGCCGGCGAAATAGGCGAGGACGAAGACCGCGAGCACGAGATCGGCTCGGTGGTGGCGCGCCAGCGCGACGACGAGTCCCGCAGCGGCGAGGATGAGAGCGGGGCCGAGCCCGTCCCAGAGGCGCTCGACGAACGCGGCCGGCGCGGCGTGATCGTGCTCGAAGCCGAGCCAGCCCCCGCGCGCGGCCTCCTCGGCGCGCCAGGCGTCCCCCGCCGCCTGGTCGAGATGGAGGACGGCGTACGGACTGGTGGCGGCAAACGAGAGGACGGCGAGCGCCGTCCCGACCGCCAGCCGGCGCCACCGGCCCCAAGCAACCGCGACGAGCGGGGCGAGCAGGAGCACCCCCGGGTACTTCGCGCTCGCTGCGAGGCCCACGGCGAGGCCGGCGAGCTCGATCCGGCCGGAGACCATGAGCGCCAGCGCGATGGTGACTCCGAGCGTGAGCGGGACGTCGGTGACCCCCATCCGCGAGTACGCGACGTGGGTCGTCTCGACCGCAGTCGCCGCGGCGGCGACCAAGGCCCCGACGAGCCCGTAGGCGCGGTGCCCGAGCCACCAGGCGGCGGCAACGCCGGCGAGCGCGAGCACGACCATCGTCAGCCGCGCAACGAGGTATGACGGTGCGTCCGCCCAGGCCTGGAAAGGGGCGAGCACGTAGAGGACCAGGCTCGGGGACTCGAACGAGTGGGGGTCGAGCCCGCCCCCGTGCACCATCGCCCATGCGCGCGGGACGATGGTCCGCTCGTCCGGGTTCAGGAGTGGGAAGGGGAGCCCGTACTGGATCCCCACGACGCGGAGCGCGCCGGCGAGCGCGAGCAGCGCCGCAAACGCGACCGGGGGGCCGCCCCAGCGGCTCTTCGGTCCCTCAGACCCCGGCTGGAGCGCGGCGGTCAGACCTCCGGTGGCGCCGCACCGACCAGACCGGCGACGTCGGGAGTGCCGACCATCACGGCGTCGACCCCCGCGCGCTCGAGCTCCGCGACCTCGTCGCGGCTCGTAACGTCGAGATCGGCGATCGCGAGCTTGCCGGCGGGGACGTCGGGGAGGAGGTCGAGCACGAGCGCGAGCGGATCGTCGCCGCCGTCGTCGCGCCGCGGCGAAAGGAGGAAGATCTCGGGGTCGAGCCGCTCGAGCGCGAGCTCGAGCTCTTCGGGATCGCGGACCTGGACGACGCATTCGAGCCCGAGGTCCAGCGCCTCCGCGTAACGCCGCTCGACCTGCTCGGCGTCTTCGTCTAGCGACTCGCCGACGACGAGGCACGCATCCGCCCCGAGGCGGAGCGCCTCCGCGGGAGACCCCGTGCCGCGCCAGAGGATGGGCAGCGTCGTCGCTTCCCGAAGGCCGGCGAGGTCGCGATCGACGACGACTCCCTCTGCGCCCTGTGCCTCGGCCACTTGCACCGATTCCAGGTCCGTGGCGGGCGCGATCACGGAGATCCCGTCGCCCTCGGAGATTGCCTGGCTCAAGCTGCGAGACCCCGTCATAGGCGCGGGGATCGTAGCGGGCGCAGATCGACTGTCATGCGCGCCCCGGGTTCACGGTTTCGTCACCCTCCCGGCACACACGGGCCCGAAATTCCTCAGTACGATCGAATCGGGGAGGAGGTCGGAGGTACCTGAAGACGGGTTGACTAGAGGCCGACCGGGTGCCAGACGGTCTTCAGCTCGAGGAATGCCGCGATCTCCCAGGGGCTCTGCGCGTCCGGCGCACCGCGCACGACGCGCTTGACGTTGTCAGCCGCGAGCCGCTCGAGCTCCTCGACCTGCCCGTCCGTGCCCGCCAGGTCGAGCGCGTTCACATCCATGTGGCCGGCGAGCACGGGAGCAAGCTCTTCGCGGTGGCCGGTCAGCAGGTTGACGACACCCCCGAGCACGTCAGAGGTGGCGAGCACCTCGGCGAGCTCGACGGCGGCCAGCGGCGAGCCCTCGGAGACGACGACGACGACCGCGTTCCCGCCCACGATCGCCGGCGCGAACCGCGAGACGAGCCCCGCGAGCGAGGGCTCCTCGGGCGCGAGGATGCCGACGACCCCTGTCGGCTCCGGCACCGTGAAGTTGAAGTACGGCCCCGCGACGGGGTTCGACGAGCCGAGTACCTGCGAGAGCTTGTCCGCCCAGCCGGCGTACCAGACGAGGCGGTCGATCGCACGCTCCACCTCGTCCGGCCCCGAGCAGAGCTCGGCGAACTCGGCCTGGCGCGCCTCGAGCATCTCGGCGATGCGGTAGACGACCTGGCCCCGGTTGTACGCGGTCATCGCCGCCCACTTCGGGAATGCCTCGCGCGCGGCGCGGACGGCGTCGCGGACGTCCTTCCTCGACCCCCAGGCAACGTTCGAGCCCTGCGCCTCGTACGTGCGGCCCGACTCCGAGCGCGGGAACGCGCCGCCGATGTAGAGCTTGTACGTCTTCCGGACTGGGAGCCGCGCCATCAGTCGAACTCCAGGTAGGGCTCGAGGCCGTGCCGGCCGCCCTCGCGGCCGAAGCCGGACTCCCGGTAGCCGCCGAACGGCGACGAGGGGTCGAAGCGGTTGTACGTGTTCGCCCAGATGACGCCCGCACGGAGTCGCTGCGCCATGGCCAGGATCCGAGAGCCCTTCTCGGTCCACACCCCCGCGGAGAGCCCGTATGGAGTGTTGTTCGCCTTCTCGACCGCCTCGTCGGGCGTGCGGAAGGTCAACACGGAGAGCACCGGCCCGAAGATCTCCTCCTGCGCGATCCGGTAGCTCTGCGCGACGTTCGTGAAGACAGTCGGCGCGAACCAGTACCCCTTCTCGGGCAGGCGGCACGGCGGCTGGTAGATCTCGGCTCCCTCCTCCTTGCCCGCGGCGACGAGCTCCTCGATCTTCTCGAGCTGCTGGCGCGAGTTGATCGCACCGACGTCCGTGTTCTTGTCGAGCGGGTCGCCCACGCGGAGCGTCGTGAGACGTCGCTTGAGCTTGCCGATGACCGGCTCCGCGATCGACTCCTGGACGAGCAGCCGCGAGCCGGCGCAGCAGACGTGCCCCTGGTTGAAGTAGATGCCGTTGATGATTCCCTCGACCGCCTGGTCGAGCGCCGCGTCGTCGAAGATGACATTCGCGGCTTTGCCGCCCAGCTCGAGCGTGAGCCGCTTGCCTGTGCCGGCGAGCTCGCGCTGGATCGCCTTGCCGACCTCGGTCGAGCCCGTGAAGGCGATCTTGTCTACGCCCTCGTGCTTCACGAGCTCGGCACCCGTGCGGCCGTCGCCGGTGACGATGTTGACGACGCCGGGCGGCAGCTCTGCCTGGCGAAGGACGTCGCAGAAGAGGAGCGCCGTGAGCGGCGTCGTCTCGGCCGGCTTCAGCACCACCGTGTTCCCGGCTGCGAGCGCGGGCGCGATCTTCCACGCGAGCATCAGGAGCGGGAAGTTCCAGGGGATGATCTGGCCCGCGACGCCGATCGGCCGCGGCTTCCGGTTTGGGAAGGCGTACTCGAGCTTGTCCGCCCAGCCCGCGTAGTAGAAGAAGTGCGCGGCCGAGAGCGGCAGGTCGACGTCGCGCGATTCTCGGATCGGCTTGCCGCCGTTCAGCGACTCGAGGACCGCGAACTCGCGCGAGCGCTCCTGGAGGATGCGGGCGATGCGGAAGAGGTACTTCGCGCGCTCCGCAGGCGACACCGCCGACCAGCCGTTCTCGAACGCGTCCCGCGCCGCGTGCACGGCGACGCCGACCTCCTCCTTGGTCGCCTGGCCGACGGCCGCGAGCGGCTCCTCGCGCGAAGGGTCGATCGTCGTGTATGTCTCGGCCGACTCGATCCACTCACCGCCGATGAAGTGTCCGTAGCGCTCCTCGAGGTGAACGATGTCGCGCGCCTCTGGAGCCGGTGCGTAGTCCCAACCCGACGGTACCGGCGCGCGGTCCTGCTTTCGCTCGAGCTCGGTCATGGGGCGGCTCGGTCCGGCAGGCGGGTCCCGCCTCCCACCCCCCACCCGGGTGGGGTGAACGGTAGCGATTCACCTGCGACGCCTTCGTGTCGAATTCGTGCCATATCAGTCAACGGTGAAGTAGTCCGGGCTTTGGTAGCGCCCGGTCTTCTCCTTCCGGATCTGCATGAGGACGTCGTTCAACAAGCTCGACGCTCCCAGCCGGTAGAGGTCCGGCGTCAACCACTCCGGCCCGAGTGTCTCGTGCAGCTGGACGAGGTACTGAACAGCCTGCTTCGCGGTGCGGATGCCGCCCGCAGGCTTCATCCCGACGCGCCGCCCGGTCTCCTCGTAGACGTCACGGATCGCTTCGAGCATGACGAGGGTGACGGGAAGGGTCGCCGCGGAGGGGAGCTTGCCGGTCGAGGTCTTGACGAAGTCGGCCCCCGCGGCCATCGCGAGCAGGCTCGCCCTGCGGACGTTGTCGTAGCTGCCGAGCTCGCCGGTTTCCACGATCACCTTCAGGTGGGCCTCACCGCAGGCCTCCTTGACCTGGACGATCTCGTCGTAGACCTTCGCGTAGCGACCGGACAGGAAGGCTCCGCGGTCGATCACCATGTCGACCTCGTCCGCGCCCATCTCGACCACCTCCCGGACCTCCGCCACCTTCACCTGCGTCGGCGTCTGTCCCGAGGGGAACGCCGTCGCCACCGAGGCGACCTTGACGCTCGTCCCGCGCGTCCGCTCGACGGCTGTCGGGACGAGGTTCGGATAGATGCAGATCGCGGCGACCGAGGGCACCGTCAGGTCGGCAGGGTCCGGCCGGATCCCCTTGGTTGCCAATGCGGCGACCTTGCCCGGCGTGTCAGCGCCCTCGAGCGTCGTCAGGTCCATCATTCGCACGGCGAGGTCGAGCGCGAAGAGCTTCGCCTCGCGCTTGATCGACCGGCGCGCGAGCGTCGCCGCGCGCTCCTCGACCGCGACGGCGTCGACAGAGCCGATCCGCGGGAGGCGCGGCTCGAGCGGAAGCTCGAATCCGGCCGGAAGCGCTGGCGCCTTGGCCATCAAGTCAGTCTAGCCCTCGCCGGGCGGGCCGCCTGACTCGCGGAACGGAAGCAAAGAGGCTCCAACATGATGACGCTTCGTCGCCGGGGCGCGATGGTCGTTCCGAGGCAACGACGCAAGGAGCGCCCAGGCTGGTGAGCCTGGGCGCGAGAGAGGACACAGCCTCGGGGCGAGCAGCGCGGCCCGGCGGCACAAGGCTCATTGTGTTGGAGCCTCTAAGCCGCCCAGGCGACGAGCGTGCGCGCGAGGGAATCCATGTCCTCGACGACTGCGTCCGCATCGGCGAAGGACTCGCTTTCCGAGCGCGGCGAGCGGATCACGATCGAGCGCAGGCCGGCCTCGTGCGCGCTCGTCACATCGAGCGGCGTGTCGCCGATCGCAACGGTCCGCTCCGCAGGCCAACCACCGGCCCGGCGGCGCGCGAGCCCGAGCAGGTCGCGGCGCTCCTCGGCCTCGCAGCCGAAGGCGCCTTCGCGCTCAGGGAAGAAGCGCGCGAGGCCGAGCCGTTCCATTCGCGCCCGCGCAACCGGCTCCGGGTTGCCCGTGAGGAGCGCGAGCCGTACGCCTGCCCGTTCCAGGCTCGCGAGTGCCTCCACCGCTCCCGGCCTCGCCTTCCAGCCGCTCGTATCGGCCCCGGCGAGCAGCTCGAGGTAGGCCTCGGAGAAACGCCGGCACCAGCGATCGAGCCGCTCGTCGATCGCATCGTCTTCGAGGCCCGCGGCCGACAGGACCTCCCGCGCGATCCGCTTCGCCGCCAGGCCCAGGTGTTCGATGCGGTCGACCGCGTCATCCGCGAGCGGGACGCCGTAGACCTCGCGGAGCGACGCGACCATCGCCTTCCCGCTGAGCTCGTCGTGGGTCAGGAAGAGCGTGCCGTCAACGTCGAAGAGGGCGAGCAGATCCATCAGTGCCCCTCCCGGTGATGCTGTCGAGTGTTGCCGGGAGGGGCACTAGAGGCCGAGGCGCTCGAGCAGTTGCTCGTCGCGGCGCCACTTCGGGCGCACCTTCACCTGAAGCTCGAGGAAGATCGGGTGGCCGAGCAGGGGCTCGATTTCCGGCCGCGCGCGGACACCGATCTGCTTGACGACCGAGCCCCCGCGGCCGACGACGATCTGCTTCTGCGAGTCGGTCTCGACGTAGAGGCTTGCGCGGACGACCTTGTCGCCGAGCTCCTCGACCTCGACCGAGATCGCGTGCGGCACCTCCTCCCGGGTCAGCTCGAGCGCCTTCTCGCGAACGAGCTCCGCAACCTGGGCGTCGAGCGGAAGGTCGGTGCGCTGCTCGGCTGGGAAGTACGGCGGTCCTTCGGGCAGCAGCTCGACGAGCTCAGCCTCGAGGTCGGCGACTCCGTCGCCGGTCTTCGCGCTCACCGGGTGGAGCGCGTGAAAGTCACCGAGCTTCGAGGCGGTATCCATCTGGGTCGCGATGTGTCCAGGCTTGAGCCGGTCGACCTTGTTGAGGGCGATCACGACGGGTACGCCGAGCGCGAAGACGCGCTGGGCGATGAAGCGGTCGCCGCCGCCGATCCGCTCCCGCGCCGAGAGGACGAAGAGGACGCCGTCGACGTCCTCGAACGCGCGCTCGACCGTGCGCTGCATACGCTCGGTCAGCGGGTCGAGCGGCCGCTGGAAGCCGGGCAGATCGAGGAGTACGAGCTGGTAGCCGTCGCCGTTCGCGACACCGGCGATGCGCCGCCTCGTGGTCTGCGGCTTGTCCGAGACGATCGCGACCTTGCCGCCGCAGAGCGCGTTCACGAGCGTCGACTTGCCGACGTTCGGGCGGCCGACGACCGCGACGAAGCCGGATCTCACAGCTCGAAGGTTTCCGGCAGGAGCTCTACGGGTGTCCGTGTGACGACTTCCCCATCTGCGTTCCTGAAGGTCACACGGTCGAGGCCAAACTCGAAGAGCCACTGCCGGCAGCCCCCGCAGGGCGAGGCCGTGACGGCGATCTCCTCGAGGTCGCCGGGCCGGCAGCCCTCGACGACGGCGCGCGCGATCGCGGCGCGCTCGGCGCAGATCCCGAGCGGGTACGAGGCGTTCTCGACGTTCACTCCCTCGAAGATCCGACCATCGCGCGCGAGGACGGCGGCGCCGACGAGATATCGCGAGTACGGCGCATAGGCCCGCTCGGCGACTGCGACCGCCCGCTCGTAGAGGCTGCCACTCACGCGAAGACCTGGAACATCACGAGCACGGCGAGCGAGCCGAGCAGCCCCCCGTACGCGACCTCGAGGAACGAGTGGACGCCGGACTCCACGCGGGTCTGCGCGACGAGCATCGCCATCAGGAACGTCAGCGAGGAGACGAGGAACCAGTGGCGCGAGTCGCCGATGACGTTCGTGATCGCCATCCAGCCGCCGAAGGCGATCGCGGCGTGCCCGGAAGGGAGGCCACCGCGGAGCGGGGTGCCGCGCCCGGTGTAGGCCTTTGTGCCGAGGACGAGGATGATCGTCAGCACGAGGGCGATCAGCGTCAGCTCGGCGGGCGCGTCGCGGAGGCGCTCGATGAGGCGCGAGCTCCGGTTGACGATCCTGTCGGAGAAGACGAGGTAGCCGACCGCGACCGCGTTCACCGTTGCGATCAGGACGGCTCCTGCGGCAATGTCCTTCGCAAGCTTGGCGAGCGGGTCGAAAGAGGTCGTCGCGACGTCGATCCCCGCCTCGAGGGCCGAGTTGATCATCTCGGCGATCAGGACGAAGGAGATCGTGATCATGAGCGCGACCAGCTCGATCCGGCCGACACCGATCGCGACCGCGGCGATCAGCACCGCCGCAGCGATCGCGAAGTGGATTCGCAGGTTCCGCTGCGTCCGGAGGACGTGGATGATGCCCTCGAAGGCGTAGTTGAAGCTCTCGAGGATTCCGGGAGCCCGGCGGCGCGGGGCGTTCATGGGGTGAGCAGGGCCTCGCGGGCTTCCATCTGGGCTCCGTGCTCGTAGCCGAGCAGGTGCAGGAGCGCGTGGACCAGCGATCCTCGCCAGGCCTCGCCCGCGACCTGCGGGCAGAGGACGGCGTCGCCGAGCTGCCGCGGCATTCCGGCGGACAGCTCCTCGCGGTGGTCGATCGGGAAGGCGAGCACGTCGGTCGCCTCGTCCTCGCCCAGGTGCTCGCGCTTCAGCGCCCTGATCTCCTCCTGGTCGACGAAGGCCAGGCCGAGGTCGCCGTCCTCGACTCCTTCCGCCGCCAGCACCCGGCGGGCGAGCTCAACCGCGGCCTCCTCTTCGACCTCCGCCCCGCTCCGGTTTGCTATCTCGACGGTGACCACGCCTGGCGTCACTTGCGACGCTGCGTGCCGGTCTCCTCCGCATGCCTGCGGTAGGCCTCGACGATCCGCTGGACGAGCTTGTGGCGGACGACGTCCTCGTGACCGAAGCGGACGAAAGCCACGCCGTCGAGCGAGCCGAGGATGTCCTGTACCTGGATGAGGCCAGAGGCCTGCTCACGCGGGAGATCGACCTGGGTGACGTCGCCCGTGACGACGACCTTCGAGCCGAATCCCAGCCGCGTCAGGAACATCTGCATCTGCTCCGGGCTCGTGTTCTGCGCCTCGTCGAGGATGATGAACGAGTCGTTCAGGGTCCGGCCGCGCATGAAGGCGAGCGGGGCGACCTCGACGATGCCCTTCTCCATGTACGCGGCGAGCCGGTCGGCGTCGAGCATGTCGTAGAGGGCGTCGAAGAGCGGCCGCAGGTAGGGGTCAACCTTCTCCAGCAGCGTTCCCGGGAGGAAGCCGAGCCGCTCGCCGGCCTCGACCGCGGGCCGGGTGAGGATGATCCGGCCGACTTGCCGGTCGGCGAGGGCCGAGACGGCAAGCGCCATGGCAAGGTACGTCTTGCCCGTTCCGGCCGGGCCGATGCCGAACGTGACCGTGCAGCGGCGGATCGCGTCCACGTAGCGCTTCTGCGTGACCGTCTTCGGCGCGATCTTCTTGCCGCGGTGGCGCCAGACCACGTCCTCGAAGATCTCGCGCACGTCGTCGACCTGGTCGAGAGCGCCGATCACGGCGTCGACCGTCGACGGGCCGATCTCGTGCCCTCCCTCGACGAGCTCGACGAGCTCGTCGACGACAGCGCGGGCCTCGTTCACGAGCGCGTCGTCGCCCTCGATGGTGAGCCGGTTGCCTCGGAGGCGGATCGTGCAGCGGAGGCGGTCGCGGAGAGCGTCGAGGACGCCGTCGCCGATCGCCGCGAGCTCGGCGGCAACGTCGTTCGAGACCGACAGCACCTGCTGCACGGCCTCAGTGTAGGTGTGGAGGGATCACAACGCTTCCGGCGCGAATGCGTCACCCACGCGCGCGCTTTTGCCCGCTACGATCGCCTTGGGGAGGAGGTTGGGGCTACCGATCTAACGGCGGCGGCTCGGCTCAGGCGAGCTTCTCGCGGACGAGTTGGCTCACGGACGAGCCGTCCGCGCGGCCGGCGACCTGGGGCATCACGTCCGCCATCACCCGGCCGAGGTCGCGGATGTTCGTCGCCCCGCACTCGGCGATTGCGTCGTCGATGATCGCCTCGATCTCCTCCTCCGAGAGGGGCTCGGGCATGAACTCCTCGAGCACGGCGAGCTCGCGCTCCTCACTCTCGGCCTTCTCCTCCCGCCCGCCCGTGCGAAACGCCTCCGCCGCTTCGATCCGCCGCTTCCGCTCCCGCTGGAGCACCTGGAGCTCCTCCTCGTCGTGCAGCGGCCGCTGAAGCTCCTTCTCGGCGGATCGCAGGTTGGAGAGGATCAGCCGCAGCGCATCGCGCCGCTCCGCGTCCCGCGCGCGCATTGCGGCGGCGAGCTCGCCCTCGATCCGTACGATCAGGCTCATCCGGGCAACCCTCGCATGCTCCCGCCGAGCACGTGCCAGTGGAGGTGGAAGATGGTCTGGCCGCCCCCCTCGCCGACGTTGACGACCACGCGGTAGTCCTCGAGGCCGGCGTCGCGCGCCGTCTCCGCGACGAACTCGACCATCCGCTTCGCCTCCTCCGGCGGGAACTCGCCGATCTCGCGGAAGCTGGGGACGTGCCGCTCGGGGATCACGAGCAGATGCGTCTCGGCGCGCGGGTCGATGTCCTCGACCGCGACGAAGCCGTCGCCCCTCCGGACGTGGTCGCCCTCGCGGTAAAGCCGGCAGAAGAGGCAATCAGAGGACACCGACGATCCCTTCCGCGCCAACGGCTGTCGCCCGGGCCCGGACGAGCTCGCCCACCGGCGCGGCGCGGTCGAGGAGCCAGGGCGAATAGTCGTCCCCGTAGCCCCGGCCCGGCCGGTCGACGAGCACCTCGTCCTCATCGCCGAGCTTCCCCCGCCAGCGGCGCAGGCATGCCTCGTGCGAGTCGGCGCGCAGGCGAGCGCTCCGCCGCTTCTTCACCTCGGGCGGAATGGAATCCACCGAGGCGGTCGCGGTTCCCGGCCGCGGCGAGTACGGGAAGACGTGCACCTTCGTGATGCCCGCCTCGCTCAGCACGCCCCGGGTGCGCTCGAACGCCTGGTCGTCTTCGGCCGGAAAGCCGACGATGACGTCGGTGGTGAGGTTGAAGTCGGCGAGGGGAGCCAGTCGGCGCAGGTAGATCGAGGCCGTGTAGCGGCGACCCATCGCAGCCAGCACGCTGTCGTCGCCCGACTGGAGAGGCACGTGCAGGTGGCGCGAGACGGTCGGCGTCTCGCGAAGCGCGCCCACGAGCTCCTCGCTCACGTGGTTCACCTCGATCGAGGAGAGCCGCAGGCGGCGCAGCCCAGGCGTCGCGCCCGTCTCCCGCACGAGCCGGGCGAGCGTGTAGCCGGCGTCGCGGTCGCGGAAGCAGCCGAGGTTGATGCCGGTGAGGACGACCTCGCGGTGGCCCTGCCGAACACGCCTGCGGACCTCGGCGAGGACGGCCGTTGCGCTTCGGCTCCGCGAGGGGCCGCGGACGAGCGGGATCACGCAGAAGTTGCAAGAGAAGCTGCAGCCGTCCTGCACCCTGACGAACGCGCGCACCCGGTCGAGCCGCGCGTCGGCCTGGACGCAGCCGATTGCGCCCACGTCGCCGGCGACGAACGCGGGCGCCTGCTCACTGCGCTGTCGGACGACGACGACGTTCTCGGGAAGCCCGGCGAGGGCGTCCCCGGTGAGGTTGGCGGCGCAGCCCGTGAGGTAGACGCGGCGATGTGTGCGGGCCGCGCGGGCTGCGGCCTGTCGAGACTTGCGCACCGCCTCGTGGGTCACGCAGCAGGTGTTGACGACGGCGATCTCGGCGTGGTCGCGCTCAGCATGGCCGTCGCGTAGCAGCGCCTCGCGAATCGCGTGCGCGTCGGCGTGCGAGACCTTGCAGCCCAGAAAGCGAACCGAAAAGGAGGTCATCGGCAGCGGGATGCTACTCGCGTGCGTAGAGGTCGGCAGCCCAGCCCTCCCTGTGACGTCGCTCGAGGTGGCGAAGACCAGCCAGGTGAGGCCGCTCGCCCTCGTCGTAGCCCGAGGTCACCGTGAGCCGGCACTCGAGCCTCGAGGCCAGCGCCCTCACCGTGGCGAGATCGAGGTTCGCCAGCACCACGTCGGCTCTCGGGAGCGGCTCCGCGAGCGCGTCTCCCCGGCGAACGTCGACCGTGACGTGGTTCAGCCTGGCGTTCGAGCGCGTCGCCTCGACCGCCGTCTCCTCCGCGTCCAGCGCCGCAACGGGCGCAAAGCCGAGCTTCGCCGCGGAGATTGCGAGCACGCCCGAACCGCAGCCGACATCGAGCACGCTGCCACGCTCGAGGTCGCACAGGAGCTCGAGGCAGAGCCGCGTGGTCGCGTGCCCGCCCGTGCCGAACGCCCGCCCCGGGTCGATCACGATCGGCGTCAGTCCCTCCGGCGCCTCTGCCCACGGGGGCCCGACCCACAGCCCGCCCACGACCGACGGGACGTGGAAGCGCTTCCACTCGTCCTCCCAGCCCGAAGCGAATGGAGACACGCCGACGTCGCCGAAGGCGGCCCGAGCGCGCCGCTCGCCCGCCTCGTCCGTGAAGGCAACGAGCTCGACCCGGTCACCGTCCCGCTCCTCGGCGAAACCCTCTGGGAAGAGATCGAGCATCCGCGCGGTGGCCTCCTCGACCCGGTCGACGGGGACCGAGACCGCAACCCGGACGAGGCTCAGCGGAAGGCGCTCTTCAGCTTGTCGAAGAAGCTCTCGTCCGCGCGGTACGTCTCCTCGTTCGCGCGGCGCTCGAACTCCTCGAGCAGGCGCCGCTGCTCTTCGTCGAGCTGCAGCGGCACGGCGACGTTCACGAGCACGCGCTGGTCGCCTCGGCCGAAGCCCTGGAGCACCGGCATCCCCCGGCCTCGCAAGACGCGGATCTCTCCCGGCTGTGTGCCCGGGGCGAAGTCGAGCTCGACCTCCCCGTCGAGCGTCGGCGCGGAGATGCGCGCGCCGAGCGCGGCCTGCGTCATCGTCAGGTCGACCGTCGAGTAGACGTCGTCGCCTTCCCGGACGAGCCGGGGATGTGGCTTGATGCGGACGAGCACGTACAGGTCGCCCGCGTGCCCGCCGAGGAGGCCAGCGTGGCCCTCGCCGGAGAGCCTGATGCGCTGGCCGTCGTGGATGCCGGGTGGGATCTCGACCTCGAGCTCCCGCTCCTCGACCACCCGCCCACTGCCGCCGCAGCCGTGGCAGGGGTGCTCGACGATCCGACCCGCGCCTCCGCAGCGTCCGCACGTCTGGCTGTGGATGAACTCGCCGAAGGCCGTCCGCGAGACATGCTGGATGCGCCCTGACCCCCCGCACGTGGGACACGTGGCCGCCGTCTTTCCGGGCTCGACGCCGTCACCGCCGCACTTCTCGCACACGAGCGCGACCTGGAAGGGAACTTCCCGCCTGACACCGCTCGCCGCTTCCTCGAGCTCGATCTCGAGCTGGGCCGCGATGTCCGCGCCGCGCGCGCGCCGTGCCCCCGTCGCGACGCCGAAGACGTCGTCGCCGAAAAACGCGGAGAAGATGTCGGCGAGGCTGCCGAAGTCGAACGGCGTCGGGCGGAAGCCGCCGCTGCGCAGCCCGGCATGCCCGAAGCGGTCGTAGAGCGCGCGCGTTTCCGACTTCGAGAGCACCTCGTAGGCCTCGACGACCTCGCGGAACTGCGCTTCCCCGTCGGGCGCGTCGGAGACGTCGGGATGGTGCTCGCGGGCCAGCCGACGGAAAGCGCGCTTGATCTCGGCCTCGCCCGCGGAGCGCTCGACGCCGAGAATCTCGTAGTAGTCGCGCCCGGTGGTCGCCATCATCGAAGCCTAGCGACGGGGTTAGTTGTCTTCGTACACCGCCTCGACGAACCGCGACAGCTCGTGCGCGGCGGCCCGGACGGAACGAATCGCCTTCTCGTAGTCCATGCGCAGCGGGCCGACGAGGCTGACGGCGCCGAGCGTGCGGTTCGTGAGCCCGTACGAGGCGCCGACGAGCGAGACGTCGCGGAGGGCGACGTTCTCGAGCTCGCCGCCGACGAGGACGAACGGCAGCCGGGAGCCGAGCGCCTCTCCGAGGATCTCGAGGATCGCCGCACGCTTCTCGAGCGCCTCCAGCAGGCGGTGGCAGGCTTCGAGCTCGTCCGCCCGCACATCGCCGAGCAGGCTTGCCGCTCCGCCCACGAACAGCCGCTGTTCCTGGCCCGCGACGAGGTCGGTGAACGCCGGCCGGAGCAGCTCCAGGAACTCGAGCTCCCGCGGCGAGAGGCTCGGATCTTCGAAGCGGCGGCGCAGCAGAGCGCTCCCGAGCTCGAGCCCCGCGAGCCGCTCGTTCAAGTACTCGCCGGCCCAGAGAGCGAGGCCGGTGTCGATCGGCTCGGAGAGCGCGAACACTCGTTTCGAGACGCCGCCCGTGGAGGTGATGACCACGACCATCACCACCTGCCGCTGAAGAAGAAGCACCTCGACATGCCGGACGGTGGCCGTCTGCAACGGCGGCGCCGAGACGAGCGCGAGCAGGCGGGTGACCTGCGAGAGCCTCTCGGTCGTCGCCTCGAGCGCGGCTTCCACCTCGCTCCGCGCTGCGGCGAGCTCGAGGGGGAAGGGGCTCGGCCGCGGTTCCAGCTGCTCGAGCAGCGAGTCGGCGTAGAACCGGTAGCCGGCCTCGGTCGGCACGCGACCCGCCGAAGTGTGCCGGTGGGTGAGCAGCCCGAGCCGCTCGAGCTCGGCGAGCTCGCTCCGCACGGTCGACGGCGAGACGGTCATCCCGGTGCGCTCGACGAGTCTCTTCGAGCCGACAGCCTGGCGGCTCTCGACAAACTCCTCGACGATACGCCGGAGGATCTCCCGCTGCCGCTCGCTGAGATCGACGTTCAAGGCGTCAGTCATGCTCTGTGCAGGAATTTTACGTTAGCTGTCGCCGTTCACGCGAGCAGCTCGGCCGTGACTCCTCCACCGAGGCGCCGGCCGCGCGCGGTCAGGACCAGGTCCTCGGGCCCGTCCCTGCCGGCACGGCGCATCGCCAGCCCGAGCCGTTCGAGGCGCGCGAGCGCCGCGAGATCGAGCGCGCCCTCGGCCGCCGCGAAGGGAAGGCCCTCGTCGAGCCGCAACCCGAGCATCACCCGCTCCTGCGCCCGCACGCCCTCGTCCAGGACCTCGACCTCCCGCGACGGCGCCTCGACCCGCTCGAATGCGGCGAGGTAGGCCGGCAGGCGCGGCGTGTTCCGCCGACGCTGGGCGCCGAGCGTCGAAACCGCGCCGATGCCGAGCCCGAGGTAGTCCCGCCCCAGCCAGTAGGCGAGGTTGTGCCGGGCGCGCAGGTCGCGCCCCCCCGCGAGCCCGGGTCGGAGGCAGAAGTTCGCCGTCTCGTACCAGCGGTAGCCGGCCGCGCTCAGCCGCTCGACGACGACCTCGAAGTAGCCCTCCATCGCCTCGGCCTGGCGGGAGAGCTCCGACCCGTGCGCATGGGCGAACCGTGTGCCGGGCTTCGCCTCGAGCTCGTAGAACGAGAGGTGCTGCGGCTCGAGCGTAAGCGCTTCGTCGATGTCGCGCTCCAGGTCGGAGGGGCTCTGGCCGGGGACGCCGTACAGGAGGTCGAGAGAGATGTTGTCAAAACTGGCATCGCGGAGATGATAGAAGGCGCCTCGGACAGCGTCCGGCCCCGCGCGGCGCTCGAGCACGGCCAGAAGGTGGGGCTGAAAGCTCTGCGCGCCGAGCGAGACCCGCGTCACCCCCGCCTCGAGCAAGAGCCGTGCGAGCGGCGGCGTGACCGTCTCGGGATTCGCCTCGACCGTCACCTCGCCGGCCGCGGGCAGCGCTGCCAGCAGGCGCCGGAGCACCCCCGGCTCGGTGAAGGTGGGAGTGCCGCCGCCGACGAAGACGGTCTCCAGCGGGAGGGCGAGCACGTCCCGCTCGAGCTCGAGCTCCGCGAGCAGCGCGTCCACGTACCGTCCGTGGAGGCCGTGCCGCCCGACGACGGTGACGAAGTCGCAGTAGCCGCAGCGGTGCGCGCAGAAGGGCAGGTGGACGTAGAGGTGGCGGACCGCCCCGCTCATCGCTTGCCCCCTTCGAGGTTGAGGACCGCCAGGAACGCCTCCTGAGGGACTTCGACGGCCCCGACCTGCTTCATCCGCCGCTTGCCCGCCTTCTGCCGCTCGAGCAGCTTCCGCTTGCGCGTGATGTCACCGCCGTAGCACTTCGCGAGCACGTCCTTGCGCTTCGCCTTGATCGTCTCGCGCGCGATCACCCGTGAGCCGATCGCCGCCTGCACCGCCACGTCGAAGAGCTGGCGCGGGATCTCCTCGCGCAGCCGATCGACGAGCGCGCGCCCCCGCGCGTACGCCTCGTCGCGATGAAGGACGAGCGAGAGCGCGTCCACGGGCTCCCCGCCGACGAGAACGTCGAGCCGGACGAGCTCGCCCTCGCGAAAGCCGGCGAAGTCGTAGTCGAAGCTCGCGTAGCCCCGCGTCCTCGACTTCAGCTGGTCGTAGAAGTCGAAGACGATCTCTGCGAGCGGCAACTCGTAGACGAGCAGGACGCGCTCAGTCGAGGGGTACTCCATGTGGTCGAAGCGGCCGCGGCGCTCGTTGCAGAGCTCCATCACCTGGCCGACCCCGTCCTTCGGGACGACGATCGAGGCCCGGACGTACGGCTCCTCGACGCGCTCTCGCTCCTCGGGCATATCCGCCGGGTTGTGCACCTCGAGACGCTCGCCCGCCGGAGTCTCCACCTGGTAGGCGACCGTCGGCGCGGTCACGAGTAGGTCGAGGTCGAACTCGCGCTCGAGCCGCTCGCGGACGATCTCCATGTGCAGCAGGCCGAGGAAGCCACAGCGAAAGCCGAAGCCGAGCGCCTGCGACGTCTCTGGGTCGTACGAGAGAGAGCCGTCGTTCAGCTTCAGCCTCTCGAGCGCGTCCCGCAGTTGCGGGTACTCGTCCGAGTCGGTCGGGAAGAGCGCCGCGAAGACCATCGGCTTCACGTCCTTGTAGCCGGGAAGCGGCTCGGCCGCGGGCCGCGCTTGCGATGTGAGTGTGTCGCCGACGCGGAGACGGGAGACGTCCTTGAGGCCCGTGATGACGTAGCCGACCTCTCCGGCGCCGAGCGTCTCGGCGGCGCGCATCGTCGGCGAGAAGAAGCCGACCTCCTCCGGCTCGAAGCGCGTCCCCTGCGCCATCGCCCGCAGCTCCTCGCGCGCGCGGAACTCGCCGTCGACGACGCGGACGAAGGCGACGACACCGCGGTACTGGTCGTAGGAGGAGTCGAAGACGAGTGCGCGCGGGGGGGCGTCCTCGTCGCCCGCGGGCGGCGGGATTCGCTCGACGATCGCATCCAGCATGGCCTCGACGCCCTCGCCCGTCTTCGCCGAGACACGCAGGACCCGTGTCGGGTCGCCGCCGACGAGCTCGGCTAGCTCGCGCGCCGCGCCGTCCGGGTCGGCCTGCGGCAGGTCGATCTTGTTCGCGACCGGCAGCACCTCGAGGTCGTTCTCGATCGCCAGGTAGGCGTTGGCGACCGTTTGGGCCTCGACACCCTGCGCCGCGTCGACGACGAGCACCGCGCCCTCGCACGCCTGGAGCGAGCGTGAAACCTCGTACGTGAAATCGACGTGGCCGGGCGTGTCGATCAGGTTCAGCTGGTGGCCCTTCCAGTCGACGCGGACGGCCTGCGCCTTGATCGTGATGCCGCGCTCGCGCTCGAGCTCCATCGTGTCGAGCACCTGCTCGCGCATCTGACGTCCCGTGACCGTCTTCGTCAGTTCGAGGACGCGGTCGGCGAGCGTCGACTTGCCATGGTCGATGTGGGCGATGATCGAGAAGTTGCGGATCCGGTCTTGGTCCATGCGAGATCAGGCGCGGCGGAAGCGGGCTCGCAACGATAGCAGCGCCTCGAGCTCACGAACTCCCAGCAAACGGCAGGAAATCAGGTAGGCCGCGAAGCCCGCGACGAGCGCCGTGCCGAGCGAGACGAGCTGGCCCCCGAGCGAGCGCCCCAGGGCGCCGTCGAGGACGTCCCAGACCGGGTAGGCGACGACGGCGAGCCCGACAGAGGCGATGGCGATGAGGGCGGTGGCGCGTGCCGTCGCGCCGAACTCGATGCGGCCGAGGCGGCGACGAAAGAGGACGAGGAGGGCAGCCGTGCCGGCGATGTTCGCGAGCGAGGTGGCGAGCGGGATCCCCCAGGTGCCCACGCGGTAGAGCGCCGCGGCGAGGACGGTGTTCAGCGCAAGGTTGCCGAGCGCGATCGCGGTCGGCGTCCACGGCGTCTGCAGGCTGAAGAAGGACCGGTTCAGCATCAGCATCGCCCCGTTGAAGGTGAGGCCGAGCGAGAACGCGGCGAGCGCGCCGGCAACTACCGGCGTCTGGTCGGGATCGAACGCGCCGCGCTGGTAGATCAGGCGAACGATCGGCTCGGCGAGCACGGCCGAGACGACGCTGGCCGGGACGAGCGTGAAGGCGATCTGGCGAAGGCCGAGCGCAACCGTGTGCCGGAACTCGTCGAGCTCTTCGCGCGCGGCGAGGCGCGAGAGGCGCGGGAAGAGCACCGTCGCGACCGCGACCGAGAACATCCCCTGCGGGAGCATGTAGATGCGAAAGGCGTAGTCGATCGCCTTCGGCGCAATGTTCGGATCGATGAAACGCGAGGCGAAGAGCGTGTTGACGACGAGGTTGAAGTTGATGAGGCCGAGGCCGATCGTCACCGGCACCATCAGCACGAACACGCGGCGCACGGCCGGGTCGCGCCAGTCGATCACGACACGCAGGCGGTCGTCGAGCCCGCGCAGCCACGGCAGTGGCAGCAGCACCTGAATCACCGTGCCGACCACGATCGAGACCGCGTACACGTAGAGCTTCGCGTCGATCGAGTCGGCGTGCGGAACGCCGAGGACGAGTCCCGCGATGATCGCCAGGTTCCAGAAGACCGGCGTCAGCGCCGGCACCGTGAAGTGCTCGTAACTGTTGAGGATCCCGACGACGATCCCGGAGACTCCGAGCAGCGCGACGATCGGGAAGAGCACGCGCGAAAGGCCGATCGCGAGCGCCCGGTCGCCGCCGGGGTCACCGAAGGGCGCGATCACGAGCGGGGCGAGGACGATGAAGAGGGCCGTCAGGGCGCCGAGCCCGAGGAGCATCAGCCAGAAGAGGCTCGAGGCGACCCGCCAGGCGCGCTTGCGCTCCCCCTTCTCAAGCAGCTCGCTGAAGACGGGGACGAAGGCGGAAGAGAGGGCGGCGTCGGCGACGAGCGAGCGGACGAGGTTCGGCACCTGGAAGGCGACCGTGAACGCGTTGATCTTGCCCGCGGCTCCGAAGTAGTAGGCGGCGACGATCTCGCGAACGAGGCCGAGGATGCGAGAGAGCCCGGTGGCGAGCGAGAAGATCGCCGTCGACCAGGCGAGTCGCCGGCCCGAGGCCCGCTTCTCCACGCCGGCGAGTATAGGAACGCTGCCCGTCGCCCCCGCTCCCGATCTGCCGGGGCCACCCCGAACCACCACCCGATTTCGATCGTATCCGGGAAACCGTCATGCGTGGGTGACAGGACCGTGACGGTTGTGTGCCAGACGGCTCTGGTACCATCGCCGCGCCCGCGGCGAGCGGGCGTTTTCTCGATCAGATGCCGAACATCAAGCAACAGAAGAAGCGCGTGCGGACCTCCGCTGAGGACCGCGTGCAGAACCTCCGCTATCGCTCGACCGTGAAGACGATGACACGGCGGCTCGCCGCCGCGGTCGAGGCGGGTGACGAAGAGCAGATCGCCGCCGAGCACACGTCACTCCAGCGGTGGATCGACCGAGCCGCGGCCCAGGGCGCGATCCACAAGAACACGGCCGCGCGCAAGAAGGCGCAGGCCGCGCGGCTCGTCGCCGCCCGCTCCTAGGCCGTTCGTTCGATTGACGGAGCGTGGCCCCCGGGGGCCTGCTCGGCCGGCCGGGTGACATCGATCAGCGCGCGCACGAGCTCCAGCTCGCCGGAGAGCCGACTTGCCCCCTTGATCGCCGCGTCGAGCGCGGCGAGCCGAACAAGTGCGGTATCGAGCTCCTCCCGGGAATAGCGCTCGGCGTGCTGGAGCGCCTTTCGGGCCGGGAACTCCTTCATCTTCAGCCGCCCGGCCACCTCACGGGCGCGAAGCCCTTCCTCCGCGAGCGCCTGCGCCGCCCGTACCCGTCCGACGTGCGAGGCGAGGCCTACGGCGAGCAGGAACGGATCCTTCTTCTCGAGCGCGAGCTCGCAGGCCGCAAGCAAGGCAGGTAGGTCGCGCGCTCCCCAGGCGTCGGTCAACGCCCAGGCGGCCGCCTCTCGCCCGTGGGCGGCGAGCTGCTCGACCTCGCGGCGGCCCACTGGATCGCCGTCGGCCCAGGCCGCTAGCTTCTCGACCTCGGTCGCGAGCGCGACGACGTCGTCGCCGACGACCTCGACGAGCGCCCGCGCGGCGTCGGCGTCCGCGGCCACCCCCAGACGTTCGAGCTCCCCGCGCACCCAGGCATGGAGGTTGCTCGCCTTCGGCACGTCGTAGCGAAGGACCTGGCCGAACTTCTCGCCGAGCCCGAGGAGCGCGGAACTGCGCGGGGGCTCCGCGGCGACGAGCACCAGCACGGCGCCCGGCGCGGGGTCGCCGAGGTAGGCGGCGATCGCGTCCATGTCGGCCTTCCGCCACCGCTCGGCGTCCTCGACGACCACGAGCTTGCCGCCGGTCTCGCCGGCGAAGAGGCCCAGCGCATTGCAAGCCGCGACCGCGTCCGCGCCGCCCGAGGTCTCGGCCTCCAGCCGCTGGACGTTCTCTTCTCCGAAGCGCGAGCGCAGCCGGTGGAGCGCACGCAGGTGCTTCGGCCGGTCGCTCCCGGTAAGCACGTAGACCGGAAGTAGCGGCTCGGCGGACATCGCGGCCAAGCATAGTGAGGCGTCGCCGGCGAGCGCCTCGGGGGCCGTCAGTGCTCGGTCCGCACCGAGATCCGCTCGCCGTCGGACTCGACAACGACGCGCCCGGCGCGGTCCGTCCGGTAGACGTCGAGACCGGGAGCCGAGGCGAGGGCGGCGATGGTCGAGGTTGTCGGGTGACCGTAGTCGTTGTGCGCGCCGACGGAGATGACGGCGATCTGTGGATGGATGCGCCGCAGGAGCTCGGGGAGACCGGGATCGGCCGAACCGTGGTGGGCGACCTTCAGGATCTCGACCGGGGGCAGCTGCAACCGCCCGGTGACGTCGCTTTCCGCATCGGCCGTGAGCAACGCATCGACGTCGCCGTACGAGGCGACGAGGACGATCGCATGGTTGTTCGGATCGTCGCTGGGCAATCCCGGCTCATCCGGCCAGAAGACGCGGAGCCTCAGCCTCCCGAGTCGATAGGCGCGTCCGGCTCGGGCGAGGACGATCGGGACGTGACGGCGCGCGGCAGCGGTGAGCGCGAGCCTTTCGTCGAGGCTCTGGCTCGGCAGACGCGGGTCGAGGAGGAAGCCGACACGCAGCCGCTCCAGCACCTCGGCCGCGCCGCCGACGTGGTCGCGCTGTGGGTGGGTGAGGACCTCAACGGCGAGGCTTCTGATACCGAGTCGGCGCAGCTGGTCTGCCACGTCGGCCTCTGGCGGTCCCTCGTCCACGAGCACCGCGCCTTCCGGCACCTGGATCAGGGCCGAGTCTCCCTGACCGACATCGAGGAAGGTGATTCGCAGGCCCCGAGGCGGCGGCGCGGTCTCGGGATGCATCCGCCAGCCGACTGCGACGAGGAGCGCGAGCGCGACGAGCACCGCGAGGCGCGGGCCACGCGGCGGACGCAGTCTCCGCGCGAGGAAGACGGTGCCGAGACCGGTGGCGAGGACGGCGCCCGCGACACGGGACGAGACGGATGCGTACGGTAGGCCGCCGACCAGGCGGGCGCAGGCGGCGAGGTAGGCGGCAAGCCACCCGTTGAGCCAGCCGAGAGCCTCCGCAAGCGGCGGCGCGACGGGGGCAACGAAAGCCGTCAGGAGCCCAAGTCCGAGCAGAGGCGCGACCACGGGCGCGGCGAGCGCGTTCGCGGGGACGGAGTAGATGGGGACCGACCCGAACTGGAGCAGGAGGATCGGGGCGGTGACGAGACCGCAGGCGGTCGAGACGGCGATCACGTCGGCGAGGGGCTTCGGCGCCGGATAGCCCTCGAGCCGGTGCTGAAGCCATGGCACGCAGAGGAAGATCGCCGCGACGGCGGCGAAGGACAGCTGAAAGCCGGGGTCTTGGAGCGAGTACGGATTCCAGGCGAGGAGGATCGCCGCCCCGACGAGCAGGAAGTACCACCGGTCGCGAGGCCGGGCTGCGAGCCAGGCGAGGGAGGCAAGTGCCCCCGCGACCCCGGCGCGAACGACCGAGGGTTGCCAGCCCACAGCGAGCACGTAGCCCCCGATGGCGCCGAGCGCCGACGTCTCGCCCAGCCACCGAGGCAAGCCGAGCAGCCAGGCAAGCAGGAGCGCTCCGCCTGCGATCAGCGCGACGTTCTGGCCCGACACCGCAAGCAGGTGGTAGAGACCCGATGCCCGGAAGCGCCCGCGAAGCTCGTCCGAGAGACCCTCGTCCTCGCCGAGGACGATCCCGGCGAGCACCGCGCGTCGCTCTCCCGCGACGCCCGGCGCCATCGACCGAGCGAGCCGCGCCCGCAAGCCGTCCGCAAGCCCGGCGAGGCCCCCGCGCCGTCCGACAATCCGCCAGTGGCTTCCGCGCACGACGACGTGCACGCCGCGCCGGCGCAGCCAGGCCCGCTCGTCGAACCCCTGCTCTGGCCCGGTCGGGAGGCGGATCTCTCCGATCAGCTCGACGAGGGCGCCCTGAGGCGGCGAGCGGCCGGGCGGTAGGCGGAGCAGGACCGGCTCGCTGAGGACGTCGTCGCCGAAGCGGCGCACCTCGGCCGGAATGCGGAGGCCGAAGCGGGACCGCCGCGCCGGGCCGGTGACGACGGCGACCACGGGCCCGGCCCGGCCGACCTGCGGGAGCAGTGCGCTGCGATCGAGCGCGTCGAGACGGGCGCTCCCCCACCACCAGCCTGCGAGCGCCACCGCGAGCGCGAGCGCCGGCAGGCGACCGCGTTCGGTGAGCAAGCAGGCGCCCACGGCAAGCGCTCCGCCCGCGACCGCAAGCGCCGGCGAGGCGGCCCGGATGCCGTTGGCGGCGGCGAGCCCGAGACAGAGGCAGGCCGCGAGCAGGTGCGGCCGGGCCCGCAGCACCCAGCTCATGGCGCGGCCGCCTTTCGCAGTTCCTCCAGCCGGGCCGGCCCGATCCCGGGGATCGCGTCGAGCTCGTCGATGGAGCTGAACGCGCCGTTCTCCTGACGGTAGTCGAGGATCTTCTGGGCGGTGACGGGGCCGACCCCGGGCAGCGTGTCGAGCTGCTCGAGCGTCGCTGTGTTCAGGTGGACGGGCCCGGCCAGAGCGGTGCCCGCGCCACCCGTCGCCCCGGCGGCGGCCGCTGCGCTCGCGAGTCGGCTGGGGACGACGACCTGGACTCCGTCGGCGAGAGGCGCGGCGAGATTGACGAGCGAGAGGTCGGCGCGACGGCTCGCCCCGCCGGCCCGCCCGACGGCATCGGCGACGCGGGATCCCTGCGTAAGCCGGTAGAGGCCGGGCCGTCGCACCGCGCCGACGACATGGACGACGAGCCGCGCAGGCGGCTCGGCCCGCACGGACGTCGCCTCCGCGATCGGTCGGGCCGGTTCCGTGGTGCCGGCGCGCAGCAGGTAGCGCGCGCCGAGGATGAGCGCGACGCAGAGAAGGAGCGCCCCGGCGAGGGCGCGCCGACGCGCGAGCGGAAAGGAATCCAGCACGTCGTCGATGTTGACAACAAGCGTGTGCCGCGTGGGTGACGACTTTGTGCCGAAACTGTGTCGTCTAAAGATGTGACACGAGAAGGACCCGGCGACGTAGAGAAGAGGCGTGAACGCAGTGCCGACCTCATGGCCAGCACGCGATCGGGGTCTCCGCTCAGAAGAGCGGAGCTTCACCGCGGTGGCCGAGGAGCACCTCGACGACGTCTACCGCTATCTGCTCTACGTGACCGGACTCCCCCATCTAGCCGAAGACCTGGCCGCCGAGACGTTCGAGCGGGCACTCCGCCGCTGGCGCCGGTTCGACCCCGCCCGGGCCTCCGCCCGCACCTGGCTCTGTCAGCTTGCCCGGAGCGCGGCCCTCGACTACTTCCGCGCCGAGCAGCGACGACGCCGTCGCGAGGAGGCATACGCCGCCGATGCCGCGGAGAGCGAGGAGCCGGTCTTCGGCGAGGGCTTGTCCCCTGCGCTCGACCGGGCGCTGCGCAGCCTCTCGGCGGGCGAGCGCGAGGTCGTCGTGCTGCGCGTCGTGCTCGAGCTGGACGGCGAGACGGCGGCGCGCGTGCTCGGGATCAGGCCGACGGCGGTGACGACGCGTCTGAGCAGGGCGCTCCAGAAGCTCGAGGAGAGGATGGTGAGCGATGTCCGGGCCTAGGTTCGACGACGTTTTGCATGAGTTGCGCGCGAAGGCGCCGCCCGCGCCGGATCGGTTGTGTCAGCGGATCCGCGAGCTAGCTGTGACCGATGTGCAGCCGGCCTTCCATCTGCGCTTCCGGCCGGCGCTTGCACTCGCGGGAGCAGGGATTCTCGCGCTGGGGATCGGGGCGGCGTTGATCGGAGGCCTGACGAGCTCGCCCCCCTCACGATCCGGACTCGGAGCGGAACAACTCCAGAACAGGGCGGTGCGGTCAAGGGAGCTCGCGCCGAGCCTGCAGAATGCGCCCTCCAGCGGCTCCTACCGGGACACGCTAACCAAGGCGGCCTCCTCGCTGCCACCGGGATCGCGGCTCCAGCGATACGACGTCGCGATGCGGATCCGGGTCCCGAACCGGGACGACCTGTCGACCAAGACGAAGCAGGCGATGCGCGAGACGCGTCGTCTCGGCGGCTATGTCGTCGCCGTTCGCTATGCGACTCCGGAGGACGGTCAGGGTGACTCCTCGCTGGTCGTGCGCGTGCCGATCGTTCACGTCCAGGAGGCGATCATGCGTTTCTCGAGCCTGGGCTCGATCGTCTCGCAGCAAATCTCCCTCCAGGACCTCCAGCCCCAGGCGGACCGGCTGGCGAAAGCGACCCGCCGTCTCAGGGCCCGGATCGCGGAGCTGCGGGCGAAACCTTCCCCCACCCCGGCCCAGCAGGCCGAGCTCGCTGCGTCCGTGCGCGCCCTCACGCGACTCGCGCAGCGCAGTGCCGCCGTCGTCCGGCAGGGCACGTACGCAAAGGTCTCGCTCGCACTCACGACAAGGAAGGCGGCCGCGGAGCACCAGGAACCAGGCCGCTTCGATCGGTTCACAGGTGATGCCGGCGACATTTTGGGGAAAGAAGCAATCGTGGTTCTCTACGCTCTCGTCGTGGCCGGCCCATTCGCCCTCCTCGCCGTAATCGCGCTGCTAGCGGAGCGCGCGCGGCGGCGTCGAGCCGACCGCCGCCTGCTGGAAGAGACGGGATGAGAAGGCTCGCTCCCGTAGCCGTGGCCGCCGCAGCGCTCGCGCTCGGCTGCGGCGCCTCCGGCGCCGGCACGTCGAGCGGCCTCAAGGGCCGCGTCATGCGTGGGCCGATCACCCCCGTCTGCCGCGTGAACGTGCCGTGCGACGAGCCGGCGCGCGGCGTCCGGCTTCTCTTCTCGCGCTCGGGCCGCGTGGTCGCGCGCGCGACGACGAACCAGAAGGGCTGGTACCGCGTCGCCCTGCGGCCCGGCCGCTACACCGTCCGCACGAACCGCCCGGGGTTCGAAGCGAGACCGCAGCCGTCGAGCGCCACCGTCCGGCGCGGCATCTTCGCCCGCCGGGACTTCATGCTCGACACGGGCATCCGCTAGCCGAGCTACTCGACGACGAGGTTGACGAGCTTGCCGGGGACGACGATCTCCTTGCGGATCTCCTTGCCGTCCAGGTAGCTCTGCACGTTCGGCGAGGCTTTCGCCTGAGCGACGAGCTCCTCGTCCGACGAGCCCGCTGCGACCTTCATCCGGTCTCGCACGCGCCCGTTCACCTGGACGACGAGCTCGAATGTGTCGCGGGCGAGCATCACCGGGTCGGCCTCCGGCCAGGGCTGCTCCCAGAGCCGCTCGTGGCCCAGCCGCTCCCAGAGCTCCTCGGCGACGTGCGGGGCGTAGGGCTGGATCAGCGAGGCCGCCGTCTCGGCGGCGAAGCGCGCAGCCGGATCCTCGGGCGCCCGTACGAGCTCGTTGACGAGCTCCATGACCGCCGCGATCGGCGTGTGGAACTGGAAGCGCCGCTCGACGTCGTCCGTCACCTTGGCGACCGTCGTATGCGCTTTCCGCGCCAGCGGCGTGTCGCCGGCGCCGTTCTCCGGCGCCCGCTCGGCGACCTCGGCCACGATCCGCCAGAGTCGGCGCAGGAAGCGGACGGTTCCCTCGATTCCGGTGTCGGTCCACTCCATGTCTTGGTCCGCAGGTCCCGTGAACAGGATGTAGAGCCGGACGGCGTCCGCGCCGTATTGCTCGACGAGGTCGTCCGGCCCGGCGACGTTGCCGCGTGACTTCGACATCTTGGAGCCGCCCATCTGCACCCAGCCCTGGTGGAACAACCGCGCGAACGGCTCGCGAAACCCGACCAGCCCCATCTCGTTCATGACCTTGACGAAGAACCGCGAGTACAGGAGGTGGCCGGTCGCGTGGTCGATGCCGCCGATGTACTGGGAGACGGGGCACCAGTAGTCGACGAGGCGACGGTCGAAGGGCGCCTGGTCGTTGCGCGGGTCGACGTAGCGCAGGAAGTACCAGGAGGAGTCCGCGAAGGTGTCCATCGTGTCCGCCTCGCGCCGCGCCTCCTTGCCGCACTTGGGGCACGGCACGTGCAGCCACTCCTCGTTGGACGCGAGCGGTGGAACCCCCTTCGGCCGGTAGTCCTCCACCTCGGGCAGCAGCACCGGCAGCTCGTCCTCCGGCACCGGAACGATCCCGCAGTCGTCGCAGTAGACGATCGGAATCGGACAGCCCCAGTAGCGCTGGCGCGAGAACGACCAGTCGCGAAGCCGGTAGCTGACAGCCGGAGCGCCGCGACCCTCCTCGCGAAGCCACTGGACGATCGTTGTGCGCGCCTCGTCCGCGGGAAGACCCGTGAACTCGCCGGAGTCCAAGAGTACGTTCGTCTCTTCGTCGATGACCCTGCGCACCGGCAGATCGAACGCCTGCGCGAACTCGAAGTCCCGCTCGTCGTGCGCCGGGACGGCCATGATCGCGCCCGTCCCGTACTCCATCAGGACGTAGTCGGCGACGTAGACGGGCAGCCGCTCCCCGTTCACCGGGTTCGTCGCGAAGTGGCCCGTGAGGACGCCCGTCTTCACCTCCTCGGCCGCCCGCTCCTCGCCGCGGCGCGCCGCGGTCCGCTTCACGTACTCGCGCACCTCGTCGTTCGCGATGCGCTCGACCAGCGGGTGCTCCGGAGCCAGCACGAAGAAGGTCGCGCCGAACAGCGTGTCCGGGCGCGTCGTGAAGACCGGAACGTCGACGTCCAGCTCGTCGATCCGGAACAGGATCTCCGCGCCCTCCGAGCGGCCGATCCAGTTGCGCTGGATCGTCTTCGTGCGCTCGGGCCACTCGCCCCATTCCGGCAGGTCGTAGCGCAGCAGCTCGTCGGCGTAGGCGGTGATCCTGAAGAACCACTGCTCGAGGTTGCGCGCCTCGACCAGCGCTCCACAGCGCTCGCAGCGGCCGTCGACGACGTACTCGTTGGCGACGACGGTCTGGTCGTTCGGGCACCAGTTGACCGGCGCCGCCGCCCGGTAGGCCAGCCCGGCCTCGAAGAACTTCAAGAACAGCCACTGGGTCCAGCGGTAGTACTCGACTTCGTGCGCGGAGACCTCGCGCTCCCAGTCGATCACCCAGCCCAGGCGCTTCATCTGAACCCTGATCGCGGCGATGTTGCGCTCCGTGATCTCGCGCGGGTGCCCTCCTTCGGCGATCGCGGCGTTCTCGGCGGGCAGGCCGAACGAGTCGAAGCCCATCGGCCGCAGCACCTTCCAGCCCTTGCGGCGGCGGAAGTGCGTGACGACGTCGCCCATCGTGTAGTTGAGGACGTGGCCCATATGCAGGGTCCCCGACGGGTACGGCAGCATCTCCAGCTGGTACCAGTGGCGCTCGTCCGATTCCTCGCCGGGCACGGGGTTGGGCGTGTAGAAGGCACGCTCCGCCTCCCAAACCTCTTGCCACTTCGCCTCGATCGCCTGCGGGTCGTACTTCTCCATCTCGGCCTCCGGGGTACAAAAAAGCCTCTCGTTCGAGAGGCCAGGGGGAGCCGCCGCGGCCTTCGCCGCGTTGCTCCCTGCGCTACGCGAGGAGCTCGATCCTCATTGCGCGCAAAGATACCAGCCTCTCGTCCCCGGCGAAAGGAAATGAGATGGCGGACTACAAGGTCGTGAAGGTCTCGGACGTCCCCGACCAGGGACCGAATCTCGGCGTCGCGCCGGACCTCGAGATTCGGTTTCTGCGCAACGACCTCGGTTGCGAGGACTGCGGCGTTAGCTACGCCCGGCTCGCGCCGAACTGGCGCTATCCCTACGGGCACAAGCACAAACGGCAGGAAGAGATCTACCTCCTCGTCTCGGGGACTGCGCGAATAAAGCTGGGCGACGACATCGTCGAGCTCGAGCCCTGGACGGCCGTGCGCGTCCCGAACGACACGATGCGGGCGATCGAAGCCGGCCCGGAAGGTGCCGAGTTCGTGATGGTCGGCGCGCCGAACACGGGGCCGGGCGACGGCATCAACGAGACCAACTGGTGGTCGGGCTAGTCGGCGAGCTCGGCCTCTGAGCGCCCCGACGGGGGCGACGTAGACTCACTGCCGGTGACGAAGCAAGACCAGACGCTCAATCTCCGGCACCGGATCTCCGTCGAGGACACCTCGTCCGCCCCCGCATCCCTCTTCGTCTCGCGCGTCCTCGAGCAGGGATTGCGCCTGGTCCGGGTCGACGAGTGGGCGACCGCCTCGGATTCCCTCTCGGCCCTCGATCAGCCGCTCCTGCGCGTGACCGCTCAGGGCCGCGACATCGCGCTCCTCGAGGTTGACAGAGCGCTCGTCGACGTCGGGCTCTTCGACGGGCGCGTCTACGTCGAGGCGGCCGCCAACGACGAAAGCTCCATCGAGGAGGCCCTGCGCGCGCTGCGGGCGAAACTGCCGGCCACCGATCCGAGCGCGACGCAGGAAGTCAGCGTCACCTTCTGGACGTACGGGTCCCAGGGCCCGCAGGCGTCCGCGCGGTCGATCGCGGTGCCGACCTGGGACGAAATCGAGGGCAACTACTCGTCGGCCACGCACGCGAAGCTCGACCCGATGATGCGCGGCTTCCAGCCGGCGCACGGCGGGCAGCTACTGCTCTGGCACGGAAGGCCCGGCACCGGCAAGACGTTCGCCCTGCGCGCGCTGGCCTGGGAGTGGCGCCGGTGGTGCCAGCTGCACTACATCGTCGACCCGGACTCGTTCTTCGGCGAGCACGCCGACTACATGATGAGCGTGCTCCTGCACGAGCCCTACCCGGACGAGATGTTCCAGATGGCGTTTCACACCGTGCATCTGGCAGGCGCGACCCTCGCCGCCGGCGGCGGCGACGACGGGGACGGGGACACCCAGAAACCGTGGCGGGTCCTCCTGCTCGAGGACACGGGCGAGCTGCTGATGGCGGACGCGAAGGAGCGCACGGGGCAAGGCCTCTCCCGGCTCCTCAACGTCGTCGACGGGTTGATCGGCCAGGGCCTGCGCGTTCTCGTGCTGGTGACGACGAACGAGGAGGTGCGCAAGCTGCACCCGGCAGTCGCACGCCCCGGCCGTTGTGCGGCGAACGTCGACTTCGTTGCGCTGAGCGCCGAGGAGGCGACGCACTGGCTCGGCGAGCACGGCGTCGACGAAGCCGCGGAGCACTCGACGCTCCTCGCCTCGCTCTACGCGCGTACCGAAGGCTTCGACACCGCCGGGGCCGAGCACGTCACCGGTTTCGCCGGCTGACTCCCGGCAGCCAGCGCCCGACGCGGCGGGAGTAGTCCTCGTAGTCGGCGCCGAATCGCCGGCGCAGGCCGGGCTCCTCGTGGAAGACGACGAAGAGGTGGAAGATGAGCCAGGCTGCGGCAGCCCAGGCGAAGAGGCTCTCGCGCCCGAGCAGGAAGCCCTGGCCGACGATCAGGGCGAGGACGCCCACGTACATCGGGTTGCGCGCCGCGCGGAAGGAGCCGCGCGCGACGAAGCGCTCGGGCGGGGCCCAGGGAGCCGGCGTGCCACGGCCCTGGAGCGCGAAGCGCGCCGTCGTCTCGACGACGAGGAGCCCGCCGACGGCGAGCAGGGCCGCGCCGAGCAGCCGCAAGCCGAGCGGTTGATCGTCGCCGTGCCAGCGGGTGATGAGCCAGGGAACGAGGCCGGCGACGATCGTCGGGCCGCCGAGGAGCATGAAGCCGAGCCCGCCGAGCACGGGCCGTAGCCGTCCGGCCATTTAGGAGGGTTTGACGAAATACATGCTGTGCCGAGCAGTATTCCGCCAAACCCTCCTAGCTCGCGAGAGCGGCGAGCCCCGGGCGGACAAGCCGAGGCGGCGCCTGGAGCCCCGCGTCGCTCACGCTCGGGTTCCGCGGCTCGGCGAGCGGCGGCGCCCCGAACGAGCGGCGAGCCTGCCCGGGTTCGGGCTCGCCGTAGAGCGTCGTCCGCTGCCGGGGTGTCCGACCGAGCGCCCGGATCGCCTCCTCCATCCGCTCGGGCGGCAGCTCCTGCCCGTGCTCGGCGCCGGCCGCGCGCGAGATCGACTCGTTCATGAGCGTCCCGCCGAGGTCGTTCGCCCCCGCGCAAAGGGCCGCCTGCGCCCCCGCGATGCCGAGCTTCACCCAGGAGGCCTGGACGTTCGTGATCCAGGGGTGGAGGGCCAGCCGAGCGGCTGCGTGGACGAGGACGGCTTCGCGGAAAGTCGGGCCCGGGCGGGCCTGGCCCTTGAGGAAGATCGGCGCCTCCATGTGCACGAACGGCAGCGGCACGAGCTCGGTGAAGCCGCCGCTCGCGCGTTGCTGGTCGCGAAGGCGGAGGAGGTGGCGGGCCCAGTGCCGCGGCGAGTCGACGTGCCCGAACATGAGCGTCGTCGTCGAGCGCAGCCCGGCCCGGTGCGCCGTGTCGTGGACGTGCAGCCATTGCCCGGTCGTCACCTTGTCGGGGCAGATGACGCGCCGCACCTCGTCGTCGAGCACCTCGGCCGCGGTGCCGGGGAGCGAGGCCAGCCCCGCGTCGCGTAGGCGTGCGAGGTAGTGCGCGAGCGGCTCGCCGAGCGTCGCCGCGCCCTGCCAGACCTCGAGCGCCGAGAAGGCGTGCACGTGGATCTCGGGGACGGCGGCCTTGATCGCATCGCAGATCTCGAGATAGGTCTCGCCGGTGAAGGCCGGGTGGATGCCGCCCTGGAGGCAGACTTCGGTCGCGCCGCGCTCCCAGGCTTCCTCGGTGCGGCGGACGATCTCTTCGAGTGGCACGAGGTATGGGCGCCCGCGCAGGTTGGCGGCCAGCCGGCCCTTCGAGAACGCGCAGAAGCCGCAGCGGAAGTAGCAGACGTTCGTGTAGTTGATGTTGCGCGTGACGACGTAGGTGACGGTGTCGCCGCAGACCTCGCGGCGGAGCCTGTCGGCGGCTTGGACAACGGAGGTGAAGTCACGCCCACGGGCCTGGAGGAGCTCCGTAGCGTCGTCCTCGTCGAGCTCGACCCCCTCGCGAACCTTGGCAAGCGCGGCAGCCACGGACTGTGACGCTTTCGGCACGGTCCCGTTTCCCATGCGTGCGCCTCTCCCCGCTACGATCGCATCGGGGAGGAGGTCTTGGGCACCTGGGGCGCCGGCCCAGTTGAGCATGTCTGGAATGGGCTCGCTTGTGCCTGCGGCCCAGCGGTCCTCGCGCGCGAGACCGTCCGCGTCGGCGCGCAGGCGCACGCGCCGCGCGACGGTGGGATCGAGCCAGCGCTCGGCATCGGCGACGTACTCCGGGTAGACGCAGAGCCGCGGCGCGAGGGCCAGCCCGCGCGCCTCCGTCGCGGCGCGCAGCGCGTCGACGGCGGGCCACGGCGCCTCCGGGTTGACGTGATCGATCGTCACCGGCGAGACACCGCCCCAGTCGTCGATCCCGGCATCGAGCAGCCGGGGAAACTCCGAGTAGCTCAGATTCGGAGGCACCTGGATGTGCCAGTGGTGCCCGAGCAGGATGCGCGCGGCCGCGGCCGTCCACATGAGCTCCTCGAGCGAGGGCTCGGGCTCGTCGGCCATGCGCGTCCCCTCCTTCGCACGGAAGTTCTGGACGATCACCTCCTGGACGTGCTCGTGGCGCTCCCCGAGCCCGCGGATCGCGAGCAGCGACTCGATCCGCTCGGCCCGCGACTCGCCGATTCCGATCAGGATCCCGGTCGTGAACGGCACGCCTTCCTCGCCCGCGGCGCGGATCGTCGCAAGCCGGCGCTCAGGGAGCTTGTCCGGCGAGCCGAAGTGCGGCCCGCCCCGCTCCGAGAGCCGCGCCGAGACCGTCTCGAGCATCAGCCCCTGCGAGGCACTGACCTGACGCAGCGCCCGCACGTCCTCGCGGCTCATCACACCCGGATTCAGGTGCGGCAACAAACCCGTCTCCTCGAGCACGAGCCGGGCGCAGCGCGCGAGGTACTCGAGCGTCGTCTCGCAGCCGAGAGCGCGCAGCTCCTCGCGGGCCAACCGGTAGCGCAACTCGGGCTTGTCGCCGAGCGTGAAGAGCGCCTCGTGGCAGCCGGCCGCCTCGCCCGCCCGCGCGACGGCGAGCACCTCCGCCTCGCTCATGTAGGCCCGCTCGCCGCGCCGCGGAGGCCGCGCGAACGTGCAGTAGTGGCACACGTCGCGACAGAGCTTCGTCAGCGGGATGAAGACCTTCGGCGAGTACGTGACGAGGGAGCCTCGCCCTTCGGCGCGGAGCCGACGCGCCTCCTCGCAGAGCTCCTCGAGCGGCGCATCCAGCAGGTCGAACGCGGCGGCGGCCTCGCCCATCGCCGCGGAGACTACGCGCCCAGGAGGGATTGGCGAAACGCAGCGCTGTGCCGTCGAGCGACGTTCCGCCAAACCCTCCTAGCTGCGCGCGCGCAGGAGGCCGCCGAACGAGAGCCAGCGTCCGTTGTGCCAGCGCTGGAGACGGGCCTGGTCGATCGGGAAATGCTCCGTCGAGGTCGTCTTGATGACCATGCGAGGGAGCAGGAACGGATTGTTGCGCTCGTTCAGGTGCGTGACGGCGTTCATCACCGAGCGCCGCGTCGGATTGCGGCCCGCGTGCCTCAGCGCGTCGACGAACGTGAAGGCGGCCGACATCCCGTAGACGTTGTAGACGTCCTTCGCGTTCTCGCCGCGCGCGTACCTGCGCATGATCTTCCGGTAGAGGACGACGCCCGGGTCGCGCGCCCACTTCGGGTCGTTCGGGTCCTTGAGGAAGACGATCGAGATCGAGCCCTCGACCCGCTTGTTCTGCCCCCGACTGGACGAGATGCTCATGATGTTCGACGCGCTCGAGACGACGTTGACGAAGATCTTCGGCTTCCAGCCAAGCTGGTTGACGAACTGGTAGGCCTGAATCGTGAACTTCGGCGTCGAGAAGAGCATCAGCGTGTCGGCACCGGAGCCCTTGAGCCGCACGACCTGCGACTGAACGTTGTCGTCGGTGGCCGCAAAGCCCTCGCGCGCGACGATCCGGCTCGCGCGCGGGCCGAGCCCGCGCCGGAGGCCTGCAATCAGGTCCTTTCCGTAATCGTCGTCCTGGTAGAGGATCGCGATTCGCGCGTTCGGCCGCGTGCGGCGGATGTAGTTGCCGTACATCGCGCCCTCGGAGATGTAGCTCGGCTGGTAGCCGATCGTCCACGGGTACTGGCGGTAGTCGCGACCGAAGCTCGTCGAGCCGCTCGCGGCGAACAGGTGCGGCACCTCCAGCTCGTTCAGGTACGGGCGGATCGCCTGGTTCTGCTCCGTCCCGAGGCTGTTGAAGATCGCGAAGACCCTGTCGTCCTGGACGAGCTCCCGGGTCTTCTGCACCGTCAGGGAGGGGTTGTACTCGTCGTCGAGGTACTTGTAGGTGATCTTCCGCTTGTTGACGCCCCCGCGCGCGTTCACGTACTTGAAGTACGCCGCCGCACCCTTCGCGACCGACTGGAATGCCTGGGCCGAGCCGGTCAGCGGCGTCGTGCCGCCGATGAGGATCGAGCTCGGCGTGATCCCCGGGTCGGACGCGCTGCCCGCGAATGCCACGGGGATGCCGAGCGCGAAGAGCGCCGCGACCACGAGTAGGAGCCTCCTGCCCATGCCGTCTACGACCGAGTGTACAAGCGAGTTGTTAGCGGAGTCACGAGCCGCTGCAGCCCGCCCGCGATCCCTGTCGGGAGCACCAGGACGAGGATTACGAGGACCGCTCCGTAGATCGTGTCCGGCACCCCGGGGGCCTTGGAGACGTGTACCGAGAGTTCGGGCAGGAACTGGATGAAGGCCGCTCCCGCGACGAGGCCCCAGAGCGAGCCGAGCCCGGCGACGACGGCCCCGACGAGCAAGATCAGCGAGAGCTTGACCGGGAACGAGTCGGGGTTGAGGAAAGCGGCCGCGATCACGTACAGGGAGCCGGCGACGCCCGCGTAGAAGGCGCTGATCGCGAACGCCAGCGTCTTGTAGGCGGCGAGGTTCACGCCCGACGAGGCGGCCGCCACCTCGCTGTCCCGGATCGCGCGGAAGGCGCGGCCGGGCGCGCCGCGCAGCAGCAGCCAGGCGACGACGAGGAGGACGAGCGCGACCGCCCAGGTCAGGTAGTAGATCGCGCGCGTGAACGTCAACGAGTGCCCGAAGACCTCGACGTTCTCGAAGCCCTTGCCGGTCAGCTTCGGCTCGTTGAAGAGCTGGAACCCCTTGCTGCCGTTCGTGAAGCCCTCGACCTTGTCCCATTTGAGGATCTGGGGAGTCGCCACAGCGAGCCCGAAGGTGGCGAGGGCGAGGTAGAGGCCTGAGAGGCGAAGGGCCGGGATCCCGACGAGGAAGCCGGCGAGGCCGCCGACCAGCCCGGCGAGCGGGATCGTCCACAGGTCGCGGATGCCGTGGTCGACGAGGAGGATCGCCGTCGTGTATCCACCCACCGCCATGAACGCGCCGTGTCCGAGCGAGATCTGGCCTGTGTAGCCGGTGACGATGTTCAGGCCGAGCAGGGCGATGAAGTAGACGCCCATCTGCGAGAGCTTGATGTCGCTCACCCAGCGGGGCGCGAGGAAGACCGCCGCGATCCCCGCGCTGAGCGCCGCGACGCTCGCGGCCCCGCCGGCGACCGCGAGCCTAGACACGGCGCACCGCCGTGCGGCCGAACAGGCCCGCGGGCCGGACGAGGAGGACGGTGAGGATGAGCACCAGCGCCATGGGCAGGCGCATCTGCGAGCCGATCGTCTCGACGTACGTGCCGAGCATGTTCAGCGTCACGCCGAGCGCGAGCCCGCCGACCACCGCACCGAGCGGGCTCGTCAGCCCGCCCAGGACCGCCGCCGCGAACGCGTAGATGAGGACCGGCCTCATCATGTTCGGCTCGAGCGGCGGGAAGGCGGCCGCCGTGAACAAGCCTGCGACGGCGCCGAGCATCGCGGCGAGGCCCCAGCCGAGCGCGAGCATCCACCCCACCCGCACGCCGACGAGGCGGCTCGCACCGGGATTGAGGGCCGAAGCGCGCAGCGCGAGCCCGAGCTTCGTGTGCTGGAAGAGAAGGTAGAGGCAGGCGACGAGCCCGAGGGTGACGCCGAGGATGCCGACGTCCTGGTACGAGATCGCGACCCCGCCGACGTCGATCGTGCTCGTCGGGAAGGGCCGGTTCGGCGGGAAGGAGCGCACCTCGGCCTTCCAGATCCAGTTCGAGAGGCCGCCGAACAGGATGAAGAGCCCGATCGTGAGGATGACGACCGTGAGCACGGGAGCGCCCTCGACCGGCCGGACGACGATCCGCTCGAGCGCGACTCCGCCCGCGAACGCGATCAGCAGGGTGAGCGCGAATGCGCCCCAGTAGCCGACGCCGTGATCGATGAGCGTCCAGGCGATGAAGGTCGTGAAGGTCGCCATCTCGCCCTGGGCGAAGTTCACGACCCCGGTCGAGCGGTAGATGATCACGAGCGCGAGCGCGAGGCCCGCGTAGATCGAGCCCGAGGCGAGCCCGCTCACGACCTGTTGCGCGAACTCGGTCACCTCAATAGCCCAGGTACGCCTTCCGGACCGACTCGTTGCGGGCGAGCTCGTCGCTTGCTCCCTCGAGCGCGACCTGGCCCACCTCGAGCACGTAGGCCCGGCTCGAGGAGCGCAGCGCGAGCCGCGCGTTCTGCTCGACGACGAGAACGGCGAGCCCGTCCTGCTCGTTCAGCTCGCCGACGATGCGGAAGATCTCGCGCGTGACCTTCGGAGCGAGCCCCAGCGAGGGCTCGTCGAGGAGGAGCAGGCGCGGACGAGCCATGAGGGCGCGGGCGAGCGCGAGCATCTGCTGCTCTCCTCCCGAAAGCGTGCCCGCCTGCTGGTCGCGCCGGTCCTCGAGCCAGGGAAAGTAGCCGCGAACGCGGGCGTAGTCCTCGGCGAAGCCGTCACGGCGAAGGTAGGCGCCGAGCCGCAGGTTGTCGCGGACGGAGAGCTCGCCGAAGATGCCGCGCCCCTCGGGGACGTGCGCGATCCCGAGCCGGGCGACCCGCTCGGGCGAGGCGCGCGTAATCCGCCTGCCGTCGAAGCGGATGTCGCCCGACTTCGAGACGAGGCCCGAGACGGCGCGCAGCGTCGTCGTCTTTCCGGCACCGTTGCCGCCGAGGACGGCGACGACCTCGCCCTCCCCCACGCTCAGCGAGATCCCGCGCAGCGCCTGCACGGGGCCGTAGCGCGCCTCGACGTCCTCGAGCTCGAGGAGCACTAGTCCTCGATGCCGAGGTAGGCCTCGATCACGGCTGGATCGCTCTGCACCTCGGCCGGCGTGCCGGCGGCGATCCTCTCCCCGAAGTCGAGGACGGTGACCGAGTCGGAGATGCGCATGACGAGGTTCATGTGGTGCTCGACGAGCAGGATGGTAAGCTCGAAGGCCTTGCGCATCCGCTCGATGAACGAGGCCAGATGCTCGATCTCCTCGTGGCTGAGGCCGCCGGCCGGCTCATCGAGCAAGAGCAGGCGCGGCCGGACGACGAGCGCACGGGCGAGCTCGATCCGCTTCAGCGTGCCGTAGGGCAGCCCGGCCGCGGGCCGGTCGGCAAGCTGCTCGAGCCCGACGTACGCGAGAGCCTCGCGGGCTGCGCGGCGTACGCGACCCTCCGAGAACAGTCCCGTGCGGGTGTGCGCGCCGACGAGCACGTTGTCGAGGACGGACATGCTCGGAAAGAGCTCGACGTTCTGGAACGTGCGAGCGATGCCGCGGCGCACGACCCTGTGCGGCGGCGTGCGGAGGAGGCTCTTGCCGTCGAAGACGACGTCTCCCGAGTCCGGCCTGTAGAGGCGGGTGATGACGTTGAAGGCGGTTGTCTTGCCCGCGCCGTTCGGCCCGATCAGGCCCGCGATCTCACCCTGCTCGACGTCGAGCGAGAGGTCGTCCAGCGCGACGACGCCCCCGAAGCGTCGCGTCACGTTCCGCAGCTGAAGCAGCGGCACCGCACAACCTTAAGCGTCGGCGGCGGTGGCAGTGCTTCGGCTACCGGCAGCCGAAGACGCGCAGCGGAAGCGTCTGCCGCCGCAAGTCGGTGAGCGTCACGACCGCCTCGAGCACGGAGCCTCCCCGCCGGGCGAGCCGGCGAGGCACGAAGGCGCTGAACGGCGCGCGCCTGTCGCGCTTGATCAGTCGTCCGTCGAGGTAGAAGGCGGTCTGCGTGGCCCGCCGCGCGGAGGGCCCGCTCACGGCCACGAGCACCCTCGACCGGCGACAGCCGCGCGTTGTCTTCCCGGGTCGTGCTCGGACGAGAAGCCTGAGCTCAGCGCCCTGGCGGCAGACCGGGCCCACGCACGCCCGCAGGCGCCCGAGTCGTAGAGCGAGGTCGGCCTTGATCCGCGTGTAGCGCAGGTCGGTGTGAAGGCTGACGAGCTCGTCGGGGTCGCGAACGAGATCGTAGAGCTCCCGCGCGCCCGAGACGTACTCGGCGTAGAGCCAGCGCGGCGTGCGGATCGCTGCGTAGGTCGGCGTCTCGAGCAGGAGGCTCCGGCTGGAGTGGAGCAGCGGGTCTCGGGCGAACGGGAGCAGCGAGCGCCCGTCCATCACGCGTCCCGGCTGCGCTCTCGCAGCGGAGACGATCGTCGGCGCGAGGTCGATGTTCGCAACGGGCTGACTGCGCAGCTCTCCGCGCGGGATGCCCGGTCCGCGGATGATGAGCGGCACCCGGATCGACGGCTCGTAGAGGAGCACTTTCCCCGAAGGCAGGCGATGCTCGCCGTGGAAGAAGCCGTTGTCCGACGTGAAGATGATGAAGGTGTCGTTGAGCTGGCCGGTCGACTCGAGCGCCTTGACGATCGCGGCGACGGCTTCGTCCACGGCGAGGAGAGACTCGAGCCGCTGCTGGTAGTTCTCCTTGACCTCCGCGATTTTCGCGGGAGTCATCAATGGACGGTTGCGGACGTACTGCGGCTTGTCGGAGACGTCTGCCTCGTTGAACGACGGCGGGATCGGCAGCGGTTGCGTGGCGAAGAGGTTGCGGTGGCGCGGGGCCGGCACCGGTGTCGACATCCCTACCGGATCGTCCGGCTCGCGGGGGCCGCCGGCATGCGGTGCAAGGAACGCGGCCCAGAGGAAGAACGGACGCGGGTCGAGGGCCTGGCGACGAATGATGTCTACCGCCTTCCGCGCGTAGACGTCGGTCTGGTACGAGGCCGCGCCCGTCCCGTAGGTGACGAGACGGCCGTTCTCGTTCAGCGTGTAGTTGTAGTAGCGGTACGTCGACGGATCGACCGACGCGTACCACTCGCCCCAGCCAGGCGGGATCTCGGTCGGTCGCTGCCGGCCGTAGCCGTTCAGGTACTTGCCCAGGTGGATCGTTTGGTAGCCGGCGCGGGAGAGCCAGACGGCGAGCGTGTTCGTGTGGTCGAGCTTGTCGTAGCCGCCGGTCGGCGGCGCGTTACCCCAGACGCCGTGGTTGTGCGCGTACTGCCCAGTCAGGAACGTCGCGCGCGATGGGCAGCAGAGCGAGTACGAGACGAAGCTCGAGTCGAAGCTGACGCCCTGCTGTCCGAGCAGCGTGCTCACGTTGGGCATGACCCGCATCGACTCGACCGTCTGGTCGTCGGTCATGATCACGACGACGTTGGGGCGCTTCACCGGCGAGGCGCTCTTCGCGACGCCTTCGGCGGAGCTCGACAGCGCGGCGGCGAGCGAGAGTGCCCCGGCGATTCCCGGCGCGACGAGCCAGCGCATCCACCCCCTGGTCACCAGGGGAGTGTTACCCCCCTGCCGTGAAAGATCTGTAAGCGCTCTGTGAAGGTTTCGGGGGAATCGGCTAGGCACCCCGGAACGTGGACGTGCTCCGGTCCCTAAAGGTCCCCGGCCATGCGCCGATAGTGACAAATGTCTTGAAGGCGCCAAGCCGTTCCGCCCGAATCGCATACTGCGCCGCGGCCCTGCTCCTCGCCTTCGCCGGAGGGACGGGCCTCGCGGCCGCGAGCGAACAGGCTGCCCAGCCTCGGCTGCTGCGCGCGTGCGCAAAGGCAAAGACCGGTGAGCTTCGGCTGGTCCGCGGTAAGCGCAGCTGCCGCCGAGGCGAGCGGTCCGTGACTTGGAACGTGGGCGGCGCGCCGGGCTTGCCCGGGGCGGCCGGCCCCGCGGGGTCTTCTGGACCGACCGGTTCCACGGGCTCACAGGGCCCCGCCGGCCCGCGGGGACAGGCCGGCCCGCAGGGTTCGACGGGAGCGCAGGGGCCCGCAGGGCCTCAGGGAGCTGCCGGCCCCGAGGGACCGACCGGCCCCGAGGGCGCCCAGGGCGCGCAGGGCGCGAAGGGCCTCAACTGGCAAGGTGCCTGGAGCCCCCTCAGCCAGTACTTCACCGACGACGCCGTCTTCAACCAGGGCAGCGCCTACCTGGCGCTGAACGCGAGCTTCGGCGATGAGCCGCCCAGCTCGAACTGGAGCCTGCTCGCCCAGCAGGGCGCGACCGGGGCGACCGGGGCGCAGGGCCCCGCCGGGCCGGCGGGCCCGCAAGGCCCGCAGGGTCCAGATGGCGCACAGGGCCCCGCCGGTCCGGAGGGACCGGCCGGCGCGCAGGGTTCTACGGGAGCGCAGGGGCCCGAAGGGCCACAGGGGCCGGCCGGCGCCCAGGGAGTGACGGGGCCGCGCGGGCCCACCATCTTCACCGGCCGCGCCAACCTGTACAGCGGCAGCACGATGTTCGCGCCGGTGACCGGGATCGCCCAGGTGACGGCGACCGAGTCTGACGTGGAGACGCTCTCACCGAACGCAAACCTGACGGCGCAGGACCTCTCGGTCCGGACGAGCGCCGCGCCCGGCGTCGGGAATTCCGTCATCGTGAGGTTGCGCGACGACGGCGCCGACACAGCCGTCACCTGCACCGTCAGCGGCACCAACACGACCTGCACGAGCTCCTCGTCGGCGACGATCGCCGCGGGCAGCAAGATGTCCGTGAAGTTGACGTCAACCGGTGTGATTGCCGGCCTATCGATTCTGTTCGGCTGGCAGGCCGCCTAGCCCGCGACCAACGCTGCCGGGTCGGTGACCGGCGCCTGGCAGGCGAAGCGCTCGCAGACGTAGACCGCCGGCTTCCCGTCGACGAGCTCCTTGCCCTCGAGAAGCGGCACGCCGTCGGCCGGGCCGAAGGCGACCACCGCGTTCGGCTCGAACGGGGCGAGCGCCGCCCGCGCGACCGCTGATTCGACCGGCCCGACGATCGCAATCTCCCGCGGGGGCGAGAAGTGGAGATCGAGCGCGCAGAGCGTGTGCCCGAAGGCGCTCGGCGCGCGCGCCAGCGCATCACGCAGGAGGCGGAAGACGCCGACCGCGCGCCGCTCCAGCTCGTCGTCGCCGTAGATGCGCGCGAGCTTCAGCAGCACGAAGGCGAGCATCGAGTTCCCGGCAGGCGTCGGGTGGTCGTCGAAGTCCTTCTTGCGGGCGACGAGCTCCTCTCCGTCGGCGGGCGAGAGGTAGAAGCCGCCGCGCTCCGCGTCTTCGAAGAGCTCGACCGCGAGCCGGGCAAGGCGGTTCGCCTCCTCGAGCCAGCGCAGCCGGCCGGTCGCCAGGTGCAGCTCGAGGAGGCCGTTCGCCACGTCGGCGTAGTCCTCGAGGTAGCCGGTGTTCTTCGCCTGCCCGGCGCGATAGGTGCGGAAGAGCCGGCCGCCTTCTCCCGAGAGCGGGCCGAGCAGGAACTCGGCGAGGTGCACCGCGGCCTCCACCCAGTCCGCCCGGTCGAGCCGGCGACCCGCCTCCGCGAGCACCGCGAGCAGCAGGCCGTTCCACGAGGCGATGGCCTTGTCGTCACGCGCCGGCTTCGACCTGCGCTCGCGAAGCTCGAAGAGCCTCCGCCGCTCCTCGTCCGCGATCTCACCCCGGAGGATGAAGCGTCCATCCTCGAATGGCCGGAGGAGCTCCTCCCGCACGCCGTCATCAGGCGTCCAGGTGAAGGTGAGGCCCTCGACGCCCTCGGTGTCGGCGTCCTGCGCCGACGCGAAGCCGCCCTCGGGGAGCGCGAGCTCGCGCAGGACGTAGTCGAGCGTCGCCTCGACGACCCGGCGGTAGCGCTCCTCGCCCGTGACGAGCCAGCCGTGCAGGTACGCAGAGGCGAGGAGCGCGTTGTCGTAGAGCATCTTCTCGAAGTGCGGTACGAGCCAGCTCTCGTCGACTGAGTAGCGGTGGAAGCCGCCGCCGACGAGGTCGTACATGCCGCCGGCCGCCATCCCGTCGAGGGTAGCCGTGACCATGCCGAGCGCGTCCGGGTCGCCGCGAAGGTGCATCCGGAGCAGGAACTCGAGCGCCGATGAGGGCGGAAACTTGGGAGCCGGGCCGAACCCGCCCCACTCCGGATCGAATTGCGAGCGGAGCCCGAGCACCGCCTCCCGCAGAAGCCCCTCGGTTAGCGGCTCGCGCGAGGGCGCCAGCTCGCTGGAGCGCCGAACGGCGTCGACGAGCGCAGCGGCTTGGGTCGCCACGTCGCCGCGCCTGTCCTTGTACACGTCCGATACCGCGACGAGCACCTGCCGGAAGCTCGCCAGCCCGTGTCGCGGCTCGGGCGGGTAGTACGTGCCGCCGAGAAACGGCTCGCCTTCGGGAGTGAGGAAGAGCGTCATCGGCCAGCCGCCGTGACCGCTGAGCGCGAGGAGGGCGTCCATGTAGAGAGAGTCGACGTCCGGCCGCTCCTCGCGGTCCACCTTGACGTTCACGAACCGCTCGTTCATGAGCGCCGCCGTCTCCTCGTCCTCGAAGGACTCGTCCTCCATCACGTGGCACCAATGACAGGCCGCGTAGCCGACCGAGAGCAGGATCGGCTTGTCCTCCGCGCGCGCCCTCGCGAACGCCTCCTCGCCCCAGGGGTACCAGTCCACCGGGTTGTCGGCGTGCTGGAGGAGATATGGGCTCGTCTCGGTTGCCAGGCGGTTGGCCACTCCCGCACGATAATCACCGCATGAAGCACGCCGTCGGAGTCTGCGCGCTGCTGGCGCTTCTCACCGCCGGATGGACGGCCCAGCGGGACGCCGATGCTCGCTGGCGACCGCTTGTGCACGTACCCGGCGCCCTCGACGTCGCCGGCCCTCGGGCAGACGGGCGCCTTGTCGTCGCGTCCAGCCGGGGGCTCTTCCTCTTTCGGCCGATGGGCACGCTGACGGCGTTCGCGCCGGGCTACGTCCCACCGACCGGCGAGACGTACGTGACGCTTGCGGCCGACCGCCGCCTTTCGAGCCGGGGGTGCCGGTTCCACCGGGACGACCTCTTCGCGCTCGATCCCGTTTCGGCTCCCGGAGTCGTCCGGATCGATCGAGCCGGGCGGCTCTCTCGATTCGTGGAGTTCCCATCGCGCCCGTTCCTGTCCGGGATCGCGTTCGACCGGGTCGGCCGCTTCGGCTCCCGGTTGCTCGTCACGGCGATCGTCGACGGGAAGACGACCCTGTACGCGATCGACTGCCGCGGGCGCGCCAGCGCCGTCGTCCGGGGCGCGCCAAAGGTGGAGGGCGGAATCGCGGTCGCCCCGCTCTCGTTCGGCCGCTTTCCGGGGCGGCTGATCGCCGCGGACGAGATCAGCGGCCGGATCTTCGCCTTCGACGCCAGGGGTGGCGTGCAGCTCGTCGCGGCTCCGCGCATCCCGGCCGGCGGGGACATCGGCGTCGAGAGCGTCGGCTTCGTCCCGCGGGGTTTCGGGGCCCGCGGCGCCGCGTACCTCGCGGATCTCGGTGCGCCCGGCTCGCCGACCTCGGGCACGGACAGCCTCCTCGTCATGCCGGGAAGCCAGCTCGTGCGCGCCGGGGTGCGGCCGGGTGACCTGATCGTCGCCACCGAGGCGGGCGCGCTCACGCTCGCCGTCCGTTGCCGGCGGCGCTGCACCGTGCGGCGCATCGGGCAAGGACCCGAGCAGACCCACGGCGAAGGTCACATCGCCTTCGCCGTGACGCGCTGAGAGCGGCCGAAGGTTCTTAGAGGCTCCAACACAATGAGCCTTGTGCCGCCGGGCCGCACTGCTCGCCCCGAGGCTTTGTCCTCAGTCGCGCCCAGGCTGGGTCAGCCTAGGCGCTCCCTGCGTCCTTGCCTCGGAACGACCATCGCGCCCCGGCGACGAAGCGTCATTATGTTGGAGCCTCTTAGCCGGGCACGACGTCTCCGCCCGTGTAGAGCCGGCCCGCTCGCGCCTCTTCGTAGACGACGAAGACGTTCCCTTCTTCGAGCTGAAACTCAGCTGCGAGGACGCTCGCGACGCAGCGCAGGAGCTCCGCGATCTGCTCGGACGAGCGCCCCTCGAAGGCGATCACGCGCACGAGCGGTGGGTGCGTCGAGCGCGGCTGGACGTCCGGCTCATCGCGCCCCTCGAGGTAGTGCTCGAGGGTCCGGAACGTCGCCCACGTGCCGCTCGGCTCCTCGCCGAGCCGCGTCGCCACCTCGTCGCAGATCGCACCGAGGGCCCGCTCCACGTCGACGCCCGGAGCCTGGGGCAGAGCCTCGATCTGGACGATCGGCACGTCAGCTCGTCTCTTCCGCAGACAGGCGCCCGGCCACACGGCCACCATAGACTCAAGCTTCATGGCTGCGCTCCCGAGCGGCACCGTCACGTTCCTCTTCACCGACATCGAGGGCTCGACGCGACTGCTCCAGGAGCTCGGGGAGCGCTACGCCGACGTCGTGCGCGACCACCGGCAAATCGTCCGCGAGGAGCTCAGCGCTCGTGGAGGCACCGAGGTCGATACGCAGGGCGACGCGTTCTTCTACTCGTTCGCGCGTGCGAGGGATGCGGTCGCCGGCGCCGTCGCCGCCCAGCGCGCGCTCGGCGACCACCCCTGGCCCACCGACACCCCGGTGCGCATCCGCATGGGGCTGCACACCGGGGAGCCGACCGTCGGCGAGGAGGGCTATCTCGGCCTCGACGTCGTCCGCGCGGCGCGCATCTGCTCAGCGGGCCATGGTGGCCAGATCCTGCTCTCGGAGACGACGCGCGTGCTGCTCGGAAACGACCTCCCCGACGGCGTGAGCATCGTCGACCTCGGCCGCCAGAACCTGAAGGACGTCCAGCACGAGCGGATCTTCCAGCTCGCGCTCGATGACGGGCCGCGCAGCTTCCCGCCGCTCAAGACCCAGCCCCACAGGGACACGCCAGACGCGCTCGCCGAGCGGATCCAGCGGCACGTCGGGGACATGATCGAGCAGTCGATCGACGAGTCCCTGCGAACCGGCAAGTCGCAGTTCGGCACGGTGCGCTCCACGTTCGTCGATCTCGTCGAGCTCGTCCTCGTCGTGGCTGCGATCGTGGCCATCGTCATCCTCGTCAAGCTCGCCCTGTGAGGAGCGCCGTCTACGCGCTAGGGAAGCGGCCCGCGCGGTAGAGCTGGCCCTCGAGCGGCCGGCCGAGCAGGCCCTCGAGCCACTCCGAGACGGCGATCAGCGCGTCGAGGTCGACACCGGTCTCGATGCCGTCTCCCTCGAGCATGTAGACGAGGTCCTCGGTCGCGATGTTCCCGGTAGCTCGAGGCGCGAACGGGCAGCCGCCAAGGCCGCCGACCGAGGCGTCCAGGACGGTCGCGCCGCCCTCGAGCGCCGCATACGCGTTCGCGAAGCCCGTGTTGCGCGTGTTGTGCAGATGCGCGCCGACGGGCTTGCGGACGCGTTCGACGAGCGCCCGGACCTGCTTCGGGGTCGCAACGCCGATCGTGTCTGCGAGGACGATCTCGTCCGCTTCGGCCAGGCGCTCGGCGAGCTTCACGACCTTGTCGGGATCGACGGGGCCCTCGAAAGGGCAGCCGAAGGCGACGCTGATCGTCGCCGTCGACGCGATTTCGTCCTTGCGTGCGCGCGCGAGAACTCGCTCCGCCGCGCCGACCGCTTCCTCGACCGAGGTGTTGGCGTTCCGCTTGCTGAAGCTCTCGGTCGCGGCGACCGCGAAGCGCACCCCGTCGAGGCCCGCCGCGCGCAGCCGGTCGTAACCCTTCTCGTTCAGGGCCAGCCCGGCGTAGAGCGTTCCGTCGCGGCGGTCGATCGCCCCCACGACCTCCTCTGCCCCCGCCATTTGCGGCACCCGCTCGGCGCTGACGAAGCTCACGGCCTCGACCCGCGGTAGTCCGGCGGCGGCGAGCCGGTTGACGAGCTCGGCCCGCGTCGCCGGGGCCAGAAGGTCCTGCTCGTTCTGGAGCCCGTCGCGCGGGCCCACCTCGCAGATCGAGATCAAGAGACGCGCTCTGGGGTAATGCGGACGATCACGCGGCGCTCGTGGGGCTTATGGCTCTGGAACTTCGGATTGCCGGTGTACTTCTCGGAGAGCTTGTCGATGTGCCGGTTGGCCTCCTCGCTCTCCTCGAGCGCCGCCCTTCCGGTCACCGTCACGTACTCGTAGGGATCCTCCATCGAGGTGACCTCGATCGTCACCCGCGGATCGCGGCGCATGTGCCGCCATTTGGCCCGCCCGGTGGCAGTGTTGAAGACGACGTGCTCGCCGTCGTAGTCGACCCACACAGGCGTCACGTGCGGCGTGCCGTCCTCACGGATCGTCGCCAGCGCTCCGAAGTTCTTGTCGAGAAAGAGCTGCGTCTGCTTCTCGGTGAGGGTTGCCACTGCACTCCTTTCGGCTCTTGCTTAGGCTAACGCTGCATAGGCGCCGCTTGCGGTGCCGACGTCAGGCGCGCAGGCTCAGCCTGGGTGCCGTCGGAAATGACCGGTCGACAACACATGGACTTCAACCGGAAACGCATATGACCCCCGCCATTCTCGTCGGCACGCGCAAGGGGCTCTTCGTCCTCCGCGGCGACGAGGGACGCCGCGAGTGGCGGGTCGAAGGCCCGCTCCTGCCGGGCTGGGAGGTCTTCCACGCGATCGCCGATCCGCGCGACGGAATCGTCTACGCGTGCGGGAACCACTTCGTCTACGGGGCCACGGTCCATCGCTCGAGCGACAACGGCAAGACCTGGGAGCGGAGCGAGGGCCTCGGCCTGCCGGAGGACAGCGAGCTTACGCTGGAAAAGGTCTGGCACGTCGAGCCCGGTCACGACGACACGCTCTGGCTCGGCGCGGCCCCCGGGGCGCTGTTCCGCTCGGCGGACGGCGGCTCGACCTGGGAGTCAGTCGATGGAATCCTCCAGCACCCGACCCGCGAGCGCTGGCAGCCGGGCGCGGGCGGCATGTGCACACACTCGATCCAGCTCGACCCGAACGACCCGAAGACAATGTACGTGGGCATCTCGGCGGCCGGAGTCTTCCGCAGCGAGGACGGGGGCGAGAGCTGGACGCCGGCGAACAAAGGGACGGCTGCCGACTTCATGCCCGACGACCCCTTCCCCGAGGTCGGCCAGTGCGTCCACAAGCTCCTCGCCCACCCGGCGCAGCCCGAGCGCCTCTGGCAGCAGAACCACTGCGGCGTCTATCGCTCGGACGACCGCGGCGAGAGCTGGGAGCGCCTGGAGGGCAACGGCCTACCGAGCGGGTTCGGCTTCCCGCTCGCGCTCCATCCGCGCGATCCCGACGTCGCCTTCGTCGTCCCTGAAGACGGCGCCGAGAACCGCGTCACCTCGAACGGGCGGCTCGGCGTCTACAGGACGGCCGACGGAGGCAAGAGCTGGGAGCTCAGCTCGAACGGGCTTCCGGAGCAGGCCTGGGTTGCCGTGCTCCGCGAGGGAATGGCGTACGACCGGCTCGACCCGTTCGGGCTCTACCTCGGCACGCAGAGCGGTTCGATCTTCGTCTCGCCGACCGAGGGGGAAGAGTGGATCGAGGCGGCGTCGCACCTGCCGCCCGTGCTCTCGGTCGAAGTCGGCGAGTGGTAACTGTCCTAGTCCCGTCGCTCCTCGCCGAGCAGGCGGGCGGACAGAAGGAGTTCGAGCTCGAGGCGCCGACGGTCGGAGCGGCACTCCGCGCGTTGCCGATTCAGGACCTCCTCTTCGACGAGCACGCCGTCCTCAGGCCGCTCGTCAACGTCTACGTCGACGGCGTCGACGTGAGAGAGCGGGGCGGGCTCGAGGCCGAGCTCCGCGGCGGCGAGACGGTACGGGTCGTGGCTGCGGTGGCGGGCGGCTAGTCCTAGCTCAGAGCAGCTTCTGGCCCCGCGTCTCGCGGCCGAAGAGAGCGGCGACGAAGCCGCCGGCAACCATCACGAGCGCGACAAAGGTGAGCGACCAGGTCGTTCCGCCGGTCCAGTCCTTGAGGTTGCCGAAGATGTATGGCCCCGAGATCGCGGCCGCCTTCCCCACTCCCTCGACCATCCCGAAGGCCGTCGAGCGCACCCGCGTCGGGAAGAGCTCGGACGTGTACGGATACACCGCGCCCCACGCGCCGAGGTTGAAGAAGCCGACGAAGAAGAGCGCGGCCACGTGCGCAGTCGGAGAGTCGGCGACGGCGAACGCGTATGCCGAGACTCCGCCGAGGAGCAGGAATGACGCGAGCGTGGGCTTCCGCCCGATCCGCTCGACGAGCCAGATTGCCGCCGCGTACCCGGGGAACTGCGAGAGAGCCGAGAGCGCGAGCAGCAGGTAGACGTTCATGTCGAACTTGTCGAACTCGACGACGAACGGGAGCCAGAGGAAGAGGCCGTAGTACGAGATGTTGAGCGCGATCCAGACGGCGACCATCACCGCCGACGTGCGGCGCAGCCCCGGCTCGAGCAGCTCCCGCAGCGAGGAGCGCGGCTCGGGCGGCGCCTCGAACGCGTCCGCCTCGACCCGCTCGCCCGTGATCTCGCTCAGCACCTCGGCCGCCTCGCGCGTCCGCCCGCGGCGCGCGAGGAAGTAGGGGCTCTCAGGCAGGCTCAGCCGGACGACGAAGGCCATGAAGGCGGGGAACGAGGCGGCGAGGAAGAGGTACCGCCACGACCAGTCGCCGCCGATCCGGTCGAGGAAGACGTACGAGAGGCCGGTCGCCAGCAACAGGCCGATCGGCCAGAAGAAGTCGAGGAAGACGAGGAAGCGCCCGCGCCGCTGCGGCGGCAGGTACTCGGCGAGCATCGAAGGGTCGACGACGAGCATCCCGCCGAGGCCGAGCCCGGCGAGGAAACGGAAGGTCATCACCGACCACGGGCCCCAGGAGAGCGCGGTCATGGCGGTGAAGGCCGCGTACCAGAGGATCGAGTACTGGAAGATCGCGCGGCGGCCGATCCGGTCGGACAGCCGGCCGAGCGAGAGGCTGCCGACGAGCGAGCCCGCGAGCGCCGCGCTGTTGACGAGGCCCTGCATGCGGCCGTTCAGGTCCCAGAGAGCCGTGAAGATCGGCGCGACGAAGCCGACGAGCAGGATCTCCATTGCCACGAACGTCCACGCCGCGCCTGTCACCAGCACGGCCTTGCGGTGGAAGCGCGTGAACCCGTGAGTGCGGAGGACCTCCTCCACGTCTCGCCGTACGCCCGGCACCGCGACCTCGATTACCGACACCATCCGCCCCTTTCCGCTAGTTTTAGACTCGTAGTCGAAAACTATGGTTGAGTCTACCAGACCCTTTCACGTCACCCTCGCGGTGATTTTCCAGGTGCGCGCGGGCAAGCTCCAGGTGCTGCTCTGGCAGCGCGCAAAAGACCCGTTCGCCGGCGCTTGGTCCCTCCCGGGCGGCTACCTCGAGCCGGGCGAGACGCTCGAGCAGTCGATCCGTCGACATCTGGCCGCCAAGGTCGACGTCCGCGAGCTCTCCCACCTCGAGCAGCTCGAGATGCGCAGCGATCCCGGCCGACACCCGCGCGAATGGCAGCTCGCAACTGCCTACCTGGGGCTCGTCCCGCGAGGCGTCGACCCGGCGCTGCCCGAGGACACGGACTGGCACTCCGTCGACCGGCTGCCGAAGCTTGCGTTCGACCACCGCGCGATCACGCTCGGCGGCCGCGAGCGGCTGCGCGGCAAGCTCTCTTACACCAACATCGGCTTCGCCCTGGCGCCGGCGACGTTCACGCTCAGCGAGCTGCGCGACATCTACGCCGCCGCGCTAGGCCACGACCTTTCGGCCACGAATCTCAAACGAGTCCTGGTGCGGCGGGGCGTGCTGGAGCCGACCGGGAAGCGCCGTGAGCCGGGTCGCGCCGGCGGGCGCCCGGCAGCGCTCTTCCGCTTCCGCGCGCGGCGCCTCGAGGTGACCGACCAGTTCGCCGTGCTGCGCCCGCCGGGCGCCTAGCGGCGGCCGACGACCAGCCTGACCGGGTAACCGCGGCGCCTGACGGAGCCGGGCCGCGGGCTCTGGCGGATCACGCGGCCGACCCGCGTGGAGTGAACGTGACGAACGCGGGCGACGGAGCAGTGCCTGGCCCGGATGCGCGTGCGGGCTCGGCGCAGCGTCATGCCGATCACTCTCGGCACCACGCATCGCACCGGCGGAGGTGGAGGTGGCGGTGGAGGAGGCGGAGGTGGAGGTGGAGGTGGCGGAGGTGGCGGAGGCGGCGGAGGCGGCGGAGGTGGCGGAGGTGGCGGTGGAGGTGGCGGAGGTGGAGGTGGCGGCGGCGGAGGTCGAGGTGGGGGTGGAGGTGGCGGGAGCTGGCCTCGGAAGGTGGAGAAGGCGATCCTCGTGCCGTCCGGAGACCAGGCCGGGAAGATGTCGTCGGCCGGATTGTTGGTCAGGTTCGTCTGGTTGCTGCCGTCGGCGTTCATGGAGAAGATCTCGGCGTCGCCGGCGGCACCGCGGTAGGTGGCGAAAGCGATCTTCATGCTGTCGGGCGACCAGCTCGAGAAGAAGTCGTCGGCCGGATTGTTCGTCAGGTCGGTCTGGCCGCTGCCGTCGGCGTTCATGACGAAGATCTCGGCATCGCCACCGCCGCCCCTGGAGGGGCGGAAGGCGGGCCGTCTGACGGCAAAGCCGGACGCCTTGGTGAAGGCGATCTTCGTGCCGTCGGGCGACCAGTAGGGGTAGACGTCGAACGAGTTCGGGTCGTTCGTGAGATTCGCCTGGTCGGTGCCGTCCGCGTTCATGACGTAGATCTCACCGTCGTAATACGGCGCGCGGTCGGTGTCGAAGGCGATCTTCGTGCCGTCGGGCGACCAGCTCGGGTCGTAGTCGTCCCCGGGATCGTAAGTCAGATTTCTCTGGCCGCTGCCGTCGGCGTTCATGACGTAGATCTCGCTCTGTGCGCCGGCGTAGCGGGTGAACGCGATCTTCGTTCCGTCGGGCGACCAGGTGGGCGCGAAATCCTGTGCCGGGTCATCGGTCAGCCTCGTCAGGCCGCTGCCGTCGGCGTTCATGGCGAAGATCTCCTCGTCGAGGCCGCCGATGCCTCGGAAGCTGTCGAAGGCGATCTTCGTGCCGCCCGGCGACCAGGCCGGCCCGAAGTCGTCCGCACCGTTGTTGGTCAGGTTCGTCTGACCGGCGCCGTCGGGGGTCATGGCGAAGATCTCCGCGTCCGGAGGTGGAGGCACCGAGGCGTAGGCGATCTGCGTGCCGAGCGGAGACCAGGCCGGGGTGAAGTCGTAACCCTCGTCGTTGGTCAGATTCGTCTGACCGCTGCCGTCGGCGTTCATGGCAAAGATGTCGACCTGGTCGAGGTCGTAGCGGGTGAACGCGATGCTCGCGCCGCTAGGCGACCAGGACGGGTCCAGGTCGTCCGCAGGGTTGTTCGTCAGGTTCGTCTGCCCGCTCCCGTCGGCGCTCATCGAGTAGATCTCGGCATCCCCGCCGGCGAGGCCGGCGAAGAAGGGGTATCGCGCAAACGCGATCTTCGCGCCGTTGGGAGACCAGTCCGGGAAATAGTCGTCGTCCGCCGGGTCATTGGTCAGGTTCGTCTGACCGCTGCCGTCGGCGTTCATGGCGAAGATCTCGGAGTCGCCGGTCCGGTAGCTGCTGAAGGCGATCTTCGAGCCGTCGGGCGACCAGGCCGGGTCGAAGTCGTCCCCCGGGTCGTTGGTCAGATTCGTTTGGTTGCCGCCATCGGCGTCCATGACGAAGATCTCCGCCTGGTTTCCGTCAAAGCGGGCGAAGGCGATCTTCGCGCCGTCCGGCGACCAGGCGGGGGAGAAGTCGTCTGCCGCATTGTTGGTCAGATTCGTCTGGCCGCTGCCGTCCGAGTTCATGGCGTAGATCTCGGACTGTTCTCCAGCATACCGGGTGAAGGCGAGCCTCGTGCCGTCGGGCGACCAGGTCGGCGAGTAGTCGTCTGCTGGGTTGTTGGTCAGGTTCGTCTTTCCGCTGCCGTCGGTGTTCATGACGTAGATGTCGGCGGTGCCGAAGCCCCGCGGGGAGAGCCGATCGCCGAGACTCGAGCGCATCAAGCCCGAATGGACGATTCGCGCCGCGCCTGCGGCGCTCGGCCCGACAAGGAGCACGACCGCGACAAGACAGGCGCCGAGAGCCCATGTGCCGCGTCGCATTCCGGGACGCGCTAGTCGTGCCATCTCACCCTCCCCAATGGTGGGACCGCTTATCTTCGCACCATCGGCGAGGAGTTCCTAGTAGGCGGCTAGGCGACGCCGATGCCGGCGGCGAGCTCGCGCGAGATCGCATGCTCGGCCTTTCCAACGCGCACGGTGAGCGGCCCGCCGAACGGCTCCGCGCGCCGCAGCTTCACCTTCCGCCCGGGGACGAGGGCCAGACTCGCCAGGTAGCGGAGCAGCTCGTCGTCGCCGTCGGGCACGCGCCGGATCGTGGCCTCGTCGCCGGGCTCGAGACTGGCGAGCGTGCGGAGCCGGGCGCGGTCGAGCCGCAGCTTCCTGTCCGGGATCGGGTCGCCGTGGGGATCGTGTGTCGGATAGCCGAGCGAGCGGTCGATGCGCGCCTCGAGCTCTTCGGAGAGGGCGTGCTCGAGCCGGTCGGCCTCCGAGTGCACCTCGTCGAGGCTCAGCCCGAGCGCCTGCGCGAGGTACTGCTCCAGCAGCCGGTGGTGCCGGATCACCTCCAGCGCGACGCGCTCGCCCGCGGGCGTCAGCTCCACTCCCTGGTACGGCGCGTGCTTCGCGAGCCCGAGCGCCGTCAGCCGCTTCAGCATGGCCGTCACCGAGGGCGGCCGCACGCTCATCCGCGCTGCGATCGCCGAGGTGGTCGCGCGCCGGCCCTCCATCTGGAGCTTGTGGATCTCCTTCAGATAGTCCTGCGTCGCGTCGGTCAGGTTCCGAATCATTAACCTATACTCTAACTCAGAAGTTCGACATGGCTAAGAATTTCACCCGCAAGCAGGTTCTAGCGGGGTCGCTGCCGCTCGTAGCCGCGGCTCCGCTTGCGAAGCTCGCCTGGCCGGACGCCGCGCGCGGCGGGGGCCAGCACTCCGCGATGCACATGGGGCGCGAGCACCCACGCATGGGCCACGCGGCGATGATCGGCGCGGAAGTGCCCGCGCCCGGCGGGCCGAACGACCAGGACTACGCGCTCTTACCGCCGAAGGCCCTGCCGCATCGGCCGGGCCGAGTGCGGGACTACTCGCTCACCGCAGCCGACCACTCGATCGAGGTCGCCCAGGGCGTCCACTTCGAGGCCTGGAGCTACAACGGCGCGGTCCCGGGCCCAGTCATCCGGGCGACGGTGGACGACCTCCTGCGCGTCCACCTCTCGAACCAGGGGTCGCACCCGCACACGATCCACTTCCACGGGATCCACCCGGGGAAGATGGACGGCGTCTTCGAGATCGTCCCGCCCGGCGGCTCGTTCACGTACGAGTTCCCGGCGCGCCCGTACGGGATGCACCTCTACCACTGCCACGCGACGCCGCTCAAGAAGCACATCGCCAAGGGTCTCTACGGCGCCTTCATCGTCGACCCGCCGGAGCCGCGGCCGCCCGCGCAGGAGCTCGTCATGGTGATGAACGGCTACGACACGGACGGCGACGGCGAGAACAACTTCTACACCGTCAACGGGCGCGCCTTCTACTACGCGCGCTACCCGATCCGCGTCCGCCGCGGGAAGCTCGTCCGCATCTACATCGCCAACCTCACCGAGTTCGACCTTGTCAACTCGTTCCACCTGCACGGCGACTTCTTCCGCTACTACCCGACCGGGTCGACCGACCACTTCGAATACACCGACACGGTGATGCTCTGCCAGGGCGAGCGGGGCATCATCGAGATCGAGTTCGCCAACACCGGCGTCTTCATGTTCCACGCCCACCAGAGCGAGTTTGCCGAGCTCGGCTGGATGGGCTTCTTCGACGTGGGGGACTAGGTGGAATCTGGGTCGATCGCGGCGAAGCTCGGTGGCGCGCGCTGGCGGCTATGGGCTCTCGTCCCGGTCGTCGCGCTCGTCGGCGCCGTCTCGCTCTTCGCAACGATGGGCGGCTCGCTGCTCGACCTCGTCGGACACAACCCGCCGCCTCGCGACGAGGTCGACATCCGCCGCGTCGAGTTTCACCCCGGGGAGATTCGCATCAAGGTCACGAACCCGCAGCGCGACGACCTGACCATCGCCCTGGTAAGCGTCGACGATGCGATCGTGCCCTACCACCTCGACGGCGACCGGACGCTGGGGCGACTCCGATCGGCGACGATCGTCGTTCCGTTCGACTGGGTCGCGGACGAGCCGATCACGGTCGGCGTGACGAGCTCGACGGGAATCGAGACGTCGAAGGAGATCGCGGCCGCGGTCGAGACGCCTCGGGCCTCGGCGAAAGGGTTCCTCGGCTACGGCGTGATCGGCTTTCTCGTGGGGATCCTCCCCGTGGCGCTCGGGCTCATATGGCTCCCCTCCCTCCGGCGCGCGAGCCCGCAATGGCTCGCCGCGTTCATGGCGCTCACGGCCGGGCTGCTCACGTTCCTCGCCTTCGAGGCCCTGGCAGAGGCATTCGACATCCAGGCGACTCTCCCGAGCGGGCTCGGCGGAGTCGGCCTGGTCTTGCTCGGGGTCGCGTCGACCTACCTGCTGCTGACCGTCCTCTCGAGACGGCTGGGCGGAGGCCAGGGCGTCGTCGGCGGGGTCGCGCTCGCCACGCTCGTCGCCGTCGGCATCGGACTGCACAACCTGGGCGAGGGCCTTGCGATCGGCACTTCGTTTGCGCTCGGCGAGCTCGCGCTCGGCAGCTTCTTCGTCGTCGGCTTCATGGTCCACAACGTCACCGAGGGCCTCGGCATCGCTACCCCGATCGCCGAGCGCGGGCGGGTAGGGCTCGGACGGCTCGCGGCGCTCGCGTTGATAGCCGGCGCCCCGGCGATCCCCGGCGCCTGGATCGGGGGCTTCGTGACGAGCGACGTGCTCGGCGTGCTCTTCTTCGCCGGCGCGGCGGGGGCGGCGTTCGAGGTGGTGGTCGAGGTGGGCCGCTACGTAGCGCGGCAGGCACCCGGCGGCCTCGGCTCCAGCTACGTGCTCGGCGGCTACCTCGCCGGCATCGCAGTGATGTACCTCACCGGCCTACTGATCTGAGCTCGGGCTCGGGCTCGGACGAGTCGCCGGACGAGACGAGCCGGTCGCGCCCCGTGCGCTTCGCCTCGTAGAGGGCCGCGTCGGCTCGGCCGACGAGCTCCTCGGACGACTCGCGCCCGTTCCAGCAGGCGACCCCTGCCGAGACTTTCTGCTCGGCGGGCATCGCGGCGCGTAGCCGCTCGACGATCACCCTCGCGTCGGCGAGGGTGCAGCCCGGCAACGCGACGGTGAACTCTTCGCCCCCGTAGCGGGCGAGCGTGTCGCTGGCACGCAACTCGCCCGCCCAGGCGGCGGCGCTCTGCTTTAGCAGTCGGTCGCCGGCCTGATGGCCGCGGTCGTCGTTGTAGCTCTTGAAGAGGTCGAGGTCGAGCATCGCGACGCAGAGCGCGGTGCTGTTCCGCCGGGACCGAGCCATCTCGCGAGGCAGCTGCTCCTCCCACGCGCGTCGATTGAGAAGGCCGGTCAGGTCGTCCGTGCGCGCGCTCGCCTCGAGCCTGGCGAGGAGGACGGAGCGCTCCAACATCATCGCCGTCTCGGCGGCGAGCATGCGGATCGCCGAGACCGTCTGCCGCTCGAGGTCGCCGATGACGCTGTCCCAGCCGACGACGAGGACGCCCAGCACCTCCTGATTGCGGAGCACGGGCTCGAAACGAATCGAGACCGCGCCCGTGGCCTTCCTCAACCGCTCGGACACGCGCGGGTCCGTGCGTGCGTCGTCGACGAAGAACATCTTGGCGGTGCGGAAAGCAATCGCTGCGCCCGACGGCTCGCCGTCGATCTCGAGCCGGATCGGCGGAGCGCCCTGGAGGCCGTGGTTGGCGGTCATGACGAGGCCGCCCGCGCCGTCGGGCTCCATCAGCGTTGCGAAGCGGCCGCGGGTGATGTTGCAGGCAGCCGAGCAGATGACGTGGCGCAGGACCTCGGCGTCCGTCGTCCGCGAGATCTCGCGAGTGGCCTCGGTGACGGCGGCCATGTTGACGACCAGCTGGTGCGCCTCCTCCTGGCTGGCGAGGAGCTTCTCCGTCTGGCGGGCCGCATCCGCTACGCGCAGACGCAGCTCGCGGACGAGCCGCTGAACGGTGAAGCCGACGATGGGCGCGACGCAGATCCAGAGGATCGCGCGGGTCCACTCGCTCGACGGGTAGTCGGGCGAGCCGACGAGAAGGAGCGGCATGAGGAAGATGGCCGCGACCCCTACGATGCTGACGGCGAGCTGCCTGCGCGTGCCGTAGAGGGCGAGCCAGAAGACTGGCAGCATCGCGAGGACGGGGTAGGCCGAAGCTCCGCCGCCGTCCGCTTCCCGGAGGAGGACGATCACGACGAAGAAGGCGAAGGGCGGGGCCATCTGCGCGAAGTGCGGCAGGCGCTGCCAGGGCATCCCGATCGTGGCGATGACGATCAGTGCGTTCAGGACGAGGGCCAGGAAGAACGGGGAGGGGTCGCCGCCGTGAGGCGGCAGTGGATAGACCGCGATCGCGAGCGCCATCGCGCCGAGGAAGGGGGCCGCCCGTGCGAGGAGACCCTTTCGGGCGAACGCCTGAAATCTCGATTCGTCGATCAAGGGAGGTGGGGCCGCAGAGTTCATTCCGCCAAGCTTGAGATCGCCGTATCGCGGCCCGCGCTCGATACCCAAACGGGGGAGGGGCGTCTAGGTTTCGGTCTCCCACTCGCGCTGGGCGTCCGAGAGCGGGCGCAGCGTGAGGATGCCGGCCATCGACGTGATTGCGAAGAGGAAGATCGCGATGCGGCTCGCAGACGTCTTGCCCGTGACGTCGAGGCCGTCCGAGAGGAGCCAGATGGTCCCGCCCCAGATGAGAAGGGGGCCGAGACCACTCGAGAGCTTGCTCGTGATTGCGAAGAGACCGAAGAACTCGCCTCGCAGGCTCGGCGGTGTCAGCCTGAGCATGAAGATGCGGTCGCACGCCGCGAGCGTGCCGAGCGTCAGTCCGATTGCAGGCCCCGCGATCCAGAGCGAGAAGACCGAGCCCGCCGCGGCGGTGAACACGAGCGCGGCGCAGAAGAGGAGGAGCATGGCGATGAGCGGCCGCTTCGGCCCCACGCGCTCGACCGCGGCGCCGGCCCCGAAGGCGCCGACGGCGGCGCAGTTGATCGCGAGCACGAGCAGAGCGGTCGTGCGGGCACTCGAGAGGTCCCCGATCCGGTCTGCGTAGGGGACGGTGAACGTGATCACGGTCGCGACCGCGTCGTAGTAGAGGAAGCGGGCGACCAGAAAGCGGCCGATGTCGCGGTAACGCCGTGCGTGCCGCATCGTCTCTCGAAGCTGGCCGAGCGCCGCGAGCGCGACGGCCGCGGGCCTGTCGGCCACCGGGTGCCGTGCCCGTTCTCGCACGAACACGAAGCAGGGCAGGGCGAAGAGCAGGAACATGGCCGCCGTCGGAAGAAATGCCCGCTGGTTGTCGTTCTCGGGGACGATCAGCACCAGAATGCCCGCTGCGACGAGAGCGCCGACGTAACCAAGCCCCGCGCCGAGGCCGGAGACCCGTCCGCGCCGCTCCTCGGGCGCAATGTCGGCGAGCATCGGGTCGTAGTGGATGAGCGCGCTCTGGAAGGCGAAGATCGCCGTTCCGCCGACGACGAGGGCGAGGAGCGTGCTCCCGACGACGCCGAGCAGCGCGGTCATCGCCACGGAGAGCAGCGTGAAGGCGACGAGGAACGGCTTGCGGCGTCCGTAGCGATCTGCGATAGCTCCGGCCGGAGGGAGGGTCAGCACGAGCGCGACCGCGACGGCGAAGCTCATCGCGCCGAACCACCAGTCGGGCTTCCCTCTTTGGTTGTCGTCGACGATCCACTCGCTGAAGTAGCGGCTCGTGACCGCGAAGGCGAAGATCGTGTTCGCGAAGTCGTAGAGCGCCCAGGAGAGGACGGGGCGGCTCAGCACTAGGCCCGGCGCCGGCTGGGACGAGTGGCCGCCCACAGGTCGAACCCCTCCTCTTCGCGACGGCGCGCACGCCCTTGCGCGACGAGCCCGTCGAGCGCGGCCGCCGCCTCACGCCGCGACGATCCGATCACGGCGGAGAGATCGGCCGCCGAAACGTCGCCGGCCGAGCGGAGGACACTCGCCGCGAGCTCCATGCGCGCCTCGTCTCGGTCGGGCAAACGGCGGCCCAGGGCCTGGCGGTAGCGGCGCGGGAGGACGTCGAGGACGACGGCGGGCCAGCCGCGCTCGCGCTCCTGCCGCCCGGCGGCGGTGAGAACCAGCCGGCGCTGGAGGCGATCGGTGGCGGCGCTGACCCGCTTCCGCTCGTGTCCGACGAGCTCGGGCAGCTCCGCCGTGCTCACCGGCCCAGCCTCGAGCAGCGCCTCGGCCACGTCGCGCTCGACGGGCGAGAGCTCTTCGTCGCGGAAGTCGTCGGGCCGCCCACGGCGGCCGGTGAGCGAGTAGAGGGCGGGCAGTAGCCGCAGCGAGACGAGAGAGGCACGCCCCCCGAGGTGCTTCCCGACGCAGACGAGGCGGCTCTCCGGCAGCTCGTCTTTCCAGCGCCAGACCCGGGCGAAGTCGGGCGTGAAGTCGACGAAGCGGCCGCCGTTCTCGCGCACAGCCCAGTCGACCTCTTGTCGACCGGTGAGAGCTTCCCAGAGCGAGGGGAGCACGAGGTCGTCGTTCGGGTAGAGCAAAGCGAGACCGACGCGGTCGATCCAGGCTGCCGCGCCGCGGATCGACGCGATCCTAGCCCGAGAAGACGACCTTCTCGGCGTCGTCGATCACCTCGCGCGGCTCGGGCGGCTCGACCATCATCTCGATGATCTTCTCGACGTCCGGCTGACCGCTCGTTCGGTAGCGCGCAACAGTCTCGTCGAGGTCGTACTCGGTCCGCCGCAGCTCCACGTCGGGGCCAAGCAGCGCCCAGTAGGCGCCGGGCTTTCCCTCGTAAGGCAGCCCAACACTGCCTGCGTTCACGCTGCGGATTCCGGCGACCTCGCGGTCGAACTGGATGTGCACGTGCGCAGTCACGATCACGCGCTCCTCCACGCCCTCCCTGAACTCGCGCACTCTCGCCTCCGGCGTCTCGGGAGTGACGCACTCCTCGTCGCTCCGCGGCGACCCGTGGCAGAAGCGCACCGGGCCGAGTCCCTCGACCTCGACGACGACCTGCTCCTCGAAGCCGGCCAGGAGCTCGCGCATCTCCGGCGAGTGGCTCGCCTGCATCCACTGCTCGCGCTCGGTCGATGCCAGGCCCTCGAGCAGCGCCCGGTCGGCGTTGCCGCGCACGAACCGCGCCTTCAGGCCGGAGACGAGCTCGAAGGTCTCCCGCGGCAGCGGCCCCCAGGTGAGGTCGCCGCCGAAGACGACGAGGTCGGGCTGCGCCCGCTCGAGCTCCGCGAGGACCGCGGCGAGCGCGGTCGCGTTGCCGTGGACGTCGGAGAGGACCGCGACCTTCATTGATAGAGCACCAGCCGATCGCGGTGAACCGCCTCGAGCCCGCGCGGCCGGCCCGCGAGCTCCTCCGCGCCGGCGCGCGCGATCCCCTTGCCGAAGACGACGCCGTCAGGGCCGGCGAGCTCCACCGCGGCGCCCGGCTCGAACCGGCCCTCGCAGCGGACGATCCCGACCCCGAGCAGGCTCGCACCCTTCTCGACGAGCGCCCGCCGCGCGCCCTCGTCGACGTACAGGCGGCCGGCGGCCGGCTTGCCGAAGCGGAGCCAGAGCTTGAACGCCGACTCTGCCCGGTCTCCGGGCGCGAAGCGCGTTCCCCGAGGCTCGCCGGCAAGGATCGGGCCGAGCACGTCCTCGCCCTGGCCGCCCGCGATCACCGTCGGAATCCCGGCGGCAGAGGCCATCTGCGCCGCGACGACCTTGCTGCCCATGCCCCCGCGTCCGAGCTCGGTCCCCACGCCGATCTCGGCCTCGCCGGCGAGCTCTCCCTCGGCGAGGAGCTCGGCACCAGGCGTCCCGGGCGCGCGCGAGTAGACGCCTTCGACCTCGCTCAGGAGGACGAGCAGGCTCGCGCGGACGAGCACGGCGACCTGCGCGGCGAGCGCGTCGTTGTCGCCGAAGGTGATCTCGTCGGTCGCGGTCGCGTCGTTCTCGTTCACGACCGGAACCGCCTTGAGCTGGAAGAGCTCGGCAAATGCCTGGCGGGCGTTCACGTACGCCGTCCGGTCCGCGATGTCGCCCGCGGCGAGCAGGATCTGCGCGGCGGGAACCCCCTCGCGGCCGAGCGCCTCCTCCCAGGCCGACTGGAGGCGCGCCTGGCCGAGCGCCGAGGCTGCCTGTAGGCGGGCCATCGTGCGTGGCCGTTGCTTCAGCCCGAGCCGAGGGAGGCCCAGCGCGATCGCCCCCGAGGAGACGACACAGACGGGCTCGCCGCTGCGAACGAGCTTCGCGAGCTCCCGCGCGCGGGCCCGAAGCAGGTCGCCGCGCACCTTGCCCTCCGGGTCAACCACCAGGCCGGTCCCGAACTTGACGACGACGGGCGGCCGCACTACCGCGTTTGCGTGCCGTCGCCGACGACGCGGTACTGGCGCAGCCAGAGGTCGCGGTACGTGACCGGGCCGCGTGGTCCGGGGACCCGGTCGACGTTGATCCCGGTCTCCGGCGCGCCGGTGAGCTCGAACCCGTCCGTGAAGCGCGTCGTCGCGTGCCAGAAGGCCGCGGTGCCGCGGTAGCCGTCGAGGAAGCGCTCGGCGGCGCCCTCGTCCTCCGTGACGATTCCGGCGGCCAGGCCCGACGTCTCCTCGTTCGCGATCCGCAGGGCCTCGTCGAGATCGTCGACAACGTCCAGGGTGACCGTCGCCACCCGCCCCGGGTCGCTCGTCCAGTCGTACCCGAGAGGCTGGTCGAGGGGAAGCACGCGCTCGCCGGCCGCGCCCGCCGCGCGATCCGTGCCGCGAATCTCGAGCCCCTTCTCGTCGAAGATCGCAAGGAGGTCAGGAAGGAGCCCGACGGCTCTCCGGTCGACAAGCGCGAGATTGAGGCGGTTGCAGACACCGAGCCGGTCGAGCGTCGCCTCGGCCATGGCGAGCGCGCGGTCGGGGTCGGCCGCCGCGTGGAGGTAGAGGACTCCCCCGCCCTCGGCGTGCGCGAGCGTGCGCACGCCGTGCTCCGCGGCAAGGCGCGCGAGCGCGGCTGTGGTCGGCCCGCTCCCGCGCAGGATGACGAGCCGGATCCGCTCCGGCATCGTCACGAGCACCCTCGCGCCCTCGCGGTCGGGCGACCGGACGAGGCCCACGGCACCCGGGGGCAGCCCCGCCCGCTCGAGCGCGGGGCGCAGCACGTCGTCGACCAAGACGGTCACGGTGCGCAGCGCGGCGCCGCCCGTTCGGAGCACCGCCGTGTTCAGGCTCTTCAGGAGCTGCCCGGCGACGTCGAGCGCGACGTTCGGGCGCGCCTCGAAGTTCGCGCCGACTGCGCCGATCGGGATGCGGCGCTCGCTCACCCGAAGGCCGTTCGGGAGCGTCCACGAGTCGATCTCCCGCTCGAGCGGCTCGATCGCCCCCACCGCCTCGACCTGCTCGGCAAGCCCCTCGACCCGCTTCTCGTCGAGGCGCAGCCGGTCGAGCATGCCCTCGTCCAGCCGCCCCCGAGCGCCCTCGCAGTCGGCGGCGTTCGCGTCGAGGATCTCGGTGCGCCGCTCGCGCACGAGGACTGACGCCTCGGCGAGCGCGGAGGCGACCGCGTCGTCGGTCAGATGCTGCGCGGCGCGGTTCGCGTCTTGCGCCTCGCGCTCGACCTCATCACGAAGAGCGATGGTCGCCACCGGCGAATTATGGAGCGAGCCGGGCGCGAACCGAATTCATATGAACTTCTTAGCCCGCTCTAAGTCGTTTCTCAGGTCGCGATGGTCTCTTGGAGACGTCCGCTCACGTAAACACGACAGAAAGGATGGTCATGACGGACAAGATGAAGAACGCACTGCTGGTAGCCGCATCGATCACGGCGCTCGCCCTGGGGGGCGCAGCCGTCGCCGGTGCGGCCTCCGGAGGCGGCTCGAGCAGCAGCGGATCCGCGGCCGCGAGTCGCGCTCCTGCTTCCGGGCTGCCGCCTCAGCGATCCGACGAGCAGCGGCTGACCGGCGACACCGAGTCGAAAGTCCGTGCCGCGGCGCTGGCGAAGGTCGCGGGCGGCACGATCCAACGTGTCGAGACCGATGCCGACGGCCACGCCGCCTACGAGGCCCACATGGTGAAGGCCGACGGAACCAGGGTCACGGTGTACGTGGACAAGTCGTTCGACGTCGTCAGCGTCGAGTCCGGCCCCTAGCGCGGAGTCAAAGGCGAGAGCCCGGCGCGGCCGGGCTCTCGTCGCGGCCTTCATGCGGCCGAAGCTACCCTCAGGGCCGTGAGCCCGGCGCTCCGGCAGATCCTCGAGGCGAAACCCGCGACGCGGATGACCGAAGTGATCGCGCGCATGAAGAAGATCGTCGCCGCGGTTCCGCCCGGCGACGGGGTGCGCGCCTTCACGGCGCTCTACCTGGCCGTCACCCTGGCCGTCGACGAGGCTGGGAGCGCCGACGCATTCGAGGACAAGCCCTTCCTCCGCCGGTTCGACGTCGTCTTTGCGAACCTGTACTTCGAGGCGCTGCGCAACTCGCTGCTCGCCTCCGGGCCGGTGCCGAAGGCCTGGGCGCCGCTGCTCGAGGCGCGCGGGAGAAGGGGCGTTCTGCCTCTGCAGTTCGCGCTGGGCGGGATGAACGCGCACATCAACCGGGACCTGCCGGTAGCCCTCGTCCAGACCTGCGAAGAGCGGGGAGTCCAGCTGCGGCGGGGGTCGGCGCAGCAGCGTGACTTCCGAAGGATCAACCCGCTCCTCGCGGTCGTCGAGGACCGGATCAAGGCGCAGCTGGTGACAGACGCGCTCCGCGACTTCGACGTCGCGCTCGGCGAGCTCGACGACGTCGTCGCCATGTGGAAAGTCGAGCAAGCCCGCGAGGCGGCGTGGACCAACGCCGAGGCGCTCTGGGCGATGCGAAGCGTGCCGCAAGTCAGCCGGCAGTTCCTTCGGACGCTCGACCGGATGGTCGGCTTCGCCGGCCGCGGGCTCCTGCGGCCGCTCGCGCTCTCCGTTTAGCCGATAATCGCTTCCGTCGTCAGAGAAGGGTCGTAGGGATGTCCGTCGTCGGCCAAGGGATCGTGAGTAGCTTCCGCCGGTTCAGGCGGGCGGCCTGGTGGGTGCACGTGCTCGGCACGCTCGCCGTCGTTCTCGCCGTCCAGGTCGTCATCGTCGGCGTTCTCGCGGCGCTCTACCTGGATTTCGTGCGCGAGCACGGGCCGATCGGCTCGGAGATCCCCAGCCAGACTTCCCCGTCGGCGGAGCAAGCAGCCGAGCTCGCGCGGCGCTTCGCGCCCATCCTGCGCTATGACTCACGTGAGCTGTTCGTCCCGATCCCGCAGCCGGCGTACGTCAGTCGCACCCGGCTCAAGGAGGAGAAGGGGAAATCCATCCGGGACGTGAATCCGGCGCCCACGGTCGAGGACCTCCCGGAGGAACAGGGGTCGTGCCTGCTGAGCGCGGGCTGCCACTACCTCCTCGACGTGCGCGGAGTGGAGCCCGACCCGCCGAAGCCGTCCCAGCGTGCGTACGATGCGATCGAGAACCAGCTGCTCCGCACGGGCACGCGCCCCACTGTCTACGCCCATGTCACGCAGTACGACGACACGGGTGAATACGCCGTCCAGTACTGGTTCCTCTACTTCTTCAACTTCCGGCTGAACGAGCACGAGTCGGACTGGGAGCAGATCACCTTCCGCCTCGACGCCGACATGAACCCGGTCGATGCCTTCTACTCGGAGCACGAGGGCGGCGCCACGCACGGCTGGGCCGCAATCGAGAAGGACGGTGACCACCCCACGAATTACCCGGCCCTCGGCTCGCACGCGAACTACTTCGAGCCCGGGCGGCATCCGGTCGAGGTGGGATGCCGGCGCGTGATCGGCAGCGTCCGGCAGTGCTTCAGAGGCCGGAGGCTCCTCGCCGACGTCGCGGACAACGGCGGGACAGTGCTCAAGCCGGAGGGCTACGAGCTGTCCGAGCTCGCGGGACCGATCTACATCGGCAGCTACGGCTCGGGGAACTACGTCGCCCTGACGCGACAGCCGGCCATCCTCTCCGACCCGCGCACGCGAACGGCCTGGCGCGACCCGCTTCGCCCTCTTCGATGATCAGAACGGCGGCGGGTCGAAGACGGCGTAGATCTCCTCGAGCATCTCCTCGCGGCTCCCGTAGCGGCGCTCGTCGTAGCAGCCGAGCGGGCTCTCGAGGAGGTTGAAGAGGCACTTGTTGCAGTAGGAGCATGGCCGTGGAGGCCGGTCGTGGCCGGTGCGCCAGAGCTCCAGGAGGTCCGGGTTGGCGATCAGCGGGCGGGCAATCGTGACGGCGTCGCAGTCGCCCCCTTCGATCGCGGCGCGCACGACCGAGGCGGTCTGAAAGCCTCCGGTGCACAGCACCGGTATCGAGACGGCCTGCTTGATCGCGCGGGAGTCGACCAGGTTGGCTCCCTCGACCTCTCCGGCCGGCCGCTCCCACCGCCATTGCATGATCCGGTTGACGAGCGGCGTCCGGTAGAGCAGGTAGTTGCGGAAGACGGTCGACCCGCTCGAGATCAGACCGTCGTAGTTCTTCCAAACCTCCTTCAGCGGCAGACCGCCCGCAGGGTTCAGCGGGTGCGGAAAGGTGTTCCCGGCGGAGACATGGATCGCGTCCGCGCCGGCCTCCTCGAGCCAGCGGCAGACCCGGGTCGAGTCCTCGACCGTGTTCCCCCGGCGGAGCCAGGGGAGAAATGCGTTTCCGCGCTCGGTCACGCTGATCTTCACCTGGACATGGAAGTCCTCGCCGACGCGCTGCCGGACGGCGCGCACCGTGTCGAGCAGGAGCCGCGCCCGATTCTCGAGCGGGCCGCCGTACTCGTCCCGCCGCTCGTTCGTCGCCGACGAGAGGAACTGCGTGAAGAGGTAGCCGTTCGCGCCGTGGATCTCGATCCCGTCGAGCCCGGCATCGCGGGCCCGGGCGGCTCCGTCGGCGAAGGCGCGGACGACTGCGGCGAGCTGCTCGGGCGACGCCTGCTCGGCGGGGAATCCGTTGAGCGGGTCGCGCTTCCCCGTCGAGCTGAGGCCGGCCCGGAACTCGATGCCGCCGATGTCACGCTGGCGTCCGCCGTGGGCGAGCTGGAGGATGTACTTGGAGCCGCTCTCGTGCACGCGCCTGGCGAGCTCGCGCCAGAACGGGACCTGGTTGTCCCGGTCGATGCCGGCGTATCCGGGGACGATGTACCCACGGCGGTCGACGCCGCACCAGGACGAGATGATCGCGCCCACTCCGGCCCGCGCGAACCGAACCTCCCAGTTGATCCGCGTCTGCGTCCCCGAGCCCTCGTAGCCGTCGAACCGCCCCGAGACGCTCGAGCGAAAGACCCGGTTTGCCACCTCGAGGCTGCGGAACCGCAGCGGGCTGAGGATCGCGTCGTCCAGAGCTACACGAATTGTGGGGGGTCGAAGACGGAGAGGATCTCCCGCACCATCTCCTCCCGGGAGTCGAACCGGCTCTCCTCGTAACAGCCGAGCGGGTTCTCGAGCTGGTTGATGAGGCACTTGTTGGAGTAGGTGCAAGGCCGCGGCGGCCTGTCGTGGCCCGCCCGCCAGAGCTCGACGAGGTTCGGGTTCGCGATCAGCGGCCGCCCAATCGTCACGCCGTCGCAGTCGCCGCGCGCGATCGCGTCCGCTACGACCGAGGCCGTCTGGAAGCCGCCCGTGCACACCACGGGAATCGAGACCACTTTCTTCACGGCGCGGCAGTCGGCGAGGTTGATCCCTTCGATCCGGCCCCGGCTCGGCCGCCGCCAGAGCCACCTGAAGAGCTGGTTGAAGGGCCAGGTGCGGAAGATCAGGTAGTTGCGAAACGTGTGGCGCCCGCTCGAGATCATCGTGTCGTAGCCGCGGACGACGTCCTCGATCGGGAAGTCGCCCGCCGGGTTGCGGGGATGCGGGAACGAGCTGCCCGAGGAGACGTGGAGCGCATCGACGCCGGCTTCCTGGAGCCACTTGCAGACCTGGATCGACTCGGCCAGGCCCGTCCCCTTCGGCCTCCAGAAGAAGAGATCGTTGCCGTAGTCGACGGCCGTGATCTTGAACTGGAGGTGGTAGTCGGAGCCGACCTCCGCTCGGACGGCGCGGACAATCTCGAGCGCGAAGCGCGCCCGGTTCTCCGGGGAGCCGCCGTACTCGTCCTTGCGGTCGTTGATCGCCGGCGAGAGGAACTGCGTGATCAGGTAGCCGTTGCAGCCGTGGATCTCGATCCCGTCCGCGCCGGCGGCGCGGGCCCGGCGGGCGCCCTGGGCGAAGGCGTCGACGAGCTGACGGATCTCAGCCACGGTCATCCGCTCGCACTGGAGCCCGTGGATCGGCTCCGGCTTGTCCGTCGAGCTCCAGCCCTTCTCGAACTGGATGCCGCCGAGGTCGCGCTGCCGGCCGGAGAAGGCGAGCTGGACGATGTACTTGCAGTCGTGCTCGTGGACACGCTGCACGAGCTCACGCCAGAAGGGGATCGTCTCGTCCCCGTCGATGTGCGCGTAGTTGGGGACGATCAGGCCCCGCGGGTGCACGGGCGCGTTCGAGGAGATGATCGCTCCCACTCCCCCGCGCGCGAACTTGAGATCCCAGTTGACGTGCGTCGGCGTGCCGGTGCCGTCGTAGTTGTTGAAGCGCCCCGCCAGGCTCGAGCGGAAGACGCGGTTCTTGACCTCGAGTGTGCGGAGCCTGAGCGGCTCGAAGATGATCGACGTGTCGGTCATGCCGCCTCCTGATACACGGAGAGGATCTGCTCGATCATCTCCTCCCGCGAGTCGAAGCGCCGCTCGTCGTAGCAGCCCAGCGGGTTCTCGACGAAGCTGAAGAGGCATTTGTTGCAGTAGGTACACGGTCGAGGCGCGCACTCGTGCCCGCGCTCGAACCAGCGGACGAGATCGGGATTTGCGATCAACGGGCGCGCGATCGTGACCCCGTCGCAGGCACCGCTCTCGATCGCGCCGGCGATCACCGATGCTGTCTGAAAGCCGCCGGTGCACAGCACGGGGATGCCGACCGCCTGCTTGACGGCGCGGGAATCCGGCAGGTTGATCCCTTCCACGCCCTTTCGGCTCGGCTTCTCCCAGTGCCACTTCCAGATGGCGCTCAGGGGCCAGGTCCGGAAGATCAGGTAGTTACGGAAGGTGTACAGGCCGCTCGAGATCAGCGAGTCGTAGGTCTTGACCATGTCGCGCGTCGGGAACTCGCCCGCAGGATTCCGCGGGTGCGGAAACTCGCCCCCGACGCTGACGTGGATGCAGTCGACGCCGGCCTCTTCGAGCCACTTGCAGACCTGGATCGATTCCTCGGCGGCGTTCCCGCGCCGCAGCCACGGAAGGATCTCGCTGAGACGCTCCTGGATGCTGATCTTGAAGCCGAGGAAGTAATCGGATCCGACCTCCACGCGAACGGCCCGCACCACCTCGAGGGCAAAGCGGGCGCGGTTCTCGAGCGAGCCTCCGTACTCGTCCTTTCGATCGTTGATGCCCGAGCTCAGGAACTGGGTGAAGAGGACCCCGTTCGCGCCGGCCAGCTCGACGCCGTCGGCCCCGGCCTCGCGCGCGCGTCGCGCGCCGGCTGCGAAGGCGGCGACGACCTCTTTGATCCCCGCGATCGTCAGGCGCTCGGACTCGAAGCCGTTCAGCGGCTCCGGCTTGTCGGTCGAGCTCAAGCCCTTCGGGTATTCGAAACCGCCGATGATCCGCTCACGGCCGGCGTGGGCGAGCTGGAGGATGTACTTGCAGTCGTGCTCGTGCACGCGCCGTACGAGCTCGCGCCAGAACGGGGTGCGGTCGTCGCGGTCGATCAGCGCGTAGCCTGGCAGCAGCCGCCCGCGAGGGTGCACGGGAGCGTGCGACGAGATGATCGCTCCGACTCCGCCGCGCGCGGTCTTGAGGTCCCAGTTGATGCGAGTCTGGGTCCCGGAGCCGTCGTAGTTGTCCCAGCGCCCGCCGGTGCTCGACCTGAAGATCCGGTTCTTGACCGTCAGGTTTCGGAAGCGCAGCGGCTCGAAGATCGCACTCGTGCTCACGGCCGAACGGTGCGGCTCCGTCCACCCACAGCGTCTCCCTCCTCCCTGGCGGCTGGGATTCTCCGGCGACTGTACGACCGGCTCCGCAGGCGGTCAAGGGCTGGACATTCGCCCGGCTCGGTCCCAGAATGGAGGGGCGGCATGGACACGTGACCGCGCAGCCGTCAGCGAGGGAGCCTCGGGGCCACTTCGACGCCATTGTCGTCGGGTCGGGGTTCGGGGGCGCCGTCATGACCTATCGGCTGGCCGAGGCCGGCATGTCGGTGTGCCTCCTCGAGCGGGGCAAGCCCTACCCGCCGGGCTCGTTTCCTCGCAGCCCCTGGGAGGTGGGCCGCAACTTCTGGGACCCGAGCGAAGGCCTGCACGGGCTCTTCGACGTCTGGTCGTTCCGCGGGCTCGGCGGCATCGTTGCCAGCGGGCTCGGCGGCGGCTCGCTGCTCTGGTCGAACGTCGTCCTGCGCAAGGACCGCTCGACCTTCGTCAAGGAGGAAGGCGAGTACTGGCCCGTCACCTACGACGACCTCGAGCCGCACTACGAGCGGCACGAGCGGATGCTGAAGGCGACCCCTTACCCGTATGACCAAGCGCCCTACGACCGCACCTACAAGACGAAGGCGATGGAGCACGCGGCCGGCCGGCTCGACCTCGAATGGTTCCTGCCCCCGCTCGCCGTCTCCTTCGACCCCGGCGACGGCCGCCCGCGGCCCGGCGAGCCGATCCAGGGGGAGGAGAACCTGCACGGCCGCACCCGCCTGACGTGCCTGCTCTGCGGCGAGTGCAACGTCGGCTGCAACTACGGCGCGAAGAACACGCTCGACTTCAACTACCTCTCGCTCGCGAAGCTGCGGCACGGGGCCGAGATCCGCACCCGCTGCGAGGTGAAGACGTTCGCGCCGCGCGACGGCGGCGGCTACACCGTCGACTACGTCGACCACTCGGACGCCGCCGAGGGAGAGCAGCGCAGCTCGCCGCTCCCGCCCCGAAGGCTCACCGCTGACCGGCTCATCCTCTCGGCCGGCGCGTTCGGGTCGACGTACCTCCTGCTCAGGAACCGAGCTGCGTTCCCCGGCCTCTCCGACCGGCTCGGGACCCACTTCTGCGGCAACGGCGACCTGCTGACACTTGCGATCAAGGCCCGCGAGGCCGGAGGGCCCCGGATCGTCGACCCGGGCTACGGGCCGGTGATCACGAGCACGATCCGCGTCAAGGACGCGGCCGAAGGCGGGCCTGGACGCGCGTACTACATCCAGGACGGCGGGCACCCCCAGATCGTGAACTGGATCATCGAGGCGAGTTACCAGCTCGGTGTGCTGCGCAAGGGCGTCAGGCTCGCGATCAGGCTCGCGCGCTTATGGCTGCGGATCGACCGGCGGAGCGACATCGGACGCGAGATCGCGCGCTTCTTCTCGCCGGCCGATCTCTCCTCGTCGTCGATGCCGCTCTTCTCGATGGGGCGGGATACGCCCGACGGAAACATGACCCTTACGAACGACGACTACCTCGATGTCGACTGGAACAGGAAGAGCTCGACCCCGTTCTTCAACGACCTGCGGAAGACGGCGCGCCGGGTAGCGGGCGTCCTGGACGCGAAGTTCATGGACAGCCCCCCGTGGTACCTGAGCCGGTCGGTCACCGTCCACCCGCTTGGCGGCTGCCCCATGGGCAGGGACGCGCGCGAGGGGGTAGTCGACTCCTACGGGCGGGTGTTCGACCACCCTGGGTTCGTGATCGCGGACGGCTCGGTGCTGCCGGGCCCGGTCGGCCCGAATCCGTCGACGACCATCGCCGCGATCGCGCACCGCGCCGCCGACCGGCTGATCGCCGACGCGGGTTAGGAGGGTTTGGCGGAATACTGCTCGTCGCCGGGGTGCGATGGTCGTCCCGAGGCAAGGACGCAGGGAGCGCCGATAGCAGTTCGCTATCGGCGCGACGGAGGACGCCGCCTCGGGGCGAGCAGCGCGGCCCGGCGGCACAGCACTGTATTTCGCCGAACCCTCCTCGCTACTCCACGGACGAAAACGCCGCGGTCACGGCGCGATCGCGATCCATCCTCACACTGCAGAAGCCGCTCCCCGAGCAGCCGCCTCCCCAGCTGCTGAGGTACGCCGTCGGGTCACTCGGCCTGGCAATCAGCCTCACGATCAGACCGGACGGGAAGCTCGCCGAGCACGTCGGCTCGCATCTGATGCCGCCGGGCCTGCTGATCACGGTCCCAAGCCCACTCCCTTTGATGATCGTCACGGTGAGCGTGTATGTCGTGGGCTTCACCGCGAAGACTGCGACCACGCGCTGTGGATCGGTCATCGTGACGACGCACGGGCCTGTGCCTGCGCAGTGGATGCCCCTCCAGCCCACGAATGCCGAGCCCTCGGCCTCCGCGGCCGTCAGGGTCACGGACTCGCCGACCGGGAAGCTCGCCGAGCAGCCCGGCTCGCAGAGGATCCCCGACGGGGTGCTCGTCACAGTGCCGTCGCCCGTGCCCTCAATGCTGACGGTGAGATCGACAGTCGGCTGCGGAGCTCGCTCGAAGGTGGCGACGACGGTCGTCTCCTCCTCCACGACGACGGCGCAAGGCTCGAGCCCGCCGCAGCCCCCGCCGCTCCAGCCGGTGAACGTCGAGCCGGGCTCGGCGTGCGCCGACAGCGTCACCTTCTGTCCGCGCGGGAACTCTGCCGCACAGCGCGGCTCGCAGTCGATCCCGGAGGGGTCGCTGAGGACTGTGCCGGCCCCGTCGCCACTCAGGTCGACGGCGAGGCGAGTGGTCTCCTCGACGCGCCGGAACACGGCCGTCACGTGTGTCCCCCGCCGCAGCTCGAGGAGGCATGAGCCGGACCCTTCACATTCACCGCGGATCCAGCCGGCGAAGGCCGAGCCGGGATCAGCGCGGGCTACGAGAGTGACGCCGCGCCCCTTCGGGAACGACGCCGAACAGGTCGCGCCGCAGTCGATTCCCGACGGGTCGCTCGTCACAGTGCCCTCCCCATCGCCGCTCTTCGACACCGACAAGGACACGGTTCGGTGAATGCGCCGGAACGAGGCCACGACGGAGACGTCGTCGTCCATCGTCACCGAGCATGGGGCCGTGCCAGAGCAGCCTCCGCCCCGCCACCCGGTGAAGACGGCGCGCGCGGCCGCGGTCGCTGTCAGCACGACCCTCTGGCCGGCCGGCAACTTCACGGAACAGGTCGCGCCGCAGTCGATCCCCGGCGGCACCGTCGTTACCGTCCCCGCCCCGTTGCCCTCTCGTTGGACGACGAGACGACGGGTGCCGCCTTCGAGATCGCCGCCGAAGAACGTCGTCTTGCGGTCGACGAGGAGCGCCTCGCCCCGGGCCAGCTCCGGCACCGTGAAGGCGACGATCGTGAGCGCCGAGCCGACCGCCGCCGTGGTCGCGATTGCGTACCGGCGCGGTCGTCCCGCAGGCGGAATCGGCCTGAGGCCGATGCGCGCGAGTGCCTCCTTGACGCGGCTGAAGAAGACGAGGAGTGCCGTCAGGAAGAGGAGTCGCCTCTTCGTCCAGCGGCCGGCAACGTGGTTCTTGATCACATCGGCGACGAGCGGCGCGGTCGCCACGCCGAGCAGCGTCCACTCCGAGCTGAGGTTGATCAGGCTGAAGACGACCGCCGTCGAGACCCCGACGAAGATCGTGAGCGGAAGGTCCTCCGAGAGGACGAGCCCACGCGCGGGCTCGGGCTTCTCAGCTTCGGGAGGCTCGTCCGGCATCGGACGCTATTCGAGCCGCTGACGCCTGGCGCTCTCGATCCACCTCGGCAAGGAAGTCGAGAACGAGCCGGTTGAAGCGCTCCGGCTCCTCCAGCTGGATCATGTGCGCCACACTCGGGAACTCCACCTGACGCGCACCGGCCACCGAGGTCGCCAAGTGGCGCTCCGCGGCCACCCCTCCCGCCTCATCGACCTCGCCGATCATCACCAGGTCGGTACCCGGACCTCCGCAAGCCGTTGCGCCGCTGGCGGGTCGAGCGGCTGCGGCTTGCCCTCGGCCTTCTCGGCCTGGTACGTGCTCCGGATCCAGTCATGGACCTTGCGACGGAGCCCCGCGTCGACCCGCTCGGGCGGCTGACCCCAGCCGTCCAGCCACACCTGGGCCTCCAGCTCCGCCAGCGCCTCCCAGTCCTTCGACTCCCAGAGGCGCTCCATCTCCTCCCAGGGAGGCGGCTCGGCGCCCTCCGGCAGCTGCGGCTGGTAGCCGCCGACGCCGCCCGCGACGCTGACCAGGGCATCGACGCGCTCCGGATGGTCGGGGGTGAGGTCGAGCGCAATCATGCCGCCGCGCGACTGGCCCACCACGTAGGCAGAGGCCGCAGCGACATGGTCGAGCACCGCCGCCGCATCGGCACGGTTCGTGAACTCGACGTCCTCGGTCTCGGTGCGCCCGAAGCCCCGAGTGTCATAGCGGATCACCCGGTAGCGCTCCGCGAAGACGGGCACCTGGTCGTCCCACATCCGCAGGCTGCCGAGCCCGCCGTGGATCAGCAGCAGCGGATGGCCGTCGCCCTCCACCTCGTAGTAGATCCTGCCGCCGTCGACCGCCAGGAGCCCAGACTCGGCCATGGGACGATGCTAATTGCTGGGGCCTCGCGGCGGCGTACGATCTCCGAGAGCACCCGTTGGCCGAGCCTTCAACCGCGCCAAGGGGCGGTAGACAGGGCCGGAACCCGCTCCGCGCCGGCGGTGTAGGTGACGAGAGATGGCGAAACGCGCCCTAGTCGTCGCGTTTGCGCTCGTGGCCGTAGCCTGCAGCGCAAGCGAGCGTGACGCCGCCCTTAAGAGCCAGGCCACCGCCCCCGGGGCCGCGGCGGCGGTGGGTCATGATCGGTCGACGGTGCTCGCTCTCCTCTCGGGAGGAGCGCGAACCGCGTTGGCCCGGCTCGACGCGCGCACGCTCCGCCCCATCGGGAGGAGGATCGAAGTCGGCGGAGGCGGGAGCCAGGCCTTCTCGCCGAACCGGAGGACCCTCGTTGTGGCGAGCGCCGTCGTGAGCGGCCCGTCGGCGGAGCGCGGACGGTCTCTCGGGGTTCGTGTCAGGTCTTGCATTCGCGCAGGTCACGGGGGTTCGTGTCAGGTCTTGCATTCGCGCAGTGACGCCTCAGTGCCTAGAGTGTGACGACTCTCGCCGCTGAGAACAGGCGAGCCCAGGCGGAACTTACGCTCGGGAGATGGCGCGGCCGGTCCGGATCTGCGTCCCAGGCGGGCTCTACCACGTGCTCGCGCGAGGCAATGCCCGCGAGCTCATCTACCGGGACGATGCCGATCGGGAGCTCTTCCTGGGGCTCCTCGACCAAACCCACGAGCGCTACGGCTGGATTTTTCATGCCTACTGCCTGATGGGAAACCATTACCACCTGCTCGTCGAGACACCGCAGCCCAATCTGCCGCGTGCGATGCGGCAGCTAAACGGGCTCTACGCCCGTCGCTTCAATCTGCGACACCGCCGATGCGGACACGTCTTCCAGGCGCGCTACCGCGCGATCCTGGTCGAGAAGGAGAGTCATCTGCTTGCCGCGTGTCGCTACATCGTGCGCAACCCAGTGCGGGCGCACATCTGCGGCGATCCCGGCGACTACCGCTGGAGTAGCTACCGCGCGACGGCAAGACTGGCGGCGCCTCCGCGCTTCCTCGCGACCGAGTTCGTCCTCGCCCAGCTTGCCTCCGATCCCAAGCGCGCCCGGTCTCGCTACCAGAAGTTCATCGCCGGCGATGCCGACGACGCACTCCTGAAGCAGGTGGGTGGTGAGCGGCTCGGCAGCGAAGGGTTCCTACGCGAGAGCTTCGGCCTCGAGCCACCGATCGCGGAGGTGGCGCGGAGTGAGGTCGAACCGCTGCCGCCGGATCTTGCCGAGATCTTCGCGCGCGAGCTCTCGCTGCCCGTGCTGGTGGCGTACCGGCGCTACGGCTACTCAATCCGGCAGATCGCCGAGCACCTCGCCTGCCACTACTCGACCGTCAGCCGCCGGCTCAGGCGCGAGGAGGAAGCGGAGCGCACGATGCGCGAATGCAAGACCTGACACCGACCTCCCTATTGCTCGTAACCCTCGACGATGTCCGACGCGCGCAGATTTGCTGCGTCGGGATCGCGTCCAGCCTCACGGAGGGCACGTCGTTGACGGAGCAGATCCCAGCACTGGTCGAGCGAGACCTTGAGCGACTCGATCCGCTGACGGTCTTCCTCGGTCGCGGTGCCGGCAGCCTCGCGCTCCCAGAGCTCGTGCTCCTCTGCAACCAGCTCCTCGATGCTCTTGTGGATCTGTGCGTCGTCCATCTCGGTCGCTTCGAGACCGTACTTCTTCCGCGTAGCTGAACTCTAGACCTGGGGGCCTCCGATCGCGATGATGCGCGCCCGCCAGGATCCGCGCGGCGCGTCGACCTCGACCTCGTCGCCCGGCTTCGCTCCGAGGAGGGCGTGACCGAGGGGCGAGTCGGGCGAGACGCCGCCGACACTCGAGATCTCGAGCGTCATCCGCTGGCCCTTCTCGTCCTCGATCTCGACCGTCGAGCCGATGCCGACCTCCCCGCTCCCCGACGGCTCCTGCTCGACGAGCACGGCCCCGTCCAACCGGTCGCGAATCGACCTGATCCGGTGCTCCAGCAGGCCCTGTTCGTTCTTCGCGGCGTGGTACTCGAAGTTCTCGGACAGGTCGCCGAAGCCACGGGCCGTCGCGATGGCCTGGACGACCTCGGTGCGGCGAGGGCCCTCCAGCTGCGCGAGCTCCGACTCGAGCTGCCGTTTCTGCGCGGCCGTCATCGGCTTCCGCTTCTCGTCGGGCATCGCTGGAGGGTACCGCCCTAGCACCCGCTCGCGGGTGCCGGCCCCAGGAATGCGAGCTTCGCTCGCGTTCCGTCTGAAATGACCGGTCGACACGCAGAGGGACAGCGCAACCGCGGCTAGTGTGGCTGGTCGTGCCCGCACGCGCTCCATCCCTCGCCCGTCGCGACGACCTGAGGAACGTCGCGATCGTGGCCCACGTCGACCACGGCAAGACGACGCTCGTCGACGCCCTGCTCTGGCAGTCAGGCTCCTTCCGGGCGAACCAGGAGGTCGCCGAGCGCGTGCTGGACTCGATGGACCTCGAACGCGAGAAGGGCATCACGATCCTCGCCAAGAACACCGCGGTCCAGATCGGCGGCACGAAGGTGAACATCATCGACACGCCCGGGCACGCGGACTTCGGGGGCGAGGTCGAGCGCGGCCTCACCATGGTTGACGGCGTGCTGCTCCTCGTCGATGCGAGCGAGGGGCCGCTGCCGCAGACGCGGTTCGTGCTCCGCAAGGCGCTCGAGGCGCGGCTCCCGGTCGTCCTCGTCGTGAACAAGGTCGACCGGCCGGACGCCCGCCCGGCGGAGGTAGTCAACGAGGTCTACGAGCTCTTCCTCGATCTCGACGCGGACGAGGCGCAGATCGACTTCCCGATCGTGTACGCCGACGCCCGCGAGGGCCGAGCCGGCTTCGCGGCCGACGAGCTCGCTCCGGACCTCCAGCCGCTCGTCGAGACCCTGCTCGCAACGGTTCCGGCGCCCTCGTACGACCCGGAGCATCCGCTCCAGGCGCTCGTCACGAACCTGGACGCTTCGCCGTACGTGGGCCGCCTCGCCCTGCTGCGAGTGCACCACGGGACGATCCGCAAGGGTGAGCAGGTCGCCTGGTGCCGGGCCGACGGGACGATCGAGAAGGCACGCGTGACCGAGCTATACGTGACGGAAGCGCTGGACCGCGTCCCCGCCGACGAAGCCGGCCCCGGCGAAATCGTGGCGCTCGCCGGCCTTCCCGACGCGACGATCGGCGAGACGATCGCGGACGCGGAGGATCCGCGGCCGCTTCCGGTTAGCTCCGTCGACGAGCCGTCCCTGGCCATGACCCTGGGCATCAACACGTCCCCGCTCGCCGGGACCGAGGGCGACAAGGTGACGGCGAGCGGGCTGATCGACCGGCTCGAGCGGGAGCTCGTCGGGAACGTCTCACTTCGCGTGCAGCCGACCGCGAGTCCTGACGTCTGGGAGGTGCAAGGGCGCGGCGAGCTTCAGCTCGCCGTCCTCGTCGAGATCATGCGGCGCGAGGGGTTCGAGCTCACGGTCGGCAAGCCGGAGGTGCTGACCCGCGAGATCGATGGGAAGAAGCACGAGCCCGTGGAGCGCGTCGCCATCGACGTCCCGGAGGAGTACATCGGCGTCGTCACGCAGCTGCTCGCGCTGCGGAAGGGCCGGATGCAGCAGATGGTCAACCACGGCACCGGCTGGGCACGGATGGAGTACCTCATGCCGGCGCGTGGGCTGATCGGCTTCCGCACCGAGTTCCTCACCGAGACCCGCGGGGCCGGGATCATGCACCACGTCTTCGAGCGCTGGGAGCCGTGGCACGGCGAACTGCGAGCGCGTCCGACCGGCAGCCTCGTCGCCGACCGGCGCGGCCAGGCGACGGCGTTCGCGATCGCCGCGCTCCAGGAGCGCGGATCGCTCTTCGTCGGCCCGCGCGAGGAGCTCTACGAGGGCATGGTCGTCGGCGAGAACGCCCGGGGCGAGGATCTCGACGTCAACGCAACCAAGGAGAAGAAGCTGACGAACATGCGCTCCTCTTCCGCGGACGAGCTCGTCCGTCTCATCCCTGCTCGCCCGCTCTCCCTCGAGCAGGCGCTGGAGTTCATCCGGGACGACGAGTGCGTCGAGGTGACACCGAAGAGCATCCGCCTGCGGAAGGTCGAGCTCTCGGCGACGAAGCGGCAGACGATGGCCTCGCGCCGCAAGCGCGAGCGGGATGCCACGCCGGCCTAGACGATTCCCCGCCTCGACCGAACAGAGGGAGGCAGACCGGTGTCACCGGCCGGCGGCCGCCTGGCGGCGGCGCAGGACCGTGTCGAGCGTGACGGCCGCGAGCAGAATGATCCCGGTGACGATGAACCTCGTCGCCGACGTGTAGCCGACGAGGTCGATCCCGTTCGCGATCGCCGAGATCAGCAGCGCGCCCACCACGGCGTCTCGCACGTTGCCGCGCCCGCCGAAGAGGCTCGTACCGCCGATGACCGCGGCAGAGATCGCGTCGAGGAGGATCGTGCCGCCTCCGGCGTTCAGGTCGACCGAGGTCAGGCGGGCGGCGAAGACTACGCCGCCGAGCGCCGCCATCGCGCTCGAGATCATGAAGACGACGATCCGGATCCGCTTGACGCTGATGCCGGCGCGGCGTGCCGCCTCGGCGTTGCCCCCGACCGCGTAGACATGGCGGCCGAAGGTTGTCCTCCTCGCGATGTACGTCCAGAAGATCAGGAGCGCCACGACCAGCACGCCGGCAAACGGCACACCGCCCGCGCGGTTGCTGACGCGAACGACGAGCAACGCAAGAGCAGCGATGGCGACGACCTTGAGCACGAGGAGAAGCGGATGCTGCGCGGTGACGCGGGCGCGGCGACGGCTGAACACGCTCAGCAGAACGGTCAGCGCGTACCCGACGGCCGCGACGGTCGCCAGCCTCCAGCCCCAGTTCGCGGGCAGGGAATAGTTCGCGACGTTGTTGATCGTGTCGCTCTGGATCGTGATCACGCCCTGGTCGCCGATTGCCTTCTGGACGACGCCTTGCCAGGCGAGCAGCCCGGCCAGCGTCACGACGAACGAAGGGACGCCGATGAGGGCGACAAATGAGCCCTGGAAGGCCCCGATCGCGGCGCCGACCGAGACGGCAATCAGGATCGCGATCAGCCCCCCGACCTGGTAGCTCTTCTCGGGCTGCTGGAGGAGCGCAACCGTGACGCCGCCAATGCCGCTGACGTAACCGACCGAGAGGTCGATCTCTCCGAGCAGCAGGACGAACACGACGCCCATCGCGATGATCGACACGCCGGCCATCTGGACGACGACGTTGTTGAAGTTGACCGCGGTGACGTAGTTGGGGTTCTTGGAATAGAAGTAGAGCGTGATCACGCCGAGCCCAAAGAGAACCGGCAGGATCCCGACCTCGCCGCCGCGCAGGCGCTCGAAGTAGCCGCCGACGATCGCGACCAGGCCCTCGCGCTGCGGGCGCTGCGGCTCGACCTCGGGGGTCTCGAGTTCGCCGCTCGTCAAGCGCTCGCGGGCTCCGGCTCTGCGATCCCCGCGACCTGGGTGGGCACACCCGCCGTGATCGCTTCGACGATCGCCCGCTGAGTCGTCTGCTCCCGCTCGAAGACCCCCACGTTTCGACCCAAACGCAGCACGGTGATCCGGGTGGCGACCTCGAAGATGTCGTGGAGGTTGTGCGAGATGAGGACGACAGCAAGCCCCTGCTGGGCCAGCCTCTTCACGAGGTCGAGCACCTGTCGCGTCTGAGCGACCCCGAGCGCCGCGGTCGGCTCGTCGAGAATGACGACTCGGGAGTTCCACATCACCGCACGCGCGACTGCGACCGACTGGCGCTGCCCGCCCGAGAGGCTCGCCACTTGGTACTTGATCGAGCGAATCGTCGTCACCGCCAGCGACTTCAGAGTCTCGGCGGTCTTTTGCTCCATCTCCGGCTCCTGAAGGCGTTGCAGGAAGTCGTGCACCTCGCGGCCGAGGTACATGTTCTGAACGACGTCGAGGTTGTCGCAGAGCGCGAGGTCTTGGTAGACGACCTCGATCCCAAGACGACCCGCGTCCTTCGCGCCGTGGATGCTCACCGGCTTGCCCTCGAAGAACACCTCGCCGGCGTCGATGCCGTATATCCCAGCGACGCATTTGATCAAGGTCGACTTGCCGGCACCGTTGTCACCGACGAGCGCCATAACCTCGCTGTCGCGAACCTCGAAATCGACCTCCGAGAGCGCCTGCACGGGCCCGAATGCCTTCGAGATCCCACGGAGCTCAAGCGTTGGAGCGACGTCGCTCACCGGAGGTTTTTAGCACGATGGAGGCGCCCCAGGGGAGCGCCTCCATCGATTCTCGGTCCTACTTGCAGTACTTCCTGTACTTGCCGATGCAGACCTGGCTGCGCTTCAAGAAGCCGTCCTTGAAGAGGAGGGTGTAGTTCTTCTTCGTGATCGTGACTGGCTTCAGGAAGATCGACGGGACGTTCCGGCTCCCGTTGTTGATCGTCGCGTTCGTCTTGACCGGCTGGTTCTTGAGGATCGCGATCGCGACCTTCGCGGCGGCCCCGGCCTCGGCCTTGACCGACTTGTAGACGGTCATCGTCTGCCAGCCGGAGAGGATGTTCTGCACGCCCTGAGGCGTCGCATCCTGGCCGCTCAGCGGGAGTGGCTTGAGCTTGTGGGCCTTGAGCGAGGCGACGACTGCCCCGGCGAGCCCGTCGTTCGCCGCCGCGACTCCGTTGATCTTGTTGCCGGTGCTCACCAACATTTGGTCGAAGATCGTCCTCGCCTTCTGGTTGTCCCAGTCCGGCACAGACTGATCAGGGCCTTTCTTGAAGGTGCCGTTCTTGTAGAGCGGCTTCAGGATCGAGTCGTAGCCCTGCTTGAACAGCTTTGCGTTGTTGTCCGTTGGTGCGCCGTTCAGCTCGGCGATGACGGGCTTCTTCGAATACGTCCCCTTCGCCTTCAGGCCGGCCACGACTCCCCGGCCCTGGAGCTTCCCGACGGCGACGTTGTTGAAGGAGACGTAGTACGACGCCTTGCCGTTCAACACGAGTCGGTCGTAGTCGATCGTCTTCACGTTCTTTGCTGCAGCTGCATTCTCGATCGATGCGCCCACGCCCGAGTTGAGGGCGTCGACGAGGATGACCTTCGCGCCGTTCGTCAGGCACTGGTCGCCCTGCGACCGCTGCCGCTGCTGGTCGCCCTGAGCGTTGTTGATGATGTACGAGACGCCGGCGGCCTTGAACGCCTTGGCGAGGTACGGCCGGTCGAAGAGCTCGTAGCGAACCGACGACTTCGTATCCGGCAGAAGCACGCACACCTGATACGTGGCTGATTGCTTGGTCGGAGAGCTCCCGCGGGCCGACGCGGCGGCTGCGATGACTCCGACGAGTACGACCGCGAGTGCGGTCGCGATTGCCTTACGAGGTAGCGCTCTCACGATTCCTCCCTCTCTGAAGCTTCAGAAAGCTCGTCGTATCACGTTTCGCATGCTCGCTCAACCGCGAGCGGTCCGCACCTGTTGCGCGAGAATGCCGCATGCCCTCCGCGGCGCGCGTCGCGCTCCTCGGCTACGGCCTCGCAGGTTCGGCGTTTCACGCGCCTTTCATCGCGACGACGCCGGGGCTTCGACTGGCTGCGATCGTCACGCGGAACGACGAACGCCGCGCCCGGGCGCTGCGTGACCACCCCGAGGCGTCTGTTCTCGAAACCGTGGACGAGGTCTGGTCGAACGCCGATGAGTTCGACCTCGTGGTCGTCGCCGCGCCCAACCGGGCTCACGTCCCCCTCGCTCGCGGCTCGGTCGAGGCCGGCCTTCCCGTCGTCGTCGACAAGCCGCTCGCCCCGAGTGCCGCGGAGGGCAGCGCGCTCGTCGAGCAGGCCCGCGAGCGAGAGGTCATGCTGACGGTGTTCCAGAATCGCCGGTGGGACGGCGACTACCTGACCCTCCGTAGCCTCCTGGAACGAGAAGCACTCGGACAGGTCTACCGTTTCGAGTCGCGTGTCGAGCGCTGGCGACCGGAGCCGGCCGGCGGCTGGCGTGAGCGGCCGGGTGCCGAAGAGGCAGGCGGTCTTCTCTTCGACCTCGGGAGCCATCTCGTCGATCAGGCCATCCAGCTCTTCGGCTCTGTCGAGAGCGTCTACGCGGAGCTCGACATCCGCCGACCCGGAGCGGAGGTGGACGACGATGTCTTCGTCGCGCTCGAGCATGTCTCCGGCGTGCACTCCCACCTCTGGATGAGCGCCGTCACAGCACAGAAAGGCCCACGCTTTCGCGTTCTCGGGGAGGGCGCCGCATACACGAAGCACGGGCTCGACGTCCAGGAGGACGCCCTTCGGGCCGGCCGCAGCCCGACCGAGCCCGGCTGGGGCGAGGAGCCCAGGGAGCACTGGGGCATGCTCGGCCTGGACGGCGACCTGCGGGAAGTCCCCACCGCGCCGGGCTCCTACGGCGCGTTCTATGAAGCTGTTGCCGCAAGCCTGCACGGTGACGCCCTGCCCCCGGTCGATCCGGGCGATGCCGTCGCGGTGCTGGAGGTGCTCGAAGCCGCCCGGCACTAACGTCGCTCGAAGCGGACTCGCAGTCGCCATGCTGCGGGCGACATCGACGGCCCGCTCAGGACCCGCGGTCGCCGCTGACGGTCAGGATGACATTCCCCGTCTTCTGCTCCGTTTCGACGTACCTGGTCGCTTCGACCACGTCCTCCAACGGGTAGCGGCGATCGATGACCGCGCGGTACTTCCCCGTCTCGATGAGCTCCTTGAGGAGGAGGACGTCCTTTTTCGTGTAGCGAGTTATCCCGAGCGCCACCCTCTTGTCTCCGAGCCACCTCGTCACCAAGGCCAGCAGTGGAACGTGCCACAGGAACCCCAGGTCTGTGTCGATGTATGTCCCGCCCGGCTTCAGTGAGCGCCTGCACCGCCTGAACGAGTGCTTGCCGACGGCGTCGAAGATGACGTCGTACGTCTTGCCGTTCTTGGTGAAGTCTTCCTGGGTGTAGTCGACGACCTCGTCGGCTCCGAGCGATCTCACGAGCTCGAGGTTCTTGGTGTTGCACACGGCGGTGACGTCGGCGCCGAAGTACCTGGCCAGCTGCACCCCTGCGGTCCCAACGGATCCCGAGGCGCCGTAGATGAGGATGCTCCGCCCCTTCCGAAGATCTGCCTTTCGGAGGCATGCCAGTGCGAGGCTCGCTCCGTCGCAGACCGCCGCAGCCTCTTCGAAGGTCATGCCGGCCGGCTTGTGCGCCAGCGGGGCGCTCTCCCGGATGCAGACGAACTCCGCGTGTGCGCCGAAGCTGTCCGCACTGACGCCGAAGACGTGGTCACCGACCTCGAACTCGCTGACGGCTGCGCCGACTGCCTCGACCTCGCCTGCCAGCTCCATGCCGGGGATCCTCCGCTTCGGTCGGAGGAGACCGGTGAAGAAGCGGCTGATGAAAATTTCGGCGCTGCGAAGTCCGCAGTCTGTCCGCGTGACCGTGGTGGCGTGGATCTTGACGAGGACTTCGTCGTCCTTGGGTACGGGCCGCTCGACCTCCTCGAGTCGGAGAACGTCCGGAGCCCCGTACTTGTCGTAGATAACTGCTCTCATGCGCGCCAGGCGGATACGACACGCAGAGGATATGCCGCGGACCAACGGGTTTGAGTAGACAGCCCCGGTGGCCATGCCGTGCAATCTTGCTCTCGAGCAAATCTCCGGCACTCACCGGTGCGAATAGGCAACACTGCTCGCCGGCGAAGGTGTGCTCAACGGCGCGAGGCGGCGGCGGTGGAGCCCGCCTTTGCCGGGCGGGAGCCGCGCTCCGAACTCGAGTGCATCGACGCTACTCGGCGGAAAAGCCACGGGCGCACGCGCACCCGTGCGACGCGCTTACGCTGGACGAGATCAGCCAGCGCGAACCGTCGAGCCTCACGGTCGAGATCAGCCTGTCGTTCGCGTCCGAGCATTCGAAACTGTTCATCCATCGCTCCCGACTGTAGGCCGCTCGACCGAACATGACATCGGGAGGACTTCCCTATTTTGGGGCGACGATCTCCCTATCTTCGAGACCGAGTCGGACTGCTTCCTCGGCCGCAGCAACCCGGTTGGAAACGCCAAGCTTCCTGAGGATTGCCGACACATGGTGATCCACGGTTTTCGGCGACACGACCAGGCGCCCGGCGATGTCGACGTTGCGTAGACCCTGGCCGAGTAGAGCAAGCACCTCGAGCTCACGGCTGGTCAGGCCGGCAGGATTGAGTTGAGTGCGTGGTCGGGGCCCGCGCGGGATCGTTCGAACGCCGAGAGCGCGAAGCCGTTCCACGACCAAGCTCGCCGCCGGGCGGGCGCCTAACGACTGGAAAATCTCAAGGGCCTTACGGAGGTCTTCCTCGGCCTCGCTGTCGGCGAGGGCAAGGGCTTGTTGGTATGGACAACCGATGGCCACCCAAGCCGAAGCGGCGGCACGGTACCGACCCTCGAAATGGAGTGCATACGGTTCCGGCGACCCCTCCGGCAATTGGTCGAGCGCGCCGCCCCTCCACGCCCAGAAATCGAGCTCGCCCCGCCACCACGCGACCCGCTCCACTCCAAGGGCCAGCGCTTCCTCTGCTTCGGCGCGCGCACGCTCAGTGTTCCCTTCGAGCCATGCGGCTTCGACTCGCCCTGCCCGCAACGCGCACAACTGCTCCCGCTCTCCTTGCGGGTCGCTCAGGGCGAGCGCTTCGTCGAGGAGCGACCAGGGATCGGCATCTCCCCGCCGGGCGCGGAGTCGACCCAGCACTGTGAGCGCCTTCAGCCGGATGACGTCCGCCGTACTCCGCTCGCCGAGAAGCGCGGTCGCTAGCTCGGTTGCCTCCTGCCAGCGTCCACGCTCGAGGGCCACCTCAGCAAGATCGCTTTCGAGTCGGCGACGATAGAGTCCGAGGTCGACGTCCTGCTCGATCAGGTATTCGATCGCCTCATCGCGATATCGGTCGACGAGGTCGAAGCGCTTCAGATCTCTGGCGGCCTCGACCAGATTGATGAGGGCCCGCGCAGCGTCTTCGTCCAGTCCCGCGACCCTCGCCCTCCGGAAGCTTTCTTCGAGCTTCGCCCAGCCCGATTCCCTTCCGAAATAGACCTCGGCGGTCGCGAGTGTCGTGAGTGCATGAACCGCGACCGGCTCGTCCCCGACGCGCTGCGCCACCTCCAAGGCGCGCTCGCTCCAGGACAGCACGTCGACTTCATCGCGGGTCCCGACCAAATAACGCTGGGCGACGGTCGCGTAGGCACGGGCAAGTTCCGGAGCCGGTGCGGAGACGGACTCGAGCAGTTCCACGGCGCGCTCTGCGAGCTCGATGGCGCGCTCGGCGTCACCTGAGAACCATGTGACGAGGGACAGCGCGCGGAGACAGTTGCCTTCGGCGCGGACGTCCCCCAGTCGACGCCAGCAGTCCAACGCCTGCTGCTGAGAGGTGAGCGCACTATCGACGTCGTCGATGACCAAGGACTCGCGAGCGTGGCACTCGAGGAGCTCGGCCCGCGACCGTTCGTCAAGTTCGGAGGCGAAACGGAGACCGGCTGAGTAGTGCGCGGCCGCCTCGCGATGAGCGCCAAGGCCCACTGCGCGCTTCGCCGCTTCCGGAGCCAGCTCGATCACCGCCGCTGCATCGCCCCCTTCGACAGCATGGTGAGCGAGCCGCACGGGATCGACCGACCCGGCTTGGCGGAGCGCCGCCAGCGCCCGGGCGTGCAGTGCCACGAGCTCCGATGGACCCAACCCTTCCCGGATGGCCCGCTGGGCGAGCTCATGCCGGAAACGCAAGAGGTCGCCGTCGAGCTGCAGCATCCCGCGCTCGACGCATTCCTCGATCGCGGCAAGATCACCATCCGCGACCTCCCGAATAAGGGCCGGCTCGCACACCTGGCCGAGCACGGACGCGGCCCGGAGAATCTGCTGTCCAGGCGAGGACAGCCTGCCAAGACGGGTAAAGACCGCATCGCGGACAGTTACGGGCATCTCCCCCTCTCCAGCTGCGACGACCTCTGTCACAAAGAACGGGTTCCCCGCAGTTGCGCCGTGAAGGGCGACGGCATCCATGCCCCTGCCCTCTGTGAGGACCTCGACGGCATCAACCGATAAGGCCGGCACTTCAATCTCGACGACAGCGGGGGGAATGTCACCAAGAGCGAGTCGCAGTGGATGCTCGTTGCCCACCTCCTCATCGCGATAGGTGCCGATGAAGAGAATCGGCAGGTCGCGAATCCGCCGCCCGACGACGCGCAATAGGTCCAGCGTCGCCGCATCTGCCCAGTGCAGATCGTCGAACACGACCAAGGGCGGCAAGCCGCGAGGTTGTCGCAGCAGTGCCAGAAAGGCATCGAAGACTCGATTCCGGTCCATTGCGTCGAGCGCTTCTCGCAAAGCGCCGTCGACCTTGTCGGCGATGTCGACCAAGGGAGCGAAGGGCCGAGCCGGAACGACGGCATCGCACGAACCCCAAAGGACACCGACATCACCTGCCGCATCCGTGCAGAAGGCTTCGACGAGAGCTGTCTTGCCGATGCCGGCCTCGCCGCTGATGAGGATGAGACGCCCTTGTCCCTGTCGGCTTTCCTCCAGCAGGTCGCGCAACTGGGCGAGCAACGGTCCGCGCTCCAAGAGCGTCATCGGTTGATCGTACTTCCCGTCTGAGGTCACGAGGCTCGGCGACACCGACACCGAGCTAAATCGACGCATGGAGCGGCCGGACTCGAACCGGCAACCTCCTGGGTGCGATGAGTTCGAGCGCGGTTGTGCCGAGGGCCGCGCGCTGACGCTCGACGACGCCGTCTCGCTAGCTCTGGCGGCGCCAGACATCGAGACGAGAACCGCCTCACCGACGCCCGACCACCAAGGTTCAAGCTAGGCGGTCGCGTTACTCGCCGTTCGCGGCGATCGGGAGCATGAGTTGACCGAGAGTTGACCACGGCTCCGCTCTCTGTCGTCTGACCACGTTCTTCGGCTGGGCAACGACAACTACTCGTCCAACGGAAGCACGTCCTTGTTCTCCAATGCGTATGCGACGGCCGCCCCGTAATTCATCCGTCGCCCTTGTGCCCAGCTGGTTTCGAAGGACTTATCCTGGACTGCCGCGCGAGCAATCGGTAGAAAGCGCTCCCCCACTGTGCGCTCGGCCGGGGACGGGGGCGCCTTGATCGCAGCATGCAGGCCCTCCGCTGCGCCGGAGAGAAAGGCAGCCCGAAGTGGCTCCCCCTGCACCGCGGCGACCGCGGCGAGCGCGTGCAGACACTCCACGGTTGTTCGCTTGTCCCCGAGCTCATGTGAGAGCGCAAGACCCTCGATGCCGAGCGCCGCTGCACGTTCGGCGTGTCCGGCGGCGAGCGCCACTAGGCTCTCGTTCGCAAGCGCAGCCGAGACGATCAATAGGTTTCCGAGCTCCCGACCGAGAGCGAGGCTCTCGTCGAGGAGCTCCGTCGCACCGTCGTAGTCCCCCTCGAGCAGCGCGACCGAGCCTAGGTAGCAGAGCGAGTTGGCCATGTTGCGCTTGTCGCCGAGTTTGCGTCGCAGGGCGAGGCTCTGCTCGAAGAGAGCGCGAGCCTCGCCGTATTCCTCCGCGTCGAGCTTCGTGCAGGCGAGGCTGTGAAGCGCGGCGGCCATCGTCGTCTCGTTCCCGGCGGCCTTCGCTTCCGCGAGGCTCTCTTCGGCGAAGAGTCGGGCGTCCTCTTGCCGCCCCTGCGCGGTCGCGATGAAGCCGAGGTCGGCCAGCGAGAAGACCAGACCTTCAGCTTCACCCAGCTCGCCAAAGAGACGTGCGCTCGCCTCGAGCGCTGGGATCGCCTGGTCGTAGTCTCCTTGGACGAGCGCAACCCGGCCGAGCCCGTACAGAGCCTTCGCCTCTACCTCCGGCGGAACGGCGGCGCTCTGGTCGAATGCCGCCTCGAGCCATTTCCGCGTCTCGCTCAGGTAGCCCCGCGCCACCCATGCTCGCCGGAGCGCACCGATGAGGCGAAGCGCGCGCTCAGTGTCGCCCCGCTCGAGCAACCATCCGAGGGCCGCACGGAAGTTGTCGCGCTCGGCCTCGAGCCGCTGGAGCCACAGAACCTGATCCGCTCCGAGGATTTCCGGTTCGGCCTCTTCCGCGAGCACGACGAAGTAGTCCGCATGCCGCTGTCGTAGGAGCTCTCCTTCCTCGCTTCGTTCCAGCCGGTCGAGCGCGTACTCCCTGATCGTCTCGAGCATGAAAAGGCGCGGCTCGCCCGCGGGTCCCTCTTGCTGGCGGAGAAGGCTCTTCTCGACGAGCGAAGCGACGCCGTCGAAGACAGCCGGGTCGAGCTCAGCGCCGGGGTCGCACACCGCCTCTGCCGCCTCGATCGTACGGCCGCCCAGGAAAACCGATAGGCGGGCGAAGAGCCGTTGCTCGCTCGCGCTCAGGAGGCCGTAGCTCCACTCGATCGTGTCGCGAAGGGTCCGTTGGCGGGCAGGGGCATCGCGCGCGCCCCCGGTCAGCAACGCGAGCCGTTGGCTGAGTCGCCCGAGGAGAGCCTCTGGACTCAGTATTCGCACCCTCGCGGCGCCGAGCTCGATCGCCAGCGGAAGGCCGTCGAGCCGGGCACAGATCTCCGCGACCGCCGGGGCGTTCCCGCTCGTAAGCTCGAACTCGGGCTTCACCGCCTGCGCGCGCTCGAGAAAGAGCTGCACCCCCTCGTACGCCGCAAGGGTCGCCAGGGGCTCGGACGCGTCCAGGTCGGGAACGGCGAGCGGCGGCACGGAATATTCGTGCTCGCCCGAGAGGTGAAGGGGCGCGCGGCTCGTCACGAGCGCCTTCAGGTTCGGCGCCGCGGCGAGAAGCTCGCTCACCGCCGGGCCGGCATCGAGGAGCTGCTCGAAGTTGTCGAGGACAAGAAGGACGTGCTTGTCACGCAGGTAGTCGCTCAACGTCTCGGCGAGCGACTGGCCGGGCTTCTCCCTCACCGAGAGCGTCTGCGCGACCGTTGGGATGAACAGCTGCGGATCGGTGATCGCCGCTAGGTCGACCAAGAAGACTCCGTCCTCGAAATCCGTGACCAGCTCGGCCGCCACCTGGAGCGAGAGGCGCGTTTTGCCGGTGCCGCCGGCTCCGGTGAGCGTGACGAGCCGAATGTCCTGTCGCCGCACGAGAGTCACAGCGTCCGTCACCTGCAGCTCACGCCCGATCAGCGGCGTCGACTGAATCGGCAGATTCGTGGGCCGCGCTGCAAGCGTCTTCAGGGCCGGGAAGTCGTTCTCGAGCCCGGGAATGAGGAGCTGGTAGAGCCGTTGCGGGCGAGTGAGGTCCTTGAGACGGTGCTCGCCGAGGTCCCGCAGGCTGACCGCGTCGGAGAGTTCTTCGGGAAGAAGATCCCTCGTTGACTGGGTAAGCAGGACTTGCCCGCCGTGGCCCGCGGACATGACGCGAGCGGTCCGGTGGACGTCGATACCCACGTACCCCTCCCCGGTGGCGGTCGGCTCGCCGGTATGGATACCGATCCGCACCCGGAGCGGCAACCCCTCCGGCCAAACGTGTGACGCAAGCGCCCTCTGTGCCGCTACCGCGCCGGCGACCGCGTCGTGCGCCCGCGGAAAGGCATAGAAGAAGGCGTCACCCTGGGTGTCAACTTCACTACCGCGGTGCTCCCCGAACGCAGCGCGGAGTAGGCGTCGGTGTTCGGCCAGGGCCTCTGCATAGCGCTCGCCGAGAATGTGCAGCAAACGCGTGGATCCCTCGATGTCCGTGCAGAGGAGGCTGACCGTCCCCGTCGGTAGGGACCTCTCCGCCTGCATACCTCAAGCGTACGGCGATTGGTTCACGGGTTCCAGAGCGTCGCGGTCGGGTCGCCGGTGGCCGGACCGATAATTGCTTCCCCCAACCTTCCGCGGCCGGGGGCTGGTCGAGCCCCCCGTGAGGAACACGAGAGCCTGCGCGCCCTAGTCGGGGGCGCGCAGGCTCCCATAGATCAATGCGGCTGCGGGACGATGCGGAGGTAGGGCTTCGGCTCCTGCCACTCGCCGAAGATCTCCTTGGCCTCGTCGTTGGAGACGGAACCGGCGATGTCTCCCTGACCGCGTAATGACAAACTTGTAGTCCCCGCCCCGGAGATGCCGGGGTGGCCAGAAACGGGTTGGTTATGCGATGGAGCTAGTCGGACTCGAACCGACGACCTCCTGGGTGCGATCCAGGCGCTCTCCCAGCTGAGCTATAGCCCCGCGAGCCCCTAGGGTAGCCGAATGACGGGCGTGCGCCCATTCGAGCCGGGCGACGCGGAGCGGGCTGCGGAGCTCCTGTTTCTCGTCTCCCCGGCCTCCGTGCAGACCGCGGATTCGCTTCGCCACCGCCAGGTCGGCCTGCCGCCCCGGGCGCGGCAAGGAACGTGGGTCGCGCTCGACCGGGACGAGATCGTCGGCTTCGCAACGGCGAACCTCGACTGGTTCCACGGTGAGGTGGCCAAGGGCCGCATCTGGGTCGGCGTCCACCCCGAGCACCGGCGCGCCGGCATCGGCACCGAGCTCTGGGAGACCGCCGTCGCGCACCTGAGTGGCGCGAAGAGGCTCACGGTCGAAGTCGACGACGATCCCGCCGGGCTGCGCTTCGTCGAGCAGCGCGGCTTCACCCAGTACGACTCGGAAGTTATCTCGAGGCTCGACCCCGGCGACGGCAAGCTCGAGACGAAACAGCACGAAGGGTTTCGCGTGCTGCCCCTCGGCGAGCTCGGGGACCGCGAACGAGAGCTCTTCGACTTCTCCGGCGCGGCCGCCGGCATCCCGCCCGGCGATCCGGAGAACCGAGTGACGCTCGAGGAGTGGCGGGACTTCATCCTCGGCAACCCGCTGCTGGACGACGAGGGCAGCGTCGTCGTCCTCGACGGCGACGATCGCGTCGTCTCGCTGTCGTGGCTCCTGGTCGACCACCCGCGGCGCCGCGCCGAGAACGAGTGGACGGCGACGCTGCCGCAGCTGCGAGGCCGCGGGCTCGCCCGCCTGGCGAAGGTCGCGACCATTCGCTGGGCCATGGAGCACGACCTCACCGAGATCGTGACCGGGAACGACCCCGACAACCTGCCGATGCGCGAGCTGAACCGGCGCCTCGGCTACCGCGAGCTGTTCCTGCGCCGCGACCTCGAGCTCGAAGCGAGCTAGCGGAGCACGATCCGGGAGACCGTGCCCGAGCCTCAGAGTCGCCAGAGCGTCCTGGTGTAGCTTCGCCGCATGGCGAACAGGGAGTCGCGAACCCTCACCCAGCGGGAGCTGAACCGCGCTCTGCTCGCGCGGCAGCTCCTGCTCAAGCGCTCGCGGTTGCCCCTCCCGCGGGTCCTCGAGCGTATGGGCGGTCTCCAGGCGCAGTACGCGCCCCGCCATGTACATCGGCCTTTGGACGCGCATGGAGGGCCTTGAGCGCGACGCGCTCACCCGCGCGCTCGAACGGCGCAGCGTCGTCCAGGGCACGCTCATGCGCGCGACGATCCACCTCGTCTCGACGCGCGACTACTGGCCGTTCGCGGTCGGCATCCGCAAGGGTCAGCGCGAATGGTGGCTGCGCGTTCACGGGAGAGGGACGGACACCCGAGAGCTGAGCGCTGACGCGCGCAAGGTGAGGCGCGCAATGGCGGGGAAGACCCTGGGTCGCAAGGAGCTCGAAAAGGTGCTTGACAAGCGCCTCGGGCTGAGCGGGCTCGCGCTCGACCTCGTGCGCGTCCCCCCGTCCGGAACGTGGGACCGGCGTCGCGCCGACCTCTACGCCCTCGCCGAAGACTGGGTCGGGCCCGACGACGTGAAGCCCGAAGAAGGCATCGAGCATCTCGTCCGGCGCTACGTCCAGGGCTTCGGCCCCGCACCTGCAAACGACATCGCCGGCTGGGCGGGCCTCAACGTGACTGTGATCAGGCCCACGCTCGAGCGCCTCCGGCTGCGCCGGTTCCACGACGAGCAGGGCAAGGAGCTCCTCGACCTTCCCCGCGCCCCACTCCCCGATCCCGACACGCCCGCGCCGGTTCGCTTCCTGCCCGTTTGGGACGCGACGCTGCTCGTGCACGCGCGGAGGACCGGGATCCTGCCCGAGCAGTACCGCGCGCGCGTTTTCAACGTCAAGACCCCCAACTCCGTGAATACGTTCCTCGTCGACGGTCAGGTCGCAGGGACTTGGCGCTACGAGAAGGGGCGCGTGAAGCTCGAGCCTTTCAAGCGGCTCTCGAAGGCGACGCGGGTGGAGCTGCACGAGGAGGCGGAGCGGCTAGCCGCGTTCCACGTGTAGCCGGCGGCCATTCTGCTCCCCATTGCTGAACTGCTCCAGCACGTGTGCGAGGAGGTCGAAGGAGTGCAGGACGTGCTCACGGGCGACAGCCCGCGCGCCTGAGGGGCTCCCGGCTCGCAGCGCCGCGATGATCGCCCGATGCTCGAAGTCGTTGCGCTCGTAGAGCGCGTCTGTCTCCGAGCCGCCCGGCGCCCAGACCGCGTGACCCGAGAAGGAGCGGCGAGCGCTCTTCGCCAGCCGCTCGATCAGCGGCGCCGACGCGACGCGATAGATCACATCGTGGAAGCCGTGGTTCGCCCGCACCCACTCGTGCGTCAAGCGCCAGCGGTCGATGCCCTCCCGTGGTTGGGCGCGCAGCTCCTGGGTGGCACGGCTGAACACGCCCTCGGCCGCTTCGAGCTCCTCGAGATCCGCCTGGGTGAACTTCGGGGCGGCGAGCTCGGTCGCAAGCGACTCGAGCTCGGCGCGGACGAGAAAGGCCTCACGGAGCTCGTCAAGCGTGATCGTTCGCACGCGAACGCCCCGGTTGGGGACGAACGAGACCAGCCCGAGCGCTGCGAGGCGCCGGAGAGCCTCCCGCACCGGCGTTCTGCTGACGGCGAACCGCTCCGAGAGCTCTTCCTGGCGGAGCACCAGCCCCGGCTCGAGCTCGCCGGAGACGATCGCCTCCTCGAGCACGAGCGCGATCTCGTCGGCCTTCGTGCTCTCGAGCATCATTCCGCCGCCGTCAGCCGCTCGTAGGCGGGAAGCGTGAGGAACTCGACGAACTCGTCCGCGAGCGCCACCTCGACGAAGACCTCCCTCGCGGCCTCGGAAGCGTCCGTCCGCCCGACCTCCGCGAGGACGCGCTGGCGACTCACCCGCCCCTCGCGGACCCACTGCCAGAGCTGCGAGCGCGAGATCTCGGCCGTGGCCACGTCCTCCATCAGGTTGTCGATCGCCGCCGCACCGACTCCGCGCAGCCAGGAGTCGAGATAGCCGATGCCGACCCGGACGTTGACGCCGACGCCGTCGTCTGTGACCTCGCCCGGCGTCTCCGGGACGGAGAGAAGCTCGGAGGCCGTGACACGGACGTCTTCGCGCAGACGCTCGACCTGGTTCGGCCGCCCGCCGAGCACGGAGTCGAAGACCTCGGTCGCCGTCGCGACGAGATCCGGATGCGCGACCCACGTTCCGTCGAAGCCGTCGCCGGCCTCGCGCACCTTGTCCTCGCGCACCTTGGCGAGCGCGACTTCGTTCACGGCCGGGTCCCTCCGGGAGGGGATGAAGGCGGCCATGCCCCCGATCGCGTGCGCCCCGCGGCGGTGGCACGACGCGACCAGCAGCTCCGTGTACGCACGCATGAAGGGAACGGTCATCATCACCTGCGCGCGGTCCGGAAGGACGAACTCGGGCCGGAAGCGGAACTTCTTGATGACGCTGAAGATGTAGTCCCAGCGGCCGGCGTTCAGGCCTGATGCGTGCTCGCGCAGCTCGTAGAGGATCTCCTCCATCTCGAATGCTGCGAGGACGGTCTCGATGAGGACGGTGGCGCGAATCGTGCCTCGGGGGATTCCGAGCTCGTCCTGGGCCAGACGGAAGGCGTCGTTCCAGAGGCGCGCTTCGAAGTGGTTCTCGAGCTTCGGCAGATAGAAATACGGCCCGGACCCGCGCTCGAGCAGCTCCCACGCGTTGTGGAAGAAGGCGAGCCCGAAGTCGAAGAGGCTCGCCGACACCGGCGCCCCGTCCACGAGCAGGTGGCTCTCGGCCAGGTGCCAGCCGCGCGGCCGGACGACGAGCGTCGCCGTCTCCTCGTTCAGCCGGTAGGTCTTCTCGGGAGTCTCGAGCTCGATCGTGCCCCGGACCGCGTCCACGAGGTTGCGCTGACCTGCGACGACGTTCGACCACGTGGGCGAGAACGCGTCCTCGAAGTCGGCCATGAAGACCCGCGCGCCCGAGTTGAGCGCGTTGATCATCATCTTCCGATCGACCGGCCCCGTGATCTCGACGCGCCGGTCGAGCAGGTCCGGCGGCGCGGCCGCCACGCCCCAGTCGGCCTCGCGCACGTGAAGCGTCCCTGTCAGAAAGTCGGGCAGCGAGCCTGCGTCCAGCTCCGCTTGACGCTCCTGCCGTCGGGCGAGCAGGGCTTCGCGCTCGGGGTTCAGCTCACGGTGCAGACGGGCGACGAAGGCGAGCGCCTCCGGGGAGAGAACGTCCTCGTCCGCGGCGGCGCGGAGCTCGACGCCCTCAGGCAGGGTCTCGACACGGCTCATGGCCGGGAGGCCGGTTCGAACTGCGCCTCTTCGGTCGACCCGGCGAGCGCGAGCGTCGAGCTCTCACCGAGCGCCTGGACGAGGGCGTCGAAGTAGCCGGCGCCGACCTCGCGCTGATGCCGAGTCGCCGTGTAGCCCAGCTCCTCGAGCTCGAACTCGTGCTCCTGGAGGGCGACATACGCGGTCATCCCCTCCCGGGCGTACCCGTGTGCGAGGTGGAACATCGAGGCGTTGAGTGCGTGAAAGCCGGCGAGCGTCACGAACTGGAATCGGTAGCCGAGCGCCCCGAGCTCCTCCTGGAAGGTCGCGATCTCGTCGTCTTCGAGGGAACGGCGCCAGTTGAACGACGGCGAGCAGTTGTAGGCGAGCAGCTTGCCCGGAAAGCGCTCGTGAATCGCGTGAGCGAACTCGCGAGCCTCTCCGAGATCGGGAGTGGAGGTCTCGAACCAGAGCACGTCGGCGTACGCGGCGTACGCGAGCGAGCGGGAAATCGCCGCTTCGAGCCCCTGGCGCACGCGGAAGAATCCTTCGCCCGTCCGGTCGCCGGTCGTGAACTCCTCATCGGCCGGATCGACGTCGCTCGTCAGGAGCGTCGCGCTGAGCGCGTCGGTGCGAGCAATCAGCACGGTCGGCACGCCCGCGACGTCCGCCGCGAGCCGCGCGGCCGCAAGCGTGCGGATGAACTGGCTCGTCGGAACGAGCACCTTTCCCCCGAGGTGGCCGCACTTCTTCTCCGCGGCCAGCTGATCCTCGAAGTGGACTCCTGCTGCGCCGGCCTCGATCATCGACCGCATCAGCTCGTAGGCGTTCAGCGGCCCGCCGAAACCCGCCTCGGCATCCGCGACGATGGGGAGCTGCCAGTCGACGCTCTCACCCTCGACGGACTGAATCTGGCCCGCGCGCAGGAGGGCGTTGTTCAGCCGCCGCACGAGCGCCGGCGCGCTGTCCGCCGGGTAGAGGCTCTGATCCGGATACGTCTGCCCGGCCAGATTCGCGTCGGCGGCCACCTGCCACCCCGAAAGGTAGATCGCCTTCAGGCCCGCCTTCGCCATCTGCACCGCTTGCCCGCCGGTCATCCCGCCCAGCGCGGCGACGTAGTCCTCCGTCGCGAGCAAGCGCCAGAGCCGTTCGGCACCCAGGCGGGCAAGTGTGTGCTCGACGAGCACCGGACCGCGGAGCCGGAGGACTTCCTCGGCCGTGTAGGAACGTAGGACGCCCTGCCACCTCGCGCCGGTCTCCCACTCATGGTCGAGCTGTTTCGGCGCGTGGCCGTTCGGCGAGGCGCCGTTGCGGGCGAAGGTCATCGAGGCCTCCTAGTCGGTGTCGTGGTCGCGCTCGCAGAAGTCCGGGCACGTGCACTCCGCAAGCTCTGCCGTCGTCAGAAAGCGCTCGGTGTTCACGTGCTGCTCGGACTCGACCGCCACAGGCGCGTCTTCTTCAGCGAGGGCAGTGGATCCCAAGTACGGCATCTTGGGATCCTAGCGCGGCAAGATTATGAATACAAGAGGGCAAAAATGACGATCTTGGATCCGAAAGACGATTCCTGGATCCCAGACGGCTCAGAGCCGCTCAAGGCGCGAGCCGCCCACGATCGCTTCGCGGCCGTCGGCGAAGCGGACGAGCGCCTTCCCCCTGCCGTCGTAGTCGGGCGACCAGACGACGATCGTCGCCTCGTCGCCGCCGACGCGGCAGGGCTCATCCCGTTCGGGTTCGAGACCTCTCCAGAAGCGGACGAACGGGTTCTCCTCCCACTCGCGGCCGATCGTCGTCTCGTCGGTGTGACCCGGAAGCACGCGCGTGCCGGGCGGCAGCTTCATCAGGACGTCCATCACGGCGCCTCGAATCGCCGGCACGTTGCGCCCTCCGCCGACTGCGCCGCGAAACAGGACGTCGCCCGTAAAGCAGACCTCCTCGTTGACGACGAACGCGACGTCATCGTCCGAGTGGCTTGGGATCGGCAGCCCCTCGACGTGCAGTCCGCCCACGTCGAGCATGCCGGTCACGACCTCGACGCCGAGCTCGTGCTCGTGCGCGACGTGGTCGGCGTCGGCGTGCGTGCGCAAGACGTGGCCAGGCCGGACGCCCCAGCGCTCGGCAGCCGCGACCAGCGGCTCGAGCGGCGCTCCCGAGTCGACGAAGACCGCCGTCCCGCCCGCCTCGTCGGCGATGAGATACGCGTTCGAGAGCCAGCCTGGATCCATGCTCCGCTCGACGAGCACTAGGGATAACCTACTCGGGCGCAATCCCGAGAGGAGGACGTATGGCCGGCTTGATGGAACGAGCCGCATTGGTGATCAAGGCGAAGTTCTCGAAGCTCCTCGACCGGACCGAGGACCCGGGCGAGACGCTCGACTACTCGTACGAGCGCCAGCTCGAGCTGCTCCAGAACGTCAAGCGCGGCGTCGCCGACGTCGTCACGGCGAAGAAGCGGCTCCAGCTCCAGGCGGACAAGCTCGAGCAGAGCGTCGTCAAGCTCGACACGCAGGCGCGGCAGGCGCTCGGCGCCGGGCGCGAGGACCTCGCCCGTCAGGCGCTCGAGCGGAAGACGGTCGTGCAGCAACAGCTCCAGGACCTCGACCGCCAGTCGAAGGACCTCGAGGCCCAGCAGGACAAGCTGGTCGCGAGCGAGAAGCAGCTCTCCGCCAAGGTCGAGGCCTTCCGCAGCCAGAAGGAAGTGATCAAGGCGCAGTACTCGGCCGCGGAGGCGCAGGTGCAGATCGGCGAGGCAGCGAGCGGGATCGGCGAGCAGATGGCCGACACCGGGCTCGCCATCCAGCGGGCGAAGGACAAGACGGAGCAGATGCAAGCGCGCGCGTCCGCCGTCGACGAGCTCGTCGCCTCAGGGACGCTCGAGGACTTCACGGCGGGCGACCAGTCGCAGCTCGACCGCGAGCTCGCGCAGGTCGCCTCGACGTCGCAGGTGGACGACGAGCTCGCCAAGATGAAAGCCGAGCTGGGAACGGGCGAGAAGCAGAAGGAGCTCGAGCGATGATCGCGCGGCTGATGGGCGAGGGCCAGTTCCGGCTCCCCGACGAGGCGGCCGAGAGGCTGAACGAGCTCGACAATGCGGCCGTCGAATTGCTCGAGGCAGGCGACGAGGAGGGCTTCCGAGCGAAGCTCGAGGAGCTGGCCCGGGCTGTGCGCGAGCGGGGCGAGCCGCTCGACTACTCCGAGCTGTCGGCGTCCGACGTGGTCGTGCCGCCTGCCGACCTTACGCTCGAGGAGGCCCGCGAGCTCTTCCAGGGCGAGGGGCTCATTCCGGACCTCCCTTCGCGCTGAGTGCCGCAGCACGTCGCGCACTGGGACGAGGTCGAGCCGTCTCGCCGCGAAAAGGGCGAGATGGCCGCGAGCTGGCAACGGGTCGGCGGCGCGGTCGGCACGGTCGGCATCGGCGTCAATCGCGTCCGCATCGACCCGGGGCGGCTGTCGACCCCGCCCCACTCGCACGGTGCCTCCGAGGAGATCGTCTTCGTCCTCGGGGGATCGGGCTACTCGTGGCAGGACGAGCAGGTCTACGAGCTCCGCCCCGGCGACTGCATCGTCCATCTCGCCGACAGCGAGGAGCACACGCTCCGCGGCGGCCCCGACGGCCTCGACGTGCTCATCTACGGCACCCGAGTCCCCACGGAGCTGGGCTGGCTCCCGCGCTCGCGCGCAATCCGCCTCGGCTGGCCGTGGGTCGAGGGCCGTACGGACGACCCTTGGGACGTCGAGGCGCAGGCCGAGCCGCTGACCTTCGGCGAGCCGGCGCCGCGGCCGCAGAACATCGTCAACGTCGAGGACGTCGAGGCCGAGGAATGGGAAGAAGGCGACTGCGGCGGCGTCGTGCGCTTCATCAGCCGCGCGGCCGGCGCGGTCCGGACGGGGATGCGCCACGAAATCGTCCCCGAAGGAAAGCTCAACTGCCCGCCGCACTGCCACGGAGCCGAAGAAGAGCTCTTCGTCGTCCTCGACGGCGAGGGCACGTGCCTGCTCGGGGACGACGAGTTTCCCGTGCGGCGTGGCTCGGTTGTGGGACGGCCGCCTGGGACAGGCATCGCGCACGCGTTCCGCGGCCCGCTCACGCTCCTGACTTACGGCACCCGTGAGCCGAACGACATCTGCTACTACCCGCGCTCGAACAAGATCGGCTTCTGGGGCGTCGGCGTCATCGGGCGCATCGAGAAACTGGACTACTGGGACGGCGAGCCCTAGGCCGGACGCCCGCCCGACCGGCGGATCCACTCGCCGACGAAGACGTCGGCAACCTCGTAGTTCCCCCCACTCCCCTGCGCGAGCTCCTTCGCCTCAAGCGCCTTGATCGACGTCGTCACCGAGCTGGCGCTGCCGAGCTTGTGGCGCCGCCTGTAGCCCTCGGAGTAGATCCCGTTGCCTTCCGCCGCAACCGCTCTAAGGAGGGCGCGCTGATGTCGAGACAGGCCGTCCCAGACCGCGGTGGCGCGGGCGGATTCCGCTTCGAGCAGCCTGACGAGGGCACGATCGAGAACCTCAGGAGTCGCCGGCGCCCCTTCCTCACGGGCCTGCTCCCAAACGAACGAGCACAGCGCCTGGGTCTCGTACGGACGACCTCCGGTCAGCGCGAGAACGCGAGTGACCGTCTCGTCGGTGATCACTTCGTCACTCGCATCGAAACGGCGGCGGATGAATCGAGCGAACTTCTGCGGAGCGATGGGACCCACAGGCAGCGGCTTTGCGGCGCGATAGAGGTGTTGAGTCTTGTCCATGAACAGCATCTCCATGAGATGGCGCTTGGATCCGACGAAGACGTGAGCGACATCGTCTTGGTCCTGGAAGATCGCGCGCATGACACCAACGAGGCCCTCGTCGATCGCCACAATCTCCTGGAACTCGTCGAGCACCAGCGCAACGCGACGGTCACGGTCCTTCGCGATCCGGCCGGGCAGCTCCAGCAAGCCCGCGAGCGTCTTGTCGAGGTCTTCGCCGCTCGCGAAGGCCGTGAACTCGACCGCGGGGCGGCCGTCTTCGGTGACCGTGAACCTCGGCGCGACCGGCAGGTGGGAGAAGAACGCCACTGCCTTCTTGATCGCACGCTCGACCCGCGACACAAGACCGTCGTAGAGCGCTTGAGCAAGATCGTCGGCAAGCTGAGACTTCGTCGGCGTCCGGAAGAGATCCAGATAGGCGACAAGGATCCCCTGAGCTCGCAGCTGCGTGATTGCTCGATCGACGAGCGAGGTCTTGCCGTAGCGCCGAGGGGAGATGACGACCACGTTCTGGCCGCTGCGGATGTTCTGTTTGAGCGTGCGAAGCTCGTCCTCGCGGTTCGCAAAGTGGAGATCGCGCGCGACGCCCCCGTACCGGAAGGGATTCGCCGTCGTCATGTTACGAGTCTAGCTCATTGTGTAAATGTACGTAACGTAGTTTTACGTAACGCCAAAGGCACCGCTTGCGGTGCCGACTTCAGGACGTACGGGCTCTGCCCGTGCGTCCGTCTGAAATGACCGGTCGACACAACTGAACTCAATCCGAACCCGCTCAAAGACCGTAGAGACTAGATCGGCGCGTCGAAGAGCGCGAGCCAGCGCGTGAGGTCCGGCTCGATCGGCAGCTCCTTCTCCAGCTTCGCCTTCAACTCGAGCTCCTCCGCGTTGTCGCGCTCCTTGCCGTCTCCCGTCGGGATGAAGGGCCAGAACGCGCCGCGCTTGAAGCCGTAGATCCAGTAGACCGGGTGCTTGCCGTCGAACCGGAAGGCGGCCGCGAGCAGCTGCTCGCCGAAACCTCGTGCGACGAGCTCGGACGCGACGAGATGCACCGTCGCCACGAGCTCCTCGAAGTCGTTGTCGCGGATGATCAGCCACTCGAATCCGAACTCGTCGCCGCGCCGCTCGATCTTCGAATGAGCCTCCTGCGCGGCGACGTCGAGCAGCTCCTGCAGCTCGTTCTCGGCCCGTACGAACTCGGCCGCGGAGAGCGGCTTGAAGACGACCGCAGCCGAGCCGGCCGACTTCAGCCCGAGGTCGCTCTCGAGCGTGATCCGCGCCGTCGAGAGCGCGAAGAGCTTCTCCTCGACCGCCTTCTTGAGCTTCTTGCGGCCGAAGAGGACGTCGGTGAGCCCCATCAGCGCCGCAGGGAGCCGGCTATAGCTCGACCGGGCGGCCCATCTCGCGGGCGATCTCGGCGAGGCGGGCGAGCCGCTTCTCGAGCGGCGGGTGCGTCATGAAGAGCTCGGCGGCGCCGCGCTTGACGCTCGTCGGCACGATGAAGAAGGCGTTCATGCCCGCGACCTCGCGCAGGTCGCGCTGCGGGATCTGCGTGATCCGGCTCGCGATCTTCTGGAGCGCGCTCATCAGGTGCTCGGGGGCGCCGGTGATGAGCGCCGAGCCGCGGTCGGCCGCGTACTCCCGGTAGCGCGAGATCATCATGATCAGGATGTAGCTGATCACGTAGGTGATGAGAGAGACGGCGAACATGATCAGCCAGACGGGGGCGCCGGAGCTCCTGTCACGGTCGCCGCCGCTGAACATCCCGCCCCACAGGCCGAAGCGGGCGAGCATGGCGGCGAGCATCGAGAAGAAGCTCGCGATCGTCATCACGGCGACGTCGCGGTTGACGACGTGCGTCAGCTCGTGGGCGAGGACGCCCTCGATCTCCTGAGGCTCGAGACGCTGCCAGAGACCTTGCGTCACCGCCACGACCGAGTGCTTCTGGTTGCGCCCCGTCGCGAAGGCATTCGGCACGTCCGTCGGAATCAAGGCCACACGCGGCTTGGGGACATCGGCCATCGCCGCGAGGCGCTCGACCATGGCGTGCAGCTCCGGAGCCTGATCCGGCCCGACGACCTTCGCACCGGACGCGAGGAGCGCGATCTTGTCGGAGGTGAAGTACTGGAGGAACGCGAGCGCGCCCATGATCAGGACGATCGCGAAGATCCCCACGTTGAGGACGTTGACCATGACGATGAAGAAGACGACGTAGACGAGCCCGAGCGTGAACATGGTCAGGAGCAGACGCGTCGAGAGACCGACGTCCCTCCCGTAAGCCTTGCGTTTCATCGAGAATCGCGCTCCTTGAAGCCGAGGTTTACGACCGTGATTCTAGCCGTGGGCCTCGGGGTGGCCGCGCTGTTGCCGGCAGCCCCGGCGCGCGCCGACCATGTGGCCGTGATCGTCGGCGACGACGTGTCGCCGCCGAAGGACGCCGCGGTCGGGCTGCTCGTCGCCGGCCGCGGCAAGACCGTAGGGCCGGAGAAGGCGCACGACGCGCTGGACCTCGACAGCCTGACGCTCTGCAAAGGGGCACGGTGCCCGATCCGGATCTTCGTGTCGCTTCCCGCGGCCGAGCACCACAACGTGCGCCGCTACGCGATCGGGATCGTCGGCGGCGGCTACCACGGCCTGCTCACCTCAGACCGCACGCGCATCCCCGGCCTCGTCTCGATCTACGACGTCGCGCCCACCGTTCGCGCGCTGGACCGCGGCGAGGAGCCGCCGCTCACCTCCCGCCCCGACTCCGACCCCGGAGCCGAGCTGCGTGCGCTCGACCGGCGGCTGGCGGAAGCGCACGACTCGCGCGGGCCTGCGAGCTACGTCGTTTTCGGCTTCGGTGCAGCCTTTGCACTGCTCGCGCTCGCGCTCGGCTCCCCGTTCCTGGGTAGGGCCGCCCTCCTCGTCGGGCCCGTGGCGCTCGCCGCAGCGCTCGGGCTGAGCGCCCTCGAGGTCGCGCGGCCGCGAGCGCTCGGGCTCATGCTGGCCGCCGCCGTAGGTCTCGGCGCGCCCGCGCTCGCCGCGGCGGCGAGGTCCCGCCGGGCCCTCGCCGGCGCGTTGCTCTCGATCTTCGCCGTCTACCTCGTCGTCCTCGCCTTCTCGACCGAGACGAGCTCGCTCGCCGCACTCGGGCCGCACCCGGACGGGGGCGTCCGTTTCTACGGGATCTCGAACCAGGTCGAGACGTTGCTGCTCGTTCCCGCGCTCCTCGGCGCCGCCCTCCTCGATCAACGGCTGCTGCCGACCATCGCCGCGCTCGTCCTCGTCGTGGTCGGCGCGAGCGGGCTCGGAGCCGACGGCGGGGGGCTCATCGTCTTCGCCGCGGGCTTCTTCTTCCTGTGGCTCCGGCTCCGCAGGGCGCCGCTCACCGTCCGGAATCTCGCGCTTGCGGGGGCGGCGGTCGTCGCGGCAGGCCTCGTCCTCGTCGGTCTCGACGCGGCGCTGGGCGGCTCGAGCCACGTCACGCGGGCAGTGGGCGGCGGCCCGTTGGGGCTTGCCGGAGACCTGGCGCACCGCTGGCACGTCTCGGCCAACGGTTTCGTCTCGTCAACGGACGCGACGATCATCATCTCGGTCTCGCTCGTCGCGCTCGTCTGGCTCGCGCTGCGCCGCCCGCGCATCGCGACGGTCGACGCGGTGCTCGTCGCGCTCGCGGTCTCGCTGCTCGTGAACGACACTCCGCGCGACGTCGCCGCCTACGGCGCGCTCTCGTGCGCGGCGCTTCGCTTCCGGGAAGAGGCTCGACGCGTTGAGTAGACTCGCCCTTCTCGTGCGTCGCGCCGCGCTGATCGCATTCTGTGGGCTCGTCCTCGCCGGCTGCGGCGGCGGGGAGACGGTGTCCCCGACAGGGCCGGTCGAGGGGACGCTGCCGAAGGTCGAGAAGGGCGACCCGGCCGCAGGCAAGAAGGTCTTCGCGGATGCCGGGTGCGGCGGCTGCCACACCTTCGCCCCGGCCGGGTCGACCCAGACGACGGGACCGAACCTCGGCGAGGTCCTCAAGGGCAAAGACGAAGCCTTCGTCCGGGAGTCGATCACCAATCCGAGCGCCGAGATCGCGAGCGGCTACCCGGATGTGATGCCGAAGACCTACGGGACGCAGCTCACCTCGAAGCAGCTCGCCGACCTCGTCGCTTTCCTGCTTCAGAGCTAGTGATCGACCTCAAGGCCGCGCGCGCCGACCCGGACGGCTTCCGGGCCGCCGTCGCGCGCAAGGGCGCCGCAGAGGCCTTCGACGAGCTGCTGGCCGCCGACGCGCGCTGGCGCGAGCTCGTGCCGCGGGTCGACGACCTGCGCGCGCGCCAGAAGACCCAGGGCAAGCCGACGGCCGAGCAGGTCGAGGAGCTGAAGCAGGTGAAGGAAGAGCTCAAGCAACTCGAGGAGGAGCTGGCCGCAGCCGAAGCCGCCCGCGACGAGGCGCTGAAGCAGGTGCCGAACCCGCCTCACGAGTCGGTTCCCGACGGGGATACCGAGGACGACGCCGAGGAGCTCCGCCGCGTCGGGGACCCGCCCCGGCTCGCCGAGCCGAAGGAGCACACCGAGCTCGGCCGCTTCGAGATGGAGCGGGCGGCCAAGCTCTCCGGATCGCGCTTCGGCTACATCGCCGGGGACACGGCCTTGGTTGCACTCGCGCTCTACCGCTGGGCGCTCGACCGCGCCGTGGCGGAGGGGTTCACGCCCGTTCTCCCGCCCGTTCTCGTGCGCGAGAAGGCGATGTACGGCACGGGCTTCTTCCCCGCAGAAAAGAACGAGTACTACGAGATCGGCGAGGACGACCTCTACTTGACCGGCACCTCCGAGGTCGCGCTCGCGGGCTTGCACATGGACGAGATCCTCGAGGCGGACGACCTGCCGCTCCACTACACGGCGTTCTCGACGAACTTCCGGCGTGAGGCAGGCGCCGCCGGCCGCGACACGCGCGGGATGTTCCGCGTCCACCAGTTCAACAAGGTCGAGATGTTCGCCTACACGTTGCCGGAGGCGTCCTGGGAGGAGTTCGAGCGGATCCTGGAGCTCGAGGAGCGGAACGTGCAGGAGCTCGGTCTGCCCTACCGCGTCGTGAACATCGCGGTGGGCGACCTCAGCGCGGCGGCTGCGAAGCGCTACGACATCGAGGCCTGGTTCCCCAGCCAGGAGCGCTACCGGGAGATCACCTCTTGCTCGAACACGACCGATTTCCGAAGGGAGGATCGAGCACGTCCACACACTGAACGGAACAGCCGTCACCGATCGCTGGGTGCTCGCCGTGCTCGAGAACTTCCAGGGCGAAGTGCCGGACGTGCTCAGGGAGTACGGCGCTCCGGCGCAGGTTCGACCGCGCGCCTAGCTCGTAGTTACCATCGCTGCACGGCGGGGTGCCGGAGCGGTCGAACGGGGCGGTCTTGAAAACCGTTGGCCCTGCAAGGGGCCCGTGAGTTCGAATCTCACCCCCGCCGCTGTGGTTGCGCGGAACCCCGCATGCTTCGCGGGTTTGGTCACCTCAGGCGTGCCTGTTGCGGTGCATCGAAAGACCGCTAGAAGCCGCTGAAAGCCGCCTGGTTCTGGACCTCACTGGCCCGCAACTGGCCCGCAGGCACAGGCCATGGGCCGGCGTGCGGGAATGTCACCCGACGATCCGGCACAATCCGCTCGTGTCGGCCGAGTTGACGGAGGACGAACGACAGTTGCTGAGCGCCGGGCTGGCTCAGTGGGGCGGCCCTGCAAACGCGACCAGTGAGCTTGCGGTGGCCATGGGTTTCGCCGACGTTCCTGACCTCCTGGCTGAGTCGAGCCGATTGTCTGACCTGTTGGCTGATGGGCGGCGTCTGTCCTCGCTCGACGTGGTTCGCGCTCTGGTCGCGACGGAGATCGCGTTCGCGAGCGATGTCTTCGGCGCTGGGGTCGAGTGGGCGACAGTGACGGGACGGTCTGACGAAGAGACGATCGCGGCTCTCCGCCGTCTACAGCGAAGGCTCGTCGGCGAGACCGGGGCGCTGTTCGGGGCATAGCCGACCTGCGGGCCAGAAGCGTTTACGTCGAAGGCAACGCCGATTTGCGTGCGATTCATCGCTCGTTTTGAAAACCGTTGGCCCTTTGCGGGGCCCGTGAGTTCGAATCTCCACCTCCGCCGCTCGGTGAGCCGAACCCGACAGGGTCGTATAGTGGTGACACCCGTCACGATCTGCGGCGGAAGGGAGCACGACGCATGACGCTCCGCGAGGTCAAGTCGGTCATCGATCTGGGGAAGTGGCTCCAGAGCAAGGGCATCACTCCCTCTGAGCATCCTGAATTCGGGGGTGTTCACGACGTCCACACGAAGGGATCGCTGCACTACGGAGGCGGGGTCGACGTGGCCGATATGACTCGTCGAAGGCTCAAGGGCAGGGCGCTCGATGTGAACGACATTTCCCCGCTGGACGACAAGTTCCGCAAGCAGTTCCGGACCGAGACGGAAGCTCTGACGTTTCTGTACTTCAAGCTGCTCAATGGGGCCTCGAGGTTCAACTGGCCGCTCGACGAGATGTTCTTCAACGGATTCGGATACATCAAGGAAGGTGGCAAGCCCGGCGTCGCTCCTAATCACCCGATCACAGGGCACGATGATCATCTGCATGTTGGTATGACCCGCGCCAGCTTCTAGGGAAAAACGACCGAGGCAGTGCCAGCGCACCGAACGACGACGGGAGCGTCGTCGTTGAACTCGGAGCTACGGAGGCAATTGTTCCCCGCCGTTTTAGCCGGCGCACACCGGTCGAAATGGGTCAAGGCTGACTGTCACAATCCGCTCATTCCCTCGCGAGACGCGCCGCTAGCGCGATCTCTGCTGCGCCGGAGTCGCTGTCGAGCGTGAGTTCGGGCAGTTCACGAACGAATGCGGACTTGCACCGCTACGGGTGCGAGGCCTTGAGCGGGTCGCGCTTCATGTCGACCTGACGATGCTGGCACGGTTCTCGCAGGCCCTCCCCCGAGCACGGGCGGAACCCCTCGCGGCGTACCGCCGCCCAGCGGCTTGAGGAGTGGTACGAGGTCAGGGGCGATGGGAGCGTCACGAGGGCACCGACTTCCCAGAAGATCGAGAGCCAGGTCACGGTGGTGTATTCAGACCTCTCGGTTCGCCTCCGGTTCGGACCCGTCGGTCTCTGTTTCGGACCCGCCGAGGCTCTCCGCTTCCGAGCCGCCGGTCTCTGTGTCCGGCCCCGCTTCCGTTTCGGACTCGCCGGTCTCCGTCTCGGACCCGTCGGAGGCCTGTGCTTCAGACGCGCCGGCGTCTGCGATTGAGAGGGGATCGTCCGTGACTTTCGCATCCGCGCCGTAGCTCGTTCCGGCATCGTTGAATGCGACGACGCGCAGGTGCCAATCTCTTTCGAGGGGCTGCGGTGCCGAGCTGACCTCGCGCTCAGCGCTCGCCGCGCCGGCGCTCGCGGGCACCGTCTTGGTTCCGTAAGATAGTTCCGGACCGTACTCGAAGAAGTACTGCGTCTCCAAGCCGTGCGGATTCAAGACTCCGACGAGTTCGTAGCCCCCTTCGACCGGCTTTGACCCCTTCGTGATAGCGGAGGGTCGAGCGGGCGCTCGAGCGGTTGCGACCGCGGTGGCCGCAGCTTTCGTTCCGGCCGTCACCGCGGCGGTGCCGAAGTAGAACGCAGCGACCGCCGCAACGAGCGTTCCCACCGTTGCGAGGATCTGGGTTGCCGCATTTTGCGCCTCAACGGTCGGGCTCGGCTCGAGGAACACGGCCTCGATCAGGTAGATGGCCATGACGACGAAGATAAGAATGAGGACGAGCGCGATGATCGCGCGGACGCTTCCCTCGGGAAGGCCGAACGCCGATTTCGGGCTCGTGAGCTCCAACGCGTGGAACGCCGCGACAATGCCCGAGATGATCGATAGAAGGAACGCCAAACCGAACACGAACGCCGCGGCGAGGCGTACTTCCTTGTCGTCAACGAACTCGGTTAGCACCCACAACGAGCTCACGAGCACCGCAGCACTCGCTGCAAAGAGCGCAACACCTAGGGCGGCAGTGATGAACCAACGCTTCAAGTGGCAGACGAGACTATGGAGTTGACCCGCTTCCGTTGACACCCTGACGATGGACGCGCAAGCGTCCGGAAGGGAGTCGACGTGGCAAAGGGAAAGAGCTTCGCGCCGGAGTTCCGCCAGGAGGCGGTCCGGCTCTACCGGGTCAGCGGCAGGCCGTTCAGGGCGGTCGCCGGCGAGCTCGGCGTCTCGCCGGAGTCGTTGCGCCGCTGGGTCCTGCAGGCGGAGATCGATGAGGGCAAGCGAAACGGGCTGACGAGCGAGGAGCGCGAGGAGCTGAGCCGGCTTCGGCGTGACGTCGCGCGTCTGCGCGAGGAGAAGGAGATCCTGCGCAAGGCGGCGGTTTTCTTCGCCAGGGAGACCGATCAGCGGCGATGAGGTTCCGGCTGATCGAGGCGGAGAAGACACAGCACCCTGTCTCCCTGCTGTGCAGCGTGCTCGGCGTCAGCCGCGCCGGCTACTACGCCTGGCGGCGTCGCAGCCCGTCCCGGCGCGCAGTGGCAGACGACCGGCTCGCGCGGCTGATCGCCCGCGTCTTCAAGGAGTCGCACGAGACCTACGGTGCCCCGCGCATCCAGGCCGAGCTCGCCGACGAGCACGGCTGGGGCGTTGGCAGGAAGCGCGTCGCCCGGCTGATGCGCGAGCTCGGTCTCGCCGGTGTCTCACGCAGGCGCAAGGGGATCAAGACGACCGTGAGGGCGAAGGAGGCGCCCGCTGCGGCAGATCTCGTGCGGCGCCAGTTCCACGCCTCAGGCCCCGATCGGCTCTGGGTGGCCGACATCACCTACGTCTCGAGCTGGCAGGGCTACGTCTTCCTCGCCTGCGTGATCGACGCCTGGAGCCGCAAGGTCGTCGGCTGGTCGATGCGCGACGATCTGCGCTCCGAGCTCGTCGTCGACGCGCTCGGGATGGCGCTGACCCGGCGAAGGCCGACGCCCGGCCTCGTCCATCACTCCGACCGGGGCTCGCAGTACACGAGCCTCGCCTTCGGCAAGACGATCGAGCAGGCCGGCGTCCTGCCGAGCATGGGCCGCCGCGGCGATGCCTTCGACAACGCCGTCGCCGAGAGCTTCTTCGCCACGCTCGAGACCGAGCTGCTCGACCGGCACACGTTCCGCAGTCGCGACCAGGCGCGGCTCGCGGTCTTCACGTTCATCGAGGGCTTCTACAACAGCCGGCGCCGGCACTCGACGCTCGGACAGCGAAGCCCCGATCGCTTCGAAGAGACGATGATGAAGGAGGACACTCAGGCAGCGGTCGCTGTCTCAAGCTGAGGTGTCAACAGAAACGGGGTAACTCCAACTAGAACCCTCTCGGCACGGGTGTCAATACCTGAACGACGGTCTTTGACTTCCGTGTGTCGGCCTCGGAGCGTCAGTTCCGGCGCTTGAAGCACTCTGCACGCAGCTCGTCACGCTCAAGTCCGCTAGGCGGTGGCGCTCACTGGCGCGCGCGCGGGCTAGTACCCCTTCAGGATGCGGAAGGGGCGGTCCCCGACGTGCTGACCGTTCACCGAGACGCTGATCGTGTAGAGGCCAGCGCGAGGCAGACCGATCCCGGTCAGGGGAATCGGCACATTTACGTTCTGCGGCCAGCCGACGGGAAGCCCTCGGATTCGGTCGACTCGGACACTGCCCTCAACCTTCCCGATTTCCTGTCCGTCCTCATCCATGAAGGCAACCTGGAACGCGTGCTCACGGTCGGTCTCGGTCTGGTGGAACTGGAGACGAATGACGAGGGTCCCCGTCATAACGGCGAAGACGCCGGGCGGCGCTCCCTCCAACGGAGCATTGACTGTGATCGTGTCGTAGCCGCCGCCAGCGATGTAAAGCAGGCCGTTCGGAGCCGCTTCGGCGTAGTTGCAGAGCATGATCCATTCGAGGTTCATTCGTCCTCCGCCGTCAGAGGCACGACCAGTGGTCTCATGTTCTCGGTTAGCTCGTCCACAACTTCATCTCGCGACGCGGCATCTGACTCCGCAACATCGAGAATGATGTCAGCCAGCGCGTCCGGATCGACGTCGAGAGTCGAGCCGTTGATGGCAAGGAACTCCATGACGAGGATCAGGGCAACCCGCTTGTTCCCTTCCGGACACGCCTGGGTCTTTGCGAGCGCGTACAGAAGCGCAGCGGTCTTGGCCGGAAGGTCCAGGTACTTCTCGACTCCCCCGAACGCGGTCTGTGGTGCGAACAGGGCGGATTCGATGATGTTGCGGTCGCATTCGTCGAGGCGATACGGCGGAACGGGGATGCCAGTTGCGAAGGCTTCGGCGCGCGCCGCCTCAATCGCGAACCATGCGTCGTCGAACTGGAGGTATTCCAGAAGCCGCCTAGCTGTCGGCGAGCTTATCGAGCGTGCCGCCGAACTTGCGCACGGCGAGTCGCGCGCCGAATCCAGGCTCTCGCGGAGCACCGTTCGACTGCTCGGTCTCCGGCGGGAGGCTCCACGTGGCACGCAAAAGCCGAACCTGCACGGAGGTCGCGACGGGCTGATACTGCTTCTTCTCGGTGAGGACGGTCATCGCCGGTTTCTGTCCCTTCGGACGAGGGATTCTGCTATCGCCAACCATCTCCTGTCAACAACGGCCGGCGGAGGGGTTGGCGCGCCCCCCATCGTAGGGATTCGGGCTGTCGCCGTGCGGCAATTGTCGCGCTGGCGCGAGGACTGGCGCGCAGCGGTACTGAGCCGCGTCACGTGGAATCGCCGCCGTGTTGAAAGCGGTTGGCCCTGCAAGGGGCCCGTGAGTTCGAATCTCACCCCGCCGCTCGACTTCATACTCCCGCAGGGCTAAACCGCAAGAAACCAGTTCTGGCGCCGTCTGGCTGCCTGAGTGCATTGAGCTTGCTTCTGCGACTGTGCGGCCCTCGCATCATGCGACTCGTCGTATTGAGCGCGGGGCTCCTCGCCGGCTGGGTCGCCTCGGCCGCGGCCCTCGGCCCACCTGCGCCGCCTCTTCCTCCCCTTCCGCCGGTCCCGCCGGTCCTGCCCCCGCCCCCGGAAGCGCCGCAGGTCCCGCGGATTCCTCCCGTGGAGGTTCCGGGGGCTGCGGGACCACCGCCCGCCTCGCAGCAATCGACGCCTTCCCTGCCGCTTCACGTCCACGTTACGACCGGCAGCGCAGTCGGCGCGCCCTCCGCAGCTCCATCTCAAGCCGCGAGGCCCTCGGGAGCCGGCACGCAGAGCTCCTCGACCGGCGGTCAACGATCCGCCCCCGCCCCGGCTCGCATCTACCGGCCGCGCTTCGCGAGGAGCTGGATCTCGCGGAAGGGTCCCACGCGCCGCAGGCAGACGACCCTGACCTTCCGGCTGAGAAAGCCTGCCCTCATCGAGTTCGTGGTCGTTCGCATCGCGCCGGACTGCCGCCTTGCGGGCCGCTTCCGAGTCCGGGGCCGTCCCGGGCTGAACCGGGTGTACTTCCCCGGCCGCTTGGGCCGCCGCATGCTTCGCCCGGGCACCTACCGCATTCGGGCGCGTTCGCGTCATCGGCGAGTCCTCGATGCCCGCATCGTCATCGTCGGGCGACGGAGCCCGCGTCCGGGGGAGATCGAGGCTGCAAGGAAGGCGGACGCCTGCGCGCCGGCGAGCGGCTACGCCTCGGGCTCGAGCGGCACGGCCACGGGAGGAGGAGCGGGCATCGCGGCCCAGCGCGCTGCGGGAAGGGGCATCAAGCCCGAGACGAAGGACGCCGGGCCCTCCCGGCATCACGGCGTGCTCGGCGCCAGGTTCACGAAGTCCGTGGACGCCGTGCAGAGCGTGCCGCCGATTCTCTTCGTCGGCCTCGGGTTCGCGATCGCGCTCCTCGGGCTCGCTTCGCTGCCGCTGCGGGCGACTCCGAACGGGCGAGCCGCGGCGGAGCTCGCCTACCGGCGCGGGACGATCGCGCTCGCCGGCACGACCACGCTCGTCGCCGTCGCGGTCGCCTACGCCCTAAGCAGCCTTCTCTAGGCGGCTCGCAAAGAGTCGAGCTCGCGGTTGACGGAGAGCCGCTCGAGGGCTTCCGTCTCGATCTGCCGCACGCGCTCGCGCGTCAAGCCAAGCCGCTTGCCGATCTGCTCCAGCGACTGCGGGTCGGGATCCCCGTCGAGGCCGAAACGGAGCTTCAGCACCTCGCGCTCCCGGTCGGGCAGCTCGGCGACCGCACGCCGAAGAGCTTCCTGGCGGAGGCTGACGTTGAGCTCTTCCTCGGGCTCCTTGTGCTCCCCGGGAACGAACTCGCCCATTGGTGTGTCGCTGTCCGGGCTGACCGGCCGATCGAGGCTCGTCACGGCGCGTGCCGCCTGCTGTACCTCGCGAACATGCTTCAGCGGCAGCTTCGCGGCCTTCGCGATCTCTGCCTGGGTCGGCACGCGGCCCAGCCTGGTCTGAAGCTGGCGCTCGGCTCGGGCGATCTTGCGCTCGCGATCGACGATGTGCACCGGGATCCGGATCGTACGGGCCTTGTTGGCGACACCGCGTTGCACGGCCTGACGGATCCACCAGGTCGCGTACGTCGAGAACTTGTAGCCCCGTCGCCAGTCGAACTTCTCGACCGCGCGAATGAGGCCGATGATGCCCTCCTGGATCAGATCGAGCAGCGACAGACCGTGTCCCTGGTATTTCTTCGCGATCGAGACGACCAGGCGAAGGTTCGAGTTCACCATCTGGTCCTTCGCGGCCTTGTCGCCGCGCTCGATCCGCTTCGCAATCTCGACCTCCTGCTCGGCGGTCAGCAGCGGATAGCGGCCCATCTCGTTCAGGAAGAGCTGAAGGGCGTCGGTCGTCGCCGTCGCGAGGTCGCCGTTGACGTAGGTGGCCTCGGCCTGCTCGCGCCCGCAGTCGTCGCGGACGTGGACGTCCCGCTCGTCGAGCAGCTCGTAGAGGCCCGCCACCTCCTCGTCGCCGAGCTCGAGGGCCTCGACGAGCTCGTTGAGCTCCGAGAGATCGACGGAGCCGTTCTCCGTGCCTCGCTCGAGCAGGGTGGTGATCTGGTCTTGGTTCATCTGTCCGCTATCCCCGTTTCGGCGCGTGCGCTAACGCCTAAATCTAGCGTGACTTGGCACGCGAATGAGCGTTGCAGGACATGTCTGGTCTTATCCTGGGCCCCATGGCCGCCTCGGACGAGCACGCATACCTCGCGGAGCTCGAGTCGAGGGTGGCCGCAGGCGAGGAAGCGGAGGTCGAAGCGTCGTTGGCCCTTCTCGCCGGGCGTGATGTCGAGCTCGACGAGGACGAGCTGCGCGGCGCCCGCCGACGCGCGGTGCAGCTGCTGGCCACAGGCGGCGATCCGCGGCGAGGCCTCGACCTCGAGGGCCGGGCCGTCACGGCACTCGCGGCCGACCTCGACAGCCGCGGTCGCCGGACTGCGCTCGGAGCAGGGCTCGGCGCGCTTCGTCCCGCGGTCGAAGACCTTCCTGAGATCCGCTCGCGCCTCGAACGGCTCGCCGCCGACGAGGAGCTCGCCTGGCGCTGGTTCGCCTGCACCCTGCTTGCGGAGGAGATCGAGGGCGAGCCGGAGTAGTACAAATCCCTCGATCCCGGCAACAGGTCTCGTGTTGCGCTACTTTCCGCCGATGTAGAGGGCGACCGGCCCAGTCAACCTTCCACACAGAGGGGTACCTTGCGATACGGCCTTGCAATCAGCCTCGTAGTGGCCGCCTTCGCGGCGCTTCCAGCCCCGGCCTCCGGGTCGCAGCTAATTGCGCGCAACGCGAAGGGTGTCCGGCTCGCTGTGAACCGCAACGGCGTCGCCCTCCTCACCTACCGGAACAACGGGCAGCTGCACCACACGCTGGCCTGGGGAGCGATCAACGCGCGGCGGCCGACGCGGGGCGAGCGGCAGGTCGCCTTCAAGCTCGACCGCTCGGGCGGCTGGGGTTCCTTGGGAAAGAACGCCTGGCGCAGGTTCCGCAACGTCTGCGGGCCCTACGAAGGGCCGGAGCTCCACTGGCTGGTCAGAGCGTGCACGGTGCCGGACGGCTCACACTGGGCGCTCCAGAAGTGGCAGCACCGCCTGCCGAATTACGGCCTGCCCGCGAGCCGGACCCGCGCGGCCTGGGAGCTGCACCTCTCCCACTGGTCGGGCGAGCTGCCGGAATTCGTCGTCAAGCTCGACTGGGTCTACCGGCGATTCGACCACCTCTACGGGTGGCTGACGTACCGCGGGACGGGTGTCTACGGCTTCAACAACTCGCGCTACGGCGCGGTGCTCGACACCTGGGGCCGGAACGTCTTCATCGATACCTATAACTCGCGCTACGGTCGCGGCTGGAAGCGAGAGAACGGATTCCTGACGCACCGTCCGAGCGGCGCCTTCTGCTACGGCTTCTACCGGCACGGAAGCCGCCCGATCGGCAAGGGCGAGGCGTACCGCGCCACCGTGTCGGGACCGGGGGTAACGCCGATCCTCTTCTGGAGCTCGCCCGCACTGGGCCCCTTCGATCCAGATCTCGACGCGGCGGCGAACGAGGAGCAGGCGACGATCTTCACCCACTCGCTGTGCCGGGCGAAGTAGCCGGCCCTCGCTAGCCCTACGATTGGCGCCGTGGCGGGTGCCGACGACCTCCGGGCGCTGATGCGGGACGTGCCCGCGGCCGTCGGGGTCCTCACCGTCGACGCGGGGGGTCAGCGGGCCGGGCTCACGGTCACCGCGCTCATCTCGCTCTCGCTCGAGCCGCCGCTCATAGGCATCGCCGTCGGGCGGCACGCGGCGCTCCACGAGCTGGTACGGGAGGCCGGCGAATTCGCCGTGAGCATCCTCGCGGCCGGGCAGGAAGGACTGGCGCAGCACTTCGCGCGAGGCGTCCCTCCGATCGGGCTCTGGAGAGGAATCGACACCCACGAGGGGATGCTCGGCGCCCCGCTCCTCGACGGCGCACTCGGCTGGCTCGAGTGCCTTCTCACGGCCGAGCAGGCAGCCGGCGACCACACGCTCTTCGTGGGTGAGGTCGTCTCGGTCGAGCGCGGGCCGGGCCGGGATGCACTGACCTATCTCCGTCAGAGCTACACGTGATCAAAGCCGTGGTCTTCGACCTCGACGGCGTCCTCCTCGCGATTCCCAACCGCGTCTTCCCGCCCGCCCCCGAGGCGCTGGCGAAGGCCGCTGTTGTGCTCCGCTCCCTCGACGAGCTCGAGCCCGAGGTCATCGAGGGATAAAGACGGAGCGCCGGCTCTCGCCGGCGCTCCGATTCGCGTCTTCGTTGGCTTCGGTTCCGCTTACCTGCGACCGACCACCAGGTTGACCGGGAAGCCGGCCCGTCGCACGACTCCGGGCCTCGGCCGCTGAGCGAGCACGCGGCCGGGTCGCCTGGAGCGAGCGCGCCGGATGCGGCCGACCGAGCAGTGCGCGCGGCGAATCTGCACGCGGGCTCGGCCGAGCGTCAGCCCGATCACCCTCGGCACGTGGCAGCGCACCGGTGGCGGCGGTGGCGGAGGCGGAGGTGGCAGCGGTGGTGGAGGCGGTGGTGGGGGTGGCGGAGGCGGAGGTGGCGGTGGGGGCGGTGGTGGAGGTGGAGGTGGAGGTGGAGGTGGAGGTGGCGGTGGAGGCGGAGGCGGAGGCGGTGGTGGCGGCTGTCCTGGCCGCAGGAGAACTGGGTGAAGGGGCCTGCGCCGGAGTGCTGGATGCCGCTTACCTCCATCGAGCCGCTGTCGACGGTCGCCCCGTAGATGTGCGAGAGCGTCGTCGAGCCCTCCGTGAAGACGATCTCGAAGTTGGCGGTGCCCGAGCGGCCGAAGTAGGTCGTCCGCCACTCGATCACGAACTGGCGGTTGGGCGGGTTGCCGATCGTGGCCGTGAAGATCCCGGAGTTGGGGTCGATGTCGGTTCGCAGGTCGTCCTGGTAGGGGATGAAGGCCTCGCCGAAGCCGGAGATCGGCAGCGGCAGGCAGCCGCTCGAGAAGAGCGTGCTGTTGGTCGTTAGCTGGAGCGAGCCGTTCGAGGCGACGTTCGCGCTCGAGTAGGGCGTCCCGTAGACCATGACCGGGAAGGGCAGCGAGATCGGCGTCGTGCAGTCGTCGCAGTGGTTGCCGATGTCGAGCGTGCCCGGGACGATCGCCTGGCTGCTCTGGGTATTCGTCGTGTAGTTGCCGACCGGCGGCGGCGGTGGCGGCGGCGGCGGTGGCGG